>Ga0187782_10003515_pt1 | contig 11690 bp, 13 predicted proteins | sample 0715_SJ02_MP15_2_FD_132454 | JGI IMG/M metagenome (GOLD analysis project Ga0187782, IMG submission 132454) | Tropical peat soil microbial communities from peatlands in Department of Meta, Colombia - 0715_SJ02_MP15_20_MG | ecosystem: Environmental > Terrestrial > Soil > Wetlands > Peat | place...
CAAATCCCAGGCCAAACGCGCCAATTCGGCTGAGCGCGACGGCGACCGATCCGGCTCGCGCCAGCGCAATAACACCCGACAGCGGCAGCGCACCCGCGGAGGCAAGCCGGAGACAGGCCACCCGGCCACGGGCGGTGCCATCAACGGTGAGGCAGCGGCTTCACCGGCTTCGACGTCGGCAACGTCGTCGGGGGGCACCGCGACCGCGAACGCCAATGCCGGCGCACATAGCGGGCGCCGCCGCCGTCGGCGCCCCCGCAAGTCTGCGGGTGTGGCCGCGAATGCCAACTGAACCGGTGTCGCCTGCCGCCTGATGGTCAGACCGGAACGCCGCACCAAAGCCGACGTAATGGCCGCGGCAGCGATCGCGGCGGTGGTCGCCGTGGCTGCGGCGTTGATCTGGTGGACCAGCGATGCCCGGGCCACGATCAGCCGGCCCGCGGTGGTACCCGCGCCCAGCCCGAAGCCGGCCCGCGAGGTGCCGGCTTCGCTGAAGCAGCTCTGGACCGCCCTTAACGCGCCGACCGACCAACCTGTCGCGGTTGGCGGGACCGTCGTCACCGCCGACGGCCGTACCGTCCAAGGGCGTGATCCGGTCACCGGCCAGGTGCGGTGGAGCTACTCACGCGACAGCGATCTGTGCGGGGTCTCCTGGGTCTACCGCTACGCGGTCGCGGTCTACCGCGACGACCGGGGCTGCGGCCAGGTCAGCACGATCGACGGGTCCACCGGTAGCCGCGGGCCCGCCCGCACCAGCTACGCCGACCGCCGTGTCAACCTGTCCTCCGACGGCACCACGGTGTTGTCGGCTGGCGACACCAGGCTGGAACTGTGGCGCTCCGACATGGTCCGGATGCTGTCCTACGGCGAGATCGACGCCCGGATCAAGCCGTCTTCGAAGGGACTGCACACCGGATGCCGATTGGTTTCGGCGGCGGCCAGTTCGGCGGCCGTCTCGGTGCTCGGGGCGTGTGGCAGCCAGGCGGATCTGCGGCTCACCCTGCTGCGCCCAAGCAAGGAAGAAGACGAACCGGAGCAGCGCGATGTGCCCGAGCCGGGGATCGGCGTGGGTTCCGGTGCCCGGGTGCTGACGGTGGCCGAGACCAGGACCCTCATCTACCTACCGGCACCACAGCCTAGAGTCGATGTGGTCGACGAGAGCGGCACGACCGTGGCCAGCACGCTGATGCCCAAGCCGCCGTCGACGTCGAGCGTGGTATCGCGGCCCGGCAACCTGGTGACGTGGTGGACCGGTGACACGGTGATGGTGTTCGACGGGGCAACCCTGACCTATCGCTATTCCATTGCGCCTGCAGGGTCTTCCGTTCCGGTGGGGCCCGCGACGATGATGGCCGGCAAGTTGCTCGTCCCCGTCAGCGGCGGCATCGCTGTTTGCGATCCTGTCACCGGCGACAGCGAAGGCTACCTGCCGGTGACCCGGCCGCCGGGCAGTTCGGCGGTGATCCCCGCAGTTTCGGGTTCGCAGGTGCTCGAGCAGCGCGGGAACACGCTCGTCGCGCTCGGCTGACTCAGGCGTCGATGGTGAACGTCGGCAGTGCTTTACCCGACTTCCAGTGTTTGAGCAGCGTCTCCGCCAACTCTCGGTACGCGGATGCGCCTTTGTTCTTGCGCGCGGCCATCACCGACGAGCCAGACGCGCTGGCTTCGGCGAACCGCACCGTGCGCGGAATGGGCGGCGCCAGCACCGGCAGGTCGTAGCGGTCGGCGACATCGAGCAGCACGTCGCGGGTGTGGGTTGTGCGCGGGTCATACAGCGTCGGCAGCGCGCCGAGTAACCGTAGGCCCGGATTGGTGATCTGCTGGACATCGGCGACCGTGCGCAGGAACTGGCCGACGCCGCGATGCGCCAACGTCTCGCACTGCAACGGCACGATGACCTCGTCGGCGGCCGTCAACCCATTGAGGGTGAGCACGCCCAATGACGGCGGGCAGTCGATGACGACAACGTCGAACCGGTCGCCGAGCTTCCCCAGCGCGCGTTTGAGCGCGTACTCGCGGCCGGCCCGCATCAGCAGCATCGCTTCGGCGCCAGCCAGGTCGATGTTGGCCGGCAGCAGCGTCATCCCCTCCGGGGTGTCGACCAGGGCGACGTCCAGCTCCACCTCACCGAGCAACACGTCATGCACCGACACCGCCAACTTGTCCGGGTCTTGGCCGAGCGAGAAAGTCAGACAGCCCTGCGGGTCCAGATCGACCAGCAGCACCCGTCGTCCCGCGTCTACCATCGCCGCACCCAACGAGGCCACCGTCGTCGTTTTGGCCACCCCGCCCTTCTGGTTGGCCACTGCCAGCACTCGGGTGTTAGTCACAAGGGCCGCTCCTCCTCATCGCTTCGCTCTGCATCTTCCCCGCGCGGTCGCAAGCGCCCCGCCCTCTCCCACGCAAGCGGGTGGTACGCCCACATCGCTTCGTGCGGTCACAGTGCCCATCCTGGCATGTTCGCCCGAGGTCCGCTTCGGCCGACGGGCCGAGCATGCCGTCGGGCAGAATCTCTCAGCATGGGGTTGCACAACCACCGACTTGTATTGCTCCGCCACGGCGAGACCGAGTGGTCAAAATCCGGCCGGCACACCGGCCGCACCGACATCGAACTGACCGATACCGGCCGAGTCCAGGCCGAGCTTGCCGGGCGCGTTCTGCGTGAACTGAAACTCGCTGACCCGCTTGTGATCAGCAGCCCGCGTATACGTGCCCTGACCACAGCCAAGTTGGCCGGGCTCGCCGTGGACGAGGTGTCTCCCCTGCTCGCCGAATGGGATTACGGTTCCTACGAGGGGTTGACGACCCTTCAGATCCGGGAATCGGTTCCTGATTGGCTGATCTGGACGCACGGTTGCCCCGGCGGCGAGAGTGTGGCTCAAGTCAGCGACCGCGCCGATCGGGCCGTCGCACTGGCGTTGGAACACATGACCTCGCGCGACGTATTGTTCGTGGGCCACAGCCACTTTTCCCGTTCGGTGATCACGCGCTGGGTCGAGCTGCCGCTCATCGAGGGCAGCCGCTTTTGGATGCTCGCCGGCTCGATCGCCGTCTGCGGGTTCGAGCATGGCGTGCGACAGCTCGCTGCGCTCGGATTGACCGGCCTCCCGCAGGCGATCGCACCCGGGTGAGCACCACCGAACCACCGTTCGTCCTCTGCGGGCCGACACAAACTCTGGTTGCTGACGGAGTAAAGCGACGCTACTGCAACCTGCGAGCCGCACAGGCGGCACTGCGTTCGGGCTCAGCTCGAATAGTATTGGGCGCGTTAGCTTTTGACGCTAACGGTCTCGCCGCGTTGATGGTGCCGCGTTCCGTGCGGCGCACGGCTGGACTACCCAACTGGCCGACGGATCCGCTGCCGCCAGTGCAGGTGGCAGGCGCGCTTCCCGCGCCCGAAGAGCACCGCGCCCGGGTTCAGCGTGCACGCGATCGGCTGACCGCTCCAGACAGCACTCTGCAGAAGGTGGTGCTGGCTCGCGCGTTGCGGCTGGCCGCCGAAGCTCCGCTGGATGCCAGGGTCATCCTGCGCCGGCTGGTCGCGCAGGATCCTGCTGCCTACGGTTATCTGGTCGATCTGTCGGCGGCGGGCGGTGAGTATTCGGGCATGGCCTTGGTGGGTGCCAGTCCGGAGCTACTGGTTGCGCGCGACGGCGACCGGGTGACGTGTCGGCCCTTCGCCGGTTCCGCACCACGTGCCGCCGACCCCGGGCTCGACGCCGCTGCCGGCGCCGCACTGGCCGCGTCCGCCAAGGATCGCCACGAGCACCAATTGGTCATCGATACCATGGCCGACGCCCTGCGTCCGTTGTGCCGTGAGTTGACCATCGCGCCGACCCCGGAGCTGAGCCGCACCGCGGCGCTCTGGCATCTCAGCACACCGATCACCGGGCGACTGCGCGACACCTCCACGACCGCAATGGATTTGACGTTGGCGCTGCACCCCACCCCCGCGGTCGGCGGTGTGCCGGCCGCCGCAGCAGCCGAACTGATCAATACACTCGAAGGTGATCGCGGCTTCTACGCCGGTGCTGTCGGCTGGTGCGACGCGCACGGTGACGGGCGGTGGGTGGTGTCCATCCGCTGCGCGCAGCTAGCCGCCGACCGCCGTACCGCACTCGCCCACGCCGGCGGCGGGATCGTCGCCGAATCCGATCCCGATGACGAAGTCGCCGAGACCACAAGCAAATTCGTCACTATTTTGACGGCGCTGGGAGTTGATCCATGACCGCGCATATCCGCCGCGCCATTCCTGCCGATGCCGCTGCGATCACTGCAATGATCCATGAACTGGCCCGCTTCGAACACGGGGCCGACCAATGCACCGTGATCGAGAAGCAAATCAGCACAGCACTTTTCGACGAACCCACGACGTTACGAGGGCACGTCGCCGAGGTAGACGGCGAAGTCGCTGCGATGGCGCTGTGGTTTCTCAACTTCTCGACCTGGGACGGCGTCGCGGGCGTGTACCTCGAGGACCTGTACGTGCGTCCACGATTTCGCCGTCTCGGGCTGGCCCGTCGACTGCTGACCGCGCTGGCCGGGGAATGCGTGGACAACGGCTACACCCGGCTGGCCTGGGCGGTGCTGAACTGGAACACCGATGCGATCGCCCTGTATGAAGCCGTCGGCGCTCAGCCGCAGAGCGAGTGGACCACCTATCGGGTGTGCGGCCCGGAGTTGGTGGAGCTGGCCGGTCCCCGCTGATCGCCGCCGGAGACCCAGCGCACGGCGGGCGGACTGAACAGCAACGCCAACGCGGTCAGCGCCACGATGCCCACCGGGATTCCGACCAGCGCCCGATGAGAGCCCACGGCGAGGTACCACGCGACGGGCAGCAGCAACAGCTCGGCGAACACCGCGAGCCCGCGACCCCAGCGCCTGCCGACCAGCAATGCGCCACCGGCGGCCAGAACAGCCCCACCGACCAGAGCGAACCACGCTGCAGTGCCGAAGCCGTTGACCACCCGCTGGTCTGCGCCCGCGAGCCCCCGAAACAGCAGAACCGCAGCCACGACCAACCCCGTCACGCCCTGCACAGCAACGATCAGTCCCGCGCCACGCACACTGGCCGGGGGACGCGCGCTCACAGCGCCAGCCTAACCACCGGGCTGAACCCGATGGTCGCTTCTCCTCGGGCAGCGACGCGGCCCGCGGAGTCGCCGCTCCCGTAGGCTTTGGCGTCATGCGCGCCGTGCTGATCGTCAACCCGACTGCGACTTCGACCACCACGGCGGGGCGCGACCTGCTGGCGCACGCACTGAAGAGCCGCCTGGAACTGACCGTCGAGCACACCCGACACCGCGGCCACGCCGGGGAAATCGCGCAGGCTGCTGCCAAGGACGGGGCTGATCTCGTCGTCGTGCACGGCGGCGACGGCACGGTCAGCAACGTGGTCAACGGCCTGCTTGGCCGCCCCAGTGAGTTGCCCACCGGGCAAGTCCCGGCGCTGGCGATAGTCCCGGGCGGCTCGGCGAACGTGACGGCGCGGTCGCTGGGCATCCCGCCAGGCCCGGTCGACGCCACCAACCAGCTCATCTGGCTGCTCGACAGGTACGGCCAGGAAAAGAAGTGGCGCCGGATCGGGCTGATCGACTGCGGCGAGCAGTGGGCGGTGCTGAACGCCGGTATGGGGGTCGACGCCGAGGCGGTGGCCAAAGTGGAAGCCCAACGGGAAAAGGGCGTCAAAGTCACGCCAGTGCGCTACATCCGCGCGGCGGTACGCGCCACAGTGGCCTACTCCCGTCGCGAACCGAGGCTGACCGTGGAGCTGCCCGGGCGCGAGCCGATCTCGGGGGTTCACTTCGTCTTCGTGTCCAACTCCAGCCCATGGACCTACGCCAACGACCGGCCGATGTGCACCAACCCCGGCACCACCTTCGAGTCAGGGCTGGGGGTGTTCGGCGTCACCCGCTTGAAGGTGCTACCCAGCCTGAGACTGGTCGGGCAGATGTTCTCCAAGCAGCCGAAGATCGAGGGCAACCAGGTCGTCCGCGACGACGATGCGGCCTGCGTGCGGGTTAGCTGCACCGGCGATCCGATGGCCAGTCAGTTCGACGGGGACTACCTGGGCGTGCGGGAGCAGATGACGTTCCGGGCGGTTCCCAACGCGCTGGAAGTCGTCGCGCCGCCCACCAAAATCAAGCTCTGACCTGCGGTAATCGTCTGGTCAACGCCAATGGGGCTGGGCAAATTGGCGGCGAGTGTAGTACAAACGATTAAGGGATTTGGTAACAGATCGCCAAAGTGAGATTGTCCACGGACCAACGAGTGCTATTGACATCTGTTGAGCCTGTGAAACGATCGAACGATCGCATGCAACGGTACGGAAACATTTCCGGTACCTACGTTGTGCCTGCGTTACAGCCGAAGAAAAATACTCGTGCGCCCTGCTGCGCACACAGTGAGGAGTAACGACTTATGGATTGGCGCCACAACGCGGTGTGTCGCGATGAGGACCCGGAGCTGTTCTTCCCCGTCGGGAACAGCGGACCGGCGCTCGCGCAGATCGCTGACGCGAAACTGGTCTGTAACCGCTGTCCGGTGACCACCGAGTGCCTCTCCTGGGCGCTGAACACCGGACAGGACTCCGGCGTGTGGGGCGGAATGAGCGAAGACGAGCGACGCGCACTGAAGCGTCGCAACGCCCGGACGAAGGCCCGCAGCGGAGTCTGACCCGGGTTTAAGCCGCGTCAACGGTGCGGCCCCGACCGAGTGTCGGGGCCGCGCCGTTGTGTGCGGCACTAATGCGCGGCTCGGACGCGACGACCGATCGGGACGCGTAGCACCACATCGGTTCCGCCTTCGGGGGCGTTGTGCATGTCCAGCGAGCCGCCCAGTTCGGCGGATACCAGTGTCCGCACGATCTGCAGACCCAACCGGTCGGACTTCTCGACGCTGAACCCATCGGGTAGACCGCGGCCGTTGTCGTGGACCACCACGTCGAGCCAACGCGCCGACCGCTCCGCACGAATCGTCACCGAGCCGCCCCCGGCTGCGGGCTCCCGTGCTGCGGGGTCAAACGCATGCTCGATGGCGTTTTGCACGAGTTCGGTGATCACCATGATCAGCGCCGTCGCGCGATCGGAGTCCAGGACGCCGAGCATGCCCGTTCGATTGATCCGGATCGGCGTGTCCACCGTCGCCACGTCATTCATGATCGGCAAGATCCGGTCGATCACCTCATCGAGGTTGACTTCCTCGTCCACCGACATCGACAGCGCATCGTGGACCAACGCGATCGACGACACCCGCCGCACCGATTCGATGAGCGCCTCTCGTCCTTCGGCGTTGGTCGTCCGGCGGGCCTGCAGTCGCAGCAGCGCCGCAACGGTCTGCAGGTTGTTCTTCACCCGGTGATGGATTTCCCGGATGGTGGCATCCTTGGAGATCAGCGCGCGGTCCCGGCGTTTGATTTCGGTGACGTCACGAACCAGCACCGCAGCGCCGGCTGCCGAGCCGTGCACAACCAGCGGCAGCGTGCGCAACAGCATCGTGGCACCACCGGCATCGACCTCGATGCGCATGCTGGCCCCACCGGCCAGGGAGTCGAGCACGTGATCAGCGAGTTCACGGGCCTCGAACGGATCGGAGATCAGCGGACGGGTGACCGCGATCAGGTTGTGTCCCTCCAACTCCGAGGTCAAGCCCATCCGATGGTATGCCGACAGCGCGTTCGGGCTGGCATACGAGACGACTCCATTGACATCGAGTCGAATGAAGCCGTCACCGGCTCGCGGACTGGAGCGCGACATCGCCACGTCTCCCACGTTGGGAAAGGTGCCCTCGGAGAGCATGGTGACGAGGTCCGCGGCGCAGTCGATGTAGGCAGTCTCCAGTGGGCTGGATTTGTGGGTGTCCCCGACGGCTTTCTGATGTGTCAAAACCGCGACCACCCGGTCGTCGTGCCGCACTGGGACGGCTTCGATGTTCAGGCCAGTCTGCTGCCACGAATACTGTTGGCCTGCATCGCTTTCCAGACCGATAGTGCCGGATTCGAAGGCCGCGGCGATGAGCGGCGCGGTATCGGCGTCCAGCACGCTACCGACCGCGTCGCGCAACAGAACGGTCGGAGCGGTATTCGGCCGGCACTGTGCGACGCATACCAGCGAGCCGTCGTCGCGGCGGACCCACATCAGATAATCGGCGAATGAAAGGTCGGCGAGCAGCTGCCATTCACCGACTACCGCGTGCAAGTGGTCGACGGCGCTACCTGGCAGAACGGTGTGTTCGGCGAGCAGATCACCGAGAGTGGACATCGGCGACTCCCGCGACGAGGTACAGGCGAGCCAATGGCTAGCTGATCACGGCGATAAGGTCGCCGGCCTGGATGACGTCTCCCACCGAAACACTGACCTTGCTGACCGTGCCAGCGACCTCGGCCAGGACCGGGATCTCCATCTTCATCGATTCCAGTAGCACCAGGGTGTCACCCTCGCCGATCTCGTCGCCCTCGTTGACCACGACTTCGAGCACGCTGGCCACGATCTCTGCGCGGACGTCCTCGGCCATCATCACCCCGTTCATCTCCCAGCCGTCGTTTACGCGATACTGCTGCTCCATCGAACCACAACCGGTTGACCTGGGCGCGAGGGAGTGAGCCGCACCGGCGGGTCGTATCGGCGCTGACAGCGCAGGTAGGCCCCTTGTTGGGTGCGAAGGAGAGGCGTGGCTGATATCGCGCCGGTATCGGTAAGCAAACTCCAAGATTACTAAGCGAACCTATAGAGTTCGTCCTGTGATCGTGTCGTGTTGTTCTTGTGACATTTGAGCAGCATTGTTTCCAGAGTGATTGGAGTGCCTGATGCACACTTAGTGTTTCAGCCGAATTTGAGGGGAATTCCGTTGTCCGAGAACATGTTTGCGAATCCGATAGCTCGACGCCCAATTAGCCGAGTGAAAGCCGGCATCGGGGCTGTGCTGGCAGCAATCGCCACCCTCGGGCTTGGCGTCGGCGTCGCCGCGGCCGATCCCCAGCAACCATTCCTTGTCGACGACCCACTGCCCGTTCCAGGCCTCGGCGGGGCCGGCGGCGGTGCCGGCAGCGCCGTGAGCATCGCCAATTCGCTCTTCGGCTCACTGAGCAGTTTGATGAACACCATCATCCCCGGCAGCGGGGACCTGTTGATGCCGGCCAGCAGTGCCCTGACGCCAGGTGGACTGCCCGGCGAAGTGCCCGGCGTGGGTGGACTGCCCGGCGAAGTGCCCGGCGTGGGTGGGCTTACCGGCGGAGTGCCCGGCATACCCGGCTACCCCGGTGGGCTTCCGGGACAGGCTCCGGACGGCTACCCCGGTGCACTCCCGGGACCAATCCCGGGCGGCTACCCAGGTGCACTCCCGGGACAAATCCCCGGCGGCTACCCCGGTGCGCTCCCCGGACAGACGCCTGGTGGTCTGCCCGGGCAAACCCCGGGGGGCTACCCCGGTGCACTCCCGGGACAAACCCCCGGCGGCTACCCCGGTGCGCTCCCCGGACTAACGCCGGCGCTACCAGGGCAGACGCCGCTGGTGCCGGGACAGATGCCCGGTGTAGCCGGGCAGACAGCAGGGGTTCCCGGGCAGCCGGTGCCGGGACAGCCAGCTGCGGTCGTGCCTGCGGGCACTGGGTCGATTGCGTAGCCCCCGGGCTAAGCAACACCCGACGCATGGAAGACTGACCTGCACTTACACCTGCGAGGAGGGATCAGTTATGGCCAAGCGTGGCCGGAAGAAGAAAGACCGCAAGTACAGCAAGGCCAACCACGGTAAGCGCCCCAACGCCGGGTAGCGCGGGGCGTTCACCGGCGGATGATCGTGGTTCGGCTGATCTCCAGCCGTAAGCGCTCGCGAAGCCCCTCCGGAGCCTTCTCGCCACGGCACTTGGTAGCGATCAACGCCTTGAATTGCTCCTCGAGGCCGTAGATCCGGAAACACGGCGGGCATTCCTCGAGATGCTTAAGCAGCTTCTCTCGATTCTCTGGCTTGCATTCACCGTCGAGCAATGTCCATACCTCGGCGATCAGTTCGGCGCACTCTGCCTTCATGCGCGCGTCGGCGCCTGCAGAGGGGTCATCGTGGCCCGACGTGGGCGGGAATTCGGTCACGACGACACCTCCTCGGGTGCCTGATCACCGCGGATGAAACCCCGGTCCTTGGCCACATCGGTCAGCAATTCGCGTAGTTGGCGTCGGCCGCGATGCAGTCGCGACATCACCGTCCCGATCGGTGTATCCATGATCTCGGCGATCTCCTTGTACGGGAAACCCTCCACGTCTGCGTAGTAGACCGCCATCCGAAACTCTTCGGGTAATGCCTGCAGCGCCTCTTTGATTTCGGTGTCCGGCAACGCCTCGAGCGCCTCAACCTCGGCGGAGCGCAAACCGGTCGAGGAGTGCTCAGCGGTGGCCGCCAGCTGCCAGTCGGTGATCTCGTCGGTCGGATACTGCGCCGGCTGCCGCTGCTTCTTGCGGTAACTGTTGATGTAGGTGTTGGTCAGGATGCGGTAGAGCCAGGCCTTGAGGTTTGTGCCCTCCTTGAAGGAGCGAAATCCCGCGTAGGCCTTGACCATGGTTTCCTGCAGCAAGTCCTCGGCGTCGGCGGGATTCCGGGTCATCCGCAGCGCGCCGCCGTACAGCTGATCCAGCAGCGGAATCGCGTCACGCTCGAAGCGCGCGGTCAGCTCCGCGTCGGTCTCGTTGGAGCGGCTATGTCCCGAGGCGTCCAGGTTGTCAGAGACGTCCGAGGCCTCCCGGGTCTCCGCAACCTCCGGCTCGGTCGCGCCGTCGATGTCGGCCATGTTGACTAACGCAGTCCCTTCTGTCGCGATGCCAGTGAACAGGTCCATGAGCACCGGACCCGACTGGCACCCGGCCAACCGCTCTTCGCCGATGAGGCTCGTCGCCGTTGACACCCGACTCCCCCTCTCTCCAATCTAAAGGCTGCGACCGACAGTGTCTGCTTCGCACCACTCAACAGCAATGATCGCCTCGCTATTTCCGGTCCATCTCGAGGCGGCGGCGACGCAATCCGGACCGCCGATTCATGCCGGATGTGAGCAGCGTTACTGTGACGCTCATGTCCCTGAAAGCCAAGACCATGTTCATCTCGGGTGCCAGCCGCGGAATCGGCCTGGCTATCGCCAAGCGGGCCGCCCAGGACGGCGCCAACATCGCCTTGATCGCCAAGACCGCCGAGCCGCACCCCAAGTTGCCGGGCACGGTGTTCACCGCCGCGAAAGAGCTCGAAGAGGCCGGCGGCCAGGCGCTGCCGATTGTCGGGGATGTTCGCGACCCGGATTCGGTCGAGGCCGCGGTAGCCAAGGCCGTCGAGCAGTTCGGCGGCATCGACATCTGCGTGAACAACGCGTCGGCGATCAACCTGGGGTCGATCACCGAGGTGCCAATGAAGCGGTTCGACTTGATGAACGGCATCCAGGTGCGCGGTACGTACGCGGTGTCTCGAGCGTGTATCCCGCATCTGAAGGGCCGGGAGAACCCGCACATCCTGACGCTGTCGCCGCCGGTGCTGCTCGGTAAAGAGTGGTTGAAGCCGACGGCGTACATGATGGCCAAGTTCGGCATGACGCTGTGCGCGCTGGGCATGGCCGAGGAGCTGCGTGACGAGGGCATTGCGTCAAACACCCTGTGGCCGCGCACGCTGGTGGCCACCGCCGCGGTGCAGAACCTGCTCGGCGGTGACGAGGCGATGGCCCG
>Ga0187782_10003516_pt1 | contig 11689 bp, 8 predicted proteins | sample 0715_SJ02_MP15_2_FD_132454 | JGI IMG/M metagenome (GOLD analysis project Ga0187782, IMG submission 132454) | Tropical peat soil microbial communities from peatlands in Department of Meta, Colombia - 0715_SJ02_MP15_20_MG | ecosystem: Environmental > Terrestrial > Soil > Wetlands > Peat | place...
ATGCCGCCTGGCGGACTGGGATTGCCGGTTCCATCCCCTCGATGTGCGCCTACGTCTTTGGTACAGCGGGAATTTTTCGCCTGGTGCGGGGCTGGTTACGCTGGGGGGAGCAAACCTCGGTTTCAACTCGCATTACGGCCTGGCTGGCGGCGGCCGTTTATGCTGCCAACCCCAATCTGCTGTACCTTGAGACCACGGCCATGACCGAGGTCCTGTATTCGGCCCTTTTCATCTGGTCTATCCTGCACGCCAGCGAGTTTTACCAGGCTGGGGCGGGCTTCGATCAAAGGCAGGCGGCATCATCCTTGCGCAAATGTGGTTGGTGTTTGGCCGCGGCCTGTCTCACCCGCTACGACGGTTGGTTCCTCGCGGGAGCCTTGAGCATCGCTGTGTCGTGGGTGATCCTCCGCTCCCAGGAAACCCGGACGGCTCTCGCTCCGAGCCTGGCTCGCTTTATTTTGCTGGCTGTGGCCGCACCCGTCATCTGGCTGGGCTATAACGCACTGGTGTATCGCGATCCCCTGGAGTTTCAGAGAGGTCCATACTCGGCTCGCGCAATCGAGCAGAAGGGGACCAACATCGGATCCTTGCCCCATCCGGGATGGCATGATCTCAGGGTCTCATTCAGCTATGTTTTAAAAGCGGCCGAAGACAATATGGCAGAAGGCTGGCTGCAACAAGTTTGGCCGGGACTATTGCTGGCAGGGACATCGGTCATCGTGCTCGTCCGGCGGAGGTTCTGGCCGCTGCTCCTGCTGGCGATCCCCTTGCCGTTTTATACCTTGTCCGTGGCATACGGCAGCGTTCCCATTTATCTGCCTCAATGGTGGCCCTTCTCGTATTACAACGTGCGTTTTGGCACGGAGCTCATACCGGCGTTTGCCGTTCTGGCCGCCTTAACCCTCGATTGGGCGTTCCACGGTGCTCGGCTACGATGGACGAAGGGAGGCATGGTCGTCGGGTTCGTTACGCTGCTTGCCGCCAGTTATGCGGGAGTATGGAAGGCGCAGCCGATCTGCTACCGGGAGGCTTCGGTCAACTCCCCTACCCGGATTGCGTTCGAGAAGGAGCTTGCGGCCACCCTCATCAAGCTGCCGCAGAATTCTGATTTGCTCATGTACCTCGGGAATCACGTTGGCGCTCTCCAAGACGCAGCCATTCCGCTACGCCGCGTGATCAACGAAGGCAATCACCGACCCTGGAAAAAGCCCGCAGACCCGGAAGGCCTGTGGGAGAGAGCCTTAGCGGATCCGTCGCGCTATGTGGACTACGTGATTGCCATCGATCAGGACCCGGTTGCCGAGAAGATTCAACACCGTGACTTGGTTTCTCTGGTAGTGGTTCACACCCGAGGGCAGGCTCCGGCCACCATCTACTGGACCCATCGCCCGGAACACTGATCGAATCCAGCGGCAAGTGGAGAGCTTGGTCGACACGAATGGCCATGGCCATTCTCCAACTGTCCGCGGGTCGCTCGCTCGGCATCACAGCCGTTCACCGAGGATCGGGCGCGGCACATTGATGATAAAATCCAGCCAAATCCACTTCTCATGTCGAATTTGGGGCGAATCTACGAGTTCTTCTCGGAGGTAACGGCGTCACAGGCGCAGTTGGCCGGCGTGGAACAGCTCCGGCTTCCATGCGGGCTTCGCTTAGCCGGGCACGGCTTCAGACAGTGTTCCATTCTGATGAGCGTAATTTCGCTCGGTCCGGTACACGCGGAATGAACTCCCCGGGGGTGCCCTTTGTCAAGGCGAGCGCGTGCGGGAATGATTTCCTCATTCTTGATGGCATCTACGCTCCCGCCGATATGGGAGCCTTCAGTCGCCGCATTGCCGACCGCCACCTGGGAGTGGGTGCTGACGGCGTTGAATGGCTGTTTCCGACCCATGATGCCGATGTCGAGGCGAAGCTGTTTAACGCCGACGGAAGCAACGCCGAAGTGTCGGGCAATGGAACGCGCTGCGTAGCCGCTTATCTCTGCCGCGAGCAGGCAAAACAGAAGATCGTGATCCGCACCGGCGCGGGCCTGAAGACCTGTACCCTCATGTCGCGCAGCGACCAGCAATATGAATTTGAGCTTGCGATGGGGGAGCCCGAGATCCGCGATGAGCTTCTCATCCCGCTCTCGCACGGTGAGGTGCGTGGCATCCCGGTTTCTCTCGGCAACCCCCATTTCGTCATGTTTGTCGGGAAGTTTGCTCCCCGATGGCAGGAGCAGGCGGAGGAAATCGGACGTCAGCGAGTGTTCCAGCATGGAATTAACATTGAACTCGTCGTCGTCGAAGACCGCAACCGCATCGACGTGCGATTTCTTGAGCGCGGGGTAGGTGAGACGCAATCGTCTGGGACCGGTTCGTGCGCTGCGGCGGTGGCGGCAATCTCTCAGAAGAAGGTCGCCTCGCCGGTCGAAGTTCACACCCTGGGGGGAGTGCAAATCGTGCGCTGGGAAGAGCAAGTCTTCCTGCGAGGGTCCGCCCAGCTAATCTGCCAAGGAGAGTTTTTCCTTTAGAGTGCCGCTATGCGAGCTGCGCCGACAATTGTGCGGGTTAAGCCGCCGGCCCTCAAACCCGGGGATACGGTTGGAGTCATCGCGCCGGCCAGCAATATCAAGCGCGATCTCGTCGAGGCGGGACTGAATCAATTGCGCGCCATGGGCTACCGAACGTTGGTTCTCCCCTCGATCTTCGATGAGGACTTATACTTCGCCGGCTCGGTCGAGCGGCGGACCCGCGAGCTCGAGGAGATGTTTGCCCGTCCCGAGGTGCGCGCCGTGGTTTGTGCTCGGGGCGGATACGGCACAAACTATCTGCTCGAAGAGATCGACCTTGAGCGGCTCAGGTCTCACCCGAAAATCTTTGTCGGCTACAGCGACGTAACTACCCTATTAACCTACTTCGCCGATGCTCTGGGGATGGTTACGTTTCATGGTCCGATGGTCGCGAAAGATTTCGCCCACCCTGGCGGGGTTCACCTTCCGAGCTGGGAGGCAGCCTTGGGCGGCAGCGCGGGGTGGAGCGCGGACACTTCCTCCACCCTTAAAGTTTTGGTTGAAGGTTCGGCAGAGGGGATTCTATATGGCGGTTGCTTATCCATGCTGGTCGCATCGATCGGAACCCCCTATGAAATTCATACCGACGGAACCATCCTGTTTCTCGAGGATGTAGGAGTCAAGCCGTTTCAGATCGACCGCATGCTCATGCAATTGAAACTCTCGGGGAAACTCCAGGGAGTGCGAGGAATCGTATTTGGCGAAATGCTCGATTGTATGCAGACGAAAGATCAGCCTTACAGTTTGGAGGAAGTGATCCTGCGAGTGGTTGGCGATCTTGGAGTGCCTGTCGCCTGTGGACTGCGCTCGGGACACGTTTCCCGGGAAAACGTTACGCTTCCGATTGGGGTGGGGGCGGCGTTCGAGGCAGGGGAGGATGGTGTTCGTCTGAGGATTCTAGAGGCTTCCACTGCGGCCGGAGAAGCCGCGCTAACCACCAGGGGCGTGCAGAACCTGGATCGGGCTGCGCGGCGGAAGTAAGGTTGTTTCATTCTGTTCGAAGGGGCGAGAACCAAGTGAGCGACGAGAACCGGCACATTCATCTGATTGGAATCTGCGGAACCGCCATGGCCTCGCTGGCCGGCATGCTCAACCAGCGAGGCTTTCATGTGACCGGTTCGGATCGGGCGGCGTATCCGCCGATGTCGGACTTTCTGCGCTCCTTAGACCTTGCCGTGAGCCAACCCTTCGATCCCAAGAACCTCGAGCCGCGCCCGGAGATGGTGGTCGTGGGCAACGCGATTTCTCGCGGCAACCCGGAGCTCGAGAAGGTGCTCAACGATCGCATCCCTTTCTGTTCTCTCCCGCAGATTCTGCATGATGAATTTCTGGTCGGAAAACAAGTCTTGGTGGTGGCCGGCACGCATGGCAAGACCACCACGACGTCGATGCTGGCCTGGATTTTCGAGAGTGCCGGTCGCCAACCTTCTTTTCTCATCGGAGGCATGGCGGAGAATTTTCAGAGCAGCTTTCAATTGCGCGCGGGAGAGCACTTTATTCTCGAAGGCGACGAATACGATACCGCTTTTTTCGACAAGGGCCCGAAGTTTCTCCATTACTTTCCGGATGCGGTGATCCTTACCTCGGTCGAATTCGATCATGCCGATATCTACCAAGACCTGGGAGCGGTCGAAACCGCCTTCAAGCGGCTGGTGAACCTGGTCCCGCAGCGAGGACGGATTGTTGCCTTCGATTCCGGGGAGAGCCTGGAGCGCTGTCTCGCTCGCCCGTTCTGCCCGGTCGAACGATACGGTCGACGCAGTTCGAATTGGCAGATCCGTGATCTCGATCTCGGAACCGACGGCACGCGCTGGTCGCTTTGGAAGGAGGGAGAGTTCTGGGCGGATTTCGAGTTCGCTGTGGCGGGAGAATATAACGTTTGGAACGCCACGGCTGCCGCCGCCCTGGCGGCGAGTTGCGGCGTCTCCCGCGACCAAATCCGAGCCGCGCTCACGAGCTTCAAAGGTGTAAAGCGCCGTTTGGAAGTGCGAACCGTGGTTCGCGGAGTCACCATCATTGACGACTTCGCTCATCACCCGACCGCCATTCAGAGCACGCTCGAGGCGCTGCGGTCGCGCTACCCCGGAGCGCGTCTGTGGGTCATTCTCGAGCCGCGATCGAACACCCTGCGGCGCAACATTCTGCAGCACGATTTGGCCAAGAGCCTGAGTGCGGCCGATGAAGTGGTGGTCGCCAATGTGTTCAACGCCGAAGGCATCCCCGAGTCGGAAAGATTGGATCTGGCGGCGCTCGAACTGGAAATCGAAAAGTGCGGCCGCCCGGCTCGCATCGTGCCTACGGTCGACAGCATCGTCGAAACCATCGCTCCCGAACTGCGTTCGGGAGACGTCGTGGCCATCCTCTCGAACGGAGGCTTTGGTGGAATCTACGAGAAATTGCCCCAGCGTATTGAGCGCCTGGCGGCGAACGCGCCCACCAGCGAGATGGCCGAGGCTCGCATCCGACCGTGATCCGCCCGGCGCCGGCGAGCGCAAGATGCCATCCAGTTCCGGGCAGTCTTGGGTTGCGTGTTTTCCTTAGCCTTCTGCTCTATGCGACACTCCGCGGCGCAGCTCCGGCCAAAACGGCTCCTTCCTCGCCGTCTCCCGGCCCGCTTCGCTACACCGTGGTGCTGGCCGATCCCGCTCGGCATCTCGTCCGGGTGCAGCTTTTCATTCCACCTGGCTCCAAAGAGCATGACCTCGAGTTGCCGGTGTGGAATGCCCTTTATCAGATTCGGGATTTTTCCCAGTACGTCAACTGGGTTCATCGGCAGGATGAAAGGGGAAACTCCCTCTCGATTCCTCCCCTCAACCCCAGCCGATGGCACATCGCGCATGCCGAGCAGGGTGTCGCGATCGAATACGAAACCTTCGCCAACGATCAGGGCCCCTTCGGTGCCCAATTCAATGGCCAGCATGCATTTTTCAATCTGGCCGAGATCCTGATGTATCCCGTCGATCTGCGCTCGCATCCGATCGAACTCGATTTCCGCAACGTCCCGTCGGCTTGGAAGATTGCAACCGCGTTACCCGGCTCCCCGGAGGGCGGCTTTCGCGCAGAAAACTACGATCGCCTGGTTGACGCCCCGGTCGAGATCGGCACCTTCCAGGAAGCGGATTTCGAACTTGGCCGTGGGCACTACCGAGTGGTTGTCGATGCCGATCCCGCCGACTATAACATCGCGAACATCGTCGCCCTGGACGAACGCATTGTGAAGGCGGAAACTTCCTGGATGGACGACGAGCCCTCAGGTTCCTACCTTTTCATTTACCATTTTCCCCGCGGGCCTGGCTCCGGCGGGATGGAGCACGCCGATTCCACGGCGATTGACAGCCATGCCAAGCGCCTGGCAGAAGATCCCAAGTCCCTGGCGCAGGTAACCGCCCACGAATTTTTCCATCGCTGGAACGTCAAGCGCATTCGACCGCAGTCGCTCGAACCCATCGATTACATGAAGGAGAATTACTCGACCGCCCTGTGGTTCAGCGAAGGTGTGACCAGCACGGCCGGCGAGTACGGCCTGCTGCGTGCCGGCGAGAAGGACGGGGCAAGCTTTCTCAAGGACCTGGCCAGCCAAATCCGGGAACTCGAAGCCAGACCCGCGCACCTGAGGCAATCAGCCGAAGCATCGAGCCTCGGTGCCTGGCTGGAAGGCTACGATTACTACCAGAATCCGGCACGCAGCATCTCCTACTACAACAAAGGGTTCTTGCTTGGTATCGCGCTCGATCTCGAGCTCCGCCAGCGCAGCCAGTGCCGCACTTCGCTGCGTGAGGTTTTGCGTTGGATGAACCAGAATTACGCTCAGCAAAACCGCTTCTTTCCCGATTCCCGCGGGGTGCGGGAGGCGGCCGAGGCAGTCAGCGGCGCCGACCTGGGCTCGTTCTTCGAGCGATATGTGGCGGGCACCGACGAACTTCCCTGGAACGATTTCTTCATGGTAGTCGGCCTCGAATTGCTCGAAACTCGGATGCCGGTGGTCGATTTGGGCTTCACGGTTGCATTGACCGGTCCAGCAACCGTGCTTGAGGTCGCCCCGATGAGCGAGGCTGAGCGTTCTGGACTTGCGGTAGGCGACGTCATCGTGACGGTCAATGGCCAGCCCGCCGATGCCAAGCTTTTTCGCAAACTCGAGCAGCTTAAGCCGGGTGAGACCCTGAGGCTTCGGGTGAGCGGACGGACGGGTGAGCGGGAATTCCATTGGAAGCCGGGATGGAGAGAGCAGGTTGATTTTGAACTGCGGGACTCGGGCAACCTCTCCGAGGCGGAGAAAGCCTGTCGTGCCGCCTGGCTGCTGGGCGAACCCTTGCCTCTCCCCGAGGCTCATCCGTGATCCGCACCGTGATGATGCTGGCCTTCTGGGGAATCACCCTGCCCGTCGCAGCGCTCGTATTGCTTCCCTGGACGCTCGTCACCGGAGATGTCCGCGCCCTTTATCACACCTGCATGTGGGGCGCGTTGACCGGCATCCGGCTGGCGGGCGTCCGGGTTGAGACCATCGGCATGGAAAAGATTGATCCGGCTCGAACCTATATCTTCATGTCCAACCATGCCTCGAACATTGATCCCCCGTTGCTTCTGCCACTGATTCCGCAGCGCACCTCGGTGATGGCCAAGAGGGAGCTGTTTCGCTACCCGCTGCTGGGCACGGTCATGAGAATGGGAGCCTTGGTGCCGGTCAATCGGGGAGATCGCGAGGCAGGAATTGCCGCCGTCCAGGTCGCGACCAAGGTCGTCCGCCAAGGCATCAGTATGACTATCTTTGTCGAAGGCAAGCGGTCCTTCGATGGCAAATTACTGCCCTTCAAGAAGGGCCCTTTTTATTTAGCCATGGAGTCGGGAGCGCCGGTAGTTCCCATCACCATCGCGGGCACGCATTCGATCATGCCCAAGCGGCGTTTCCGAATCAAGCCGGGCTGGGTGAGGGTGATTTTTCATGATCCTATCGAGCCCGCGAATTTTGAGAGTCGAGAGTGCCTGATGGAAAAGGTGCGGCGCGTCATCGATAGCGGACTGCCCCGGGAATTGCAACAAACCGCTGAGACCAAGGCGGGGGCCGAGAGCTGCGGTTGAAACCCGACTGCCGGAAACAGAGCGATGGAGTTTCGATTTCCAGCCCTTAGTCTTTTCCAGCCCTGACGGCTTTGGCAATTTCTGGCAGCCGAGCAAAGATCGCGGCGCACTTCAGCCATAGCTTGTTTTCGATGGCCGGATAGCCGCTGACGATCTGGCCGGCAGGGACATCGCTCGGAATTCCGCTCTGCGCCGTTGCCATAGCGCCGTTTCCAACCTTGCAGTGACCTGCCACACCAACTTGTCCGGCAAGAATGACACGATCTCCCACTGCGGTCGAGCCCGCCAGGCCAACCTGGGCGCAAAGCAAGCTATCCTCGCCGACGCTCGATCCATGTCCGACTTGCACCAGGTTGTCGATCTTCGAACCGCGAGCGATGTGGGTCTCGCCGACGCTGGCGCGGTCCACGCAGGCATTGGCCTGCACTTCCACGTCATCTTCGAGGACGGCGGGCCCGGACTGGAGAATTTTGTACCAGTGTCCAGCCTTATCTTTGGCGAAACCGAAGCCGTCGCTGCCGATAATAGCGCCGTTCTGCAAGGTTACATGGTTGCCCAAACGGCAATGCTCGCGGACCGCTGCATGCGCGTGGGCAAAGAAGTGATCCCCGATCTTGACATCGCGATAAATGACGACATGTGCCAGCAACACCGCATGCTTCCCGATTTCCACTCCTTCATCGATCACCACATAGGGCCCGATATGCGGGTTGGCTCCGATTTTGGCAGAAGGGTGAATGACGGCGGTGGGGTGCACTCCGGGCGGGTAGCGTGGCGCCTCATAAAACAGCTCAACGCAGCGGGCGAACGCCCAATAAGGCTCCGGGGTGCGCAGCATGGCCGTAGACACGGCCGGGAAGTCCTCGGAGAGGATGATGGCCGAGGCCTGGGTTTTCCTCGCGGCGGCGGCGTACCTGCGATTGGCCAAAAAGGTGACTTGGCCCGGACTCGCATGTTCAATACCAGCAACGCCGGTGACGATGGTTTCAGGCGAGCCATTCTCCAGACGCGCGCCCAAAGCCGAAGCGATCTCTCGAAGTCTCATGTTCTCGTTTCCTCGACAACCGACTATAAGGCGAACTCCTGCCTCGCCGTCGATAGAACTGCCAACAGTGATGCAGGGCCCAATTTTAGATGAAAGCGCCTGGCGCCGATTTAGCGGGAAGGATAAAGCTCAGGATTCCTCGACAACCGCAATGGCGTTGCCCCCGGGAGCGCGAATTGCAAAACAGCGCGTTGGCTGAAATTCATCCGCAAGATTTCTCCGGATCTGCTTGACTTGTCTCAACATCGGTGGGATGATGCGCCCTCGGTTCAGAGGCAACTTCTAGGGAGGCCATATGCCAATTTATTTGCATCAAGTCAGCTACACCAGCGAGGCTTGGCGAGCTCTGATCGCGAAGCCGCAAGACCGTCTGGCGGCGGTGCGGGCGCCGATCGAGAAGCTGGGCGGGAAACTGATCGAGGGCTGGTTCGCATTCGGAGAATACGACATCGTGGCGATTACCGAAATGCCAGACAATGTCAGCGCCGCTGCCATCGCGATCGCGTTCGCTGCCGGGGGGGCTTGCAAGGGCCTACGAACTACCCCATTGCTTACCCAGCAGGAGGCGTTGTCGGCCATGAAGAAGGCGGGGGAGTCCGGCTATCGTCCCATCGGCAGTCGCGCTGCCTAGGAGCAGGTTGGCTGACGAAGGCGTCCCGGCGGAATTCCCCAGGTGAGTTGGAGGGGAGTAGGAAGACGGACCCTGCGGCGTTCATTCCTCGAACATCGGCACCTGGCGGGCATCGAGCAGGAGGCCGCGGCGGCGACGACCGGCCGAGCCAATCACGGCCAGAACCGTCAGGGACTCGAGCGCGTTTCGTGGCACGAACATGCGTTGAATGTTAGAGCGCAGATCGGGAGGATTAATCAAAAACCCTTCCGGGCGGTTGGCGGAAAGGTCGTTCGGCATCAAGCCTTCGAGAATTTCGTTGTCTTTGAACTTCAATCGCACCCACAGCCCTTCGGTACGCGGGCGGGTGGTGAAGGTTTTGCGAGCGGGTAAATCCACCTCGCTAAATTCGCGCACGAAATGAACCACCTTGATGAGCCCTAGTTCGATCGAGACCACATTGCCCGAGGTATTCAGCAGTTGCAGCTTGCCTTCGCGAACAAAGTCGGCCGAGGCAAGATAGCCGTTGAGTGAATCGCGGTCCAGCTTACGAACCACTACTTTCTTATGAGTCGAGGGCATGTGCGGCCGAAAGCCGCTTGAAGGGCGGCGTTGCTCGCTTTTCCTCCATCAGATTCTCACACTTTTGCCTGGAATATAACGAGTCATCGATTCTCAGTAGCCAAATTGTTAACCTTGTGATATTTTCTGTACTTTGCCGAGACCGATCCCAATCCGTATAAGTCTATCCAATCGAATAGTTTACGGGGACGACGTCCAAGCGGGTGCACGACCTCGGAGATTCCCTGTGGAAATCTCCAACCCTGCAGGGTGCAGGCAGCTCACGGCCCAACTCTGACGAAGGCATGGCGGATTACATCTACACCATGGAAATCAGGCTGACTCCCGATCAGCAACGGGGCGTCAGTTTGATCCAAGAGATCGCGCGCAACGCGGGTATGAACATTTATCTGACCGGCGGCGCGGTGCGCGACATCATCAGTGGATTTACCATCCGCGATCTCGACTTCACGGTGCAAGGTAACCCGCTCAAACTCGAGAAGGATCTGGAGCGGGCGGGCGCCGTGGTTTCAGCAACCGACGACGAGCTCAAGACCCTGTACCTGGTGCTCTACGGCAACGTGCGGGCCGAGATCAGTGCGGCTCGCACCGAGCGCTATGAGAAAACCGGCAAACCGCCGGTCACGGCTCCGGCCACGATCATTGAAGATCTGCGTCGCCGGGACTTCACGGTCAATTCCATGGCGTTGTCGTTAAACCCCGGCTCCCGCGGTCTGTTGCTCGATCCGTTCAATGGTGCCGCCGACATTGAGTCCAAGCTGCTGCGTGTCCTGCACAACTACGCATTCGTCGAAGATCCCTCGCGGCTGATTCGCGCTGCGCGCTTTGCCGCGCGATTTCATTGGCCGCTCGAGGAGCGGACCCAGTCCAGATACGACTCGGCAAAAGAGAACAATTACATTGAGTACATCAGCAGCCGAGCCATCGGGCAGGAAATCGAGCAGATCGCCTACGAAGAGGATCCTTTGCACATTCTGCGCGCCCTCGAGAAAGAAGGCTGGCTGAAGGTGCTCGATCCGCATTGGACTACGGCCAAGGTGGATTCGACAGGACTGGCGCAGCTGCTCAAGACGCGGCAGCAGATGAATGAGTTGGGGTACACGCCGGATCCGGCGCCGGCGGTCATGCACTTCTTGACCGCGCGCCTGGGCGAGAAGGACATCGCCGACATGCGCAAGCTGATTCCGCGCAAGGACTTGGTAGCCGCATGGAAAGACCTGGGGGATAACGCCAAGGATCTTGCCAAGCGCTTGACGGGCAAAGAGGCTGCCACACCCTCACGTACCTGGAAACTGCTCTCAGAAGCACGCCCGGAGATGACCCTGTTTCTCGCCGTAACCGCCCGTCAGCAGGCAGTGGCACAAAAGATTAAGAACTTTTTCACCAAGTGGCGGCAAGTGCAGCAGAAGATTCCTTTGCCGGAGATGACCGAGCTCCACATCACCCCCCAGCTTCCGGAATATCCCAAGATTGCGCATGAAGTTTTCTTGCTCTTGCTGGACGGAAAGCTGCGCTCGCGGACCGAGATTCTGAAATTCCTGAAGCCTCTGGCACCGCCTCCGCCACCACCGCCGCCCCCTCCTTCCAAGCGAAAACGGGCGGGGAAGGCCGCGGCTGTGACTCCGACCGCCCCCCCGAGCGCTGCGGGGGCCAAGAAACCAGCCAAAGCTGCAGCGTCTGCCACCGGCGTCGAGCCCAGCTCGCCCCAGGGGGAATCCGCAGCTGGGGTTAAGAAACCGACTCATCCCAAGGCCCAGAAACCGATCAAGCCCAAGAAGGTAGCAAAAGCAGCGGGAAAGAAGGCCAGGGGCACCCAGAAAGCCTG
>Ga0187782_10003517_pt1 | contig 11688 bp, 10 predicted proteins | sample 0715_SJ02_MP15_2_FD_132454 | JGI IMG/M metagenome (GOLD analysis project Ga0187782, IMG submission 132454) | Tropical peat soil microbial communities from peatlands in Department of Meta, Colombia - 0715_SJ02_MP15_20_MG | ecosystem: Environmental > Terrestrial > Soil > Wetlands > Peat | place...
GCTCCGTCGCTGTGCCCCCAAAGAAGCGGATGCTCGATTTCGAGGGCGTCCAACACAAGAAGAGTCTCTTCGGCGGCCCGCCGGTGGAAATCGAGGGGCAGGGGCCCACGGAATTTGGAAGAGCGACCGTAGCCGGAACGATCTGGAACGATGAAGTGGACGTGATCTCCCAAGGCTTCGATTTGCCGATCGATTGGGTACACAGCATATCCCCATCCCCCGTGCAAGAACACGAGCGGCTTGCCTCGACCTGCGTCCCGGTAGTGAATCCGTACGGGCGACACTGCGGCGGCGTGCGGAGATTTTTGTAGTTCTACGAAGGGCATGGAATTGAGGTTGGATCGATCGTTAGGCCGCTTGTGCGCCTTTGAGGACCAGGTCAATGGTCTCGATATCGACTAAACCGTGACATCCATACAGAACGGGAAGAATCCGCTCCGGAGGATAGGTGCGGCGGAGCGCGGCGACCCTTTCTGTGCCGGAACGGTAGGCCGGAAGATACATGCGGCCGAGCAGGGGATGACGGCCCCAGGCACCGGATAGTTTGTCGGCGCGTTCCTCGGTGACGAGGAAGTCGTGGCGGAGGGTGGCGGCGACTTCGGCTTGCGGTTTGCCCTCGCCCCAAGTCAGATAGGACGACTGATTCTTGGCGTCATCCTGCAGCAGAGCCAATAAGACGCCGATTTGCAAATCGTCATCTGGAAGTTGATCAACGGCGGTGACGCCGTGGGCGATCAGGATGGCGTTGTTGGCGATTCCCTCAAACAGCGTGGCTGCGCGCGTGTTCATGGTCAGAACCGTGGTTTCGAAACCGACTTTGCCGCGCACGTACAGATCTTGTAAGTACGCGAACGTAGTTACGTGGCCGGGGACGACCTCGTGGCTGATGAGCTGTTCGAACTCGGGAAAGGAAATTTGGAGGGAAGCGTTGATTTCGTAGGTCGCTTCGTATTTTGGGCTACCGTCGGCGTTGCGGGCGCGGCCGATGTAATTCATGGAACCGGAAAACCAGGCATCCTTGATAGGGAGAAAGTCAATGTTGGCGCGGGGAATGGGCGCAAGTTCCCTGGGCAGATACGGCAACAGATTTTTGGCGCTCAGTTGATCGAAGTGCGCGATGACGGAGTCGCTCAAAGCGCGCACCGAGGCCATAGGGGAGATGCGATCTTTGCGCCAGGCATCGACGGCCTGCAAGAGGGCGGTTCCATCCCCAGCGCTGGAGGATAAGTAACCGCCGCGGCCGAGGAGTTCGGCTACGCGTTGGCGCTTACCGGTGGGGTCGCTAGGCTCGGGTGCGCGACCGGTGGAGGCCTTCACGCTTTGCTCATAAGGCACGCGATTGCCTTTGCCAACGGTCTCCATGGCGAGTTCCCACATGGTGGTGAGGCAAATGTTGAGGCCGTCGAGGTAGGCGCCGCGCAGGCCGCCGAGGCGGCGAGATTCGACGTTGATGGCGTCCATGGAACGGACAATATCGTTGCCCATTTCGCGGACGTAGTCGGCAACGGCATCTTTGTCTTTGCCAGTGACGCCGCCTGAGGCGCGGAGACGCGCGGCAGTGGGATGAGTGTAGGCAGCGGGCAGAGGCTCGTTGGAGAACCAGGAGTCTGCGATGAAGCGGCCGGTGCCGGAGGGACACATGACATCGCCGCCCCAAAGAGTGTCAATTCCGAGAATTGCGGTTGCGATGGAAAGATCAGATGGGTTCATAGGAAATCTCCGTTGAAATCGTTGGTATCACTGCATCCTTTTGCTTTCATTCAGGCCGATTCACTGACGCTCTATTCGTCTTCCGACGCCGGCTGCTTCATGGAACTCAGGTAGGTGTAGACACAGAGCCCAATGAAGCCGAGCGCGGAGAGAATCTGCGAGACCGGCAAGTTGTCATAGGAGGGCGTTTGAATCCACTCTTCTTTGAAGTTTGGCAGCACGCGCAGGGCCGCGCCGAGCACGCCGCCAAGCGCGCCGCCCGCCATCAGGCCGCCAGCAATGACGATACCGCGCTCGCGGACGGATTTGCCATGCTCGCCGCCAGTCTTTTCCGCGCGCTTGTTCACCAAGTGCGAGAGGAATCCGCCCGTGAGGATGGGCGTGGTTAACTGCAGCGGCAAGTAGATGCCGAGCGCGAAAACCATAGAAGAAAGGCCGAGCATTTCGAGCACGACGGTGATCATGGCGCCGATGCCGAACAGCATATAGGCGACCGGCTGACCGCTCATGAATCCCGACACCACGGCTTTCAGTGCGGAAGCTTGCGGCGCCACGAGGACCTGGCGCGGGTCGCCGGGAACGGCTTCTCCGAACTGGAAGGCCTTGGCCAGCAGGATGATGGTCAACCCCGCAGTGATGGCCGCAGCGATGACGCCGATAAATTTGACTTTCTCCTGCGCGGCCGGCGTGGAACCGATCCAGTAGCCGGCCTTTAGATCGGTAATGAACTGTCCGGACGCGCACAGGGCCACGCAGACCATGCCGGCCAGGGCCATCACGAAGAAGATGCCGGTGGTCCCGGAGAGCCCGAACTTCAGGAGCACAACGGCTAGACGATGACGGTCAGCAACGTCATGCCGCTGGCGGGATTGTTGGCGGTGGTGGCGATGGCATTGGCAGCGACGGTGGTGAAGAAGAATGAAAAGAGCAGCGTGAGCGCGAGGCCTAACGCGACGACAGTCACGGAAACATGAAGGTTCCCGAAGAAGATGGCCACGGCAATTGCGCCCACCACGACACCGAGAAGAATAGTAACGATGGAAATGTCGCGGTCGGTGCGTTGCAGATGCGGGGCCTCGCCGTGGCGGAAGGCATGCAGCGCGATGCCGAACGCCCCGGCAATCACACGCAGGGATTTGATAAGGCCGGCGAAGCCTGCGGCCGCAATAGCTCCCACGGCGATGAGGCGGACATAATTGCGATAGATGTCGGCAGCGGTCATGTGCGAAATGGGAATGGTAGCGGGATAGACAGTGACATCGCCCATGTGGCTGCCGAAGAACCAGATCATGGGGACGAGCACGAAGTTCACCAGAATTCCGCCGGCGCAGAAAATCATGGCAACGCGCAGGCCCATCACATAACCGAGACCGAGGATGAAGCCGACCGCATCGAAATTGAAGACCATGCGCCCACGATCGGCAAGTGCGCGGACGGCAGGAAGGAACTGGAAGTTGAGATACTCCTTCCAGACATGAAAGGTGGTGACAAAGAAATCGTAAACGGCAGCGATGACCGTGGCCTGCAGCAAGAGCCGGGCCTGGGAACCGCCTTTCTCGCCGGTGACGAGGACTTCGGTGATCGCGGTGGCTTCGGGAAAAGGAAACTTGCCGTGCATTTCGCGCACGAAGTAGCGCCGCAGCGGAATGAGGAAGAGAGTGCCGAGGCAGCCGCCAGCGAGACAGATGAAGATGGTCTGCACGGGATGCGGGTCGAGATGGAGAGCGTAAAGAGCGGGGACGGTGAAAACGGCGCCCGCCACCACAGCGGCGGATGCGCCACCCATGCCGGTGATGATGACGTTCTCGAGCACGGTGGAGCGCCGCGGGTACATGCGAGCCAAGCCAATGGCGAGGATGGAAATGGGAATCGCCGCCTCCATTCCCTGGCCGACCTTGAGCGTGGAATAGGCGGACGCGACCGTAAAGATGACGCAAAACACGACTCCCCAAATGATGGCGCGCGGGGTGAGTTCGGGCACCCGGGACTCGGCGGGCACGATGGGTGGGTAGGTCTCGCCCATTTTGAGTGGGCGGTAGGCGTTTTCTGGAAGCGAGGTGGTTTCGATCTCGGTCATTGGCTTCGATCCTCCCGTGCGTGCCTGTTTGGATCCGGTTGCCTCGAAGAGGCGTGCATGGTTTAGCAGACTGCTGGAAACTGTTTAGCAGTCTGTAATCCGACCTCAGCGGCTAAAGCCGACGGTTAGAAACAGAGGCGCTATCGCAGCGCTGAAGCGCTGCGCTACCCAAAATCATTCGCGGCATCGAGTTTTTCAGCAGCCCGTTAGAGCTCTACTGATCATTTCCGCCGAACTGGCTGGCAATGCGCCGCTCGCAGTTCAACATTGCCGAGAGTCGAAATCAAGTGTGAACATCACACGGAACAGTAGCAATCAACTTCGTCTCACCATTAGCGCGTTGCTCGGGATCGCTAATCTTTATGAATGAGGGACTCGGCTTTGCGAATTGCCTTTTCATGCAACTCCCAGCTTTCGATGGCCTTGCGACATCCTTCACGGGCCAGGCTCGTGCTGAGTTGGCGCTCCGCATCGTCGAAGGTCTTCTCGGCGTCCATTCTGGCGCTGTGCGCCGCTTCATCGGCTTCTTTGACTTTCCTGGCGAGGAGAGTTGCCTCCGGATCGGGTGATGACTTTTGTTGAGCGCGCGCGTGGCTGCCGGTTTCTTTTGCGACAAGCGCATCGTAGGCCGTCCTTACGCCGTCGGTCCATCGATCTTTGACGCTCTGGTTGAACTGATCGAGGGCGGCGTTGGCTTGATCCGCCGCCTGTCGCACTCTTTTCTTTTCGCGCAGCCATTTCATCACCGACCAGGTCATGGCTTCGGTCATCAAGGCCTTCGCGTTTTCGACTTCGGAGAGTTTTTGCATAGAGATCGTTGAGCAACGAACAAGAGACCATAGCTCGGTGGTGGAAGAAAGTCCAGTGAGACGCACGATCGGCGAAATGGCAGGTGGCCGGTTGGTGGCTGGGAAAGGCGGCGTTGTCGCGGCGCAATAGCGACAGAGAGCTCTTGACTGTTTGCCCCTGCAAACACTATATTATTGCTGATGCTGCAATGCAGCAATCGGAGGTTGTTATGCGGACCCATCCCAAGTCCCACAATGAGCACTCGCCCCTGTCGCTTCTGACCGAACTGGCGGTCGAAGGGACATCAAGTTTTGTGGAAGCACAGCGAGCTCTTCTTCATCTGGCACAACAAGAGAACGACATCATCCTAAACGGTGTAAAAGAGCGGATTGGCAGTTTCCCGCCGGCCGCAGCAATGACAGATCTTGTACGGCGCAGCCTGGATACTCTCATCGAGATGCAGCAGGAGCTGCTGACCAACACCAGCAAGCAGACGGTGGAGTGGCTGGAGGCCGAAAAGGGAGGAAAGGGAGCGCGCACCGAGCGGCTCGTGGAATTTGCCCGCGAGGGCGTGGAGACGTTTACGCGCGCGCAGAAGAAGTTCCTCGACGTTGTGGCGCAGGAAACGGTGAAGACGACGCGTGGCAGACAAGAACACGATCACAAACCAGTGAAGAAAACTGAAGTGGTGCAACTGGCTCGCGAGGCGGGGAACGCGTTTGTTGAAGCGCAAAAAAGGCTGCTGGACGTCATGGGTCAACAGATGAACGTGAACCTGGACGTAGCGACCCGAACCCTGGAAATGGTTTCGCCGGCGCGATTGCTGCCAATGGCAAACCTGACCAGCGAAGGCGTGAAGAACTTCGTCGACAAGGAAACCTCTTTAATCAGTTCGTTCGTGAAGTCGACCAAGAAGAACGTGGGCCAGGCCAAACACGGCCGGGGCCAGACGACTCGGCGGCCGAAAGCCGCTGTGCCGGCGTAGGCGCGTGCGCGCATCGGGTCGAGCGCCCAGTTTGTTGTTTAGGGTCGCGACGACGGTCACTGGGGAGCAGGCGGTGTGATGAAAGTGGGCTTGAGGAAGCGGTTGACCATCGCCTGTTCCCACTGCACCCAGAGGCGACTGGTGTAGAGAAGCGCACTGCACTGCAAGGTGAACCAGTCGCGAGTTCGAAGCGGCGAACGGAACGCGGAACGATTTCTGAGCCAACGCTGGGCAAGCCGCCGCGCGATGGTGAAACCCATTCCTGTATTCGTCCCAACGATGTCCCCCAGAATCCCTTCGAGCGTGAACATTACTTTCGAGAGCATGATGAGCGAGGCGGGAAATTTGATGCCTTTCATCGCGACTCGCTCCAAAAGACGCATGGCGTCGGCCGCGCTTGGAAGGCGTGAAGCCGGCATCTGACCGAGAAAATCGGACACGGACTGGCGAATCATCCTGCCACGAGGCGAACGCATTCGGATGGAGTGCTGGCTGAGCGCGACGATCTCCGATGACGCGCCGACGGGATCACGCAAGCTGACCATCAGAAACAAGAGTGCAAGATGACGGCGCTGCTCGCGGTCCAGCCGTTCTCTGAGCGCCCAATCAATGATGGTGAGTTCGCCGGTGCGATTGTCGTAGAGCAGATTGCCGGCGTGCGGGTCACCGTGGAAAATCGCATTCTGCGTGGCAGCAAATAGAGGGACGGCGACGAGGGCTTCGATCAGCTGCTCGGCGACTTTTCGCCGATTGGCGGAAGGCAAGCGCGCGGCCGCGTTGGTGACCTTAATTCCCTGCTCTTCGGTAAGAGCGGTGATCCCCGGCGTGCACAAAGGAGCGATCAGACCCGGAACGCGAACGCCGCGGATCGAATGATAGAGCGCAGATGCTTCGAGCAGGGTTTTTTGTTCGCGGACGAAGTTTACTTCGTGCCTGAGCAGGCGGCGGACTTTCCTGAAGGTGTCTGGAATGAGATCGGCGGGAAATCCGTAGGAATGATGGCGGTCTCCAAAGTACTGAGCGAGTCCCTGGAGATAGTCCATGTCTTCGGCAAAATAGTTGGGGATATGCGGCTTGAGAACTTTGAAAACACCGCGCTGCCGGCGTCCGGTGGCAGGATTTCGCCAGGTGAAGCGAACGACGGCGCTTACACTGGCTTCGGAAAGTATGCTGTGGGCAATTCTCACGTCGCAGGTCGTGATCTTCTTTCCCAAATCGCGCTGGATGATTGCACGGATGTTCTCCGGCTGGACGTCGCGAATTCCGTTCTCCAGCTTGGCGAGCGCTTTGCGTAGTGCCGGTTGAAGATGCTGGTTGCGCGCAATGACCTGCCCCAGCTTTTGCAAGCCGGGCACTTTTGCGATGAGGCGCAGTAATCGGACTTCGGCCGAAGTTTTGGGCGGAAGCTCGATCTGCTCCAGGAGCTTGGGAGCGAGTCGCGCGGGAGAGAGACGCGCCACGACGAACATCATCGCGTCGCGCACGGGTGGCCGCCACTTGGCATAGGATTCGGGGACGAGGGCATCCACCGGGACGATCTCATCGACAATCCACTTCGCCATTGCCTCGCGCACGGATTGACCGAGGGGGCTTCGTAGCCCGGATTCGATTGCAGCGATTTTTTCTGCGGTTGTAGCGTTGGCGGGCAAGAGGTTCGCGAGGGCATTGCGCAATTGGCCGGGAGCAAGCTGGCCGAGACCTGCCGCCATAGCGGACACATCGGACATAGAGAGGAGTCAACCGATCACACTATAGTCCACGCGCCAAGTGTGCGCAGTGACGTGTTCGAGCGTTTCTTGATTGTTTGCCGGTGGGAGACGATGCCGCCGTGTGGCGGGGGCGAAATCGATCCGTACTAAGCGGAGGCGTGTGCTCTGGCCAGACGCTCAGCCATTACGGCATAGACAGTAGGGTTGAACGTCAGTCCGATATGAGTGCCGGGAACTTCCACATCGACTTCCGGATTCATGGTCATGCAGTATCGCCAGTCGACGACGCCATCGTGCCGGGTGTAGATGGCGGTTTGAGCCATGGTGCTGGGAACTTTGCGCCGCAGCGAGTTGAGGAAGTTGCAGGTGCAGTTTCCGGTATAGCAGCTCGGCAATACAGCACGGCCATGTTCCTCAAGGATGCGGTGACGAACCACTTCCGCGGCGCGAAGAACAGCCCGATTGGCAACCGGGCCGCGAATGGGAGACGCGAGAGTGATGACGGAGGCCACGTCTCGCGGCCGCTGGCCCGCAACGGAGCGGGCGATGACTCCTCCCAGGCTGTGCCCGATCAAATGAATCTTGCGTCCGGTTGCTTCGAGCGCACGGTCGATGGTTTGGTTCAGGCGGCGCTGAATGAGCAGGTTCGGACATTCCGCATTGACACCGATGCCGGAGAAATAGGGCCGGTATCCAATGCGTTGGAGCCAGGCGTGGAGCTCCGTGAGATAGAGATCGGTGCCGAGAAAGCCAGGAATGAGAACGACTGCCGAGCCGTCGCCGCGCGGTACACCAAATCCGTAATAAACGGGCGCCGCATGCAGGATCAGGACTTCGGCTCCGAACAGAGCTTCGGTCCAAAGTGAGGTATTGGCTTCGGGCTCAAAAGTCGTACCGGTAGGCTGGATCCCTTTTATTGCGTGAAGACCGGCGGTGACCTTTTTCCGTTGGCGGCGCAAGTTACGTCCCAGGCCTGGTGTCCTCCGACGACAGTGGTGGAGGGGCGACTTTGAACGGCGCGATTATACCGCTCTGCTTTCGCCCGGCGTATTGCCCATTTTGGGGATATCGTCAGGGTTTCTTGCGGGAGCGCCGCTGGACCGGGGCGCTGGATGGCGCTTCCAGCCGGGCCTCCAGCTCCGCCACCCGCCTGCGGAGGGCTTCGACTTCCGTCGGCGCATCACTTTGAGGAGGGGCCGAAGTTGCAGATCCGAGAAAGCGCTTCATCATCTCGACGGGCGAGAAGATGGCGGACTGCACCTCGCTCAACCGGCTTTGCACGGCATCCTGCACCTTCTGGTAGGTGTCGAAGGCGGATTTCAGGTACCACATCAGAAATTCCTGGCGCACTTCATCGGAGGCGATGACCAATTGCCGCAGTAGTTCGAGAGGCAAACCGGTCGGCTTATCCTTGGCATCTTCGGTGATGATTTGCGTCAGTGTCACGCGGGTCAGGTCCCGGCCGGATTTCGCGTCTACGACGCGGACTTCCTTTCCCTCGCGAACGAGCGCTGCCAGGTCGTCTAGATTCACGTAGCGGCTGCCAGTAGTGTCGTAGAGGCGCCGGTTCCCGTATTTCTTGATCAGGACTTCGGAGGGTTTCATGGTTATCCGTCGATGTTGCCGCGCACAAGCAGACAACAATATGTTGACACAATATCTATCTTTTTGTATAGTTTAGCTGATGCTGCATTGCAGCATTCGGAGGTACTGTTTATGGCAGCGGCAATAAAGCATGAACCCTCCCATTCGAGCGAGGCTTCGGTGATTTCTTTTCTTTCCGGTTGGGCGCAGCAGGGAGTTCGGACTTTCTTCGCAACGCAGCGGATCTTGCTCGATCTGGCGATGCGGCAGAATGCCAACGTTATGCAGGTCCTGCGGCAGCAACTCTCGGACCCCCATCATTCTCCTACCACTATTCTCACGGAATTTGCCAGCGAGGGCATGACCGGCTTCCTGGAAGGACAGAAGGTGCTGCTTGATCTAGGCAAACAACAAAACGAAATCCTGATGACCGGCGTAAAGGAGCGCATCGGCGAATGCCCGAGACGCAAGGCCGCCGTTGACCTGTTGCGGCGGAGCATCGAGAATTTCATCCATATGCAGGAGGAATTCCTAAAGATCGCCGGGAAACAAACTCATGTCTGGATGGAAGCGGCGAAGGCGGGCAAGCCATATCAGCCGGAGCATTTGGTGGATGTGGCGCGAGAGGGCATGGAGAACTTCGTCAAGGCGCAGAAGCGATTCCTCGACGTGATTGCTGAAGAGACCTCGAAGGCAATCAGCGGGAAACAGACTGAAGGCGCGAAGAAGATGAAGAAGACAGAGCTGTCGGAGATCGCGCGGAAGACAACCGAATCCTTCATTGATGCGCAGAAGAAACTGGTTGACGTGGCCGGACAGCAGATGAACGCCGGCGTGAAAACGGCAGGCAAGGCTTTAGGGCTTCTGCAGCCGTTGCCTTTCCTGCCCTTGAACGAACTGACGCGAGAGGCTGTGAAAAGTTATGTTGATGCCCAAAGGGCATTGATGGACGTTTTCGCGAAACCTCCGAATGGACATGAGCATGCGGGCAGAACACCGCATCGTGTGAAACGTGCGGTTCGGAAAGTCGCAGTCGGTGCAACCGCGTAATACGCGGCGTTAGAGGCTGAAGAAGGACAATCTGTCAGCGCATTGCGGTGCGCACGGTTGATGTGACGCGCTGCGGCGTTTTGAGCTTTTCAAGGACAGTTTCAAACTGCGCGTTGCGTCTTCGGGCGAATGCTTATTCGGTTGAATTGGCACTCGCTCGAAGACGCTTTTTTCTATCGTTCCGAAAGCTTTTGTTCTAGAAGTTGCGGGGCTTTTGCGGCGAGCGCCCAACGCAAGAAACTAGGCGCGCGACCTGTCTGAGATCCGTGCGCCGTTGGCCTCACCGTTTGTGGGACGCCTGCTGCCGTTTCTTGTTCTGCTGGCCACGACTTCCGCGCGCCCGTTCTCCGAGGAAAAGAGAAATTCTTCGATTTCATTGATTCGCTCATCGGCGTCGTGGTAACCGATGTCAATGAGGTCGCGCGTGTATTTGGAAGTGAACAGCAAGTAGCTCATTAAATCGGAGCAGGAATCGGCGTCGCGTCCCAAGGCGCTGACAAAGTAGCGGATGAGAGACGGCATATCTTTCTCGTGTTGTCCGGCGAGATCGGAGAGATTCACCGAAGGCGTGACGACCAGGGTTTTCAAGGGGCGAATTCGCTCGGATTCTTCAACGTCGGGCTGAACGATGTGACCACTTTCGATGAGGTGATTCAAGCGTTCCAGGTGCTCGATATCGGTGGCGAGATGATCGAGGAACATCACGTTAAAAAGCACTCCCATGATTTGAGCGAGCGAAGGACGCGATTCATTGACGCTGACTTCGACTTTTTCTTTATTTCCGCAGCGGACGCCGATGGCGAAGACTTTTTTCGCGCCCAGGCGAATGACCGGGCTGAGCGGCTGCTGCAGGCGGGCGCAACCGTCGCCGAAGAAGGCCGATCCGCGCGGGATCTTGAGTTGCACGGGCTCGAAGATCATGGGAATGGCGGCGGAAGCGCAAATGTGGTCGACACTAATTTTTGTTGCGACCGTCACGAGGCGGACGCGGTGCCAGATGGGATGGCCTTTCGCACCTTGAATGAAGAGATAACTTTTTCCGGAATTAAAATTCGTTGCCGATATAGCCAGGGCGTAGAGATCGCCGCGCTTGATGTTTGCCTGGATGCGGTCGCAATCCAGATGCCGGTTGAGAAAATTGCGCAAGGGGGTTGCATCTAATAAGGATCGGGCGTGGCCACCCCCGGTCAGTCCGCCGAAAGAGAGATCGAGTATCCAGGTAATGGAGTTGTGGGCCTGCGAGACAAAATCGCAGTGGAAAACATCGGAAGGATGGAGATTTGCCCACATTTCGGCGAGAGCGCGAGTCACAGCGGGAAAGTCATCACAACCGGAGGCTAAGGCGCTGCCATTAACAGCGCCGGCAGAAGCGCCGCCGATCAAAGGAAACGGATTGCCGCACTCCTCAATCCCCTTTATTTCACCAACACGCTTTAGAACACCGGCTTGGTAGGCGCCCCTGGCGCCACCGCCGGTCATCACCAAGCCGATCGGGTTTTCCATCGGTTTCCCTCTGGCGTTTGTCGAAACGTCGAAACGGAATCCTCGCGTTTCCTCCCTGAGGTCATCAAGACTTCTTTTTTCTCGTGCTCGTTCGGGGGCTGGCCTGGCTACTTCTGACACCTTCGGAGTCCGGTATTCTCGTCACAGAAAAGGCATTGGTGACGACGTTGCGTTTACGCCGACGTCCAGGCGTTAGGCGTACCCACCCCTCCCCCCGATCCATTAGAATCAGAGATTTAGGAGGAAATTCCTCCCAAAATATTCCGGACAAAGGACTTACA
>Ga0187782_10003518_pt1 | contig 11679 bp, 9 predicted proteins | sample 0715_SJ02_MP15_2_FD_132454 | JGI IMG/M metagenome (GOLD analysis project Ga0187782, IMG submission 132454) | Tropical peat soil microbial communities from peatlands in Department of Meta, Colombia - 0715_SJ02_MP15_20_MG | ecosystem: Environmental > Terrestrial > Soil > Wetlands > Peat | place...
GACCCTCCGGCGACGGAGGGTTTTTGGTTTTTGGCGGTCCTTATCCCCCGCCCCCACCAAACAGCGCCCACTCCGCCGCTCCAGGCGCCAGCCGGCTTTTTCCTCCAGCTGCTCACGTAGCTCACGGTGTATGCCGATTGTGCGTACGAATCAGGTCAGTTTATCTCAAAGCGTTTTTCGCTTGACAAACGGGACGACATAGGCTAGAGTTGGTGGGCGGGGTTGGGCAGGGGGTTGAGCCCTGCCGAGTACGTTATGTCAGAAAGTCCTCTTTTGTTTCCGTCCGTGGTTCTTGCCGGTGGTTCCCTTCCTTGCATGCAGTCGGGAAGTCGAGGGGGCGGGTGGCCTCGTAGCGCTGGCCTTCAGGCCAGCATTTGCCGACCTGAAGGCCGGCGCTACTTTCAGACTAGCATTCCCCGGAGTTGGGGAGCCGAAAACCAAGCCTCGAACTCATCTTTCGTGTTGTGGGGAGGACCGTGGGCTTTCCCGGACTTCTCAAACCGTCAATTTCTAGACCCGGAACTTGGCGTGCGAGCCGGGAGACAGGACTCCGAAAAAACCCAAAAACAATACGAACGAAGCCACCAAGTTATTGAAAACACAGGAAGTCACTTTGAAACGAAGCTAAGAACGAACCCAAAAACGAAGCCGAAACTGAGCGCCAAATGCAGGAAGTAGACAAGAATGCGGATGTCGCGAGGGTCAAAGGGAAGAAACCCCTCACCTGGCTCGCTACGCTCGCCACTCTCTCCCCAAGGGACAGGGCTCGCCCAGTCGGCAGCGCAGAGTTCCCACATTCGGCTCGCTACTCCGCCACCCGCTCCTCGAGGGAGGGGGCTATTGAGGGAATTTATTCGGGAACGCCGAAGCCATGCGCAAGATTCGAGGGAACGATCCGGGAATGTCTATGAAAACAAACGACAAGAACAAAATGTCATTGATCTCTATGTCTTCAGCTTGGCTGCGGAATCAGCCTATTGCTACCGACTGTCGTGCCGGAAGCTCAGAGTCGTCGCTGGGCGGTTAATCCACCATATCGATGACCAATCCATCGACCCGGTGCTGAAATCCCGCGAAGTGTCCGAAGTACGGAGAAGCAACGTTGTTGTAGACATCCAGGTAATTCAAATGGTTCGTCAGGTTGAGCGAGTAGACCCCAAAGCGAAGTCTGGCGGTCTTGAAATGTCCCATCAGAGGCAGCTTGCTGAAGGCAAATTCGCGATAGACTCTCAGGTCCAGCGAAAAGAAGGCGGGAAGGCGCTGGCCGTTTGGGACGCCGACGTAATTTTGGAGAGTGTCCACCTCCGAGTAAGGAAACCCGGTTCGAACATCGACCACAGGGCTCGCGGTCAACTTCCACGGCAGGGAAAAGGTTCCCCAGCTCACCATGCGATTCGGGACATCGGACCCGAGATTGCCAACGTAATTGGGACGGATGACCGGCTCCTCGAAGGGCACGAAAACACTGGAGAGGCTATTAAGGTCTCCGCGCCCTCGGCTGTAAACGTAAGAGGCGTTGAGCTGGCTTGTTTCCCCCAGCCTGAAGTGCAAGGTGGTTTGTAGTTCGTGGTAGTGGGAACCCCCGTTGTTAGCGAGACCCAGCACGGAGGGGGCCCCTCCGGCGGCTGCGAAGGGAGTGACAAGGTAGAGGTCCTGAGTCTGGCTATATGCATAGCCTACTCTGATCATCCAAGACCGAGAGACCTGACGGTCAACTTGCATATTCCCGGCGAAGTTCCTGGCGCTGGTATCCGCTGCACATGCCGCTCGCATAGACTGTTCACCGTGGTCAGCTCCCACACACGCATTCTGAAAAGCGACCGGCGAGCCCAAAGGCAGTCCGTTCGTGTCGTACACCGTTACGACGCGCTCCGGGTTGTCGGCGAAATCTTCGGCCAACAACGGCACGCGATCATAGAAAAGCCCTGCGCCGGCTCGAATGATGGTCTTGCGGTCTTCCCAAGGGGAATACACAAGACCGGCTCGAGGCGCGAATGCCGCGGAGCGCCCGGGCGACTGGCTCAACAGGCGGCCGCCGAGGTCGAGCGTCAGACGCTCATTGGGTGACCAGTGGTCCTGCACGAATTCCGACACTGCGGTGTCTCGCGCGCCGAGGTATCCGTTACCTTCGAAATCGATCGACTCCGCCAAAGTGCCGTCTTGACGGAGCAGTTGGATGGGACGGGAGTAGCTGCCTCCGTCGTAAGAACGGTGGATCAAGTCCACCCCGGCTTTCAGTTCGTGGCGGCCCAGCCATGTGAACTTAGCAAACCGATAGAGCGGCATAAACTCAAACTGGTTGGAGGTTCTCGTCGACCGGTTGAAGAAATTGCCGCCCCAACCCTCGGGGGTAATTAACATATCGTTCGCGCCCTGGCCGTAGGCGTTGCTGTCAAAGCGCGTGTATTGGAAAAGCGTGCTCAGAAGCGCGCCGGACTGAAACTGATAGCTGTCGGTCGCCCCGATGGACGCGCCACGCTGGCCGTCGTTCGATGACGCGGGCTGAGGTACGAGTGAACTGATATCCGCATATCGCACCCGATTGGAAAACGCGTCCACATTCACGGACAGCAGATGCTGCGGAGACAGAATCGCCTGGAAACTGCTGAGCGACGCGAAACCCTGCGTCTGGGTTTCGTTGTGAGGCCAGGGCAAGCCTCGCACGGGCTTATTATTGAAATCGTAGAATGCCGATTCCGAAAAATTGAGTTTGTCCTTGATGAGCGGTCCGCCGAAGAAGAGGCGAGGCGACTCATCTGACAAGCCCACAATGTGCCCGCTTTTGCCGCGGATGCCCGGGATGAAATCCATAACGCCGTACTTAAATTGGCCCGAAGGTGGCTTGGTTTCGATGGTGGTCAAGCCACCGGAGAATCCACCGTACTCCGCGTCATAGGGGGTCTTCTCGACCTGCAAGCTCTGAATGGCGTCGAGGGGGACCGGAATGGAAAAACTTCCCGTGATGGGATCAACCGTCTGGGCGGAATTCACCAGCAGCATACCTTGATTTTCGACTTCGCCTTTCATGTTCAACTCCCCGTCCCGTGTGCGAACCACGCCGGGCACCAGCGGCATGGCCTCCTTGAATTTCTGTTCCGCCAAGGGGAGAGCCTGGAACTGCTGCTGGGTGAGTTTTGTAACAGGGGCTGAGGATTCGGTTGCGACCTTTGCCGTCTGGTCCTGCACGTCGACTTGTTGGACCACTACGTCGATCTGTAAAACCACGTTCGCCACGCGCAGTTCCCCGCGCTTCAAGATAAGAGTTTGGCTGAAGGGTCGGAACCCTTCCACGCGGACGTCCTCCAGGTAGCTGCCCGCCTTCAATTGATCGAACTCGTAATGGCCTTGCGCATCGGTTAGCGCCGTGAATGGATCGTCCCCATTTGTTGAGCTACGAAGCGTCATGGTTATGCCCTCCACGGGCGTGGACTCTCCCCCCGCGCCGTTGACTGTAACTATCCCCTGGACTGAGCTCTCGTTCGGGTCACCGCCTTCTTCATGGGGGCCATGTGCAAACAGGGGCGCTTGTGTGAAGAGAAGGGCAACGACGCACATCAGTCCTAGCCACCATTCGGCGCGTGCCGGGGGAGCTTGGAAATCGGGCTGCGAGTAAGGCCCGCGAATTCGATATCTGGGGGAACCGTTTACCTGCTCATTCACTGTCATCGTCAACTCCTTAAAGACAGAAAATCTCCTCCTCGCGGAATTGTCCCAAGGCAGTTCCGGCCAACATTCTTTAGTGCAGACTCATGCCACGAATTAAACCGAAAGGCGCCGATCGCCCCCACCAGCAGAAAGTAGGCAATCATGAGACGTGCAATGAACAGTTGATAAAGCGTTTCCCACGTTCCTAACTCCCCTCAGCCCAACCGTCAGGAAGCGCGCCTCGCCGCAGCCCAGCATCAGCGACTTGCTTCATTAACCTGAGCTTTGCTCGGCTCAGTCTGGTCTTGATAGTCCCCGTCGACAGACCCGAAGCTTCGGCCGCCTCCCTGATCTTCAGCCCTTCGACATGGCGGAGCCACAGCGCCTGCTGGTACGGAGCGGGCAGACTACCGAAGTATCGGGCAACGACTTGAAGGATCTCCTGCCGTTCGTAGATTTCCTCCGGGTTTGGGCGCTGATCGGGAATCCTCTGTGCCAGCGTGTCCTGATCCTGACTGAGGGGCTCGTCCATAGAAACCAGCAACTGCGGGCGGCGCCTGCGCAGATGCATCAGGGCGGCGTTGAAAACAATACGCGTGAGCCACGTAGACAACTTCGAACGGCCTTCGAAGGTATTCAATTTGCGGAATGCAGCGAGCAGACCCTCTTGCAGCGCGTCTTCTGCGTCTTCGGGATCACCCAGGAGCCGTAGCGCCGTCTTATATAGCTGACTCCGGCAGCGCGAGAAAACCTCTTCCAGCGCGACGGAGTTGTCGTGTCTCGGCCCGCGCCGCAGAGGATCAAACGCAAGAGTGGCCTCGTGATTGGCTTTGGGTTCCATGTTGAGCTCTCCTGTTTCTCGTCTTTGTTTACCTGCTTGGAAGAGTAGTCATCGTCGTGCCCCGCAGGCTTCCAGTCACGGTTCGCTAAGGAACCACTGGCAGCAACCATTCAGTTTCTTTCGATTCGCTTGTAACTGCTGCAAGCGAAATTCCATCCCGCTCTAGCAGTGAGAACGGCGCCACAATGCCGGCCGCTGGATGAGCACACGGAGAGCCGCCGATGTCAAACTGCTCTTTCAATTCAATGGTTCTATATCTCCTCTCCCAGTTGGTATTGCGCAGAATCTGGGACAGTTCGATCGTCGAGGATAGTTCAGGCACGGCATTGGAAAGGAGATAATTGTTTTCCGGTATATACCCGAAAATCATAAGCGCGGGCATACAGGACGGCGAACACCCCAATACTCCGAAGAACGGACACGTCTCTGATTCTGCGCTCTGGTGCCGAATGGGTAATGCCAAATGATTGGCAATCTGCCCAACGGCTGGCACTATCCGATTCGGGTTACAGTGCCGTTGTTCTGCCGGAGGTGCGACCATCCGTTTTCCACGTGCAGTTCGTTTGGTTGTGGTAACCATACGCTTGCCTTCCCATTTCGAACTCGTATTTCCCGTCAGTTCGTTCTCCTGCCCGTGAAATCCAAATTGCCTGGCGCCATACACCCTGCACGGTCCTTTATTGGAGCCACTGGCGCCTGCGCCGCATAACGACCTCCGTCCCTTGGTTGAACCTGAAATCGACTTGGTCCATGAACTGCCGGATGAAGAAGATTCCCCGGCCACGGCTGGCTAGGACACTGTCCCCAACGGTCGGGTCAGGTACCCGACTGGGATCAAACCCGGAGCCCGAATCACTGACGACGATTAGCAGATCGCAGTTCTCATTGACGGCGACACAGATCTCTACCCCTTTCTTAGGGTCGCAGTGGTTGCCATGAATGATGGCATTGGCGAGCGCTTCGTGAACCGCCAAACCGATCCCCTCGACGTCTCCCCAATAAGCCATGCCGTCGATCAGTTTCGTCACCTCCTCCACTGCAGCGGACAGAACTTTCGGGTCCGAAGGAAAGGTGCCGGCAAAAAACGGCAGCAGCTTCTGAATTCGAGAAATAACCGGAGGCCGGTTTGGGCCTTTCAGTTCGAAGGTGTTTGTGTTGTTCGTCACAGTGTTTCTCCGAGTGCGAAAGCAACCGATCCATCTCGACTTGTTACGTGCCGCTATGGAAAAGGGCAAGTAACGTTCCATGCGCGTTCTCGCGGATTCAGCGCGAAGCTGGCCTAGGATCAGGGAGACGAGGCGCACTTTGGCCGCTCGCAATCAATAACTTGCAAGGATATTCACATTTGAAGGCTTAGAACTTGCGGAGGAATTCACAGTTCATGGCAAGTCTTCGTGCTTAACGGTGGTGTCCATTGGCTGTCACTTGCTTGCAGTTCGGCACTTGCTTGGGTTTGCACACTGATATGAATTGGAATTGTCGATGCTTCTCGCAAATCCGCTGCTCGGATCGATCGACTGGAAGCGACTGGCAGGATGCCCCCAAGAACCGGTCGCTTTCGAAGTGTTCCGAGTTCCGCACGGCATGGGGTAGCCTGTCGAGCCTTTCGCGCGGGGATGCGTCTGCCACACCAATCCCTGTTCGTCTTCGAGCAACCGTAGTTCGTGCTCCCACTTTGCACTGAAGTGGGCTGTCGTTCCGAGTGGCCTCGCGCCTGCGGCCCGAGCGGGGCGACCGGGGTTCGGTCGGCGCGCCGGGACTCAATGACATTTTGTCATTATCCTTTGTTTTCATAGACATTCCCGGTTCGTTCGTTAAAAAAATCTTTCAGCAGTCAGCTCTCGGCTGTCAGCAAACACAAACACCCTTCCCCGGCATGCTCCCGGGACGTGCCTGAGCCTCGCCCGCGGGCTTCATTCGACTCTCCCGGCTCTTTGACTTCACGACTGTTTGACAATTTGACCTTGTCCTTTTTTTCATAGACATTCCCGCTTTGTTCCCCCGATTTTGCAGTGGAGGCTGCGCGGAGCCACGCTCTGACTTCGGGCCTGCGGCCCGAGTCGGCCGGCGTTTGGTCTCGCACTCCTTGACTCTGGGACTTGTTGACTGCGCGGCAGGAAGGAACCACAAGCGGAGAAGGCAGGCGAAAACAAAAGAAGGCTTCCTGGCATAACCTATCCGGCAGGGCCGAATGCCCTGCCCAACCCCAAGGAACAACTCTAGCCTATATTCTTCCGTCTGTCAAGCGAAAAATGCGCGGGGAACAGAAAGTTTCTTCCGGGAAGGGAACTGCGATCCACCACAAAACCCCTCACCCAACTCCCCTCCCGCTCTTCCCTGGGAGAGGAAGAGCGGAAAGCGGCGAGACGGCAGGTTTCAGCCGCCAATGTCCAAGGCACTTTATCGTGCTGCAGACAGGGGAGGCGACGTCTGCGCTACCTCGATGCGCTGCTGGGACGCGTGATCCCTCCAGCGCGCTTGCACGCCCGCGCGGATGGCTTCAGCTTGCGGGGCAGAGAAGTTGAGTACTCCGTTTAGAGCGAGCCCCAATTCTCTTGCACCCCAGTGGTCTTGCATGAGACCCGAGGAAGAATGGCCCTGAGTGCCGAGCAGCAAGTGACCGACTTCGTGTGCGATGGCGTGGCCGAGCAGTACTCCCAGCGTCAGATCAGGCGAGCGCCGGAGATGCCTCCTCACTCGCTCCAAGTCAATGCCTGCCAGGCATCCGTGCTGCGGCGGTGGAATCGGCACGGAGTAGCCCATGACGGATTCACCCAATTCCGGAAGGTCAGCAGTGAGCCTCACGGAAATCTCGGTGGGGCTGATGCGAAACTGGCAGGCGGGGTTTTGCCGAGCCTCGCGGCTTGCCTGAGGGCAATCGATCCAGGTCAATTCCACTCCCGTCCACCGGAAGATCCTCGAGGCGATAGTCTCCGCCGCAGTCAAGTCGGCCGACGAGACGGGGGCGTAAGCATAAACCCGCACCGTGATTGCCGGGGGCGGCGCCGCTTCCTTGCCGATCTGGTCCTGGGCGATGCCGCTGGCGCCGTTGAGGAAGACCGCGAGCACGAGGACCAAGCCAGAGGCCCCTGCTCCCAGGCCGCCGCGCCGGTTGCGGATTCCCCAACCCGTGGCTCTGGTCTTCGAACCCGTGTCCTGCATGGCACTCCCCTTCGTCCGCGCCGGGAAAGGCGTGTAAGACAACGCTGTCTCGTCGCGGCGTCAGCTCGAAGTAGTCGTGTTGTGAAAACTCAGCCCTGTTGAGAGAAGAAAAAACCCCGATAAATCAATCCTAGGGGAGGGAAAACTAAATGTCAATGCCTTCGTTACGACCTTGCGCCGAAGGCGCCTTGGAGTGCGGCGGCTTGACGCCGCCTTTCGGCCGCCTGTACGTACACGGCGGTCCGTGGCGATGCCAAGGCGGCGTCCAGCCGCCGCCTTTCGGCCGCCTATACGTACACGGCGGTCCGTGGCGATGCCAAGGCGGCGTCAAGCCGCCGCACTCCAAGGCGCTTCGCGCATTTTCGTGGTTCCTGGGTCCTCGCGAGCCGTGACCGTTGGCTCGGAAGGGAAGGAAAGTGTTTTGGGGGGTGAGCGCCACGCAGGCTCCCTCATTCATATCGCAGGGCGACGTTTGGATCGACCTTCGCCGCGCGCCGTGCCGGCAGGTAGCAGGAGGCGAGCGCCACGAGGATCACGGCGAGGGGCGTGGCGGCGAGGATCCAGTTACGATACGTCATATGGACATCCTGAAAGGCGGCCGTTATGAGGCGCGGCAGCCCGAGTGAAACCAGGAAGCCAATGCCGACTCCCACCAGGAGCATACGCATCGAGCCGCGCAGCACCATCAGCAACACCTGGCGTTTGCTCGCGCCCAGTGCCATGCGCACACCCACCTCGTGGACCCGCCGGCCAACCAGGTAAGCGATGAGGCCATAGATCCCCACCGCCGCCATCACCAGTGCGATGCCGGCGAAGGCGCCCATCAGTTCCGCCATGATGTCGTCCCCCTGCTCGGAGTCATGGAATACGCGGTCCATGCTTCGAATGCTGGTAACGGGCTGATCTTTGTCCACGCTCCATACAGCGCGGCGCAATGACGGCGCGCAGGCCGTGGGCTCCGTGTGGGTGCGGACCAGGAGCATCATCGCCGGGTCAGGGTGCTGGAGGAACGGCTCGAACACCTGGGGCTGCGGGGCCATTTGCCCCACGTATTCGTTGACGTTGCCGACTACGCCGATAATCTCGCTCCATTTGATGGTTCCCATCGAGCCGCTCGCAGCCTCGCCAGGGTGGGTGATTTCAATGTGGCGTCCCATCGGATTCTCATTGGGAAAGAACTTTTTCGCGAAAGCTTCATTCACAATCGCCAGTGGAGCGGACTGGGCGTTGTCAGTAAGCGTGAACTCGCGGCCTGCCCGCAATGGAATCTGCGCCGCGCCGAAATAACCGGGGCTCACCGCAAAGTAAGCAGACTGCGCTTGCTTCTCGGTCTTTGGGACCGGGCGGCCTTCGACCGCAATCCGCGCGGAGCCCGGAAACGTGTAAGGCAGGTCGGTCGAGATCGCCGCCGATTGCACCTCCGGAATTCCGGCAAGCTGGCGCAGCACGGTCTGACTGAAAGCGGCCTGGCGCGCCGGGTCCTTGTAATTTGCACCGGTCAACGAAACGGTTGCCGTGAGCAGATGGTGCGGGTTCATGCCGGGTTTTTCCTGCATCTCTTCGATGAAGTTCTCGACGAACAGACCGGCGCCCACCAGCAGGATCAACGACAGCGCAAGCTGGGCGGCCACCAGGAAGTTCTGCAAGCGATGATGCTCGCGGCCCACAGTCGCCGATCGTGAGCTTTCTTTGAGGCCGGCGTTCGGGTCGCGGCGGGAAATCTGAAAGGCCGGCGCGAAACCAAAGAACATCGCTGAAGCGGCCGAAACCGCCAGCGTGAACCACAATACGTTGCGATCGATGGATAGTTGTTCGGCGAGCAGGATGGACCACTCGTTCCAGTTGAATGCCCCGCGCAGAAAGTGTAAGCCCCACTCGGCGAACACCAGACCGAGGCCGCCGCCGAGAATCGCCAGCAGGAGGCACTCGGAAAGAAGTTGGCGGGCCAGGCGAAAACCGCCGGCGCCGAGCGCCGCGCGAACCGCGAATTCACGCCGGCGCGCGGTGTTGCGCGCCACGAGCAGATTGGCGACGTTGGCGCAGGCGATGACCAGGACGAATCCGACCACCGCCATCAGGAACGCCAGCGCCGTGCTCGAGTTGCTTTCCTGGATGGCGTACTGCTGAACCGTCAGGACGTTCGCGCCCCAGTCTTTGCGGGTTTCGGGGTTGCTCACCGCGATGCGGCGCGCGATGGTCTCGAGTTCCGAGCGCGCCTGGGCCTCGCTCACGCCCGGCTTCAGCCGCCCGAAGACGCTGAGACTATGCTGCGCGCGCGCGGCGGGGCTTAACTGCTCGGGAGTGAAGACGAGGGGAATCCAGAGCTGCTCGGGGAACATCCAAAAGCTCCGGAACGTATCCGGCATGACGCCGATTATGGTGTACGGCTCCCCGTTGACTCTGACCGTCTGCCCCAGCACGTGGGGATCGGCGCCGAACCGGCTCTTCCACAGATCGGCGCGCAGCACGGCCACGCGGTCGTGGCCTGCTTGGTCCTCGCCCGGCAGGAAATCCCGCCCCAACGCCGGAGAGACTCCGAGCAACTGGAAGTAATTTGCCGTAACCGCGCCGCTCGGCACGCGCTCCGGCTGGCTTCCGCCGGCGAGCGTGGCGTGGAGGTCATCTTCAAACGATGAGGCCGCCGCCATCTCCGAAAATGCCGTTGTCTGCGCGCGCCAGTCAAGAAAGTCAGGCGGCGATACGGGAGACCGGCTGGCGTAGTCGCCGGACCCGGCCGCTCCAACGTTTCTGCTGAACAGCATCATCAGTCCGTCAGGGTCTTTGACGGGCGGCTTGCGCACCAGCACGGTACTGACGACGCTGAAGATGGTGCTGTTCACGCCAATGCCGAGGGCCAGCGATAGCACCGCAACCGCGGTAAAACCAGGGTTCGTCGCCAGCATTCGCAGCCCGAAGCGAATGTCCTGCCAGAGTTGCTCGAGCCACATGAAACTCCACACCTCCCGTGTTTCTTCCTTGATGCGTGTCACGTTGCCGAACTTGCGCAGGGCCGCGTAATGCGCTTCTTCCGGCGGCATGCCGCGCTCGATGTTCTCCTGGGTTTCGCGCTCGATGTGGTCACGAATATCCTGGTCGAGAGCTTCCATCAGGTGCTTGCGGCGGCTCATGGCTGGCCCTCCTGCTCGACGGGCGACAGAATGCGTGCGATGGCTCCTGCCAGCTTGTCCCACTTGCTGGTTTCGACCGCCAGTTGACGCCTTCCCCGGGCCGTCAGCCGGTAGAACTTGGCCCTGCGATTATGCTCAGAGGTGCCGTCCTGCACGGAAATCCAGCCTCGCTTGATGAGCCGATGGAGGGCCGGGTATAGAGAGCCTTGCTCGACCTGCAAGACGTCCTCGGATCTCAATTCAATCGCCTTGGCAATGGCGTGCCCGTGCGTCGGGCCCAGCCGCAGGGTGCGGAGGATCAGCAGGTCCAGTGTGCCTTGCAGCAGTTCCAGGCGTTCTCGTTGTTCTTTAGTAGACATACTAGGTGAAGTTAGCGCGCTTCAGGTAGAATGTCAAGGGGAAAGTGACAGGCGGATTCGCGATTCTTCTTCCCCAGCGGTCGCAGGACGCCTTGCGAAAACACCCCTCGCCGTCTCACCCCTTTCCTCGCGCTCGACCCGCCCTCTCCCTTGGGGAGAGGGGTTGAATCAAGAGGTGGAGCGTCAGACAGCGAGCGTCTGCTAGCCGCGCCTTCTCTCTTTTAGAAATGTGCCCTGCCGCAGCTCAGAGAAGGCTTGCTGGAGTTCTTGCTGTGTATTCATCACGATCGGGCCATACCACGCGACCGGCTCCTCGAGCGGTTCGCCGGAAATCAGCAGAAAGCGGATTCCGTCTTCGCCGGCCTCAATCTGCACCTCATCGCCGCGGTCGAAGAGGATCAAGGAGCGATTGTCGGCTTCCACGGGCGGTGTCTCGTCCAGCCACCAGCCCACCGGTTCGGTCGGCACTTCGAGCGGCGCCGATGCGTTGCAGAATTTTCCCGCGCCGGCGAATACATAGGCGAAGGCATGCCGTGTAGTCGCA
>Ga0187782_10003521_pt1 | contig 11677 bp, 10 predicted proteins | sample 0715_SJ02_MP15_2_FD_132454 | JGI IMG/M metagenome (GOLD analysis project Ga0187782, IMG submission 132454) | Tropical peat soil microbial communities from peatlands in Department of Meta, Colombia - 0715_SJ02_MP15_20_MG | ecosystem: Environmental > Terrestrial > Soil > Wetlands > Peat | place...
CGGAAGCTTGGCATCCGTGCGCTTCACGATAAGCATTCTTGCGGTTTCTTGCACGCGGAGAATACGGCCGCACCTCGGCTCGAATAGCCCTCACGTCCTTCCCGTCTTCGAGGATTTCATCTGAATGAACCGGAGAGAAGATGCAAGGGAATCTTCGGATGCCGCTGATGCGTGACCCGAAACCTTCGCCTCCAAACTAATTGGGCGAATCCCCTCGGGCCCGTCCCTGAATCACGGGGTCCTCGCCTTTTCCCGCGGAGGGCTTACCCCCCCCCTCGGATCCACTGCTCGAACGCGTCGTACGAGAAGTCCCGGCCCACGAAGGTTCGGAACAGGTCCGCCGCGGGTCGGCTCGAACCGGGGGCAAGGACCTCGGTCATGTAGCGGTGCGAGACCTCGGGGTCGATGAGGGACCCCCGTTCTTGGAACGGTCGAAGAATGTCTCGCGCGAGGATCATCGACCAGAGATAGGTGTAGACATACGCCGAGTACCCAGGGAGGTGGGGCCAGCAGGTTTCGAGGTGATAATCCGGTTCGTACGGGATCGGAGAGTATCGGGCGAACGAGCTCCGCATGACGGCCGGGATGTCGAGCGAGGACGGGTCCCGCTCATAGAGCTCGAGGGCCGCGAGCGACCACGCCAAAAGGACGAGCCAATACCCCGATCGGCCGAACTTGTCCGCTTCCCGGAGTCGCTCGAGCATGGCCGGGGGAGGGCGTTCGCCGGTGTCCGGTCGTTGCGCGAACCGTGCGAGCACGGCCGGGTCGCGGGCCCATTCCTCGAACAACTGGGACGGCACCTCGATGAAGTCCCACTCGAGGGTGAGCCAGGTGTTGTACAACCAGCGTCCGTGGCCGGAAAACAGGTTGTGGAGCAGGTGGCCGAACTCGTGGAAGAAGGTCACCACATCTCCGTGCTGTAGGCGAGCCGAGTCGAGGGGTGCGCGGGGGTCCAGGAAGTTGCAGAGCAACGCGGCCTGAGGAAGTGCGATTCCCTCGACACCGATGCGCACCGGGTAGGTCGCGTTGTGGGTGTACTTTCCATCGCGCGGAACGAGGTCCAGATAGAAGCGTCCCACCCACTTCTTCCCGCTGTGAACCTCGTATGCCTCCACGCTCGGATGCCAAACCTCTGCATCGACCGCGGGCGTGATGGTGAGCTCGAACAACTCCTCGCAGAGCCGGAAGAGGCCGTCGCGCACGCGACCGTACGGCAGGTACTCCCGCAGTCCCCCTGTGGTGTCGCCCAGCTCCTCCTCCACCAGTTTCTGCTCGTAGTAGCCGGGCGTCATGAATCGCAGGTCCCAGCCGCCGAGGCGCTCCGCACGTGGATCGTCCCGCCGCTTCCTTTCCAATTGCCGGGCGAACTCCCGGTCGGCGCGGGGCCGCAGAAGGGTCTCCGCTCGGTCCAGAAGCGCGTGGACCGCTTCGGGGTTCTTGAGCATCTTGTCCTCGATCGCGTAGGCCGCAAAGTTGGGATAACCGAGCAGGCGTGCAAGCTCAGCCCGGAGCCGGAGAAGACGTTCCACCACCGGGACGTTCTCGGGGTAGGCCCGATTCATCGCCTCGCGGAAGAGGAGGCGCCTCACTTCCGCGCTGTTACAGAAGGTGAGGATGGGGAGCAGGTCGGGATAATCGACCGTGATGCGAATCCTTCCGTTCTTTCCGGGCGGATGAGCGGCGATGTAGTCGGCGGGCATCCCGTCCAAGTCGGAAGCACTTCCGAGCTCGATGAACCGAATTGAGTTCGCGATGTTCTCGGCGAACTCATTGGAGGTAGAATCAATCTGGTTGCTGAGCTCCAGCACTCGAGCCCGCCCCGCGGGGTCGAGCTCGACGCCGGCCCGACGCATCTCCCTCAGCATCTTGGTGACCGCGAAGCGCGTCGCAGGGTCCTCCGAGCCCATCGGAAGTTCGAGGAGCCCTCGATAGACACGTTCGTTCGTTCGAACTGCGTTCAGGAATCGTTCCGCCGCTTCGGATGTCTCACGCCCCGTCGTTCGGACGCTCGGGTCCGGGTGGGCGTGGAACATCAGGTTCGCGTGGAAGCTGACGTTCTGAACCCGGGCCAGCAGCCGGTTGAGTGGATCCAAGAACGCCTGGATGGTCTTCGTACCCGCAGGATCGAGAAGATGGTCCAGTTCGCGTTCAGCCGAGGCGATGAGGGATAGGACTCGCTCACGAAGCTCGTCCGAGCGCAACGAGAACGGAAAGGGTCCGACTCCCGCGTCGGGCAGCGCCTCGGGTGCCCTAGAAGTCGACATTGCCCAGCCTACGGGGGACGCGCCGATGAGGGTGTCGGTTTGGGCCGCCACGCCGACACCCGGTCACTGCGACTTGAGTCGCCTCGACACGGTACGAGAATCGGTCGGATTCGAACTCTTCTGCCGCCGAATCCCCTCGGGCCCGTTGCCGCACGGTGCAACTCTTCCGCGCAATCTCCCGAATTCCGCCGCCGACAGGCAGGCCATCCCGTGGGGCGGGGGACTTTCGTCCCCCAGGAAGGGGTTGCAGCACTCCGACCAGCGCCCGTTTCCCTAGGTCCAGGTGATGAGGAGACTCTGGTTGACTCCCGAAACCAGCACGGCGCCCAAGCTCGGGTGCGGGGTGTACCCCGACACGGACCCGACCGTGAACGCGTAGGTCCCGTTCGGGTCCCAGAAGCTGATCGAGGCTCCCGTGGACGACTCGGTGATGCCGTTCAACGTCACCGACCACGGGGTTCCCGAGGGCAGCCCCGTCTCGTGGAACGTCACGCGGTACAGGCTGAACGTCACCAGGGGCCGATGGTCCCCGCCTACGACGATGTTCCCGCCGTTGTTGTACGGCAGAATCCCGTACGGGTCGCTCTGGGTCCCGTAGTTGGACCAGTAGTTCCCACCCTCGTAGCTCAACCCGAGGATGTTGCCCGAGAGGTCCCAACCGTTGAACACGCGGACGTCGGAGGCCGGCTGGAGAGGAACGTTCCAGTGGTCGCTCCACAGCTCGGGGACGGTGATCCAGTTGTACGGGTTGTAGGGCGGCGTAAACGCCGTCTGGGGGGTCGTGAAGGCGTTGTTGTAGACCAGGTCCCCCGACTCGAACAGGAGGAGAGCGACCGGGTCGCCGTAGTTGAGCAGGTAGCCGGGGTTCGGCGCGCTCGGGATGGCGGTCGAGAACACGTTCCCCCAGATCAGGTTGTCCGTTCCGCCGAACTCGTAGAATCCGACGCTGGCGACCGGCAGTCGGTTCGCGGCGAAGAGGTCGTGCGTCGAGTTCCACATCACGACGCTGGCTGCGCCGTACACGGCGTAGCAGAACCAACCCCCGATGGCCGGGTTCCCGACGACGGACACGTGGTCGGCCGCGTAGAACCAGTAGCCGAGCTCGTCGGAGAGCGGCAGCACGCCACTAAAGGTCTGCTCCCCGGGGAGGCTGAACGGAACCTCGAATGGCGACTCGCCGGTGATGGTCACGTACTCGTTCGTATTCGACAGTAGGATGGCCGGGAAGACCGGGAACATGTAGTCGTTGAACTCCCCAAAAAGCGGATTGAGCAACACCGTCGGTCCGTTGAAGAGGACATACGGGTCGCTCACGGTCCCGAGGCCTCCGGGTTGCGAAATCGCGGCCAGCTCCCCGTTGCCGTGGGCCCAGAGCGGCGTGTAGAGGCCCATCGATGGGTCGAAGGGCAGGGTCACGGAGTACGTTCCCGCCCAGACGTGGTTCCAGGTCACCGGGTCGTGGTTACTGAGCAGGAACTGGAACGAATAGATCCCCGGTGGCAGCTGGAACGTGGCGGTTCCGCTCGGCGGCACGTAAGCCCAGTCAGCCGCCGACGCGTTGAAGTGCCACCCGAGCGAGGCGAAGAGGAAGGCGTTGGCTGGACTCACCCGGAAGGCGAATACCTCGCTCCCGAACGGAGGCGCTCCTAGCACTCCCCAGAGGGGCTGCTGCAGGAACGGCCCCGGACCCAGGTGCACGGTCGGGTTGGGACCACCCGAGGCCCACTCGGCAACCCCTTCCATCGTCTCCCCCGTCTCTCCCCCGAAGTCGTACGCTGCGGGGATGGGGTAGAACGCCGTGCTTCCGTTGTGCTGAATGTAGAGATTCATCGTGCCGCTGATGCCGTAGACGCTCGCCGTCGAACCGCCGCCATTTCCGCCGAGAATGAGCTCGACGTCATTCGGGATATACCCGGTGTCGCCGACCGCCTCACCATTGATCTGGTACACCGGCCGCGGGGGTGTTGCCACGGCCGAGTTGAACTCGACCATGTCGAACGAGCCCGACGACGTCCCTGCGCTGCTCGTGACGGAGTAGTTGAAGTAGACCGCGGGGTGGTCGTTGACCACGCTCAGGTTCGAGAAGAACGCGATGGTGAACGGCTCGGGAGCGTAGATTGCCGGCCCGTCGGGATAGAAATAGCCGAACCCCGGAGCGAGGTAGCCGTTTCCGCCGATCAAGGCCCCATACGGCACGTTGAAGGCCGGGCTCGAGAAGTTCACAATCGCGTCGGCGAGATGGATTATGTGGGTCGACTGAAAGTAGTAGAACACGTTCTGCGTCCAGAACTGGTACACGGAGCTCTGCTGGACGGTGACGTCCACTGCGACGGAGTTGAGCTGGGCTGTGAATTCATCCGGTCCGACGCTATCGAGATACTGAAGGTCCATCGAATTGAGGGTAAGGACCCCCTCGACGCCCGGCGTGTACGAGATCGATGCGACGTTGTGGCCGTGATGCTCGGAGATGCCGTAGTCGGCGATCCCGATCGGTTGTGGCTGTTCGGAAGAGCCCGGCGTGATCATCCCATTATGGACGGTGGCGGCGGGATCCGCCGACGGAAGGAGTTGCTCCTGCGCCGGGATGTGGTCCGCGGTCAACGCGGCCTTGAGACGCTCGACACCCGCCACCCCGGGACCGACCCCGAAAGAGGTCACCCCGGTCGCGGTGTTCCCCGCCGTGGTCGCGGTTGACGCGGCCGTCGGAACGGCCGTGGGAAGACCGTGGGTCGTTCCAAGACCGGAAGTCCCTGGCAAAACCATCAAAGCTGCCACCACACCTACTAGCGCAAGCCCCCAGCCCGCTCGAGCTAACATGGCGGGCCCCTGAGGACGTATATCTAGAAAGCCCTATCGCGAGAACTGATAGTAGGCTCGAGTGAAAGGCGCATTCCGGAAGCTTGAGCCGATGCGCTTTGCCTGACCCCTCGGAACCCTATCGCGCGTCCGCCCGGCTGATAAAGGTTGGTGAAGCCAGGGTGCCGACCGTCCGGGGTGCGGAGATCCGGGTCCCTTCCGAGGGACTCATTCGCAATCACGGGAAGTTGAACGACACGACCTTGGTGGCATTCGACGTTCGGGCAGCGAATGGTGACATCCCCGGCTCGACCGGGCGATCCCGCCCTACTGAGGGGGACCACCGGGAACGCCCCGGAGGGCTTGGGGCGTGGTCGACCCTTTGCGTTGACCAACCCCTTCTTGGATCCGCTCCGGGCGGACACGGCTCGCTTCCGCTCGCTCCTGGGCGAATCGGCCCCCCCGTTCCCATCATAAAGTCAATATACCAGACCGTCAATATACTTGACTAATGACCCAACCGATCTCGATTGAGGAGAGTTACGACGACGTGCCGTTTTCGGCCCTGCTGCAAGCCGCCCGCAGCACCTATTCCCATGCTGTGGAGACGGCCTTGGTCGAGATCGGCTGCGACGACCTCCCGCCGACCGGAAGTTACATCGTTAGTGCGATGCACTGGAGCGGGGCTTCGCTGGAGTCGGTCATCCGATGGATGGGTGTGACCAAGCAGGCGGTCAGCCAAGCTGTCGACACGCTCGTTGTCCGAGGATACCTCGAGCGCTCCCACGACCGTTCGGACCGTCGCAGGGTCCACCTTACGCTCACGCAGCGCGGCAAGGACGCCGGGGTGGCGGCGCGGGCGGCGATCGAGAGGGTCGACCGCAAGCTTCGGAACCGCGTGGGGACCCGGAAGGTAGTCGAAGCGCGTGCCGTCCTTGTTGCCCTCCTCGAAATGGACCGGAGGGCGCGGCGACCCGCCGGTGTGCACACTCCCTAGTCGTGAATCATCTCGGCTCGACCGCGGCCAGACAGCAGCTCGATCGAACTAAGCTGACCCGCATTTCTCGACGGGCCGGGCCGTATCCGAGCACTGAATTGCGAAGAACTATGGACCCGGACCACGTCGCCGCGGGCGCATCGATGGACGAGACCCGGTACCACCTCCGCGACCTCGTGGACTCCGACTTCGACGCCCTCGCCCGAATCTGGACGCGCAACGACCCGGAGCGTCCCGTCACGGGAGAGGAGATCCGGAGCATGTTCCAGAGCACCGACGACCCTCGGTTCGTCCGTCGTCGACATGGCATCGTGGAGGTGGCCTCGAACGAGGTCGTCGCCAACGGGTCCCTTTGGCAGGCCCCGCTGCTGTACGACCCTGAGTTCGCCTTCGCGGGAATCTCGGTGGACCCCGACCACCAGCATCACGGGCTCGGTCGTCGGTTGTTGGACGATCTCGAGGGCGATGCCCGTAGGGTCGGGCTCACCGGGCTCCGTGCCGTTGTACGGGCCGACGTGCCTCGGTGGGTCCGGTTCTTCGAGGCCGCCGGCTTCTGCGAAAAACGGCGGATGTGGGTCTCGAAGCTGGACGTTCACGAGGTACCCGCCGGCCATGCGCCCCGCAGTCCGGAACGTTGGGCCGCCGACGGCATCGTCTTCTCCACCATCCAGGAGGAGGGACCGGACCGCCCGGAGGTCCGCGAGCGGTTGTACCAACTCTATTCGGCCGCGATGAAGGACACGCCCCGACTCGGAGGCATGTTGGCGGACTCTCGCGAATGGTTCGAGGGGCTCGTCTTTCGAGGTCCCGGATATCTGCCCGATGCGATGTTCCTCGCCCGCGTGGAGGAAACGTTCGTGTCGTTCAGTCTGCTCTTCCGGCACGCCGCCGAGCCGGACACTCTCCACGTTGCGTTCACCGGCACTTTGCCCGCCTACCGCGGGCGGGGGTTGGTCGGAGAGTTGAAGCGACGGTCGATCGAGTACGCCCGCGGTCACGGTTACCGATACATCCAGACCGACAACGACTCCGAGAACCCCCGGATCTGGTCCATCAACCGCCAGCTCGGCTTCCGGCAGTTCCGCGTCCTGATCATGGGGGAAAAGGTCTTCGGCCCCGTGCTCCCGTCTCAGCCCTAGCCGGGCGGGCTGCTCACGACTTCCGATTAAATCCTCTCGGACCCGTTCTGCCGGGCTCGTTCGCTCGTAGCTTCCGTCCTTCCAACCAGAAGGCGTAGCGAGGGATTCGTATCGGGCCCCGTTCCATGGTCAACGAGTGCAACCGCTCGAGGCGCGACCGGTACCGTACAACCGAGAATCCGGGGAGAACCCACGGAATGGCCGTGAGATACCACACGAGGGCTCCGACATCACGGAAGCTCATGGAGAAATTCGCCTCTCCGCTTCTCAGCGGCTTCAATCCAGCAGCGACCAGCTGTTCCCGGGCGAGCGTGAGATTCCACGCTGGTCCTTGGGACACGGGCGGTTCCATCGCGAAAAGCCGGTAGAATTCGGGAATCTCGGCACTCCCGCTTTGCTCCGTCAAAAACACGCCGCCGGGGGCCAATACCCGGGCCACCTCTCCGGCGACGAACGCCTCATTGCGATCGACCACGAGGTGAAACGATCCGTCCCGAAACGGCAACGCCCCGCGTGGATCCGAGATTTGCTGGAGGTTGTTATCCACGGCAGCCCAGGTATGGATGACCTGGATCCCGAGCGGCGCGAGACGTCGGGCTGCCACGCGCACATTGGGCCCGTACGACTCGGTGGCGAGGGTGCGCGGTGGGTGGGGCCCGAGCGAGGCAAGAAGCTCTCCCCCGCCCGTGCCCAAATCCAAGAAGTCCCGAGACCGTCGGGTTCTCCGCTTGACCAGCTCGGAATAGTCCCATGGAAGTGGCTCCTGTTGGAACCGCCCGCCTTCATCGAGCCAACTGAAGTCCCATCCTCGGATCGGATGGCGGCGGGCCTCCGTCAGCAGCTCGTCGAAGTTGCTTGACTCAGCCATTTGGGGCGTCGGAAGAACCGCGGGAGTTTAAGCGGCCCCGGGGACCGGCGGATTCAGGAAGACTCGGAGCCCTGTCCCAAGGTACTGGATGGGGAAATCGGCGGGCGGTATTCCGAAAACCGCCATCTGCTGGTTTTTTGGCTTGGCACTATTCTCTGTGGAGGCGAAGTCCGCTCCTCGCTAGGCAGAGACGGGACAGGTTCGAGCTATGGTCCGGGAACCGTACAAAGAGGAAGAGGTTGCGGAAGGCGTTTGGCAAATCTCCGGATTTCACGGGCACGGTTCCGGCGTCAACGCCGCGGCCATCGTATCGGGAAAGCAGGCCATCATCGTGGACAATCTGTATCAGCCGAGAGACGCCCGACGGCTCGCGAAACGAATCCAGAGCTGGGGCATCGAGCCTCAGGCGCTGGTCAATACCCACTGGCACACCGACCACACTATCGGGAACTGTCTCTTCGACTGCCCGATCTGGGCCCACGTCACCGGTCCGAAACTTCTCAAACGCTACTGGCCGCAGTGGGTGGGTACTCCACGAGACAAACGGGCCGGTGGTCTACGCCTCAAGCTCCCCGACCGTCTCTTCGAACGGCGGGTTACGCTCGAGTTGGACGGGGAGAAACTCCAGCTGATCCACGTGCCGGGGCATACCCCGGATTCGGTCGGGGTCTTTCTCCCGGACCGCCGGATCTTCATCGCGGGGGATACGGTGATGGACCTCCCCTTCGTCTGGTTCGGTGATAGCCTCGATGAGCTCCGGTCGCTGCGACGTATTCATCGCCTTGGGCCCCGGACGGTCATTCAGGGCCATGGGAAGCCCTGCAGCACGGCCCGGGTGGCCGGGGACATCCACTACTTGGAACGGGTTCGGGAGAAGACGCGGGAGGCCCAACGGGCCGGTCTCTCGAAGGATGAGTTCTTGAAAACTCCTCTCGAACAGGTCCTTCCACGCGCCCGCTGTCGGACCCTCCCGCCGCGGTATCGCGAATTTCACAGTTTGAATCTCCAGAAGGTCTGGAACGAGATGGCGCCGCCGCCGTGATCCGGGGCGCTCGTCGAGAATAGATTTCACTCCAACAATGGTCGTCGATCCCGGTCACTCCACGAAGCGCCGGCACGTGCGCTGCCGTGCCGAACCTTGAATCGTTGGCTTCACGCCGAGGGCTTGGCCGCGGGGATTTCCACGTGAGCGACGATCGCCCCCGGGTGACGCCACCAGTAGACGAGAATCGCGGCCACGATAGCGGCCCGGGCGTAAATCGAGAACCCCATCATCCAGGACGTAACGGTGAGCGTGAAGATGCCGGCCTCGAAGTACGTCACCACCTGATTCCCGAGGAAACCGAGCTGACCGGCGATCCAGGGTCCGAGGTTCTGATGGAAACCAAAGATCAGGTTCCCGATGAAGAAGTAGCCGACATCGTTCATCAACGATACCAGCAGGCCGAGGCTGACGGCGAGGGGCCACGACCGCCAGCCCTCAAAGACGACCAGGACGCCGAACGGCGCCATGTACGTCAGGATCAACCAGATGCCGTAGGCCGGAACGCTCTTGCCGAACAGGTCGATCCAATTGATCAGAATCAGCCCGTAAAAGGCGGAGAAGAGGAGTAACTTCAGCAGCACGAACTGTCGCGGGTCGGTCGGATGCAGACCCGTCACGACCGTCTCAATGCCGGTGACGAGCAGGATCACTCCGGCCAGGATCGCGAAGCTGACGAGCGCGAAACCCTGGAACGATACGGCGATCACGACGCACAGGAAAATCAACGCGCCGGTGCTGAGGAGGGAGCCTCGCAGCCATATCGGCGTGGCTACGCGCGCGGCCTGCAATATTCTCCCGAACCCGAGCAGCGCGAGCACCGTGGCGAGGACGAACGTTGCCGCCGTGGCGGCAAGATTCGGGTCGAGGACGGCGAACGCTGTGAGCGCGAGTCCGAGCCCACCGATGGCGACCAGCCCCCACGCACCAAGAGCCCCCAACCTAAACCGGGAAATACGAAGCTGGAGCCAGTTCTCGGAGATCGCGCGGCCCCCGGCGAGGAGGGTCTGGGCGGAGACCAGCACGACGGTCTCGCCGAGAAGCAGAAGGAGTCCCCGAAGGGAGGTTTCGAGGGTCGCGAGCACGATGACCGCGAAAACGATCGAAAAGAGACCGAGAAACACCTGAGCCCCCCGACCAACATTGGTGCGAAGGGCCAATGTTCGGTCTTCGCCCGCCTCTATGTTCGTCGACTCTGGGCGGGGCTCGTCCGGTACACCGGGCGTCGGGGGGGCCACGTCGGACGTCGATTCGAATGGTTTCACTTCTCCGCCAGGACTCGGATCCACGGGTCACACCTAGGACTTGCCCTTGGGTACGTAGTCGAAGAACCGTTCTGTCACACCCTTGCGACTCCACTCGGCACGAAGACGGGTGCGCCTTTCGGCCCGTCGCAGCTCCGAGAGGAACGAACGGTTCAATTCCCGGGCGCTCGGCCCCTCCATCTCCGCTTCGACGCGGAATTCTCCCGCGCCCTCACCCGACCGGACCGTACCGCCGAAGGCCAGGCGTTCGAGCACCGGACGGACCGCCCCGGGGGCGTCAGTATTTACCCGGGCCCTCAGGACGAATCGCAAGTTCGGCATAGCATTCCGGGGGAGGGGAATTCTCGGCAGAACTTAGCTCTCGAGCTAGCTGGACCTATACTCAGCGTCGAGGGGGCTTGACGCCGGGACCTTACGGGATCCGGATCTCGATTTCCGCGCGAACTATGCAGGCGCGGGGCGTCTGGAGGGGCGGATACGAGACCCAGCTCGAGGACGGCCGAGGGCATACGGTTACGGTCGACCAACCCGTCGAGGACGGCGGGGCGGACCGTGGGACGTCCGCCCACGAGCTGCTACTGCTCGCCCTCACGGGATGCATCAGCACCATATTCCATATCATCGCCGAGAAGCGGAAACTCGCCTTCGAAGGCTTGACGGTCGACCTCAAGGCCGAGAAGGCTCGGGGCGCCCCGACCATACAGCGCGTCTACGGCACGGTGGAGATCCGAACGAACGCTCCCCCCGACGATGTCGCGACCGCGCTCCGACTGACGGTGAAGACCTGTCCGGTCGGCTCCCTCTTCGAGCGGGCGCATGTCCCCGTCGAGGTCGAGGCCAAGGTCGTGTCGGTGTGACCGCAGTTGCGTTATCGCCCCGGGCGTCCTAAGCTGGCTCCATGGAAGTCGAGGTCTGGGCCGACGTCGTTTGCCCGTGGTGCTACATCGGACGGCGGCGGCTCGCCAAGGCGATCGCGGATTTTGAGGGGCCCGACCCCGTCGAGGTCGTGTACCGGAGTTTCGAGCTGGACCCGGGCGCACCGATCGAATCGGACATGTCGCTCGACCAACTGCTCGCCGCGAAGTACGGCCTATCCGAGGTCGAGGCGCACGCGATGAACGAGAGGGTCGCAGAGACCGCGGCCGAGGAGGGCCTCGAATTCCACCTGGAACTCGCCCGGCCGGCGAACACTCTCGCCGCCCACCGGCTACTCCAGCTCGCCACCGTTCGCCATATTCGACCGTCGGTCGAGGAGAGGTTCTTGAAGGCGCACTTCACGGAGGGCGCTTCGCTCGCCGACCCCGAG
>Ga0187782_10003522_pt1 | contig 11677 bp, 6 predicted proteins | sample 0715_SJ02_MP15_2_FD_132454 | JGI IMG/M metagenome (GOLD analysis project Ga0187782, IMG submission 132454) | Tropical peat soil microbial communities from peatlands in Department of Meta, Colombia - 0715_SJ02_MP15_20_MG | ecosystem: Environmental > Terrestrial > Soil > Wetlands > Peat | place...
AGTCGGCAGTCTGTAGTCGGCAGTTTGGAGTTTGAACTTTCCGCTCCTTTCCGACTACTGACTGCTGACTAATGGTAAGCGGAAACGAGAATTCTTCAATGGGGGGCCGCTTGAGGGTCGGGAGAGGGTTGATCCGTAAAGGAATGAGAGCGTGAAGCTATCTGCGCGGCGAGAATCTCGTCAAGCTCCTTAGGATGCAGCGGCTTCGAGAGATAGCCGTCCATACCGGCGGCCAGGAAACGCTCCTGGTCGCCCTTCATGGCATGCGCGGTGAGGGCAATGATGGGAAGATGATGGCCGTTGCCGCTGGCGAGCTCGCGCTCGCGAATCCTGGCCGTGGCCATCAGGCCGTCCATCTCCGGCATCTGGATATCCATCAGAACGAGATCAAAAGATTCCTGTTCTGCAAATTGAAGGGCTTCAAGGCCATTGGCAGCCAGCTTGACACGATGGCCGCGCTTTTCCAGCAGGCGGACAATAAGGCGCTGGTTGACGGCGTTGTCTTCCGCGACAAGTATGGAGAGGGGCTGAACGGAAGCAGCAGTTTCCTGAGATGGGGAAAGAGCGCCGGCATCAGCCGCAGGGTGATTTCGGGCGCTGAGTACTCGCGCGAGGGCTTCCCGCAATTCGGACTGGCGGATGGGCTTGAGGAGATAGGCCGCCACGCCCAGTGCTCTGCAACGCTCGGCGTCTTTGCGGTGCCGGGAGGAAGTGAGCATCACGATTTCGGAGGGAGACGGCGGATGTTGCCGAATACGTTCGATGAGTGTAAAGCCGTCCATGCCGGGCATGTGCAGGTCTACGAGGATCAAAGGGAAGAAGACGGACTGCTGACGCGCAAGTTCCAAGGCAGTGAGGGCTTCTTCGCCACTCTGGGCCATCGCCGGTTGCATTTCCCAGCGCGAAAGCACGTCGTGCAGAATGCGCAGATTCGTGGTGTTGTCATCGACAACGAGGACTTTGACGCCGCGTAGGCTTTCGGGCGAGGCCGGAGGAATGGCTTCCGTTTTCGCGGTGGATGGCTTCAGCAGCACGGTGAAATGGAAACGCGAGCCGGCGCCCGGCTCACTTTCGACCCAGATTCCTCCGCCCATAAGCTCGACGAGGCTCGTAGAAATGCTTAGGCCAAGGCCGGTGCCGCCATACTTGCGAGTTGTAGAGCTATCCGCTTGAGAGAAAGGCTGGAAAATGAGGCGCTGCTTTTCGGGAGGGATGCCGATGCCGGTGTCCGAGACGACGAAGTGCAGGCGGTGATCGTCGTAGACGGAGGATTCCGGGGCGACTTCCAGCTGCACCTGGCCGCGATGCGTGAACTTGATGGCGTTGCCAACGAGGTTGACGATGACTTGACGCAGACGGCTGGAATCGCCGCACACGAACTCCGGCGTGGCCGGAGCAATCTGGCAGAGTAATTCCAGGCCTTTTTCATCGGCGCGCAGGGCAAGAGTTTTCAGCGTGGATCCCAGGCAATCGCGCAGATTGAAATCCTGGAACTCAAGTTCGAGCTTGCCGGCCTCGACTTTGGAGAAATCCAGAATGTCGTTGATGACGGTAAGCAAGGATTCTGCCGAGAGCTTGACAGTATCCAGATATTCGCGCTGCTCGGAGGTGATGTCGGTGTCGAGGGCCAGGTCGGTCATGCCGATGATGCCGTTCAGCGGTGTGCGAATCTCATGGCTCATGTTGGCCAGGAACTCGCTTTTGGCGCGGCTGGTAGCTTCCGCGGCTTCCTTGGCTCTTTGCCACTCCGACTCCGCTCTCTTGCGAGCGGTAATATCGCGGCCAATGCCTGCAAGCCCGGTGACCTCGCCCTTCTCGTCGAATAGAGGAACTTTGGTGGTCAGCAGCCAAGTTGTGTTTCCCGCAGGGTCCCGACACTCTTCCTCCTGATTGAAGAGCGGCCGTTTGTTGGCGATCAGACGCTGCTCATCCTGATAGTAGGCATTGGCCAGTGCGGCAGGATAGAAGTCGAAGTCGGTCTTGCCAAGGACCTCTACAGGAGACCTCAAGCCACACGTTTGAGCCAGATAGTTATTCGCCACCAGGAAGCGGCTGTGTGTATCTTTGACGTACATGAAATCGGGCACGTTGTCGATTAACGTACGAAGAACCTGGCGCTCCTGAGCAAGGGCTTCTTTAGCTTGAAACAAGTCCTCTTGGGTTCTCTTGATTTCGGTAATGTCTCGAGCAATGCCGGCCAGGCCGATGACCTTGCCCTGTTCGTCGAACAGCGGCACCTTGGTAGTAAGCACCCAAGTGGGGTCGCCGGCACCCTTGGTGAAAAGCAGTTCCTCGCTATTCAGATAAGGCTGTCTGGTTTCCATCACCTTGCGGTCGTGTTGCAGGAAAGATACGGCGAGCTGACTGGGAAACACATCGAATGCGGTTTTACCGATCAGTTGTTCGTGCGAGGCGAAGCCAGCTCTTTTGGCGACGGCCGCATTGACGACCAGGAAGCGGCCTTCGGTGTCCTTAACGAACATGAAATCCGGGACGTTGTCGATCATGGTACGCAGGACCTGGCGCTCCTTGGACAGAGCCTCCTTGGCACGAAAAAGTGCTTCTTCGGTACGCTTGCGTTGGGTGATGTCGCGGAAGGTCCAGAGTTTTCCGTAATAGTGGCCGTCCTTGCCGCGAACAGGAGCCGAGTGGCGATCGAGGACCGTGCCGTCGGCGAATTCAATCTCGTCGCTGCTGCATTCCGCCGGATGATCGTAGAGGTAATCAAGCCGCTCCCGAAACGGTTCGGGATTTTTGACGATGGTCAAAACATGATCGCGCAGGGCAGCGTAACGGTTTTCCTCGACAATGTGCGCGGGGAGTTTCATTATGTCGATGAATTGCTGATTAAGCAGAAGGATCTGCTTATCAGGCGCAACAACCAAGACTCCCTCGACGGTGGAGTTCACTTGGGCTTCGAGGAAGGCGCTGTTCCAGCGCAGCGCCTGCTCCACCGCTTTGCGTTCCTCAATCTCTTCCTCAAGCGCGGCAGTGCGTTGGGCCACTCGTGATTCCAGTTCGTCCTTGGCGTTTAGCAGCGCGGTGTCGCGCTGCTGGATAACGTCCAGCATGTCGTTGAACGAATAGATCAGCGACCCAATCTCGTCGTTTCCACCCGCCGGGGAGCGCAACGAGTAATCCCCTTTTGAAGAGACTTTCCTGGCGACGCTCTCCAAGTGAAGGATCGGCGCGATAGCCATGCGTAACAGCCGCGACGCGAAGATATAGGTAGAGTGCAGAGAAACGACCAACACGAGAGCGACAATCTGCGCGTATTGCAGGTATTTGCCGTTGAGGCTGCGCAGGTCAGAGATCATTACGATAGAGCCTTCTCTCTCGTCCTGCAGCCACACCGCTTGCGTGAGAACCACCGAGTCCCAATGGAATACCACTCCGTCGGGAGGAAGTTGCGGAATTGTGTAACTCTGCGGAAGGTCGGCGCGCACGTACTCGGCAAAGATGCGCCCGCGGGCATCGTAGAGGCGCGCCGCGATGATACCGTGGTCGGCCCGGACCGCGTCGAGGATGTCGCCGGCGGTCGTGGAATCGCTGAAAACCATGGAAGCGGCGGCGTTGGCCGCCACTGTATTCGCCAAAAGAGTAAGTTCGTTGGCACGGTCACTGCGAAAGGTATGGCGTTCGTAGAGAGCCAGGCCGAGGGCGGCCATAGTCAAGCCCAAGACCGTAGCTGCAAGGCTCAGCAAGATCAACTTGCGATGAAGGGACAAGCGCGGGAGGGTCATCCGGTCATCTCCGCTTCGCATCGATGACGTCCCTGGCCAGGAGGAGGCGGGAGTTTTCGGCCAACATGGCTCGGGAAGACAGAATCATCTGTAAGCTGCCTCTTAAGGCACCCCCAGTGGGGGAGAAGCACGGAGAGCGCCACAAAAGGGCCACAAACCTGAGTTAAGCCCCTTTATACCCATAGATTTGCGACGAGCACGACAGTGCTTGTCAAGGGTCTCTGTTCCGGAAGGAGGCAGGCTCTGCGAATCGACGCAAAAGCGGAACATCGCCATGCAGAAAGAATTTGTATGTCTGCGGTGGTAAAATGCTGTTTGGAACCAATGGGGGCGACACGGTTTCGACGGAAGCTGTCGCGTCCCGGAGGCATGCCGGGGGCCACCCGCCCGTAACTGGATGGAAACTAGAACTGCCAACAACAACTTGGCACTTGCTGCTTAATTAATTAAGCGCACGCTTCCCCAGGCTTTGCTCATGGGCCCGGCAAGAGGCGTCACACAGTGAGCTGGTCCGGGCCTTTCGGTCCGTAAGGTCCGGGCGAGATTCATCGGACTAGCCGGCTGCGTTTCTTGCTCGTTCTAACCGCGGCTGGCGAAAACACGCGAACTGAGATAAGCATGTAGGCTCCGCGGCGCAGCGCTTTTCGGACGGGGGTTCGACTCCCCCCGCCTCCACGTTAACCCCTTAGAATCACGGACTCACGATTCGTGGAATCAGGACAGTCATTTGCGCGGAAAGCGCGTTTGTTCGTCCACGGGGATTGCAATTGCTGCTCTTACGTCTGACTCGGGGGTGTGAAACTGGTTTCCAAGCAACGCAACGAGTGGCGGAAGTCCGCTCTAGAGTTCATCGCGGTACTGCTCCAAGGCCGCGCGCACCAATTGACTCCGCGTTCTTACGCCCGTTTTTGCGAATAGTTGCTGTAAGGACGCTTTCACTGCCGTCTCCGAGATTTGCAGGCGGTCCGCTATCTGCTTATTGGCAAAGCCTTCGAAGACGAACGAGAGTACCTGCCGTTCGCGCTCCGTGAGCCTGGCACGAAACTGCTCCTCGCCGGCCGCTGCGTTATGTTCCAACGCTCGACGCAGCATGTCCTGATCAAATAGGGCCTTCCCTTCCACGGTGTCTCGAATTCCCTGAATCAGCGAGGCAGGGGAGCCGTGCTTCAGGAAAACGCCACTGATTCCTTTGCGGATCAAGCTGGGAACATCCTGGTCGTGCACACCTGCGGTCACGAGGAGCACCTTTCCGCAAAAATGTAATTTCCGAAGCGCGTCGAGGAAGTCCGCACCGCGCTCGTGCCCGAGGTCAAGATCCAGCAACACAACGTCGATTTCCGCAGATGACTTCATGATTCGGAGAGCTTCGGTGCCGGAACCACAAAGAGCGACTACCTCAAACCCCTGTTCCGCTTGAAGAAGACGGGCGACACTCTCCCGAAACAGGGCATGGTCGTCAATAATCAGCAAACGGACGGTCTCTTGCTTGGTCTTAGCCATGGGAAACTTCTTGCCCTTCGACTACTCTAGCCAAGGTGACCGCAAAGCAACAACCCTCGGCGCGGGGTTCAAAAGTCAGGTCTCCCCCGCAGTTGCGAACGATGGCGCGAGAAACATACAATCCCAATCCGGTGGCATAGGCGCCCCGCTGAAAGGGTTTGAACAAGCCTTCAGGCGAAGAGATTCCTACCCCAGTATCCTCAAAGCGGATGGCTACGGAATCAGTCTGCACTGAACTACTGACCGTCAATCGCTTTTTCTCCGTGGTTGCCATGGCCCGGAGACTATTCAGCGACAGATTCAAAAACACCTGTGCCAATCCGTAACGGTCTGCAAAAACCAAGGGGAGATCGTCTTGCAAGCGCCACACAATTCCGACTCCTGCCTCCCGGTATGAAGGTTCCAAGACGACGCGCAGCTCGTCAAGGACAGTAGACAGTTCGATAGCATCCAAGTGCTGGTCTACGGCGGGCCTCAATTCCATCTCCGAAAGTTTTCCGAGACCTTCGATTAGCGTGCCGAGCGCGCGGAAATCTTCGTTGTCTTGCAAGCTCGTCAGGCGTGACAAATTCTTGTGCACAACCAGCACCGCTCCGGACAAGTTGCGAATCTCGTGGGCAATTGCCCCCATGAGAATTTTCGTGTTCTTCAATAAATGGTCAAGGCTCAAATCTTCGCGGTCGCGCAATTCTTCGGAGAGATCCACGATGATAGCGGCTAGCCTAGATCCCTTAGGTGTCGAGTAGGTTGAAAACCATGCCGCGGCGAGGAATATTTCCCCATTCCTTCGTTTTCCGCGGCATCTAAGCTCTGTCCGGAATCGGCGCGAGCGTTGTGTTTGAACGGCAGCTTGGAGCGCCGGAAGAAATTCGCCGATGGACTGGCCCACAATGGTCTCACCACATGGCGCTAATAGAGTTTGGCTCGCTTCGTTTGCCAGAAGGATAGTTCCCGTAGAGTCAATCGTGACAATCGCAACCGGGCTGCTTTCGACAAGAACCTGCAGCTGCTCCTCAACTTCTTTGCGAAGACTAACCTGTTTCTCCACTTCCGCTAAATGATCCAAGGCCATTTGGCGGTTACGAATCATTTCTGACGCAAAAAGACCAGTACCGATGAACCCTGCGGAAGCCATTAGGAGACGGTAGGCGGCTTCGCTGGAAGGGAGTTCGCTGAACAATTCCTGGAGCACCGCGCAAACCAGGGCCAACAAAACGATCTGCCATCGGGGAAGAAAGCCCGCGACTAAAAGAATTGGGAAGAGATAGAGAAACCCAATTGAAATGAACGGTTTGGTCTGCCAATCGATGATGGCAATCGCAAGCACAAGGAGTGTTGCGGCGACCAGGAATCGCGTGCGGTTGCTCGCCGAATAGATCGATGAGAATTCCATAAAGCTTGAGTTCATACATTCGCAGGACGAATGCGGAACGTACATCTCCAGTGTAATGGATACAGACAAACGATAGCTCGTGAGTGACCGAAAGATAGGTAACAGGCGACCGAAAGATAGGTCTGGCTGGCCAGAAGACAGGGCTCTCGGAAACGTTTTTTCCTTCTATAAATTGTGATGTGCCAAATCGTGTGGCTGCACAAAACACGCCCGGGTGCGGGTTTGCCCACTGTCATCGTGAGCACCCGGAGCCAAGAGGTTCGGGGTAATTCGAGATGAAATACTGGTTAGGGGTTAACAAGAAGAGGGCTGCTGTGGTCGTGGCTGTATTAGCATTTGGCGTCGGTGCGTTCCTTCTGAAGTCCGAGTCGGGCACGAGCGCCAACACAGCCCAGAAAGCAAATTCGACCTCGGGTTCGGCGCAATCTGATCCGGCGGTGGATCTGTCGCCGAGCCAACTAAACGCAATCAAAATCGAACCGGTAGGGACTTATCAGTTTCCGGTCGACAAAGAAACAGTAGGCAATATCAGTTTTGCAGACGACCTGTCGGTTCAGGTCTTTCCTTCCTATCAAGGAAAAATCATTCACTGTCTCGCGGAACTTGGTGATCAAGTCAAGAAGGGACAGCCGCTCTACACCATCGACTCTCCTGACCTGATTCAGGCGGAGTCCAACCTGATCGGCGCCGCCGCGGCTCTGGACCTCACCAGCAAAGAACTCGAACGAGCCAAGGAGCTCGATGGAAACAGCGGGGTTTCGCAGCGCGAGTATGAACAGGCGGTTTCGGACCAGCAGACGGCCGAGGGCGCTCTAAAAGCGGCACGAGACGCGGTGCGCGTGTTCGGCAAAACTGACGCGGAAATGGATCAGATGATCGCTTCGCGCAAGATCGATCCCGCTCTCGTAGTGCTCAGCCCAATCTCCGGCGAAGTCACATCGTTCGATGGGCCACCGGGTCTTTTGGTGCAACCTGGCAATCCGCCGGCGCCTTTTACGGTCACTACGATTTCCATTAAGTGGATGCTGGCGAGCGTAATCGAAAGCGACCTTCCTGTGTTCCGCCTGGGACAGCCTGTAGAGGTCAAGGTCATGGCCTACCCGGATCGCGTATTTCACGGCAAGATTTCCAAAATCTACGCCAGCGTGGATCCCGACACACATCGCGCCACGATCCGTTCCGAAATCAGCGATCCCAAAAACGAGCTTAGGCCGGGAATGTTGGCGAATTTCGTCATTCGCGTGCACAAGCCGGTGCAAGCTACCGCGGTGCCCGCAAACGCGGTGGTCCGCGAGTCCGACGGCACCATGACTGTCTGGGTGACCGCCGATCGCCGTCATTTCTCGCGACGCGTGATCAAGACCGGCCTGCGACAGGACGGCCAGGTCGAGATTCTCGACGGCCTGCAGCGCGGGGAACTGGTTGCCGCCGACGGGGCTGTCTTCCTCAGCAATATGCTGGAGGCGCCTCCCAGCGACTAAATCCCAGACTAAAGAAACAAAAGATCTGTCATGTTCAAGTCGCTCATCGCATTTTGTCTCAGCCGCCGCGCCATCATCGTGGTGGGCCTGATTTTGTTCACTGGTGCTGGGTTGGTTTGCTTCAAACTCCTGAACATCGAAGCATATCCGAACCCCACCCCGGTCATTTTGGAGATCACCGCGCAGGCCCCCGGACTCTCTGCCGAGGAAATGGAACGTTACTACACGATTCCGATGGAGATTGGGCTGTACTCCACTCCCGGCATCGAGGTCATCCGCTCCACTTCGTTTTATGGGCTGTCTTTCGTTCGCGTCGTCTTTAAGTACGGGGTGGACTACTTCTTCGCGTACAGCCAAGCCTCGGTTGCCATGGCGCAGAACGTGAACCTGCCAGGCAACCTGGTTCCCACCATCCAAGCGAACAGTTCGACCGGGGAAATCTATCGTTATCAAGTGGTGGGTCCGCCACATTTCGGGATTGCGAATTTGCGCACGGTTCAGGATTGGGTCGTAGCACGGCGGCTGCTGACCATTCCCGGTATCGCGCAAATCAACAGCTGGGGCGGCCCGACGAAGGAATTCCTGGTCGAAGTGGACCCGCACAAGCTGGAAGCCTACAGCGTCACCGTTCCGCAAATCCTCACTGCGCTGGGTAACGCAAATCTTAACGTGGGCGGGCGGGAAATTCGAATTGGACAACAGTCGATCAACATCCGCGGCGTGGGGCTGATTGATGATGGCGGCAACTACGATCTGACAAAAGGCTACAAGGTTGACGACATCCAAAACGTGGTACTGGCCCAGGAAAACGGCGTCCCGGTGCTCGTCAAGGACGTGGGCAGGGTTTCCGTCAGCTACAGACCAAGACTCGGCATTTTGGGGCGCGACCGGCAGGATGACGTCGTGGGATCCATCGTGGTGCAGCGGCGAACGGAAAAGACTGCCGACATGATCCCGAAAGTGAAGGAGGCAGTCGAAAAACTAAATCATGATGGGAGCCTGCCGCCAGGTGTCAAGGTTGTGCCCTTTTACGACCGTTCTTCTTTGATTGCCCTTACCACCCACACGGTTTTGCACAATCTTATCTTTGGCTGCCTTCTGGTTTTTCTCATCCAGTGGATTTTCCTCGGCAATCTCCGCAGCGCCATCATCGTTGGCATCAACATTCCGTTTGCGCTTTTTTTCGCCACCATCCTGCTAGTCATTACGGGGGAGAGCGCAAATCTCTTGTCGGTCGGCGCGGTGGACTTCGGCATCATCGTGGACTCCGCCGTGATCCTGACGGAAAACGTCTTTCGTAATTTTCAACGCGACCGCGCAGAGAGACAAGGACTTCTGGAACGGCTAGCGAATGGTTTCTGGGGAGCAGATCCCACCAGAACCCAAGAACCGGTGATTCCCGGCGCGCACACCTGGACCGATCGTTTGCGCATGATTCTGATTAGCGCCATTCAAGTGGACAAAGCGGTGCTGTTCTCGGCGCTCATCACCGTGGCGGGTTTCGTGCCGCTGTTCACCATGCAGGGCGTCGAGGGGCAGATCTTCGGTCCCATGGCCCGCACCTACGGTTATGCGCTCGCGGGAGCATTGATTGCGACCTTCACAATCACACCGGTGATCGCGTCGATGCTACTTCCCGAGCGGGTAAAGGAAGCAGAAACGATTGTCGTGCGCATTTTGCACCGCACGTACAATCCGGCGCTGCGATTTGCGCTGACCCACCGCGCGCTGGTGGTGGGCATCGAGCTGGCCATTTCGCTTGGTACGTTTTTCCTGATTGCGCCGCGTTTGGGGAGCGAGTTCCTGCCGCATTTGGAGGAAGGTAATTTCTGGATCCGTGCTTCCATGCCCATTACTCTCTCTCTCCAGGATGGCGAAGCAGCCACACGGAAAATGCGAGAGATTCTACTGAGACACCCGGAAGTGATTACGGTTGTTTCACAGCACGGCCGGCCTGACGACGGCAGTGACGCTGCTCCGTTCTCCAACGTGGAGTTGTTCGCGCCGCTGAAGCCGTTCGATGAATGGCCCAGAGGTTTGACCAAAGATAAGCTAACGGAACAGATTCAGACCGAGTTTCAGAACGAACTGCCAGGAGTGGTTTTCAATTTTTCGCAGTACATTGAGGACAACATCGAGGAAGCCATTTCGGGCGTAAAGGGAGTGAACTCGGTCAAGATTGTCGGCCCTGATCTGCAGGTGTTGACGCAGCTTGCCGAACAGGTTCGCGACCAAATGGGCCAGGTTCGCGGCGTTACCGATCTGGGCATCTTCCCGGTCCTGGGCCAGCCAAATCTGAACATCAAAGTGGATCGCGGCGGGCCGCGCGCTACGGCCTCAATTCCGGTGATGTGAATACGGTTGTGCAAGCGAGCATGGGTGGGGCCGTGGCAAGCTCGGTTTTGGAAGGCGACCGGCAGTTCGACCTGGTCGTACGGTACACGCCGGAGTACCGCGACAGCATCGACAAAATCCGTAACATCAAAGTGGCATACCAGACGAGCACAGGCGCGAATGCCTACATACCGCTGAGCGAACTGGCGGATATCACTCTGGATACCGGCGCCGCCTGGATTTATCACGAGAGCGTGCAGCGTTTCATTCCCGTCAAGTTCAGCGTGCGCGGGCGCGACCTTGGTGGAACGGTGGAGGAAGCGGAGCAGCGCATTGCCAAAAACGTCAAGCTGCCGCCGGGATATCACATGATCTGGGCCGGCGAATTCGGCGACCTTCAAGAAGCAAAGAAGCGCCTGGAGGTCATCGTTCCGCTAAGCCTGGTGTTGATTGCCGGGCTCCTCTATACCCTGTTCAACAACCTGCGCGATTGCCTGCTTGCGCTGGCTGGCATTCCCGACGCTATCGTCGGCGGAATCCTTGCGCTTTATATTTCGGGGCTGCATTTCAGCATTTCCGCAGCCATCGGATTTGTGTCGCTATTTGGTGTCTCGGTGATGGACGGCATCCTGATGATTACGTTCTACAACCAGGAACGAACGCATGGTTTCGCGCCGGTGGATGCAATGTTCCGCGCGGCATCCACTCGAATGCGTCCGCTGCTGATGACCGCCCTATCCGCTTGCATCGGCCTGCTTCCAGCGGCGATTTCCACGGGTATCGGCAGCCAGGTGCAGCGTCCGCTCGCCACAGTGATTGTCGGCGGCATGCTGGTTGGGCCGTTCATGTTGCTGGTCGCGGTTCCCGCATTGCGGATGATTTTCCTGGCGCCCCACGAACACCATCTCCACGTAAGCGAGGAGCCGAAATGAAAGCCGCGCTCCTAATCCTGACGATTGGCTGTGCCGCTGTGATTTGTGCAACAGCTAATGCGGCAGCAGCTGATACTACGGAATCGCAGAAGACAAGGCCACTCGCTCAACCAGAGAGCCATGCCCGAGCAGCGGAACAGAAACATCCACACGGGTCAGCGAGTTTACCCAAACCAAATGTTGCCAAACATCCTGCGAGCGCCACGAGGTCTTCAGCCGCAAGGAACGCCATGAACGCTCATCGGCCGCTTTCCCGGCCGCGAGCTAGCTCGACAAGCGCTGCTCCCGCCCAGA
>Ga0187782_10003523_pt1 | contig 11672 bp, 8 predicted proteins | sample 0715_SJ02_MP15_2_FD_132454 | JGI IMG/M metagenome (GOLD analysis project Ga0187782, IMG submission 132454) | Tropical peat soil microbial communities from peatlands in Department of Meta, Colombia - 0715_SJ02_MP15_20_MG | ecosystem: Environmental > Terrestrial > Soil > Wetlands > Peat | place...
GAGAGTTAGGTATCCCAGATTGCTGTAGCTCCATTTGCTGCCGGGTGGAAACGCCAGCGGTATGCTTTCGACGATCTTGAGCAATTGGGCTTCGGTGTAATCCTTGCGGAAATCGAAATTTTTTGGATAATCGGTGAACCCTGCCGTGTGACTGAGCAGTTCGGAAATCGTGACCTGCTGCCAAGTTGCGGGGGCACCCTTCAGGTATTTCGTCACCGGATCGTCCAGGCGCATCTTCCCCTCCTCGACCAGCATCATCACTGCGGTCGCGGTGAATTGCTTCCCCACCGATCCCGACTGAAAGACGGTTTCGGGCCTCACCGGAACCTGCAGTTCTACGCTGGCCAAGCCGTATCCTTGGGCGCGAACGATCCTTCCATCGCGCGCCACCAGCAATGACAATCCAGGTATGTGCTGCCGCTGCATTTCCGAGTGCACATAATCTGCGATGCCGTCGGTCGGGACATCGTCGCCGTGAGCGAAGCCGCTAAGGGCGCAGAACAGGGTTAGCAGGATCCGAACAAAGCGTGTGGCTTTCATCATTTCTCTATCGATCCATCGCATGGCAATTTGTGATGCCGCATTTCGAAAACCTCGAACCTTCAATCTCGGTGAATTCCACTCGCGTCGACGGAAACCCTAGACATGGGGCGCGTAATTGCCAACTCAGCAAATTCAAATGCAGAGAATACCATCATCCGGTTTCAAAGGCGGTGGTTTTGCCTCAGTCCACCCAGTCGAACGACTTGCTCACGGCTCGCTTCCACATACGGTACATCCTCTGCCGCTCGGCCTCGCCAAGGTTCGGTTTCCATATGTGATCCACCGCCCAGTTGGAGCGCAGGTCATCGAGATCCGTGAAGTAGCCCACCGCCAAGCCGGCTGCGTATGCAGAGCCTAACGCCGTAGTCGCGTCGCGTGTAACCGGGCGGACCACCAATAGATTGAGAATGTCGGCCTGAAATTGCATCAGCAATTCGTCTTCAACCATGCCACCGTCCGTACGCAACACCTCGAGCTTGAGGTTGGTATCCTTCTGCATGGCTTCAACCACATCGCAGGTTTGAAAGGCCGTTGCTTCCAGGACGGCCCGTGCAAGGTGGCCTTTATTGGCATAGCGCGTGAGGCCGGCGATCACACCTCGCGCGTTATCCTTCCAGTAAGGGGCATATAAGCCAGAGAAAGCTGGCACGAAATATACGCCGCCGTTGTCAGCAACCGACCGCGCCAGAGTTTCGATCTCGGAGCTGTTCTGAATCAAGCCGAGATTGTCCCGTACCCATTGCACCAGGGCCCCAGTGATTGCAATACTGCCTTCCAGCGCGTAATGGGCAGGCCCGTCCCCCAGCTTGTAGGCCAAGGTGGTCAGGAGCCCGTGGTGGGAATGGAACGCCCGCTCCCCGGTGTTCATCAGTAGAAAGCAGCCGGTGCCGTAGGTGTTCTTGGCTTCTCCCGGACGGAAGCAGGTCTGTCCTACTAACGCCGCCTGCTGATCTCCCAGCATTCCCGCGATGGCGACATCCTTCAATTCTGGAACTCTTGCCAGGGCGTAGACTTGGCTGCTGGAGCGTATTTGCGGAAGCATGGCTGCCGGGATTCCGAAAGCACTGAGAATCTCCTGATTCCAAGACAAAGTTGCAAGATCCATCAATTGGGTGCGGCTGGCATTGGTGACGTCGGTGACGTGAATACCGTGGTTTGGGCCTCCTGTCAGGTGCCAGAGCAGAAAAGTATCGATGTTGCCGAACAAGACCTCGCCTGCCTCCGCCATCTCACGCGCACCTTGGACGTGTTCGAGAATCCAACGGATCTTTAAACCGCTGAAGTACGTGGTGAGCGGTAGTCCGGTCTTGCCACGAAAAAGATCCTGGCCGCCGCTTCTAGCCAACTCAGTGACGTAGTCCGCCACGCGCGTGTCCTGCCACACGAGAGCGTTCGCCACCGGCTTGCCGGTCTTGCGATTCCACACGACGGTGGTTTCCCGCTGATTGGTGATTCCGATGGCCGCCAGGTCGGCGCGGCGAATGTTGCCCTTTGCGGTCGCATCCGCAATCACTTCGCGGGTACGCTGCCAGATCTCTTCCGGATTGTGCTCTACCCAACCGGGACGGGGGTAGATCTGCTGGTGTTCTTTCTGCGCGAGTGCGACCACCCGTCCTGCGCGATCGAACACGACGAACCGAGTGCTAGTGGTACCTTGATCAATTGCGCCAATGTAGTTTGCCAATGTCCTTTTCCTCCAATTCCCTACTTCGTTGGCTTATCTGTGGCGGGCAAGGCAACAATCATCGACGGCTCCGTGCCCGCTAGGAGGGCGGCCACCATCATGGGAGCCAATGCCCGCCCGGTCAATAGGCGACCGGCTCACAACCGTCGCCTGGCGAAAGCGCGAATGGTCAGGAACACGATGGAGAACTCTCGGACTGAGGGGACACGACCCCATTTAGGTGGTGACGCCGACGATGCGGTGCTAATCTCGGGGACGGAATTGCAGCACAGGATCCATGCGTTTGCCCGTCGGGGTCATTGAAGTCGCGCATGCCCCGACCGCGCATTCTTTTATTCAGCACACGCACTGCTGTTTAATCCAGTTCAGGATGGTTGGAATGATTTGCTCGTAGAACTTCTCGTGCACGGTAAAGCCGTGGGTCATGCCCTCGATTTCGAGGTAGCGGGCGTTTCCGGGGTGGACCTGGTTCACCATCTGCGCAATCGCTTCACTGTCTGCCCGGCTCATGATCGTGTCGGCCGTGCCTCGGATCACGAGCACCGGCGCGTTCACCTTCTGCCAAACCTCGCCGAGATTCAAGCCTTCCAACTGCTGATAGAAAGCGGCGGGACGTCCATACTGGCCATCGGGTGCGTCGTACCAAAGGTTCTTCCATTCTGGATGCTGGGCAATGATCTCGCCCGGTGTCATACCCTTGACCAGGTACAGCAAGTAAAATTCAGCAAAGCTCTTGACGTCACGGTTGACCTCACCAGGTAGCTTCTTCTCCGTAACCAGGCGCCGCCTTTCTAGGTCCAACATGTGCTCGTACCAGGTTCGTCCCCACGCACTAGCCGAGATATAGCCGCGTACTGGGTGGTCGTCGGCAGCCAGCGGCGAGACGCCACCTCCGTTACTTAATCCGACCACAAACAGTCGCGTTAGATCAATGAAATCGTATTTCGACATGGCATTGAAGGCAGCTTGCCAGCCGGTCATTTCGCTCTGGAAATCAGCTTTGGCACAATCGCCTTGGCTGTCACCTACCCCAGGTTTATCCATGCGTACGGTAGCGAATCCGGACAGATCAATCAGGCGCCTTAACAGAATGCCGAAACCATCGTTGGGCTTGGGATTAGGACTTTCCATGGTGTCACAACTCAACCAGCCGACGAAAAAGATCCCTGGTACCTTACCTCCGGAGTTACGGGGGCGCGTGACAAACATCCGGAGCTTTTCACCGCGGTCGTTGGTGACCCAATCGTAGAGAACCGTGCTGTGGTCAAACTGTTCGCGAGGCCGTTCTGTCTGCGCCGCGGCGGAGACAGAGAGAAGAACAACCGCACCTAGTCGCATCGCTTGCGAGTGCATCAGGCAGCCCTCCAGGTGAATCGGACGATGGGCGGACAAGGAAGTTAGCAAACGGTTTATGCTCGCTTCGATCTGTAGGCAGTGATTCTGACGGTCACAACCAAATGGTGGCAATCAGGAGCTGAGCAGCCTGGAAAGTCGGTGACGGCCTTAAACATCGCGGTCGGCAGGTTCCGTTGATGCGACCCTAGGTGAATAAGGGCCACGCTGCAGATGAGGCATGGCCCTGTGTTTCTCTGCTTACTTAACTTCTTCATCGCCTGCGTTGGGAGTTCCCGCGGCACCAGCCGCCACTTGCGGAGTGGCTGTCGGCTTGATCTTGACCGTCGCCAGGATCGTTTCTAGACGCTGGAAAACCTTGTCTCGCTCGACAGCTTTCACGCCGTCATCCTTACCATCATTCTCCGTCGAAAGGCCCAGCACAAATTCGTAGCATGCGCCGTTCTGAAAGAGGTGATAGTACTTCGTATCCGCGTTCTTCGCCTCTTCGCCGGAAATGTTCTCAACTTCTTGCATTTGCAATGCGCCGATCCCCACTTTCGACGGTTGCAATGGCTCCTTGTCAGAAGCGGGAGATAGCGGCAAGGCGAATTGCCCGCACTCGGTTTCCGTCAGGCTCTTGTTCACGTTCACCCGGAAGAATGCCGAGGCGAGATCTGTTTCTGGATAAAGCTCTTTTGGCAGATCGACAGACACGGCTGGTACACCGCCTGGCTGCACAAACTCCATCGGCATTGAAGCGAGATCGATGTTGTTACCACTCGTCAGGGTGTATTTCCGTGGGTAGCGGAAAGAGACTCCGTACGTCGGATCGCTATACTGCACCACGCTCGATGGCCTTTTCTTCGCGACCTTCTTCGCTTCTGGAGTCGTTGCGGTCGACGCTGAAATCGCCGGGCTGGGCACGATCGGCTGATTCAACGCCGTCTGGTTTGTAGATGTTTGACTTTCAGCTCCAGCGGATTTGTTTTGTTTCTGAGAGCATGCCACTGTGAGCAAAGAAATGATGAGCAAACCGAATATCCCCGCGAATCGGGGTGTTGCCAAAGGGATGTCCTGTGCGCCAACCGTAATCCGTTCGGCTGACGTAATGCGACCGAGTGTTTTCATGTGTCACCTCCTGCTGCATTTGCAGCTGATAAGAGGATTCGCAAGCCTTCTGCCGAAGTTCAGCTGCTGATTGCGCGTCACTTAGTGGATAGCCTTCCTTTGCTTTGTGTCAGGGGGGACACACACCGTCCTTGCCGACACACAGCTTGCTTCCATCTCAATTCCGCTAACTCGCCACAATTCAGTCCTTTTGGCTTTTGGCCTGCCACCTGCCATGAGCCCAGGCAGGTGATTGATGTCACCCGGAGAAACGCGATGAAGACGCTGATCGATTTAATAACCGTTCTGGGAGGAGCAACCCTTTCGCTCACCATCGGCTTACTGCTGGAGGAGTTGATCTTCGGCAAGGTCTTCTGCCCGTTGTTTGCGCGGCGGATTGCGCGAATCAAGGCAGAACAAAAACAGTGAGGCACACGAGGAGGTAGGTATGCTGTTTCTGAAATATGTTCTGCTGTGGGGCGGCTTCGCGATGATCGCGATTGCCGCAGGAATCCTTACTTACGACCTGCGTCGCGGATGGCAACGCACCGTCGAAGTCGTGGACGGACCGCCGAAGGCTGCCCCGCCAGCTCCGCCGGTACGTTGGCAAGCTTCTTTGGCTTTGGCGTTGCTGGCATGGGGACCAATCCTGCTGGCGCTCAGCATCCTAGTCGTACCCAGCGGTACAGCTGGCGTACTGGTGAGCCAAACCCGCGGCACTCTTCCCGGTACGCTTTATCCCGGGGTGCACTTCGTCCTCCCATTTGCCGAGAGTGTCACGTTGTTCGACACGCGCGATCAGTTGTTCACCACCGGTTCTGGGGAAGCTGGTAGCACCGGACCAGCGAAAATTCTCAATCCACTGAACGTCCAAGCCAAAGAAGGGCTCACTCTGGGCTTGTCCATCACGGTACGCTACCGCCTCGATCCCAAGCGGCTCGACCACATTCAAAGCGACTTGCCTCTCCCGGTCGAACGACAACTCGTGCCGGCGGTGGTGGCCAGCGCTTGGCGCGACCTTGTACCGAATTTCACGGTTCGTGAGGTGTTTGCCGCCAGGCGCGAAGAGGTTCGCAAGCGGGCTTCTGACGTCATTACACGGAAACTTGCTGCCGACGGCATTATTGTGGAGGAAGTGATGTTGCGTGACATTCAGCTGCCGCCGGAATACGCCAAAGGCCTCGAAACCCTGCTGCTCAAGGAACAAGAGAACGACCAAATGGCCGTGCAAACCGAAATCCAACAGAAGCAGGTGAGAATCTCGGAACTGGAAGCTGAGGCGGCCAAAGCACAACAGGTGAAACAAGCCGAAGGACAAGCGCAAGTGAGGGTCCTGCAAGCCAAAGCCGAAGCCGATGCCATGCAGTACACGCTGCCTTTGAAGCAGAAGCAGATCGAGCAATCCAAGCTTGAAGCCGAAGCGCGCAAGGAGGCAACGGTTCAGAATGCCGAGGCCGAGGCGGAAGCCAAGGTGATCGACGGCAAAGCCGAGACGGAGCGCCGCAAGCTGCTGGCCACCGCCGAAGCCGATCGGATTCGAGTGACCGCCGCCGCCGATGCCGAGCGCATGGAGAAGGAAGGCGTGATTCTGAAGCAAAATCCCCTGCTCATCAATAAGATTGTCGCCGAACGGCTATCCGACAAGTTGCAGATCATGATGGTGCCTGCCGACGGTAAATTTTTCTTCGCCAACGACGTGCTGCGTAGCATGAACATGGCCAATCATGGCAGCCAAGCGGACGAAGCGGAAGTGAAGTAACACAATGATTCACAACCCTGTCACCCGGACCGGCTCGCGCGGTCCAGGATCGTATCAACCATTTGGAAGGTGGGCGAGACCATACCGAGGATTCCCGCCGAAGATCCTCAGGGACTTTGTTTCTGGCATTCTGCAGGAATGGAGGTCCATACCCAGCATTCCTCTCAATCCGGTTTATAATGCGCGCATTCCGATGCCAATTGCCGTTGCGTTTGCGCGAGCAGCCGGTTTGTTCCTGCTGGTGTTGCTACAGGCCAGCATGGCGTGGGCAGGCGATTGGCAAACCCCCGCCAGTCAATTAGCCCAGAAGATTGCCGCCATTGCTGGTCCTGGTGCAGTCGGTATGACCGTGTTCAACCGCTCTTCTCTGACTCCTGCCGAGGTTGAAGAGATTCGGAACGCGCTCCTCCGCGAACTCGCCTCCTTCGGCGTGCAGCCGGTAGCTTCCGACCAAGCTGCTGCTACGGTCGCAGTCTCGCTTTCGGAGAATGTGCACAGCTATCTCTGGGTCGCCGAAATCCATCAAGGAACAGGCGAACCCGTGGTGGCCATGGTCACGGTGGCGGGTCGGCCCGCAGGAGCGGGAGAACGACCTTCCGCTCCGCTTACCATCCAACCGTCGCTTCTGTGGAGCGACGAAAACCGCATTCTCGACCTCGCCGTGATGAATGGCAACCCACCAACTATGATCGTCCTCGAATCAGAAAGGATCGCCCTGCTTCGATGGAACAACGGCCGATGGCAGCCGGAACAATCTCTCTCCCTTGGGCATGTTCGTCCGTGGCCGCGCGATCTACGAGGACGGCTAATACTTTCCAGGGATCATCTCTTCGATGCATACTTGCCCGGTGTTTATTGCCGTAGTACCGCAACTTCCCCTCTAAGTGTGACGTGTGACGACTCCGACGATCCTTGGCCTTTGACGGGAAACCAGCGCGACCTCAGCGCCTTTTTTTCCGCAGCCAGAAATTTCTTCACCGGAGCACTTTCCCCTGGAATTCAGAAGAACACGGTGGCTCCGCCGTTCTTCTCGGCAGCACCGCTGCCACGGGACCAGTACACCCTCTGGGTGTTTGCGGCCGTCGACGGTCATTTTCACCTCATCGACGGCATGACCGATCAAGCTTTGACCGAGCAAAGTTGGGGCAGTGACATCGCCAGCGTGCGGAGTCGATGCGGTCTTGGCTGGCAGATTCTGGCGACGTCCAATGAGCCGGGGCCGACGGACGAAGTGAGGGCGTTCGAGATTCCCGACCGCGAGCCCGTCCCGGTGAGTTCGCCAGCCAAATTCGCGGGCCGCATCACGGCTTTCTGGCCCGAGTCAGACTCAACCTCTGTGATAGCAGTCTCGCATAGTTCCGCCACGGGTCACTATGAAGCTTATCGGCTTTCCATTGCTTGTCTTCCTTAACGTACTCATTGCTCCTGCGGCGGCCGCTGCCATACGCCCGCACTACGGCGGAATTCTGCATGTTCAAATGGAAAGCGCCGTTAGTTCACTCGATCCGCTCGACAGCGATCAGGCAGACATGCCGATCGCGGGCAATGTTTTTGGTCTGATGTTCGATACTCTGGTTCGGTTGAACGATCGGGGAGAAGCGCAACCCGCACTGGCCTCCTCCTGGCAGGCCGAAGCCGGCAATCAACGCTGGGAGTTCACGCTACGTCCCGGAACCAGGTTTTCTGACGCCACACCCCTGACGCCGCAAGTGGTAGCGGCCTCCTTGCGCAGGGCGAACCCCGGCTGGAAAGTGCTGCCTGGGGAGACTACCGTTGTGATTCAGCTGGATGCGGCCTCACCCGATCTGCCCTCGGAGCTGGCCCTGGCGCGTAACAGCATCGCAAAATTGGACGGTGCCGGGGCCGTCGGCACCGGCCCATTCGTGGTCAGCCAGTGGGACCCCGGCAAGAAGCTTGTCGTGACGGCGCGCGACGATTATTGGGACTCGCGTCCGTTTCTGGACTCAATCGAGATCGATATGGGAAAGAGCTTCCGTGATGCGAACATCGCATACGATCTGGGCCAGGCGCAAGTGATCGAAATTCCGGCGGGTGCCACCCAGGCTCGCCAAGCCCGGGAATCGGAACCCGTGGAACTGGTGGCATTACTATTTGCCCACGACATTCAATCCCCGGAGGACGCCAAACAGCGTCAGGCTCTCGCTCTCAGCATCGATCGCAATCTCTTGAATCGGGTCATCCTACAAGGCGGCGGTGAACCCGCCGGGGGTCTGCTGCCGGATTGGCTGACTGGGTACGGCTTCTTGTTTCCTGCGAGCGCCAACCTTACGCGCGCGCAGCAGCTGAGGGCAGAAGTGCCCCAAACCACGCTGTGGAATCTTGGCTTTGATGGCAGTGATCCACTGATGCGCGTACTCGCCGAGCGCACCATACTCAACGCGAGCGATGCCGGACTCCGCCTCCAACTCGCCAATCAGAAGACTCCCGACATTCGGCTGATACGTGTTCCTCTGCTGTCACTCGACGCTCACGTAGCCTTGTCGCAGATCACCCGAGAGTTGGGACTCCCTCCGCCCAAATTCCTCGACAATTCGGTCGATGGTCTTTATCACGCAGAGAGTGCGATCCTGCATTCCGAGCGCGTAATCCCCTTACTGCACCTGCGCAGGGCTTGGGCGGTGTCTAAGAGTGTAAGTAACTGGCAAGACGCCCGTGACGGGGCTTGGCGCCTCCCGGACGTCTGGCTCGCCGCGGGGAAACCGTGAAGCTTCGGCGTAAGCTTCTGCTCGCATGGACATTGACGGTTGTTCCCTGCGTGGCTGCATTGGCCTGGATCATTTCCGCCGTGGTGCGGCACGAGTTCCGGAAGATCGACGAGCAGCGCACTACCGCACTGGTCGCCCAATTTCGACGTGAGTTTGATCGCCGAGGAGAAGAGGTTGGGCGGCGTGTCGAGGCCGTGGCCAAAAGCGAAGTGGTAACTCGTATAGCGGTCAGTTTGAGTCATGGCCCTCCTGACTATGGCGCGTATCTGAACCAAGCCAAAACCATCGCTGAGAACCAGCAACTCGACTTTCTTCAATTCGTAGACCGCAAGGGCACTATCCTTTCCTCTGCGCAATGGCCGGCAAGATTTGGTTACCAAGTGGGCTTCCCTGTCAGCACGGCTCCGGCAGAGGCGTTTCTCAACCAGGAGCAACTACCTGAGGGAAATGTCTTGGCGCTGACTGCCGTTCGGCAAGCCTCCGAAAACGACACTTCACTCTATGTTGTGGGTGGCAGAAGGCTCGATAAAGACTTCCTGGTTAGCCTGGATCCTCCCGCCGGCACGCGAACATTCTTCTACCAGAACCTGGCCCACACCTTCTCGCCACAATTTCTCATTGCTCCCGCGGGCGGGCTGGAGCATGCAGAGCGGCTCGCCCCAATCGTCGGGCAGGTTCTCGAGCAGGGTAAAGAAAGCGTCATGCTGGTGCATTGGTCCTCCCATGCCACCGACGATGAGATCATAGACGCCATTCCGCTGCTGAGCATGGATCACCAAGTGCTCGGGATCTTATTGGTGGCCAGTGCCCGCCGGCCGTACGTGGAACTGCAGCAGTACATTCGCTCGGCAGCCCTTCTTGCCGGCGGGGCCGGGACACTGCTAGCCATTCTGCTCAGCGGATGGGTAGCATCTCGCGTCACGCGGCCCGTGGAGCAGCTGGCACAGGCCGCGCGGGAGGTGGCTGCAGGAAATTGGAACACCCAGGTGTTGGTTCGCTCTGCCGATGAATTGCAAGGGCTGGCGCGATCCTTCAATCAGATGACCCGCGAGCTACTCGACCAACGCGAGCGTCTGGTGCAGGCGGAACGGGTTGCGGCCTGGCGCGAACTGGCTCGCCGCCTGGCCCACGAGCTGAAGAATCCGCTTTTCCCGCTGCAACTGACAGTCGAAAATCTAGTGCGCGCCCAGCAGCAAAGCACGGACCAGTTCGATGAAATCTTTCACGAGAGTTCATCCACATTGCTCGCTGAAATCGCTAACCTCAAAGCCATCACCTCGCGTTTCAGCGAGTTTTCCAAGATGCCGCAGCCGCGATTCCAGCCAGTGCAACTGAATGAAGTTGTCGAAGACAGTGCCCGCCTGTTTCATTCGCAATTGACGGCACCCGGGCGCCCTCCGATTCAATGTAGACTGGAATTGTCTCCATCGCTCGAGCCGATCGCCGGGGACCCCGAGCTATTGCATCGCGCTCTTTCGAATCTGATCGTGAATGCAATTGAGGCAATGCCGAATGGAGGTACTCTAACCCTGCGCACGCGCCAGGAAGAGGGTCGCACTTCTATGACCGTTTCCGACACGGGCAGCGGGTTGACGCCGGAAGAACGGGATCGTCTGTTCACTCCTTATTTCACTACCAAGCAGCACGGCACGGGACTCGGACTCGCTATCGTTCAATCGGTCATCAGCGATCATGGGGGCAGGATTACTGTCGACAGCCAACTGGGCAACGGAACGACATTTTCCATCGAACTGCCGCGCAACACCGATAAGCTTCAAGCTGCCGATCGGGGTCGCGGCCTCTGAGGCTGCCGGAACCAATGCCAGGGAAAGCCAACCTGCTGATCGTCGACGATGAGGCTAACACTCTCGCCTCGCTCTCCCGTGCATTTCGCCTTGCCGGATATGAGGTTACGGTCTGTGACAACGCCGCGAAAGCCATCGAACTCGCCCAGAATCAGAGTTTCGACCTGATCTTTTCTGACGTGGTGATGCCCGCAAGAGATGGTCTCGCGCTTTTCGAAGACCTCAAGGCACAACGGGTAACGACGCCGGTCGTAATGATGTCGGGACAGGCCCACATCGACATGGCTGTTCGCGCCACGCGTCTCGGTGCGCTCGATTTTCTGGAGAAGCCAATCTCCACCGATCGTCTGTTGTTGACGGTTGAGAACGCGCTCAAACTGCAGCGTTTGGAATCAGAGAATCGTAATCTCAAGCAAAGTCTCGGCAAGCACGAAACCATATGGAGCGGCGAGGTAATGCGAAAAATCATGGCGCAGGTGGAACGCGTGGCTGCCAGCGAATCCCGGGTCTGCATTCTGGGTGAGACCGGAACCGGCAAAGAACTCATCGCCCGCACCCTTCACGAGCGGAGTGCACGAGCTGGCGGGCCTTTTGTCACCCTGAACTGCGCTGCCGTTCCGTCGGAATTGATCGAGTCGGAGCTCTTTGGTCACGAGAAGGGCTCCTTTACTGGGGCTGCCAGTCGCCACATCGGCAAGTTCGAGCAGGCGGAA
>Ga0187782_10003524_pt1 | contig 11670 bp, 11 predicted proteins | sample 0715_SJ02_MP15_2_FD_132454 | JGI IMG/M metagenome (GOLD analysis project Ga0187782, IMG submission 132454) | Tropical peat soil microbial communities from peatlands in Department of Meta, Colombia - 0715_SJ02_MP15_20_MG | ecosystem: Environmental > Terrestrial > Soil > Wetlands > Peat | place...
GGTTAAGAATGTACCCAATGTAAACGATCACATTTTATGTTACATTTTTGTTGACCCTGAACGCTTTCGCAAGCCCCGCCCTATGGGTGGGGAGCTTCACAGTCTGGATACGAGCAATCGATAATGAGAACCAGCAAGGGTACCACAATTAGAAAAGGGAATAGGGTGATGGAACCAATGACGTTCAAGGTGACGCTGCCTGCTACTCTGAAACAAAAAGGTAAGATATGGATTTCTTCGTGTCCATGTCTTGACGTGGTTTCCCAAGGCACTACGCAACAAAAAGCGAAGAAAAACCTGGAAGAGGCTATCCAACTCTTTCTTGTCTCGTGTTACGAAAGAGGCGTCTTGGACGAAGCATTCAAACAATTCAGATGAGCCGAAAGCGATATTTTGAGCTTCTGGCTGAGTGTGGCGGATAATCTCAGCTTCTTCTCCAGGCTCTGGAAGGATTTCACCCTGCCTCACTGAATTGTCCCCCTTTTGCACCCCTTTTGCAGCTGCACTTTTTTACCGAATTCTTCCACACTGTATCCATGTCGAGTCTTCAAGAGCGCCGGGCGGCCGGGATAAACGGGGCGGGTGGGCCTATGAAAAGGGTCGGCCTGCTTATCGGCTTATGTGTATTGATTGGATTCTGGTTTATAACATCTTCGGAAGGCTATCCTAGCCGTTCTGGACGCGGTATCGTGGTGCCAACAAAAGTTGACTTGGTGTGGAAATTTAAAAACGTCTTCGTATTGAATCCAACCGAAAAGAATCAAGTCACCTTCCGTTGTGCCGACTGCAGGACCTACTACATACCGATAATCAACCGTAACCGTTTGCGTGTGTGTAGCGTTCACGCCGACGACATGGTTTCCTTCGACAAGGTAAAATCTAGCCCGATCCTCTGCAGCCGGGCAACGACTACCCCTTACAAGTCCTGCCCATATGCCAGTGATTACCGCCGGAGTCTTTCCCTCATTTTTTATCACGAGGTTGAATACAATACCAGCGTAAGGATCATCGATAGAGAGGGGATCGATGCTCCCTATCTGTACATCTGCAAAAAGATAAGCTCGCTCTATCCTTGGCAGAGCTTCCGCACTTGTTTTGGCAGCCTCGGCAGCTTTCTCAGCAGCTTCAGCATTCTTGAAAGCAGCATTCGCAGCTTCTTGTGCGGCTATGGCAGTGGTCTTAGTCGTGCGCCACAGGAACCAATTGAGAACAGCGAGGGCGGTAGTAATGCCAGCGATCCAAATAGTAGTAATGCCGCCTATGAGATCGTAAAGAGGCTTTTTGTGTGCTTGATATGCTTCGTTCTTGGCAGCATCCTTAGTTATCGGGCCGGGAACAGTCTTTACGACGAAAGGCCGCTCGTCCGTGCCTTGTTGGTAGGAACTGGCATTCTTATTGGTGTTGGTGGGGTTTTGTTTTCCGTTCTCTCGGTTTTTTGGGTGAGTATATGAAGCTTGAAGGACTATGATGATTAAGAAAGCCGTGATTAGAGCATATCTCCTCATCAACCGCTATTCTACCGAGATTCAGGCTGTCTTGTCTATCAGTTCCTTGAACTCCATGGGCTGTGAGTTCAGAAGCCTTATCATCGTATCTTCAAAGAGACCGAGGCGGCCATCATGAATGGTATTGGAGCAATTGTTCCTCTTCGCCTCAGGCCAACTCCAGTAAGAGCGCTCGGGTATGAACCACACCTGATGCCCGGCGCGATACGGCACGCCGTCAATTGCATAGCTGGGCGTAATCGAGCATAGGGAGGCGTAATGGTCAGTTCGCCCTATGGCTTTCAACCTCTATCTTCGGCTGCTCTACGACCTCGTATTGTGTGCCTGGTGGTATCGGGGCAAGGTGGTTCAAAAGTTCTCTGGGTAGTGGCTCGGGTAGAACGAACTCGAACGGATAACCAGGGGGAGCATCTTCAAGGATGCCCTGATCAACCCCAATTATTCTGGCTGGGCGTTTCACTCCTCTGGCGTAGTCTTCGAGCCAGAACGGCACGAGCCATGTCTTTTTTCGGTAGCGTATGGCGTCGCAAATGAGTATGGCATTGCCCACGGCTACAGACACTTTGAAAATCTTCATCGGTCCTCCCGTCGGCTGGATTCATGGACCCTCACGCCCATTCTTCCACGCCGAGGGGAGGATGTCAAGGCGCAAGAGACGGACAGTAAGGACAGTGGATGTGGTTCTGCCCCAGAAAAACACATGCAATCTTCGGTACCTGCCGGGATGCATCAGCGAAGGGGGGCTGATGCGTACCGGCACGGATTGGCGACGGCATGGAGGGATCGATGAGATGGGGATGCAATCTGAGCCTCGTAGACCGTAGGCGTACTTCACCGTACGTCGGAGGGCACGAGGCGAAGAGGGCGCCGCAGATCGCGATACCGAACACTGCCGCCACCCGATCCGAAATAGACCGAGATACGAGGTGAGCGCATGAGACCGCTGATAGAGATGGACAGCATCGCCATCGAGGTCACCAACGCCTGCAGGAACTCGTGCTCAAACTGCACCCAGCTCTGCGGCCATTCCGCGCCCTACTACATGTCCATGCATGATGTGGAGATGGCCATCGACAGCATGGCCCCCTTTCGGGGCGTCACCGGCATCCAGGGAGGGGAGCCCCTCCTCCATCCCCGATTCCCCGAGATCTGCGAGTACGCAGGTGCGCGCATACCGCCGGAGCGCCTCGGCCTCTGGACCACCCTTCCGGCGGGCTTCGAGCGCTACCGGGAGATCATCTGCGAGACCTTCGGCCACATCTTCCTGAACGATCACACGAGGGACGACGTGCTCCATCACCCCGTGCTCGTGGCAGCGGAGGATCTCCCCATGCAGGAGTGGGCCAAGTGGTACCTCATCGACCACTGCTGGGTGCAGAACACGTGGAGCGCAGGCGTAACCCCGCGGGGGGCCTTCTTCTGCGAGGTGGCCGCAGCCCTCGACCGCTACGTGCCAGGCCCCGGGGGATGGACAGTGGAACCAGGATGGTGGCGCAGGACGCCGAAAGACTACGTGGCCCAGATGGAGGCGTACTGCTGGCACTGCGGGGCCGCCATGCCCCTCAAGAAGCGCGAGAGCATGGACAGCCGCGACGACGTGAGCAAGAGCTGGATTTTGCGCCTCAAGGGCTCACCGAAGATGGAGGCCGGGAGGTACGTGGAGTGGGACGGGACCATGATCGAGGATTGCCGGCAGGTCGCGACGTACAAGGACATCGCCTATCGGGACAGGATCGCCGAGCGGTACGGCATGTTTCTCATGATCAACGAGAGAGGCTATCAGACGCCGTATTTGTCGAAGGGGTGGTCACCGTGACGGCGGGCGGCCGGGATGGGGTGGGCGGCCGGGATAATTGCCTCGCGGTGTACGGCCCGCAAGGGGAAGCGTATGCGCCATGCGCCTGTACCTCGGGGCGCGCGTCCTTGGCCACCCGCCCCTGGCAAGCCTGGAGGGCGGGTACCCGGCATTTACGTCCGTCATGCTCCGGTCCGGCTAGCCCCTCGCTTTCGGCACCTATCATCGAAATTCACTCCGGCCGCGGATACGGCGATGTGGGGGAGGGGAGGCCCTTGAGGGCGCTCGTCTTCAGTGATGGACGTTGCTCCGTGCCGGAGGCCTCCTTGCTGAAATCGATAGCATTCAAGCTTTTCTTGCATTGCCCCAATACAAATGGTAAGGTGGGAGGAAGGTTGGCGGCTTATAACTGCGAGGACAAAGAGGTCCGTTCGGCCTTTCCGCATCTTCGGCCAAGAAGACCGTTCTGGAGTTGGTCATTACAGAAGATGACTGAAACAAGAAGACAGGAGCGCGTAACTCCTGGCCGGCCTGGAGGGCCGCTCGATAAGGGAGGCATCTGCAAAAGCCTGCTTCAGCAATACGCTCTGCTACCCAAAATAACAAACTGGAGGCCTGGAAAATGCCTGAAATAGGAAATTTTTTTGCCTACGGTAGCCGGTGGGTACGGGCGGATTTCCATTTGCACACCCGCCGCGATAAGGAATTCAAGGACACAGGTTTCGAGAGAGATTTCATCACACGTTATGTCGCTGCGCTGAAGCAAGCAGACATCCGCGTTGGCGTCGTTACGAATCATAACAAGTTCGACCGGGATGAGTTCAAAGCACTCCGGAAAGTGGCAAGGCAAGAGGACATCTATCTCATGCCGGGAGTCGAGCTGTCAGTCAATGACGGGAGCAACGGAATCCACACTCTCATAGTTTTCCAAGAGGATTGGATTGATAACCACGAAAACGAAGATTATATCAACAGCTTTCTCGGCGCCACTTTCGCCGGGCAATCAAGCTTCGAAAACAGCAATGCCAGATCAAACCACGATCTGTTGGAAACCCTTCGCGAACTGGGCAAATTTGAAAGGGACTACTTGCTCATCTTCGCTCATGTGGAAGAGAAGAATGGTCTTTGGGGGGCGCTTGGCGGGGGTAGAATCACTCGATTCGGCGAGAGTGACCTCTTCTGCTTTCATACTGCAGCCTTTCAGAAAGTAAGGACGCGGGAGCGGCGCGAGAAGGTGAAGGGGTGGCTTGGCGGTTGGTACCCTTCGGAAGTGGAAGGATCGGACCCAAAGACGATGGACGAAGTCGGACGCGGTGAACCGACCTTCATCAAGATCGGCGCCTTCACCTTTGAAGCTGTCCAGTTTGCCCTTAAGCCCGGCGCGGAGCGGTTGTCCGACAAGGCCGTTCGCGGACAGGCCCACTCTTGGGTGCGATCACTGAACTTCGAGGGAGGAATATTTGATGGAAAGAGGGTTGACTTCTCCGATCAAATGAACTGCCTGATCGGCATCAGGGGGAGCGGGAAGTCTGCGGTTTTGGAGTGCTTGCGGTTCGCTCTCGATCTGCCGCTCCCCGAGTCCGCGGAGGAACTGGACGTCAAGTACAAGCAGGATCTTGTCCGGTTTGCTCTCGGCAGTGGTGGAAAGATCATCGTGCAGGTGGAAGACGCCCAAGGCCAGCGATACGAAGTCCGCCGAATCCTGAATGAGAGACGCGATGTCTATTTCGATGGCGAATTGCGACCGGGCGTGGAGCCTCCCCTGAAGAACCCCCTCTTCTTTGGGCAAAAGGAGTTAGTGAAGAGAGGAGAAGGCTCCGAGCGCGAACTTGTAGACCGTTTGCTCGGCTTGAAACTAGATCCAATCCGCCAAGATATTGCCACCCAACGCCGACGGGTCTTGGACGTAATGAACAATCTTGACAAATTGAAAGAGTTGGACGCAATGGAACAGGAATATGAGAACAAGAAAAAGGATACAGAATTTCGTCTTGAGCTTTTCAGGAAGTACGGTGTTGAGCAGCAGCTTCGGCGTCAGGTAGAGTTCAATGCAGATGTGACACACGCTCGTCGCGTTGGTGATTTTGTAGAAGGCTTTGTCCGATCTTTCGACACGTTTCTCAAGGAACAGGAATCAGAACTGGTCGCGCAACCCAAGCTTGAGTCCAAGGAAAACGTCGATGTCATAACAGAAATCAATGCTATCCTTGAAGAGGTACGTAAGGTGCCGGAGAGGGTGAGGCAGGTTCTCACGGACACACGGAACAATGCGCGGGCATTGCGGGAGAAACTTCAGGAACTGGAGCGTCGACGCGAGGCACTAAAGGACGATTTTGCAGCCATTGAGCGTAAACTAAGCGAGCAGCTTCGACAAGCGGGTAGTGTCACCATTCGCCCCGACGATTTCGTAAAGCTCAACACGGAATTGCAGAAAGCCAAACTGGCACTCGAGGAAATAGCGAAGAGCCGCACACGGAGGAACACGCTCAGAGACGAACTTTTGAGAGAATTGAAGCGGCTCGCCGACCTGTGGCACCAGGAGTTCAAGCAGATCGAGGCCGAAATCAAGAAACTGAACGAAAGCCAGCCTGCGCTGCGAATTATTCCGCTGTACAAGGGCGACAAAGGTGCTTTTTTGAAAGAGCTGCAGAGCCATTTCCGAGGCAGCAAGCTCCGAGAAGCGACCTTGAAAGGCGTAATAGACTCGCATGCCGATTTTATCTCCGTCTACGAATCCTTAGACACGATCTGCAACGGCCTTGGTGATTCTGGCGATGTGTTTCGAAGATACTTCAATGAAGCCAAGGGATCGCTGATCACCTGGCAGGTGCCGCCCGTTTATCAAATCGAGTACCACGGAAAAGAGTTGAGAGATCACTCACTAGGGCAAAGGGCTTCAGCGCTGATCCTCTTCATCCTGAGCCAGCGCGACAACGATGTAATCGTCATTGATCAGCCGGAAGACGACTTGGACAACCAGACCATCTTTGAGGATGTTATCAAACTGGTGCGGACGCTTAAGAAGAGCATTCAGTTCATTTTCGCGACACACAACGCGAATTTTCCCGTACTGGGTGACGCCGAGCAGGTGGGAGCGTGTTCTTACGCCGGGAGAAAAGGCCACGTTCAGGTGGGCAGCATTGATGACCCAGAAATTCAAAAGGCCATCGTATCTATCATGGAAGGCGGGCGTGAAGCCTTCGCTCGTCGGAAGGAGATTTACCAGCTATGGAAGCAATAGAACTCATTGAATTGATCAGCCGCGGTGAAGACAGCCGAACTCAATTCAAACAGAGCCAAGATGTTACTAATGCTAGGTCACTGGCCGGAGAAATGGTAGCGTTTGCAAACAGCAAAGGCGGAAAGATTGTCATCGGCGTTGACGATGCCGGTTCCGTCGTTGGCTTATCGCTCAACGACATAAAAAGAATCAATCAACTGATTTCCAACACGGCAAGCGATTGCGTCCGCCCCCCTGTCAACCCGCAGACCGAAAACATCTCTCTCGGGGAGCAGCTCGTCCTGGTCGTCACAGTGGCTGAAGGCATCTCAAAGCCATACTCAGATAACGATGGCGTGATCTGGGTGAAGTCGGGAGCGGACAAGCGCCGCGTGACTTCCCGAGAAGAGATCCAGAGGATGCTTCAGAGTGCCGATCTCATTCACGCGGATGCAATTCCCGTCGAGGGTACCACATCCGGAGACATTGATGTGGAGCACTTTGGCGCATTTTTTGAGAGGCAGTATGGCGAGACCCCTAACAATGTGCTTCACAAAACTGGAATGTCGCTCATCCAATTGTTGAACAACCTGGGCTTAGCGCGTGAGGCGACGCTCAATCTAGCGGGTGTGATGCTTTTCAGCCGCAATCCTCAAAGGCATCGTCCCGCGTTCGTGGTTAAGGCTGTGTCCTTTGTCGGCAACGATCCCGCGGGCAATAAATACAGAGACAGTCAGGACATCGGAGGTTGTTTGCGTGATCTGTACAACGGAACAATGTCCTTTCTGACCCGCAATCTGCGCTGGTTACAAGATGAGAAAGATTTCAATACCGTAGGCGATCTGGAGGTGCCCCAAACGGCTTTGGAAGAACTTGTGGTCAATATGCTCCTGCACCGGGATTACTTCATCTCCGCGCCGTGGCGGGTCATGTTATTCGACAATCGAGTAGAATTGATTAGCCCTGGGGCTCTTCCGAACAATCTGACAGTTGAAAATATCCGATGCGGTGTGTCCAATATTCGTAATCCTCTCATAGCGTCGTTTGCTACCAAGGAATTACCCTATCGCGGCATGGGTACGGGAATCCTTCGTGCGGTGGCACTGGTTCCAACCCTCGAACTGGAATCGGATCTTGGTCGCAACCTGTTTACGGCAAGAATCCCCAGGAAGGGGCCATTATGAGAACTACCACTGACATTAGACTGCCTCTGTTTGAGGCGGGAATCCGTGATTCTTGATGTCCGTCTGTTTGCCCACCTTCGCAGGCCGCACCCTCACGTCCCGATGGGAGCGGCCTCCCACGGAATGCCTGGAGAAGTGGTGACTCGGGGACATCGTTGTCTTCGGTGAAGGGCTGTCCCCGATTCAGGGTCCGGACAGCAACCCCAGAGGCGAAAGCGAGTTATTGCCGCGCAGAGACAAAGGCCGCTTCTACGGCCTATTCTTCCACTATCCCCGATGTCTAATGCGTCTCTGTTTGTCTATCCGCTGTACCGATACGTTATAACCCACCAAGAAGCTGCTACTTCCAGCCCCAGAATTTCTTGTTGAAGACGTAGGCATCTTCCGGGGTCAGGACGCCTAAGACTTTCGGCTTCCCGTTGATTGTCTGTTTCATCACCTGGCCGTAAACGACATCCACTGTTCTGGAGTTGCCGACGTCCGGCCGGCTGATCATTTTCCCCGATCCTGAAACGCCGTCAAATCGCATCCCATTGGCCATCACGTCCGCCACCTTGTCAGGATCAATGCTTTTCGCCTGTTTAATGCCTTCGGTCATGATGGTAAACAAATCGGCAAAATAAGGCGTTTGGTGGTCCCATTTTCCATTCCTGGCTGTCCAGCCATCCACATATTCCTTTGCTGCCGGCGGCATGGGGTCCCTATCGGCGGCGAACTGAGGGGCGATCATTCCCTCTACCGCTTCCATCGGAATGATCTTCTCCAGCAAATATTCGGTAGTCTCGACAAAGGACCAGAGCTGTCCCCTGTAGCCGGCCTGCCAGGCCGCCTTGTACGCAAGAGCGTCGCCCTGCACTCCGCCGGCGGTCGCGCAGAAGCCGTCAGCTTTGAGGGTCTTCGCCTTCGTCCCCACTACACTCACATCGGTTGCTTGAGGCGGGTAGAATATCAGGTAATCGCTCGGCAAAGCCGGGCCGAATATGCTGGCGCAGTTCTTGGCGAGATCGGCGCGGATATGGCCTATCTTGTTGTCTGGGAATGCCTGCACGCTGTTCTTGATCTCAGGGTGGTTCTTCGCGAACCATCCCCACGTGGTCGGCATTTGAGTTTGGAGCCCGGTTCCACTGAAAAGGTACTTGTTCCTCGGATTAAGTTCGCTGGGGCTCGACAATACGGCGACGACGAGCACTTTATTCTGCTCGGTCACTGGCACCCAGGCGTCTATCGTCTCATCGCCGAGGATGAATTTCACCTTGTCCTGGTAGATCAATCTCTCGGCTGCTGCGCGGGCGGTCTCCGGGGTGAACTTCGAATCGTACTTGATGATCTCCACGCGGTATTTCTCCTGGCCCACCTGTAAGCCGCCTTTTTTGTTCATCAGCTCAGCGAGAAGCTCGATCCCGTTCGCGGAATTGATGCCGAGATCCCATCCCAGAAACATGATGAGGCCGATCTTGAGCGTTTTGGCGGGCTGATCGGCGGTCCGACCCGGGGTCGCCGAGAAAATGATGCACAAAACGACGAACGCTAAAAGAGCTGTCTGTGCGACTCTTCGGGACATACAGTTCCTCCTTTTGCAGCCTCCCCTCAAAGAGAAGCGCCATCGCCTTTGTATCACGACCGCCCCCCTTCGTCAAGAAAACAATGCGGCGCAGGGGCTTATTGAGGCCATACCCAGAGGCAACGTAATTGACATATTGACATTTCTATTATCGTGCCGAATACGACTTATGCTTCCACTATCCCTGATGTCGAATGCCGGTCTTTGCGGCGCCGCTGGCGATCACACTGCTTTTCTCATCCTCACGCTTTCCCTGTGCTGCCCCATCGTCTCCCTATCCCGGATGTTGGCCATGGGGCGACCCATTCCTCACACGCCGTGGCGCGGGAGGAGAAAAGAAACTACATTGAGAGCATGGCAGCGGCGCGCTTGGGGTCATGGGTATGGGCAATCGTGATTGTCGCAGTGTTTTGGGCCTTGCCTACTCTCGCGGGTCCGCCTTTCCGCACCGACGACCCTGAGCCGGTGGACTACGAACACTGGGAATTCTACGCGGCCACCCAGTATGAAAACGATAGGGGGAGCCTCTCCGGCACCGCTCCCCATTTCGAGACAAACTATGGCGTAGCGCCGGACGTCCAGCTCCACCTGCTCGCTCCCGATGCTTACAGCCGGGCCAAGGACGGCCCGACCCTCTTCGGCCCCGGCGACGTCGAGCTCGGGGTCAAGTACCGGTTTATCCAGGAGAGCGACTATGTCCCCATGGTCGGCATATACCCCCTCCTCGAGGCCCCGACGGGCAGCAAGGCAAGGGGCCTCGGCACTGGCCGGCCCCAGTTGTTCTTTCCCGTGTGGCTCCAGAAGAGTGCGGGTCCCTGGACGAGCTACGGCGGGGGAGGATACTGGACAAACCCGGGCACGGGCAACAGGGACTACTGGTTTGCGGGCTGGCTCCTCCAGAGGGATATCACGAAATGGCTCACCTTCGGGGCGGAGATATTTCACCAGACGCCGTCCTTCACGGGCGGGCAGAGCGAGACGGGGTACAACGCCGGTGCCATCATCAACTTCACCGATGTGCACCATTTCCTCTGCTCTGCGGGCACTGACATTCACGGCCCCGCGAATTTCTTCTTCTATGCGGCCTACTACCTGACGTGGGGCCCTCCAAAGGCCGGGGAGAAGGAATCGCCGCGGTGAAGGCTCTTTGTCGACGCCGCTTAAGGGAAACGGATGGGGATTGCCTCAGAACGGAAAAGATGCTTGAGGAAAGACGTTGGGTGAAGGAGCGGGCGGTGTGACTAGGGTCACCCAGGGCAACAAGAAGGGTTCGGTTCGCGAGGTGGCTCGCGTCTTTCTCAAGCTCGGCACCATAGGTTTCGGCGGCCCTGCGGCCCACATCGCCATGATGCACGACGAGGCGTGCCTGAAACGGCGATGGGTGAGCGAGGAGCGCTTCCTCGATCTCTTGGGGGCAGCCAACATCATCCCGGGACCCAGCTCGACGGAGATGGCGATCTATCTCGGCTACGAGAGAGCCGGGTGGAGGGGCCTCATTGCGGGCGGGACCTGCTTCATCGTGCCGGCGATGATCATCGTCCTCGCCATAGCATGGGCCTATGTCACGTATGGGAGCTTGCCGCAGGCGGCTTGGCTCCTCTACGGCATCAAGCCCGCTGTCGTTGCCGTCATCGTCCAGGCCCTGTGGAAGCTCTTGAGGACCGCGGTGAGAGGAGCCCTCCCGGCATGTGTGGCCATAGCCGTCCTCGCTCTCTATCTCTGGGGGCTCAACGCGATCGCCCTCATCTTCGGCGCGGGTTTTCTCGTGATGAGTCTGAGGAACGGAAGGCGCCAATGGAGAGGGGGCGCACCCGTTTTTGCAATCCTGCCGGCTTTAGGCCTGCCTGCCGCGGCGGCGCCTTTCAGCCTCGCCAGCCTTTTTCTCACGTGCCTCAAGATCGGGTCCGTCGTCTTCGGCTCCGGCTATGTGCTCCTCGCATTTCTTCGGGCGGACTTCGTGGAGCGGCTCCGATGGCTCACGGACCGCCAGATCCTCGACGCCGTGGCCGTCGGCCAGTTCACGCCGGGGCCAGTCTTCACCACCGCCACGTTCATCGGCTATCTCCTGGGCGGCGTTAAGGGAGGCTTACTCGGGACCCTGGGTATCTTCCTCCCCGCTTTCATTGTCGCCGCGGCTGTTTTCCCCCTGGTAGGCGCGCTCCGGCGCTCCAAATGGGTGAGCGCTTTCCTCGACGGGGTGAACGTGGGCGCCCTCGGCCTCATGGTGGGGGTCACCTGGCAGCTCGGCCGTGCCGCCATAGTCGACCGGCTCACGCTCGGTCTCGCAGTAGTCTCGGCCCTCGTCCTTTTCAGGCTCAGGATCAATTCGGCGTGGATCATTCTGGGCGGAGCCGTTGTCGGCCTGGTCTGCAAGCTGGCCGGTTGGAGCCCTTGACCGGGGTGGA
>Ga0187782_10003525_pt1 | contig 11667 bp, 12 predicted proteins | sample 0715_SJ02_MP15_2_FD_132454 | JGI IMG/M metagenome (GOLD analysis project Ga0187782, IMG submission 132454) | Tropical peat soil microbial communities from peatlands in Department of Meta, Colombia - 0715_SJ02_MP15_20_MG | ecosystem: Environmental > Terrestrial > Soil > Wetlands > Peat | place...
TCCGTGCCTTGCTCGAGCGGGGGTGGGTCGCGCGGCGCCGCGACAAGGACCGACGAACCTGGACCTTGTGGCTCACGCCGTCGGGCGAGGCGGTCATCCGCGCCGCCCGGCGGCTGCTGCTGCGCGCCATGGAGCGAATCGTCAACGACACCATTCGCCTGCCCTGGCTTCGATGCCGAGCCCACCTTTTCAATGCGCTGCTCACCTTTACGAATTATCTCGACGGCATCCGCTACAGCTTCGCGGACCGGGCGACGCTCGAATACCTGTGGTGGCCCTCGCCGTTCGATCACTAGCGAATGACCGCTACATGCCCAGAACGTTGAGCGCGAGCGTCAGCAGACCCGCAAGCAACACCAGCGCTCCACAGAGATTAGCCCGCCCGGCCTGTGGGGCCCCCGCTCCACCAAGACGGCGAGCAGCTCGCCAGTATAGCGCCGCTCCGATCACGACGATCGCGAGCTCGAGGAGCGCTGAGGCGACCGGAAAGCGCCACAACCCGAGCCCGAGTCGAGGCAGGTTTCCAGCCGCACCTGGAAGGATTGGCATGTCCGCGCGATGCATCGGGAGGTCGAGGACCCAGTGGGAGAACGCCACCATTGCGAGGACGAGGCCGCTCGTTCCCCCGTAGCGGATTGCTGCAACTGCGCCGAACACTGCGGACAGCGCGAGCCCACCCGCGAGCGAGTGCGTATAGTCCGCATGGATGACGGCCGCGCCGTAGGTGCCAGGTTTCGTGCCCGCGAGTGGCTCCAGACGCTCGACCCCGGCGAGTAACAGCGGGACGAACAACACGTCGAGCCACTGGCAGGCCAGCATCAGCGTCCAGAGGGGCACCGAGGGCGCCTTCGCCTTGACGGCGGCGGCAAAGCCAAAGTGGCCCGCAATCACGGGGCCCTCGTAAGGTCTCGAGGCCACGGCAGCCGGACATCGATCGGACCGATGACGGCGACAAAGACGACCAGACCGAGGACGAACGACATGGCCTTTCTCCTAATCTCCCGTTGCGCGCGATGGCTTGCGTATCCGCTCTCTTCGAGGGAGTCGCAACCCGGCGAGAATGCTGGCCACACCCTGCTCGAATGCCGCGTCGAGACCACCGCCGAGTCGAAAGGCGCCTGCGAGCTCCATCGAGACGAACCCATGCAAAAACGGCGTCAACACGCGCGCGGCCATAAGCGCATCACGCTCGCCCACGAGCGCCTCAAATGCCGGTAGGCTCGGCTCGAGCCCGGCGGCTCGCGCTTGCCGTCCGGCCTCGCTGCGCTCCGCCTCCGCGTCGAAGATGAGCGCGTAGCCTCGAGGGTTGGCCTTCGCGAACGCCCGATACGCTCTCGCCTGGGCGGTCAGAGTCCGCACAGGATTGGACGAACGGGGCGCGCGCGCGATCGCGCGTCCAAGCCGCTCCCAGAGCTTCACCTCGACAGCGGCCAGAAGCGCGCCCTTGTCGGTAAAGCGACTGTACAAGGAGGGAGCTTGGATGCCGACCGCGTCGGCGACATCACGCATCGTGAACCCGGCACGCCCATGCAGGCGTACGAGTTCGAGGGTCGCCGCTACGATGTCGTCATCGGACGTCTTGGCGGGTGAGGGCATTCGCGCGCAGCATAACCCCCCGGCCCGCTGCCCGACGGGGTCCGAAGCGCGCGGTGCCCCCCGGTCGCTCGTCATCGCTTCTCTCAGGGGCATTGCATCGAAGCCTAACATTGTTAGGTTTCGCGTTCAAGGGTCGCCTCCGCGTGGCGATCCAGCGCAGACGAAACAATCTCGCATTGTACCAAGCGAAAGAATCCGGCATGATGGCGGTGGGGGAGAGGGGAAATCGCGCCACTATGCCGTCCGTCCACCTCCCGACGCGTCGTGGCCCGCGGCCGGCGACTGCGTGCGTCCCCTCTGCAAGCCGGGTTTGCGCACGCAGACGCGAATCGCCGCGCGGACCGCGCAGGCGGCCGGTCGTCGTCGTCGCGCTGTGTGGGTGGGGCGCGCTGACCGCGTGCTCGAGCGGAGTAGAATCGGCCGCCGGCGTTGATTCTTCCGCATCCCCGGCCTGCGCCCCGCTCATGTACATCGCGGGCGGCCAGTGCGAGCCGCTCGTCATCAACGGGCCCGAGGCGGCAGCGGTCCTCGAAGACATGGGACCCACGGACGCGGGAGTCGACGGCCCCGCGTCGCCGGCGGATGCGACCGTCATCGACGGTTCGACGGACAACGACAGCGACGTGGTCGACTCGAGCCTGACATCGATCGGAATAGACCTAGACGCGCTCAATCTCGACGTGCAATGTGCCGACGGCACACCCGTTCCGATCTGCGTGGAGTACTACGCCTACCTCTCCGTTTGCTTCGCGCGGAGCGAAACCGACCTGGCCTGCCAGCCATCGCTGCTCGACACGCCGGATGCCGACCTCGCGTCGATCGAATCGCTTTGCGAGAGCAATCTGCAACGCCTCGAGGGGGCCTGTTAGTGAGCCGGTGCGGCCCGGGCGTCTACTGAGTTTCACCCGTTCCTTCGAGAAAAGGCATGCGCGCTGAGCGTGCCGAGGATCGTGAGTACACCCGCGTAGAACCTGCCACCGAGCTCGTGCTGTTCACCCAGCAGCGGGACGGCGAGGACCACCGTATACACCGGCTCAAGATTGACCGTGAGCTGCACCTCGAAAGCCGAAAGCTCCCGCAGGGCGGCGAAGTAAGCAGCGAGAGGTAGCACGCCGCACGCAACGCCGAGGACGGCAAGAAGCGCGAAGTCGCGTGGCGAGGGGAGCTCGAGACGCGTCGCCGACTGCGACGTGCACGCAGTGATGACCGTGAGCAGCGCCACGCCGCCCGCGAGCTCCAACCACGTGATGGCGAGCGAGTCACCCTCCCCCCGCAGGCGCTTGTTGAGAACAGCGGCGATGGCCACCAGCGCGGCCGCGCCCGCACCGAACCAAACGCCGGACTGCATCCGGCCGGGCACGCCTCCGACCACGAGCGCCACGCCCGGGGCCATGGCGCACCCAAGAAACAGCTCGCGCATGTCCGGGCGCGCGCGGTGCAGAGCAGGCTCGAGCAGCGCGACAAAGGCCGGCGCGAGTGCGAGGCACGTCGCCGCAACGGAGGCGTCCGAAGCTTTGACCGAGCCATAAAAGGCGACGAAGTGCAGGGCCAACACCGCGCCTACGCCCACGTAGGCCAGGGCGAGCCGGGGCGGCACTCGGCGCAGGCCATGCCAGACCCGAGGGATGACCGCGAGCGTGGCTGTCGCCACGACCAGACGCCACCAGACGAGCGGCCACGTCCGAAGCGCGATGAGGCGTCCCAGGATGCCGGTGAATCCCCACGCGAAGACCGCCCCGTGGATCAGAAGATGTGCCCACCTCTTCGAGCGCATGTCCGCGGTCGCATACCACCCCCCGGGCTTTTCGGTGCTGGATCGAGTCGCTCACTTGCAGCCGGCATCGGCACTCGCGCCGGGTGTGCAGTCCACCCAATTCCAATTCGGGCACGATTGTCGCGCGATATACGCACTCGGTCGGACGGCGCGAACTCGCTGCAGATAGCCGACGGCGTCGGTCCTGACCGTAAACTCACCCGCCGTCGTGACATAGAGGTTCGTATTCTTGTCGAAGAGCAGCTGGACTAGATCCAGGTTGTCCAGGCGCGCGCGTACGGCCGCGAGACAACCCGCCTCGCGCGTCCGATCGGTATCCGCCACGACGACCCATTGACCCCACGGAGCCGCAGGGGGGAGACCTCCCGCCCCGGCGTCCGCGCCTCTGCAACGAACGGCGAGCACTTCGGGCAGCGGATCGCCCGGCGCATAATCGTTCCAGATTCCCTCCACGTACCAGCACGAAGCAGCGGGTGCCGGGCCCGCCGCTATGGATTGCGCCAGTCGCTCGAGAAGATCGGTGCGCTCTTTTCGGGCGTTCGTTTGCTCTGTAGCCTGCAGCTCCTGGCCTTGCCGGTCGCTCGCGGTCTTCGCTTGCTCTTGCTGCGACTGGGCGTCCCGCGCGTGCTGCCTGGATTGATAAGTCAGGGTGACGAACGAGCCCAGGCCACTGAGCCCCGCTGTGACCAGGAGCGGCGTCACGGCCTTGAAAAGGCCGACCCGGGTGCGATCGGCCTCGGACGTCGCGGCCATGTCGACCTTGGCTTGTTCCAGAACGAGCGAGAGGCCCGCCTTGAGCTTCTCGAGCTGCGCCTGCGTGTCCTTGGGGTCGGCCCCTTGGATGTGATTCTCCAGATCCGCCGCGATCTGTTTGCGCCGGCGTCTTCCGTATTTTCCGGATTCGCTATCCATTCGTTCCTTGCACACCCAGCGGACGCGCCCGCGGGCTTGTGGAGGCAAGAGTCGTCCCGGCGGATCGCCGCTCTGCGCCGAGGTCAGCTTGAAGGCGCGACGCGTCAGGCGGTCAGGCAGTCACATGCGGCGCTTCCACGGCGATTCGCCCGCCCCGATGACGGAGGCGGACAGGTAGAAGAAGACGTCGCTTGTGGAGCCGTCGGCGATTTCAGCGGATTCTGCGCCGTGCGCCATCGAGGGTGCCGCATCCTGTGCGCCCGTGGACCAGTGGTTCGACCTCCGGGTCGATCACCTGCTCACCTTCGACCGATCGACGTTCGACTTGACAGAGGCCTGCGCCGGGCTGCGCTTGCAGACTGCCGACGAACGCCGCGCACTGCTCTCGCTTGTCGCACGCGAGTGAACCGCCCCCTCTTCGCGGAAGGGGCCGCATCGACATTTCGTCCCCTAGTACAACGAGGACCGGACGGGCAGCGACAATAGACAGGCATCCTTACGTCAGGTCCTCGGTACGTCCTCGAGCGGCCACGGGAGCCGGTAACCATGAGCGGCGATGGGCGGCCGCACTGGGGTATGTCCGAAAATCGGAATCTCTTTCCGAAAATCGGTCGTTTCCGCGCAGGGGCCCGACCAGTGGAATACGCGGAAGCCGCACCTAGTCGGGAAATTGGCGGCAATCTCCGTCCCGGGGGACTGCGGTGTGCATCTTGCGTAAGAGCCTGCTTGGAGGCGTCGAGAATGTTCGCAAGCAAGAAGCCCTTCGTCCTGACCGCCGTGTGCGCCGCCGCGTTGGGCGGCGGGGTTACGAGCCTGGTCAACTGTTCCAGCGGCGACACGCCGACGGGCACCCCGTCCAGCGCCAACGTCGGGAACACGGGAAGCGGTCCGACAGCCGCTTCGAATGCCGGCGCGGCGAACAGTGGGGCGGGGACCATCGGCTTTTCGTTGTCCCTGCCGAATGGGGCGCAGGTGAGCAGCGTTACGTACGACCTGCTCAACAGCGCCGCCGCGCCGGTGATCCTTTCGACCCTCCCCAATCCGGGTTCCGTGACCGTGGGCAACAGTGCCTCCATCGATTTCCAGCTGGGCGGCGTGCCCGCAGCGACCGGCGACTCGATCTCGCTCACGGCGTCGATCACCGGCGGAGGGACGTGTCAGGGCAGTGCGTCCGGGATCAACGTGACCGCGGGCGGTACGACCAACGTGATCGTGCAGATGCTCTGCTCGCTCCCCGGCACGGATGCGGGGAACGTCTTCGTCACCGGCACCACGAGCTACTGCGGCACCTGGACATCGCTGTCGACCACGAGCAGCGAGGTGTACGTCGGTGAGTCGCTCGTTCTGACCGCGACGGCTACCGGCGCGAACCCCAGTAACCTCGGCTACACCTGGACGATGAGCAATCCGATTGGCGCATTCGGGTCCGTCACCCCGGACGGCGGCGTCGGCACTCCCGGGCAAGACGAGGCCGTGGGCCCGTCGGATCCGGAGCAGTTCATGTGCACGGCCGCGGGAACGACCACGATAACGCTGGTGGTTGACGACGGCCCCAACGACGCGGGGACGTGCCCGACGAACCTCAGCACGCTGACGACCACGGTGATTTGCGACGCCTATCCGAGCAACCAGGTTGAATCGGCCTGGGTGGAGCTCGCAGGGCCCAACGGGGGGAGCAACGGGTTCACTGGCAACGTCGCCATCGCGCGCGCTGTGACGGCCTACGTCCCCCCTGCGGACGCGGGGACGACGAACCCCTGCCCCAACATCACGATTAACGGCGGCACTCCCGTGCAGATGAACCTGCGCGCGGCGGCCACGACGAGCCTCGCCGCGCGCTCGGTGAACACGCTCCCGAACAAGCCGTCACTGTTTCCAGTTAGCTCGTGCGAGTATCAGCTGCCCTCGGGCGTGACCAGCGCCGTGGTCGCCGGGCAGTCGCTGCCGCTGCCGAAGGCGAATCCGACCAAGATCGTCGTGATTGGCGACAGCGGATGCAGGCTGCAGAACGGCAATGGCACGCAGAGCTGCAATGACACGAACCCGAACGGCACCGATACGCCGTACGTGTTCGCGCTCATCGCCTCTCTGGCGGCGGCGCAGAATCCGGATCTGGTGCTCGATGTCGGCGACTGGGACTACCGCGATAACCCGTGCCCGCCCGGTCTCGGGTTCAACTGCGGCGGCAGCCCCTGGGGCTTCGGCTGGGACACCTGGGAAGCGGACGTCTTCACTCCCGCGGCCCCGCTGCTCGCCGCGGCTCCGTGGATCATGAACCGCGGCAACCATGAGCAGTGCAATCGCGCCGGCCAGGGTTGGTACCGCTTCCTGGATACCAGTCCGTTTGACACGACGGACCACCACACCTGCGACAACGCGGCCGATGACACGACGGCCACCGGCGGTAGCTACAACAATCCGTTCCTCGTCCAGATTAACTCGGCCACGCAGGTCATCGCCTTCGACACCTCGAATGCCAAGCCGATCTCCGGGACGGCGACCGGCACCACGTCAGCGTGGTACACGACCTATCAGAGCGAGCTGACGACGGCCGGCGAATTGGTCAGCGCGGCGCCGCTCACCTTCAACATTTGGTCGAACCACCACCCGATCTTCGGTTACGCCACGGCCACGGCCCCCGCGCTCCCGACGAGCCCCATCCCGCTCTTCCCGCCGGTCATGAACAGCGTGTTCCCGAACACCTACTTCCCGCCCCCGATCAACCTGGCGCTGCACGGTCACACCCACGACTACCAGGCGATCAATTTCGCCCCCGGTACGCTTGCCGACGGCGGCACATTCCAGCCCGCAGCGACGCTGGTCAGCGGCAACGAGGGCGACCTCCTGGACGTCGCGTTGCCCTATCCGTTGACCGGTACCGCCCTCTCGGCCGTCGGCAACCCGACCGCCGTTAGCGTAGCCACCCCCGACGGCGGCGTGCAGCAGTTCGCCACGGCGGACAACGGCGCGCCCTTCCAGAATCCGAACAGCGGTACCGACAACACTTGGGGCTACATGGTGCTGCAATTCAATGCGGGCTCGCCGCCGGCCACGCCGCCTACCTGGGTTGCGACGGAGTACCGGTGGGACAACACGGTGCGCGATGTTTGCACCGTTCAGCCGAGCGGCACGATGTCTTGTGCGTCTTGGGGCATCATCCCGCCCGACGAAGCCGGCGCGTACTGATGATGAACGCATGACGCGAGGCCCGGACTCGGAGCCCCAGACTCCCCCCCGGGGGCTGAGCAGGCGGTGGTGGTCCGACGGGACTGCCGCCGTTTGCCTGGTTTTGTCCCTGGTGTTCAGTGCGTGCCGTAGGGATGCGCCCGAGATCGCGCTTGCCTCCAGGTCCGGTTCGACTTCGATGCCGGCGAGCTCGCAAGCCGCGATGCCGCTTGCGGTTCGGGCGGCCAGCTCGCGTGCCGCGTCGCCGCTCGTCTTTCGGCCGGCGCAGGCTCCACCAATCGTAGACCCCCTTCCTCCGCACACCGTGCCTCCGTTGGCGGCGCGAGAGAAGGTGGGTCAGTCGATTTTCCTCGACACCACTCTTTCGAATCCTCCAGGCACGAGCTGCGCCAGCTGCCACGACCCGAACAGGGCGTTTTCCGGCAACAACGGGTCGCTGAGCGGCGTCGCACAGGGCTCGCGGCCCGGTCACTTCGCGCGCCGAAACGCCCCGTCCGTCATGTACCTGAAATACGTCCCGCCCTTCCACTTCGCGCTGGAGGACGACGATGACGTCGAGGAGTCGCCCTTTGGCGGGCTGACGTGGAGCGGTCGCGCCGACACGGTCGCGGAGTTTTCGCGCCTGCCGCTCTTCGACGCCGACGAGATGAACAACAAGAGCGAGGCGGAGATCGCAGGCAAGCTGCGAGCTGCGCCCTATGCGGCCGACTTGGCCCGCGAGTACCCCGGCGCCCTCGAAACGCCGGCGTCGGCTGCCAGGGCCTTCGGCGAGGCACTGCAGGCGTTTCTCACCAGCGAGACGATGTCTCCGTTCACCTCGAAGTTCGACGATTTCTTGAGAGGCAAGGCGGAGCTCTCGCCGCTCGAGATGAGAGGGCTCAAGGCATTCGAAGACCGCCGGAAGGGCGCCTGCAACCACTGCCATCTGATGTACGAGCACGCGAGTCGCCCCGAGTCGTCGCTCTTCACGACTTACGGGTACGACGCCGTCGGTGTGCCTCGAAACCGTGCCATTGCCGCCAACGCCGACGCCAAGCGCTACGACCTCGGTCTATGCGAGCGGACGCAGAAAACGGTGCCTTCGGCGGACGCCAAATGGTGTGGCTCATTTCGAACCCCGTCGCTGCGCAACGTGGCGGTCCGCCAGCGGTTCATGCACAACGGCGCGTTTTCGAAGCTTCGGGACGTCGTGGCCTTCTACGCGACGCGCTCGACGAACCCCGATCAGTGGTACCCGCATGGCGCCACGTTCGACGACGTGCCTGATCAGTATCGTCGCAATATCAACACCCTTTCGTTTCCCTACAACCGGCGCGAGGGCGATCGGCCGGCCATGGATGACGGCGACATCGATGCCATCGTCGCGTTCCTCGGGACTCTCAGCGACGCGCCCTATCGCTCGCCATAGCTCTCCGCGAGGCGAAGAGCCGACCGCCCCGTCAGGTGCGAAGAGCGCGCCCCACGGCGATGTGACCAAGGGCGGCCGCAGCGACGAGGACGGTCGGGAGCCAGACGAACGGGAAGTAGGCGACGAACGTGTTCAGGTCGCGCGGGTCGGTGCCGAATGCGTGGATCATCGGTGACGCGAGGACCCCGGTGACGAGGACGTTCGCAAGCAGCGCCGATCCAACGACGTTCCATGTCGCGATGACGGCGCGTAGCGCCGGGCTATGCAGCGCCGGGCTGTGCGCCGTCGGGTTACGCACCGCTGGGCTGTGCAGCGGGCCGTGCGCCGTCAGTGCGGCCACGACGATGGCCCCTGCACCCGTGACGATATCGAAGTTGGTCCCGGCGAAAGACATCCGCGTGGGCATCACATTCTCCCGCGCGGCCTGATGCATCGCGATCTCCAGAGGGATTCGGAAGGCCTGCGCCCCCACCAACGCGGCGATCGGCAGCCCGCGCGCGAGGCGCGCACCGAGCGGCGAGAAGCCTATGACTAGCGGTAGCGTCAGCGCCGAAACGAATACGGCGAGCAGCGGGGGCGGGCGCCTCTCGAAGTCCGCGAGCACGCCGCTCGCGGCGAGCACCCCGGTGGCGAGCATCCAGGCGGCGGTGCCGGCGACCGAGAGGAGCAGCAGGCGACGCTGTACCTCCAGGGGCTCGCCGAGCCGGCGCGACGCGAGAGGGACGCCGGCCGCAAAGAGCCCGGCCACGGCCACCGCCAGTACGACGAACGCGAGCCGAACGGCGGCGGACGCCTGCGGTACCATGACGACGCGCGTGTAGCGCTGCGCCCCTCGCGGGGCAATGCCCGCGGCTGCCGCCCGCTGTGATGCCAAGACGCGCGGCTGGCGCCGCCATGACCACGCCAGAGTGTTCGTGTATTCTCCGCGCCCCCCATGATTTCGGAGCGGATCCCCGTTGCCCGGCGCGTCGGCCAGTTGCTCATCACGGGAGCGCCGGGGTGGCTGGCGGATCGGCTGCTCGCCTCGTTCGTCGCGGTGCCCCTTCCCGGTCTCGCGCGCGTGCGCTGCCTCGTCCGCGCCGGGCTCGCCGTCGATGCCGGCGACTTCGCGCGGCAGACCGGGGCGGAGGTCGACGTCGTTCGCGGCGACCTGCGTGACCGTCGCTCGCTCGAGGCGGCCGTGCGCGGAGTGGACACGGTCCTCCACGCGGCCGGGATTCTGCATGTGCGGCGCACACAGGACTTCTACGACGTCAACACGGAGGGGACGCTTCGGCTCGCGGAGGCTGCAGCCGAGGGCGGGGTGGGGCGGTTCGTCTTCGTCAGCTCGAACGCAGCGGGCGGCAGGTCGGATTCGGCCGCGCGGCTGCTGACCGAAGAGGATGCTCCTCGACCACTGAGTCACTACGGGCGCAGCAAGTGGCTGGCCGAGGCGGCGCTCCTGGGCCTGCCGGGTGCAATGCAGCGAGTCATCCTCCGGCCGTGCATGTTCTACGGCCCGCCTGTCCCTCCTCGCCACGTGGAAGTGTTCCGGCGAGTGCTCCACGGGCGCATGCCCCTCGTCGGCGGGGGAAAGTATGCGCGGAGCGTGACGCACATCGATCACCTGGTTCAAGCGACGCGCCTGGCCCTGCTTCACCCTGCGGCTGCAGGACGCACCTATTACGTCGCCGACCCGAGGGTCTACACGACGCGCGAGGTCGTCGAGGCGATGGGCCGCGCTCTTGGAGTGCGACCACGGTGGCTCCCGCTGCCCGGCCTCACCGCGACCGTCGCCCACGAGCTGGACACTCAGATCGCTCGACTGGGCGCCTACTGGCAAACGCTACACTTGGTCGGCGAGGCCAACTGGCATGTTGGGGTGGCCATCGACCGGGCCAGGCGTGAGCTCGGCTACGATCCGCGCTTCGACATCGACCACGGCATGCGCGAAGCCGTCGAATGGTGCCGGCGCCGGGGCCTCCTCGAGCCAAAAGGCTCAGATCGGCTTGGCGCCCGTCCAGTAGAAAAAGAAGAGACCTTTGCGGTCGACGATCGCCCTGCAGCCCAGGTCGTCGAGCATCGCCCGGAGCGCGGGCCAGGCATCTAGGTATTCGTACAAGTACGGCCACTCGTCCTCGTGCTGCTCACGGAACGCTCGCAAGCCGGCCGTGGGCCAGGTGAGCCAAGGCTTGTGCAGCCCCCAGAACGCCGCGCGCAGCTGAGGAGAGTCGAAGTGATCGAGCAGCGCAAGCTTGCCGCCCGGGCGGAGCACACGGAGCGCTTCGCGGAGCGAGCCGCGCACTCCCTCGTGCCCTCCGAGGTGATGAAGCGAGTGCATGCACAAGACGACGTCGAACGACGCATCGTCGTACGGAATCTGTTTCGCGTCCGCCACGCGTAGCTCGAGCCAGGGCTCGCGCGCCAAGTCCTCGTCCGCCGTGGCGTCCACTCCGAACAGGTGCGTGAATCCTTCGTCGTGCAGGATGCGAAGAGCCTCACCGGTGCCGCACGCCACGTCCAAGAGACGCACGTCGCGCGGAAGGTCGAAAAGACCGAGGCGCCGAAGCTTTCGCCCATGCGATGACGCGCGTCGCGCCATCAGGCGCTTGTTCTTGTAAGCGCGATGCCACCTCTGCGATTCTTCGCGCATGCGGTGGAACACTACCTTGGCGCTCTTGCGGTGGCCAGCTCGTGCATCCTGAGGACCGCCTCGCGTCGGTCATCGTTCCGACGCTCAACGAGAGGCTCTCCGAGCCGCTGTCGAAGCTTGACGCGTATCTGCAGAGCATCGAAGGGTGGGAGTTCGAGA
>Ga0187782_10003526_pt1 | contig 11666 bp, 9 predicted proteins | sample 0715_SJ02_MP15_2_FD_132454 | JGI IMG/M metagenome (GOLD analysis project Ga0187782, IMG submission 132454) | Tropical peat soil microbial communities from peatlands in Department of Meta, Colombia - 0715_SJ02_MP15_20_MG | ecosystem: Environmental > Terrestrial > Soil > Wetlands > Peat | place...
AAGGTTTTTGAGCCGGATGCGCCCTTAACACACGCCACAATCCAGCCTTCGCTCCGGTGAGATAATCACATAATACACAAGTTTGTGGTTTTTGTGGCTAATCTAATGTGGAAATCCGGTAATAAAACCATTGACACACATGTATCAAGTCTTGGCGCTATTCGTCGCCTGTAGCATTGTGCTTCATGCAGGCGTTGAACATCACGGTCTTGCTATCCCAGAGAATCTCCTCGCAGAACTGAGACCAATGACCGCGGCGAAATATATCGTCGTACCAGATAGTTCCGTATAGGTAGGCGCTACGCCGCCCATCTGCTCCGACGGTAGCAGATGTCTCCTCCAAAGCTATCTCCGAAGTAACCCCTCCTTGTGGCGAGAGGGTGAGCGTAGGGCATTTTCCTGGAACAGGCTCCTTGTCCATGGTAGGTATTCGTTCCAAGCTATCCGCCTGATCGACCCGAGCACAGCCATTCAATCCCGGCGTCTTCCCAGAGTTGTGGTAGTGAATCAAAAGCCGATGGGGAGGCGCAGGGGGGTCTGTTGCGATGGTGATCTCCGATATGGTGATCCATGCTCGCTCGTCCAATCGCATTTGATCTTGGGTAATTCTGATGGATCTATCTGCGGCGTCTGCACTATCACGTGAGGCAGTGGCGGATTTTTGCAGTTCTGGATATTGCTTAGCCATTTGATCAAGCTGCCCCTGCATCGCGGCTAATTGACCTCGATAGACAACTAACTGCCAAATCCCTACTCCAATGGTGCAAAACGTTGCAACGACGAGAGCCCCAGTAAACCAAGCGAGCATTTTGTTTGTTTTGACCTGTCGTCTTGCAAATGCGTGCTGCTCATCCTCGCGCCTCTGACGGGCGACTTCTTCTTCGCTTTTCGGTTTGTCAAAGACAAATGTGCCAGCTTCCTCGTGGAAGGAACCAGACGCGCTATTGTTCTCATCTTCGACCAATCTGCAACTACCTGGGGCATCGCAATGATCGTACATTACCGCTAAGCCGTTAGGCATCGAAATCGGCACCAAGGCCGCGCGACGCTTTAAGCTGGTAGCCGCTAGAGCCAATCTCCGCACCCGCCACCCTCGAACACCTCATCAGCCAGCACATCGCCACCGCCATGAAGGCCCGCGACGTCTGCACATCAGTCTAGCCTTCTCACTCGACGTCAATCCCTCCCCAACGAACATCCACTCCGCACAACCCCCTAAGTTCCTGATTTCTTGCTCCCTTGTTCCCTCGTTCCCTTGATCCCTGTTTTTGCGCATTATTTCTCCACAACCGCTAGACTTATAGATAGAGAAGCGATCACCGCCAAAACGGGGCCAGCAGCCAAAGCCTTCTTCTGAGTAAGAGAAATAAATAAAAGGAATTTTTTCCTACCCCATGGGGGGTATGTTTTCCATGCCAACTTGTTTGTTTTCAACAAAACGCCATCAAAATCCCGGTCGAAAATGGTCCAAAGTTGTACTGCACATCCCGCGGCGCGGATTGCTGGCGGCGCCTAACTCCTTTTGCATGTCGAATTTGCAAGCAAGCCTCGAATTTTCAGTCCCTTGCGGCGCTTGCCACCCGCCAAGCGCCTGAAACCAAAGCGCTTCTTTGCAAAGTATGGGTGGGGGTACCCCCAGGCCGCAGGTGCATCGTCGCTGTAGGAGTCGATACAATCTCCCTTTAGCCCCTTCAGCCGATGCCGCACGTCCAGAGCTGAAAGCTAGGAGACAACAGCTAGGAGCTGCCTTATGTCCGAACCCTCCGCACTCGAATCCTTGATCAGCCAGCACATCGTTGCCGCCATGAAGGCCCGCGACGCCGACCGCGCCGGCACCCTCCGCATGGTCAAGGCCGCGCTGATGAACAAGACCATCGAAAAACGCGCAGCACAAAGGCAAATCGAAGCGGCTCTCACGCAACAAGAGTCCGAGCAGGTCCTCACCACCATGATCAAGCAGCGCCGCGAGTCCATCGATCAGTTCACCAAGGGCAACCGCCCCGACCTCGCCCAAAAGGAAGCCGCCGAGATCGTCGTCATCGAGGAGTTCCTGCCCAAGGCCCTCGACGAAGCCGGCCTCGCCACGCTCGTCTCCGAGACCCTCGCTGCCCTCGAATCCACCCTCGGCCACAAACCCACTCCCAAAGACATCGGTCCGGCAATGAAAGCCGTCCAGGCCAAGCTCCAAGCCACCGGCCTCCGCGCCGACGGCCGCCTCGTCAGCGATCTCGTCAAAAAAGCCCTTGCGGCCTGATCGAAACTACCTCCCGCCCAGTCGCATCGAATACCGGAAAACCCGTCAAACTATAGCCCAACTCTCGAAACTAATCCCTCGAATCGGTGTCCAATCCTCCAGCCGTCCCCTGGGCTGCCGGGAAGTTTGACCCCGGCCGCGCCGGAGGCCAGCCAGCATTCTTGGAATGGGCCCGCGGAAAGTGAGGGATCATGCAGCTCCGAACGGCTTGGCGTCACTCCGGCCTGCACGCCTTTCTCGTGGTCGTTGGCGTCTCGCTGCCTGGGCGCCTCGCTGCGCAGACACCGTACCCGTCATCGCCCTACGGCGCGTATGGCAGCCCGTACTCTTCGCAATACGCCCAGCCGTACCCCCAGAACAACTACGCGCAGCCGCAATACTCCGCGCCCCAGTCCTATCCACAGCAGTCATACGCCGATCCGCAACCTTACGCCTCGTCTGCAGTTCCTTATTCCGATGCGTCCGACCTCGCTTCGTCCGCGCCAGCCCAAGCCCTCAGCGCCGAGCAGCTCGAGCAACTTCTCGCTCCCATCGCGCTCTACCCCGACGCGCTGCTCGCGCAGATCCTCGCCGCATCCACGTATCCCGCGCAGGTCGCCGTCGCCGATCAGTGGCTCGAGCAAATGCGCGCTCAGGGCTACGGGGCACCCGATCAGGTCGCTGCAGGAGCCGACGCCCAGTCCACCTGGGACCCCAGCGTGAAAGCGCTCACCGCGTTCCCTGACGTGCTCGATCTGATGAACCGCAACCTCGAATGGACTACCAATCTCGGCAATGCCTATTACAACCAGCCCCAGGACGTCATGCAGACGGTCCAGGTTCTCCGCGACCGTGCCGAGCAGGCCGGCAATCTCCAATCCACGCCGCAGGAAGACGTCACCCAGAACCAGGGCTACATCGATATTGCCCCGCCCAATCCGCAGATCGTCTACGTTCCCACTTACAACCCGTGGGACGTCTATGGCCAGCCCATCGCGCCGTACTCCGGCTTTTCGCTCGTCGGCACTCTCGGCAATTTCTTCGGCTCCGTCCCCATTCGCTACGGTCTCGGCTTTGCCATGTCGGCCTTCGAGCGTACGCCGTGGGGTCTCATGGCCTGGGGCCTCGACTGGCTCGCGCACGCCGTGCTCTTCGATCGCGGAACCTACTATTCGCACTCGTCCACCGTTGCCGACTGGGGCCTTCCTCATGGCGGTCCGCGCGCCTACTTCGGCAGAGAAAACAACGGCCGCTGGTCCAACAACGGTAACTTCAATCGGTCATCGACTCAGACGTGGCCCGAACGCCAGCAGTACAGCCAGCGCCCAGATTGGCAAAGCAATCGCAACTCGGCCCAGTCCTATGTCCGCCCCGCCATCCGCGCCCCCTATGCTCCGCCCTCTTCCGAATTCAATCGCAGCGCGCAGGCTCCACGGAGCACCTATTACACGCATCCCGAATCGCCAGCGACGCAGCCTCAGCCAGCCTACACCTACCGCCCGCAGCCTTCGGCGAATCCAGGCCTCGCATTCGGCTACTCGAATCGTCCGCAGTCTTATCCCAACCGTCCACCAACTTTCGCGGCTCGCCCCCAGACCTTCGCCAATCCCGGCAACGGCTACCAATATGGAAGCCGCCCGGCGCAGACATATTCCGAGCGGCCCAACTACGCGTACGCGAGTCCCTATTCGTCTTACCGCGCGCCCCAGTTTGACTCATCGCGAAACTACGCTCGCCCGTCCTACAATTCCTACTCCGGCATGACAGCCCACGACAATCGCTCCAGCGGATTCCACTTTTTCGGCGGAGAAAAGGAGCCAAAGTCCTTCAAGGCTCCCAAGAATTCTTACAAAGCCCCCAAGGGCTTCGGCCATGAGAAGGGGCCCAAGATGAGCCATTCCGGCGGAGGCGGCGGCCACCGGCATTTCTGAGCCGCTTTATTTTGCTTTAGCCCCCTTGTCTTTCGACGACCGCGAGCCATAACTACAACTGCGTGGCTCAATCGCTCTGTAACTAACTGACGCCTGTGAAAGTTTGCCGACATAACAACTCGCCAACTTACCAATTCACTAACTTCTCTTCCCCCCTCAACCTGCGCGGCCTTGCCTCATTCAACTCGCGATAAAGCTCCTCCACTTTTTCCTTTGCCTTCTCGAGAGCCCTCCTACCCGCCGGCGTAATGCCGTACACCCGCCTGCGTCCTCGAGCATTCGCACCAACGCGCTTCAATAGACCTGCTCGCTCCAATCCGTGCAGCAACGGGTAAAGTGTTCCCGGCCCGATGCGATAACCGTGGCGATCCAACTCCTCCATCATTCCCAGCCCGAAAATAGGCTCTTCGCACGCGTGCAACAGCACGTGGATGCGAATCAGCCCGTAGAATAGTGTCCGCCTCTGGTCCTTCATACCGATCACTATACCTGCATTCACAGGTCCTTGCCTTGCTCATTATCGATTTTCGATATATAGTTCGCTCCAGGTGGCCCTTCCCTCGGCGCACGGTCGCCCGGGTTCCAAAATTCCCCGAAATCGTCTATGAATTTCTTCGCCAATATTCTGAAATCGGCCATGTTCCTGCTCAGCGTTCTCACAGCTCCTCGTCTCTTCCCGCAAGGCCCTCCCTATCAAACCGACGACCCTGTCCCCGTCGACTACCGCCACTACGAGTTCTATATCTTCGGCGCTGCTGACGGCACTCCGGCCGAGATGGATTCGGTCGGACCTGCCTTCGAATTCAACTGGGGCGCCATTCCCCGCGTGCAGTTGCACGCCATCCTGCCCTGGGGCGTCGTGGTTCCTTCAAACAATCCTGTTTATCTGCCCGGCGGCACGGGATTCACGGAATTCGGTTTCACCGACATGGAGCTCGGCGCAAAAATCGCTTTCATCAAAGAAACCAAACACGTCCCGCAAATCGGCAGCTTCACCATGTTTGAAATGCCCACCGGCAATTACCACAAAGGCCTCGGTGTGGGAAAAGTCTGGTACAAGCTTCCCATCTGGCTCCAAAAGAACTCCGGCAAATGGCTCTTCGACGGCGGCGGCGGATATCAAGTCGTGCCCCAGACTCTTTATCGCGACTTTCCTTACACCGGATGGCTTGTCAAACGCGAGCTCAGCGGGAGCCTCGAGCTTGGCGCCGAGTTTTTCGCCCACGGCCGCGAGGGCTTTGCCGCCCCACAGACCGAGCGCTCTGCAATGATCGACATCGGTGGTTACTACCACTTCAAGCACAATCCCAACGAGCAATTCCTCTTCTGTTACGGCCACTCCATCGCCGGTCAAACCGAAAACTACGCCTACGTCGGCATGTACTGGACCTGGGACAAAGACAATAAGAGCTCCTCGCCTGGCGAGAACAAGCGTTCCGCCGCTAATGCACTCTTCCCCACGCCGCCGTACCGCAACGGGTACTAACATGCCCTTCAAAATCTGCTGTCGAAAGGATGGACCGAATGGAATTCACCTCGCGCGGCCTATGGACAATGATCCACGGCATGGGCTTCGGAGCGCTCTACCTTATGGCCTGTTCCGGCGCTCTCGTCGAGCTGTATCGGCGATATTCCAGACGAAACAACGCTCCGGTCGCGGACGCCGACGAAACCTTCCTCCGGTTCTACCTCATCGCAATGGCTGTACTTGCATGGCTAACTGTGCTTACTGGCGCTTACGTTATCTATCCCTGGTACCGCGCCGTCCCGCCTCCGGGAATCTCTAATCTCACGGCATTCCCACAGCGCCTCCTCATGTCCAACCCATCCACCAGCGCATGGCACTCTATCGGAATGGAATGGAAGGAGCACGTCGCCTGGATCGCGCCTATCTCCATCACCATGGCCGCCTACGTTGCCGTCCGCTACGGCCGCAACCTCAAAAACCACCCCGAGCTTCGCGCCGCGGTCGTTGGCTTCGTCTGGACCTCCCTCATCGCTGCCGCCATCGCGGGCTTCTTTGGAGCGATGCTCAACAAGAACGCGCCCGTCGCAGGTGGCGAGACCATTCACTTCATCCCAGGAGGACACCTATGAGCGCCCAGCATCCGTCGGCTTCTGCAATCTCCACCGCTCATTTCAACGGCAGCGGCGCCGCAGCCGTTCTAGCCGCCAGTTCCGGCTCATTCCTGCTCGCCGTTCTCGCTATCCTCGCAGACCAATCCGGCGCGATTAAAAGCTTTATGATTTTCTCCAAAGCTACCGGCCCGCTCTCCGGCGTTACCACCTGCGCGATCGTCGCCTGGCTCACCGCTTGGCTCGTTCTGCATCTGCGCTGGAAACGCCGCAATCTCGTGCTCCGCCGCGTCAATCTCATCGCCTTCGTGCTCCTCGCCCTCGGCGTACTCCTTACCTTTCCTCCCATCGCCGATCTGTTCTAAAGCTTGTCAGCAGAACCCACGAAAGACACAACGCCGTGAACCGCTGACAGTCAAAAACGCCGGGACCCTCGCGAGTCCCGGCTCAATAAGTGTCCGAATGCGACTGAAAGTTAATTCGCGGACGCCGTCGCCATGTCCGTGAAGTTAAGGCCATCCACGTGACGCGCCACCAGCACAAGGTTTCCATTGGAGAATTCGCTTCTGCCAACGTTCAACAGCAGCCCAACCACGCGGACATTGGTGCTATCGGCCAGATCGCTGAACGCGCCAAGGCCGTAGCGGTAGTCGCACGCCGGACCCAGGTACACGGTGACTGTCGAGGGCACGACCACTCCCGCAAATCCGTTCACCGTCATCTGGAAGAGGCCGTTCGCCGAGCTCTGGCTCTTGGGCACGATCGTGCCGTTGTAGCCCCAGTCTTGCAAATGAATTCGGTTGACATTGATCGCCGCTCCGTTCGAAGGCGTCGCCTCGGCGTCCGTGCCGCCCACTGAAATCTCCTGGCCCGGCGTCAGAGTGCTCCCGGTGAATAGGAACTGGGTCATCGCATTGTGCATCCAGTAAATGTAATAATTCTCGCTTCCTGTCAAATCAACCTGCGCGATGTCGCCCAGCGTTACATCCTTCAGACTCGACGGCAGAACCGAGCGCACATAAAAGTCGAAGCCCGTAGCCGCGCCGGTCGTTTGAGTCACAGACGTAATCAGGCCGTCGGCGTAGAAGTTGCTATCGGAAAGAACCGCCACTTCGTCCGCGTCCAGAGTCTGATCCGCCGGATCCAACTGCCCCGCCACCTGAACGATGCTGTTGGAATTCAACTCGGCAAGCGTCGCAGCGCCATCCCAGTTAGTCGTCGAAGTCGTATCGATCGTGAACTGTTCGCCGTGCGGACCCTGAATCACGAAAGAATTGGGCTCGCTCGACGTGTTGGTCGGAGGCGTCACCACCGCCCCGATCAGCAAATCGATGTGGGCGCCCGTGTCGGTGCGCGCAACCGTGCTCACATCGAAGGTCGGATTCACGTCTCCCGTGATGTTACCGTTGGAATCAACCCCGATCGACTTGGCCAGATCGAAGTCGATGCGCAGCCCCACGGGCGCTCCACCGTTCGCGACGTTCAGTGACTGATTCAGCTGCGCGCTCACCGTCGATGACGTGGAAGGCGAGTAAGTCACCTGCATCGTCGAGATCGCCGGCGGCGTCTTGGTCGTATCCAGGTAGCCGATCGTCGCCGAACCCAGCGTGATCGTTACTCCCGTATATGTGCCCTGCTTCACGTCAGTCATATCCACCAGGCCCTGCAGCCCGTCGTAGCGCGCGAAGTCGACCGTCGGCGTGCTGCCCGAGGCGAGTAGGTTTACCGTCGCTCCACTGCTATTGGTCAATTCTACCGATTCGACTTGCACTTGGAATGACACTACCGACGCCATGGGCGCATCCGTGCCCACCAGGAACGCCGGCCCCGTCGGAGTGTTGTTGTTTTGCGTATTCGAACTCGCTGTGGAGCCGCTTCCGCAGCCCGCTGCCACCAGGGCAGACGCAGTCAACAAAAGTAGCGCCAGCCTATGAGAATGACTCTTTACTTGAGGGGACATATCGGATAGGTCGCTTTCTGCGAAACTGCGTGGCTTGCACAAAAAGCCGCCGAGCGGGCCCGCGATGGGCCTCTCTCCGGAAACGCTGCCGGGGCAACGAGCAACGCTGGAACCGCACTTCCGTGCTGTGTGGCGTTCCCCTTCTCCCCGGCGATTCATCGGAAAACCTGGCGTTCCACGGCGTGCTCGCGCACAAAGCATTCGCCTGAATTTGGCGCGAGGTCACTGAAAGCTACGCTTCAATTTTCCCTGGCGTCGATGAGCATGAACCCGAAAGGATTCCAGGAAGTCGCGGAAGAGTTCTGGGAATTGTTACTGGGTTCAAGTTACCGGGGTAACTTCGCAAGATCCTCGCAACCATGTTTCGCAACTTAGTATCTGGTCGGTGTCAAGATATCTAAAAATGCAGGTTCACTTCCGCGCCTTCGCTTTTGCCGCGATCAACGAGTTCCGCCACACGAAGCATCTACTCGGCCGGCGCTCACCACGTCACTGCTCGCCGGTCCACTTTTCATTGTTCTCTTCAGTAGACTTCCGGTCGCACCCCTTCCGGCACCGGCACGTGCTTCAGCAACCCCAGCTCGCCGGCCAGCCGTTCGAGTTTCGCGCGCGTTGCCTCCGTCGGCCGCACCAGCGGAAGCCGCAGATGATCCTCGCAGCGTCCCATGATGTTCAGCACCGTCTTAACTGGCCCAGGGTTCGACTCCCAGAAATTCGCCTCGAACAGCCGCGCATAGCGTCGCTCCAAGTCGCGCGCCTCACCCCAGTTATTGTCGAGCGCCGCGCGAATCATCCTCGCCAATTCCGCCGGAGCCTCGTTCGACGCCACGCTGATCAACCCGTGCGCTCCCACTGCAATCGCCGCCAGGGCCATGTTGTCGTCGCCCGAAAAAATCTTGAAACCCCGCGGCAGCGTGTGCGCCAGTTCGGTAAATTGCCCCACTGACCCAGCCGCCTCTTTGATCGCTTGAATATTCCCCGCCCCTGCGGCCAGCCGCGCCACTGTCTCCGGCTCCAGGTTCGACGCTGTCCGTCCCGGCACGTTGTACACGCAAACCGGCAGTGGATCTACCTCGCGCGCCAACGCCAGAAAATGCTGATACTGACCTTCCTGCGATGGCTTGTTGTAATACGGATTCGCCGACAGCACCGCCGCCAGGCCGTGTACATGCTTCAGTTGATCCGCTTGCCGCAAAAGCGCACGCGTCGAATTGTGCGTACACCCTGCCCACACCGGCACCCGCCCGCCCGTAGCATCGATCACGACCCGTATCGTGTACAGCCATTCTTCCTCGTCCAGCGTCGCCGCCTCGCCCGTCGATCCGCACGCCACAAGAAAGTCGATCCCCGATTCGATCTGCCAGTTCACTAGCGCACGAAGCGCCGGCTCATCCACCGAACCGTCTTCTTTGAACGGCGTAACAATTGCGGTGCCACAGCCTATCGTTTCCATAACAGCTCAAGTTTATACCGAGCCACATAGGCAATACGGCAGAGGATTTGCTCCGTTTGCCTTCTCCCCTGGCATGCTCATCCACCTCGTCGCCACCATCCAGAAGCTCGTCGTTCGCGCTCCATTGCGACTGTTATCATCCCCTTCAGAGGCCCCATCGTTCCCGCCCGCATAAGGAGTGATTGAATGTACTCATCGCGCCGCCTGTCAATTTGCGTTCTCCTGCTTTGCGCTCTGGCCGCTCCTGCCGCCTTCGCCCAATCCGGTTCGCTCATCTCTCTTACCGTCGACGCCACCCAGTCCCCGCGCAAGCTTCTTCATTCGCATTTGGTCATCCCCGTCAAGCCCGGCCCGCTCACTCTCTACTTCCCCAAGTGGATTCCTGGCGAGCACCGTCCCGACGGTCCAATCGCCAATCTCACCGGCCTCAAATTCGAGGCCGGCGGAAAAGCCATCCCCTGGCAGCGCGATCCCGTCGACGCTTTCACATTTCATCTCGACATTCCCGCCGGCGCGTCCGTCCTCGATGCAACTTATGACACCATCGAGCCCGAAGGCGTCTCCGCCACCGACAAGCTTCTGGATCTTGAGTGGAACGAAGCTTTGCTCTATCCCGCCGGCACGCCGGCCGCACAGCTAACCTATCAGGCCACCCTCATCCTTCCCGATGGCTGGGGCTACGGCACTTCTCTTCCTGTCGGCGATCAGTCCGGCAATCGCGTCTCCTTCAAGCCCATCTCGCTCGATCTACTCGTCGATTCGCCGGTCATCGCCGGCCAGTATTACCGCGCCATCGATCTCACTCCGCCCGGCGAGCCCATTCATCACGAAATCGATCTTGTCGCCGATAGCGAAGCTGCTCTCGCCATGACTCCCGAGATCCAAAAAGGCCTCACCAATCTCGTCGCCGAGTCAGCCAAGCTCTTCGGCGCGCGCCATTATCGCGACTATCATTTCCTGTTCACTCTCAGCGACCATGTCGCGCACTTCGGCCTCGAGCATCACGAATCGAACGACAGCCGCCTACCCGAGCGCGCGCTCACCGGTCCCGATGCCGGTATGCTCGTCGGCCCGCTTCTTGCCCACGAATTCGTCCACTCCTGGAACGGCAAATTCCGCCGCCCTGCCGATCTCGCCACGCCCGACTTCGAAAAGCCCATGCAGGACGATCTGCTCTGGGTCTACGAAGGCCTCACCGATTACCTCGGACCCCTGCTCGCCGCGCGCAGCGGCTTGATCACGCCCGAGCAGTATCGCGAATATTTGGCCAACATCGCCGCTCAACTCGGTCCCGGCCGTCCCGGCCGCACTTGGCGTCCGCTCCAAGATACCGCTTCCGCCCTTCCCGGCTTCGAACTTCGCAGCCGCGCCTGGCAAAACTGGCGGCGCGGCTCCGATTACTACGAAGAGGGCGACCTGTTGTGGCTTGAGGCGGCAACTGTAATCCACAACGTGACCAACGGTCAGAAATCCATCGACGACTTTTGCCATCTCTTCCACGGTGGCCCCAACAACGGCCCAGAGCTCAAAACCTACACCTTCGGGCGCCTCGTCGATACGCTCAATCAAGTCGCGCCCTACGATTGGGCTGCGTTCTTCCGCCAGCGCCTCGACTCCACCTCGCCCGCCACACCTGCCGCGGGCATCGTAACCGCCGGCTGGAAGATCGAGTTCAACGACAGGCCCAGCCGCCTCTTAACTCCTCGCCTCGCCAACGGCGACGTTTTCTCCATCGGCCTCCGCCTCGATCCCGACGGCACGGTCTCAGATTCCGTCGTCGGCAGTCCTGCCTTTGAAGCCGGCATTTCCTCAGGAATGAAGGTTGCCGGTGTCAATGGCCGCGTCTACACCCACGATCTCCTTGAAGATGCCATCAAAGCCGCCAAGGATTCGACCGCTCCCATCACCTTGCTTGTCGTCGACGACGATTACTATCGAACCTCGACAATTGAGTATCACGGCGGCGACCGCTACCCACACCTGGTCCGCGACGAGTCCAAGCCCGACTACCTC
>Ga0187782_10003528_pt1 | contig 11664 bp, 4 predicted proteins | sample 0715_SJ02_MP15_2_FD_132454 | JGI IMG/M metagenome (GOLD analysis project Ga0187782, IMG submission 132454) | Tropical peat soil microbial communities from peatlands in Department of Meta, Colombia - 0715_SJ02_MP15_20_MG | ecosystem: Environmental > Terrestrial > Soil > Wetlands > Peat | place...
CTGGCAACGGAGAAGAAGATGCCGGACATCAGGCGCAGTCCGGCCCAAGTGAGAGCCATGCCGACGAGCGTGCCGGCCGTCACCAGAGCGGCGCCCTCCTTCATGACCAATCCGAGGACGTCACTCTTCTGGGCGCCGAGCGCCATACGAATGCCGATTTCATGGCCGCGCTGCGCAACGGAATATGCCGTCACGCCCGCCAGGCCGACGGCGGCCAGGATCATTCCGAACGCTCCTACCAGGTTCCACGTCCACATCCCCGCGCGCAGCGACGACATGAACTCCGCGATCTGTTCGGACATGCTGCGCGCGTTGAAAGGCGTGACATTCGCATCCGTAACCGATATTTCGCGCTCTAGAGCGGCGAGGACATCCACGCCGGGCTTCCCGCGCACCATCAGCGTTACGCCGCGCAGCGAAGGCTGCGCGTAGTCCGCCGGGTGCAGAGGGAAGTAAATCGCCGGGTGCTTCTTGCTCGCGACGAAATCTTCCGCCAGGTCCGCAGTCACGCCCACGACTTCGAATACCTGTCTTCTTTTGCCTAAAGCCCCAAGGCGAAAATCAAAGGTGCCGGGAATCGGTCCGAATCCGCCCCCTGCTGCGCTGTTGCCGATCTCGATGTGCCGTCCCAAAACTTCTTGTCCCCGCCAGCAGGCACGCACCAGCTCTTCGCTGACCACGACGGCCGTCGCCCCGTTTGCCTCGTCTTCCTTGCGGAAACCGCGACCCAGCAGGATGGGAATGGCGGCGGTTTCGAAGTAGTCTTTCCCGACCACGTGCTTCACGGCCCAGTGCATCAGCTTTCCGCCGCCGGCCTGGGCATCGGAGAATATCACGCCCGGGTTGCCGTCCATCGCCACCGGAACCGAGTCGGTCAGGGTCGCGGCAGTCACTGAGGGAAGCCGCCTCACCCGCTCGAAGAGCTTCTCGAAGAAAGCCGTAGCCTGCGCGCCCGTATATCCGTCGCGAACCGGATCGAATGAGATCAGGTAAAGGTTCTTAGGGTCGAACCCTTGCTCAACGCTCAGGGTGGTTTGGATACCGAGTCCCAGGAACCCGGTGAGCAGCAACAAGGTCAGCGATCCGGCCATTTGGCACAGCATTAGCCCGTTGCGCAGGCTCAGGCGACGAAATCTGCGGATTTGGATATTGCCCCCTTCTTTGAGCGCCGGCGTGAGATTGGCGCGCGTGGCCTGCAAGGCGGGAGCGAGGCCGAACGCCAAACCCGCCATGCCGGTCACGACAAGCGCAAATAACAGGACGCGCCAGTCGGGAGTCAGGTCGAGAGCCACTGCCATGGGGTAGGGCATTTTGAGCCGGGAGGCGAGGTGCATGAGCCAGACGGTCAAAATAAATCCGACCACCCCCGCGCCCGCCGCCACCAGCATGCTTTCCGTCAGTAACTGGCGAATGAGACGGACACGGCTGGCGCCCAGTGTCAGGCGAACTGCGATTTCCCGGCGGCGGTCCGCCGCGCGCGCCAGCATCATGTTGGCCACGTTGGAGCAGGCGATCAGCAGTACCAAGCCCAACAGTACCATCAAGAATTCGGTGAAGAATGAGCGCTCGTATTTGGGAATGGGCAGTACTCTTCCTCCGGGAACCAGCCGCACACGACGCCCGCCCCTTTCTCTGCCGGCGTCGCCGTACTCCTGTTCCATTTGCCGGGCTACCGCATCCAGCGCAGCCTCGGCGCGGTCCGCGGTGATTCCCGGTTTCAGCCGGCCGACCATCTGGAACATCGTCAGGTCGCGCCGCTCGAGCGCGTTGTCCGCCAGCTCCGGCGCGAGGCGGTCTGCGGCGGACACCGGCATCCACACATCCGCAGCAAAATACCCTGGGGATGCTCCCAGGAAATCTCTTGGCCCGACGCCAATTACCGTGCAAGGCTGCCCGTTAATGCGCAGGGTCCTTCCCACAGCCGAAGGGTCAGAGTCCAGATGTTGCTGCCAGAACCGGTGACTGACGACGATGACTGGCGCCTGGCCGGGCCGCTCCTGTTCTTGCCCGAAGAAGCGGCCCCAAGCGGGGCGCACACTCAGAGTGGAAAAGTATGAGGGCGTGACCAGGTGTCCCCAAGTTCGTTCTGTGTGACCGTCGAGCAAAAGTTCGAACGGAACAGGCGCCACATAGGCCAGCGTGGAAGAGAACAGGTCGCTTCGCTGGCGGTAGCGCTTATAGTTCGTGTACGAGGTGGGCGCCTGAAGTGCGACCAGTTCGTCGGGCTTCGGAACGCCAGGAAGGTCGCGCAGCATCATCCCGTTCATCTCGCTGTAGGCGCAAGTTGCGATCGCGATGCCCAGGCTGAGCGAAACCAGCGCCACCAAAGCGAAGCCGGGCGAGTTGGCGAGCATGCGCAGCCCGTAGCGGGCGTCCTGCCGCAACTCGGCCAGGTGCTCGAGCGTAACCCGGATCACGATGTCCAAGAGTATGCGCGCCAATCCCAGCACGCCATCGCGCTGCCAGACGGGCTCGACGGTGTCTTCGGCCACTTGCACCAGTTCGTCTCCGTAAGCGTTCTTGAATTCCTCAGCGGTTGGTGATTCGCTCCATGCTTTCGGGATACCGCGCTCCTTGGATCATGATCTTAGAGGCCGAGCTTTCGATCTCACGGAGGTCGTCCGCGGTAAGTTCGACCGCGACGGCTCCGATGTTTTCTTCCAAGCGCGCCAGCTTAGTGGTGCCGGGAATGGGAACAATCCACGGTTTCTGGGCCAGCAGCCAGGCGAGCGCAATCTGAGCAATCGTCGCCTTCTTCCGCTCACCAATTCCGGCTAGCAGATCCACCAAAGCTTGATTCGCTTTCCGGGCCGCCGGCGCAAAGCGAGGGAGTTGGCTGCGGAAATCGCTGCTGCCGAACTGGGAATCTTCGGTGATCTTTCCGGTCAGGAAGCCCTTGCCCAGAGGGCTATAGGGCACGAAGCCGACTCCGAGTTCCTCGAGCGCCGGCAGCACTTCCTCTTCCGGACGCCTCCACCACAAGGAGTATTCGCTCTGAACGGCGGTGAGGGGCTGGACGGCGTGGGCGCGGCGGATGGTCCTTGCGGCCGCCTCGGAAAGGCCGAGGTGCTTAACCTTGCCATCCTGAATAAGGTCCTTCACCGCGCCTGCCACGTCCTCGATAGGCACGTCCGGGTCGACGCGGTGTTGGTAGAAGAGATCGATCGCGTCAACCCTGAGGCGCTTGAGCGAGGCGTCCGCGACCTGCTTGATGCGCTCCGGCCGGCTGTCCAATCCAGCCAGGCCCCGCTCCGCCTTGGGATCGATTTTCCACCCGAACTTGGTGGCGATCGCCACTTGCCCCCGGAAAGGAGCGAGGGCTTCGCCCACTAGTTCCTCGTTGATGTAGGGGCCATAGACTTCCGCCGTGTCGAAAAACGTGACGCCTCGCTCCACGGCGGCGCGGATCAAAGAGATCATCTCCGGCTTGTCTTTGGGCGGGCCGTAAGAAAAGCTCATCCCCATGCAGCCGAGTCCGAGGGCCGAAACTTCCAGATTGCTATTTCCTAATCTTCGCTTTTGCATAGTTTCTCCTTTGGAACGTCGATGTTATTCTCATCCTGCCACCGGGTCAATGGCTTGACCGCTAATGAGGATACCCCCAGCCACCCGGCCGATCGCATCGGGCCGTATCAACGATGCAAGTTCCTGGCCGAGGAGGCTGCCGGTCACGGATCCGTCACACAAGGCAACCTCAGCCAGTCAAATAGAGTCGAAACCTATTGAGAGCCAGGGCGCAACTTCAAAAAGGTGGTAGTAAATTGTGAACTCTACGGAGAAGGGTTCCGGAAGAAAACTCTGGGGACGCACCACTCGGAACCGGGTCTTTCGCTCCCTGAGCATAGTCTGGCTAACCGTAAGTGTTCTGCCTGCTGCTTTTGCAACTCCGGCGCAATCCCAGCAGCCCCCGGTCGCCCAACCACCTGCAACCGGGATATCAGCCGCTCAGCAATTGCCCAAACAGCAGTGGACCGGAAGCCTCAACGGAACAGTTGTCGATAGAAGTGGAGACCAGGTCGTCGGGGCCCTGGTAACACTTACACGCGAAGATCGGTCCCCTAAACAGGAAGTGCTGTCAGGCGACAATGGACAATTCACCTTTGCCAACCTCGTTCCCGGGACCTTCAGCATCACCATCACCGCGAGGGACTTTACCACCCAGACCTTCTCTGGAATCCTGCATCCAGGGGAGTCCTATATGGTTCCGCCGATCACCCTGGCTCTGGTGACGGCCACCACTCGACTGCAGGTGGTGGCCACAGGGACGGAAGTGGCCGAAGAGGAGGTCAAGCTTCAAGAAAGGCAGCGAGTGCTCGGCGTCCTTCCAAATTTCTATGTATCCTATGTCCCTGACGCATTTCCTCTAAGTTCGAAGCAAAAGTTTGAGCTTGCCTGGAAGACGACCATCGACCCCGTCACCATCATACTAACCGCGGTGACTGCAGGAATCGAGCAGGCTCGAAATGATTACAGTGGATACGGGCAGGGCGCACAAGGTTATGGAAAACGCTTCGGCGCCGCTTATGCGGACGCTGCTATCGGTACGTTCATTGAGAGTGCGATACTGCCGTCGATCTTGAAACAAGATCCGCGTTATTTTTATAAGGGGACCGGTAGTAAGCGATCACGAATTCTGTACGCGATCGCCAATTTAGTGGTCTGCAAAGGTGATAACAAGCGTTGGCAGCCAAATTACTCGAACTTCTTCGGAAGCCTCGCCGCAGGCGGTCTCTCGAATCTCTACTATCCAAAGAAAGATCGTGGAGTGGGATTAACGTTCGAAAACGCCGCGATTGGCTTCGGCCTAGGTGCGGTTGTCAATCTCGCTCAAGAATTTGTCCTCCGGAGATTCACCCCGAATCTTCCTCATTACGATCCGGCTCAGTCGGCCCGGAGCCCAGACCCCTCCAAGGACGCCGTACCTTCGGGAGATCGCAGACCGTAAGAAGCCGCGATCCACGCCTGCCCCATTCCTTTCGATGATCGCTGAAGAAGTGTCAAGCGCCGGCAGTTTTGGCCTTTGATTTATCGATTGCATTCCCGCGCACTCTTGGGTACATACTTGGCCGGAGGGATGGTGGTAATGATTTGCGACTGCACTTGATGAGTGCCTCGAATCTAAGGCTATGACTGAAGGAAAAAACCTGAACCGACGTGAATTCATCCAGGGCGGCGCCGCAGGCATGGCGGCGCTCGCAGGAATCGGAAGGGCGGCGAGTCCGCTCGATGCGACAGGCCACGGGGCCGGCACGCAGGAAGGGCCCGACACCATTTTGGAGAGGCGTAAAGGCTATCTCGAGACTCTTCAAAAGATTCTTCCGCGAACCACGACGCACGAGCTCACGGGGCGCATGAACGGAGGCGACAAGGACTGGGAGGCCTGGCTCACGCGCACGGGGGAACTCCCGCCGGACTTTGAGTCGATGCCGTCTAACAACTTCCTGCCTGATCCCCTGTTGCGAGTCGAGGCAGCCACCAGTACAGGCATTACCACCTTGGCGGAGTGGGCCGAGCAGCGGCGGTGGATCCGTTCGCAGTTTGAGCACTGGGTCTACGGAAAGATGCCTCCGCCCCCGGATAACCTCCGGGCAGTGTTGACGGGAACACACCGTGAGGGCGGCGTGACGGGGCGCGAGGTACGGCTGGAATTTGGCCCCGGCCGCCGCGGCATGCTCCATTTGCATCTGTTCATTCCCGATGGCAAAGGCCCCTTCCCGGTTTTTCTGACCAATCAGCCCCTGACCTCCGGCTGGATTTTCGCCCCGATTCGGCGGGGCTATATAGGTTGTATCTACGACGCGACGGATCCGATCTTCGGCGCCACGGATGACTCCGACAAGTACATTGATGTCTACCCTGACTACGACTTCGCCTGCATCGCCCGCTGGGCGTGGGCAGGGATGCGGGCCGTAGATTACCTTTGCACGCTGACGGAGGTGGACAAACAAAAAATCGGAATCACCGGCCATTCCCGCAACGGCAAGCAGGCCGTGCTGGCAGCGGCCTTCGACGAACGTATCGGCGCGGTGGTCGGCTCGAGCGGGACAACGGGCGAGTGTCTGCCCTGGCGATATTGCACTCAGGATTTCTGGGGGACAGGAAGCATCGAGTCCATCACCGGTGGCCCCCACAACACCCACTGGTTTCATCCCCGCTTGCGCTTCTTCGCGGGGAGAGAAGATAAGCTGCCGGTCGACCAACATCAGCTCATGGCGCTCGTCGCCCCGCGCGGCCTCATGATGTATGCGGCCTACAGCGAGCACGAGGGCAACTGCTTCGGGTACGAGCAGGCTTACCGCTCCGTGCGCAGCGTCTATAGATTTTTGGGCCGGGAGGACAACGTCCAGCTTCGTTTGCGGCTCGGCGAGCACAACATTGTTCCCGATCGAACCGAGGAACTTGTGGACTTCTTCGATTCGGTCTTCGGGCGGCGCCAGTTCCCCAAGTCCGAAACATGGATTAACGGATACACCTTTGAAGGCTGGCTCGACGCGTCGGGAGAGCGCATCGACCCCCTGGAACATCCGCGCCGGACCCTGGCGGATTACGTCCCGGCGGATGCCTCCGAGTGGCCCCCTCGAAAGGAAGAAATCCGGAAAGAAATCCTCTGGGCGATGGGGGAAGAACCCCCGGGTCTGCCCTTTCCGGCCGCGCACAAGCTGCCTGTCCCCGTCACGCCCTACTGGATAAATCCCCAGGACAACCCTCTGAACCTGCTTTTCCGCCGACCTCTAAAGCTCTCCAACACGGAATGCACTGTCGTTCCTTACGGGGATGGCCTGCGGGCCGATCTCTACTACCCGCTCGGCCCGGACGGCAAACCCAAGCCCGGCCCCCTGCCCGTGGTTGTGTGGCTCCACGCTTACGCTTATGCGACGGGCTATGCCCGCTGGGTGAATGCGGCATTCGAGTCCCTCAACCGGAAGGGCTTCGCCGTCCTGGCATTTGACCAATTGGCGTTTGGCACGCGCTGTCCGGATTTCCACGATTTCTATCAGGAACATCCCCACTGGTCGCTGATGGGTAAGATGGTGTGCGATACGCGCGGCGTCCTCGACGCCCTTTCCGCCCTGGACTATATCGACCACTCCCGAATCCTTATGATCGGCTACGCGCTGGGCGGCAAGGTGGGCTTGCTCGCCGCCGCGCTCGACGAACGGGTGAAAGCGGTGGCCTCGATCTGCGGCTTCGATCCTTTGCAGCATACCGCGCCGGGCGATGGAACGGAGGGAGTCCGCCACTACTCGCACCTGCACGGATTGCTACCGCGTCTCGGTTTCTTTGTAGGCGAGGAATCGGGGCTGCCCTTCGATTTTGATCGCGCGCTGGCGCTCGTGGCGCCCCGGCCCGCGCTGATCGTCGCTCCCGAGCTCGACCGCTACGTTCACGTGGAGGCGGTGCGGAGTGAAGTCGAGAGTGCACGGAGGGTCTATCAGCTCCTGGGGCGAAGCGAAGCGCTTCGGCTCGAAACACCTCTCGATTACAATCGCTTCATGGGGGACCGGCAAGAGCAGGTAATCAATTGGATTGCACAGATTTCATCAGACCCTGCGCGTTGAAATGGATTGCAGTGAATGATACAATTTGGAGGTAGAATTCCAGTCCTATTCAAAGCCCATTCGATTGAGCGAGTAGCGAGTAGCGCAGACCTGCCTTTTAGGTCTGCGGCTTTTTCGTTCCGGTCAGCGCAGCGTACAATAGGAAGAACCGCAGACCTAAAAGGCAGGTCTGCGCTACTCGCTACGTCTGCCAAGTGGAAGAAGGGTTCGTCTGCATCACGGAGGAGGCCGACATCAATCCCGCTGAGCAGGTTTCGCATCAGAGTCACAGGTTGTAGAAGGGGAAACAGCCATGCAATTTGTGAAGACGTCAAGCGATTCCGAAGTTCGCGTGGTGACGCTGTCCAGGGGCAAGGCGAACGCCTTCAACCTCGCCATGATCGAAGAGCTGATTGAATCGGTGTGCGACGCGGCAGAGGAGAACGCGGTTCGGGCTTTGGTGTTCGCCAGCGCGCAGCCGGGATTTTTCTCCGCCGGTTTCGACGTCGAAGAAGTATTCGCCTACGACCGCGACGCCATGCAGCACTTCTTCAGCCGCTTCATGGAGTTTTTTCAGCGCGTCTTGCGAATGCCAAAACCGGTTGTCGGGGCCCTTGCCGGACACGCTTATGCGGGCGGCGCTTTTCTTGCGATGGCTGTTGATATACGCATTATGGCCGAGGGCGAATTCGGCTTCGCCCTCAACGAGATCAATTTTGGAGCCATTTTGCATCCGATGCTGAGGCGGGCGCTGATCAACATCGTCGGCGCGCACGCGGCCACCCGCATGATCCTGACGGGCGAGAGCATCAGTCCGAGCCGCGCGCTCCAGATCGGTTTGGCGGATGAAGTCGTTCCGATGCATCTGGTGCTGAACGCGGCACTCCAGCATGCTCATCAACTAGCTCAGAAACCGGCGGGTGCATTCGCGTTCAGCAAACGCGCCTTGCAGCGCGATTTGGAATTTCCCGAGAACGAGGAGCCCCTCGAGGAATTCGTGGCGCAGTGGTTCTCGCCCGAATGCGAGCAGCGGAGACAAGCTCTTACTGCCTCAGTCAAGACCAGGCCGCAGGCACGCGTATAAGGCCTTCGGAATCTCGAGAGGGTCAGGCCGGTAGCCGGTCGCCGGATCTTCAACCCACGCAACTGTCCTTCCAAGCGGCCTAAAGAAAAACCGCGCACCGCAAGCCCGGCGGTCCGCGCTACCCAACTCGACGGCTACGTTCGGGTGGAAGCGGCACGGAGTGAAGTCGAGAGTGCACTAAGGATCTATCGGCTCCTGGGGCGAACTGAGAATCCCCTCACCACGATCCAAGGCGGGTTGCCCGTCCGGAACACCTTCACGATCGCTTAGTGTATAATCAAAACACCACCTAGTTTCAGGGACGCTTCTAACTGCCCAACACAGGGGAGCTCGATCTGGTCGGACGAACGATTGCACATTATCGGATTAATGCCGCGCTCGGAGTTGGCGGAATGGGCGAGGTGTATCGGGCGCGCGACACCAAGCTGGGTCGTGACGTCGCGCTCAAAGTCCTTCCGCAAGCCTTCGCCCTCGATGCCGATCGCATGACGCGATTCCAGCGCGAGGCGCAGGTGCTGGCCTCCCTCAATCATCCCAACATCGCTGCGATTTACGGCCTCGAAGAATCCGGCGGCGTGCGGGCACTGGTGATGGAACTGGTCGAAGGGCCCACCCTGGCGGAGCTGCTGGAAAGTGAAAAATCGGAAAACCGAAATTCGAAAATCGAAATTCGAAAATCAAAAACCAGCCCGAGTTTCGATTTTCGCGTTTCGATTTTCGATGCTTTGCACATTGCCCGGCAGATCGCCGACGCGCTCGAGGCCGCGCACGAGAAGGGCATCACCCACCGGGACCTCAAGCCCGCGAATGTGAAAGTGACGCCCGATGGCAGGGTGAAAGTACTCGATTTCGGGTTGGCGAAGGCGGCTGACGACTCCGCGGCTTCCGGTGATCCCTCGAGCTCCCCTACCCTGACGGCCGCGGCCACGCAGGCCGGGATGATCATGGGCACGGCGCCCTACATGGCTCCTGAACAGGCGCGGGGCCATAGCGTGGACCGGCGCGCCGATATCTGGGCGTTTGGGGCGGTGCTGTTTGAGATGCTGACCGGCCGCCGGGCTTTTCCAGGTGAGTCCGCGGCGGACGTGCTGGCGGGAGTGCTCAAGCTCGACCCCGATTGGAGCGCGCTTCCCGCCGCAACACCCGCGTCGATCGTCCGGCTGCTGCATCGCTGCCTTACCAAGGACCGCAAGCGGCGGCTGCAAGCCATCGGCGAGGCGCGCATTGCCATCGAGGAGGCGCTGAGCGGCAGAGAACCTGCCGAGCCTGCGGCCTCATCGACAGGGCCGGCGACGACGACATGGTTGCCCACACGACCGGTTTGGCGCCGGCCCCTGTTTTGGACAACGATCGCAGCGTCGGTGGCGGCGATCGCCCTGGCGTCTTTCCGGTTGCTCCGCCCCTCGCCTCCCATCGAGCGGATGCAGTTTGACATACCGATTCCGGTCGAAATCAATACCCTCTCAATCTCGGCGGATGGGCGGTTACTAGCTTACGCCGCCCGCGATGACTCCTCCGGCCAGAGGATGCTTTATGTGCGGCGCATCGGTTCGCCGAACGCGTCGCGCCTGGAGGGGACGGAGGGCGCGTCGTTTCCCTTTTGCTCCCCTGATGATTCGTACGTAGCGTTTTTCGCGCGAGGCCACCTGAAGAAAGTCGCGGTGGCGGGCGGTCCGCCTCAAGCGATCGCGGACGCCACCCAAGGACGGGGCGGGGCCTGGGGAAGCCGGGGAGTCATTGTCTACGCCCCCGACCCCTTAGGGCCGCTGTGGCGAGTGAACCCGGACGGCACGAATGCCCGTCCGTTGACGGGAGCCCTGCTCGGTCGTCAACGGACACACCGCTTCCCGGTGTTTCTTGCGGATGGCGATCACTTCCTTTTCCTGGCTGGCGCATCCACAAGGGTCGTTGCCAGGGGGGATGCCGGGATCTACCTGAGTTCGCTCCGCGCCGCTGAGAAGAAGTTCATCGTACCGTGCGTCTCGAATCCTGGGTACTCCGACGGACACCTGTACTGCGTCGACGATAAGCAGCAGTTGATCGAGGTCGCCATGGATTCTTCCCGCGCTGAGGTGAAGGGCGAGCCGCGGGTGGTTGCGGCAGGCGTCGGTTACGCCGGCGGTATGAATTTGGCCTCCTTCGCGGTGGGCGGTCATGACACGGTGGTGTATAGCGGCGGCTCCGCGCGCGAGGTCTCGGTTTTGACTTGGTACGACCGCACGGGCAAGGAACAGGGGCAAGTGGGCGAGCCTGGAGTATTGGGGAATCCGTCCCTCTCACCCGACGGGGCTCGGGCCGTCTTCGCAGTGACCGACCCCAAGGCCTTCAGCGTCAATCTCTGGATCGCTAACCTGAACCGGGACACGGTTTCTCGATTCACGTTCTCAGACGAGATCGAGGGCTCCGCTGCATGGTCGCGCGACGGGACCCAACTGGCTTTCTACGGCGACCTCAGCGCGGGCACCGAACTTTTCACCAAGAATGCGAGCGGGCTTCAGCCGGAGAAGTCTGTTTCGAAGATCGATCAGGAAGAGATCATTGTGAGCTCCTGGTCGCGGGACGATCAGCAGGTGCTCTGCACATCCCACCCGGCTGCGGGAGGTTCCAATCTCGTGCTAATCAACGCCAAGAGCGGCAAGCGATCGCCCTTTGTGGTTGGCAAGTTCAACGCGACGAATGGGCAGATCTCGCCCGATGGCAAGTGGGTCGCTTACGCCTCGAACGAATTGGGCGACTGGGAAATCTATGTCACCACTTTCCCGAATGCGGCCGGAAAATGGCAAGTGTCGGGCGGGGGCGGCACGGAGCCGCGCTGGCGCGGAGATGGAAAGGAAATCTTCTATATTGACCCGAAAGGCACTCTCACGGCGGTTGAAGTCACCACGGATCAGGGATTTTCGAGCGGTAGTCCGACCCCGCTTTTCCAGCTCCACGCCCGCGCGCCGTTCGCTTCGAACGACTTGTACTCCTATGACGCGGCGCCGGATGGGAAGCGGTTTCTGGTGAACCGCTATCTTAAGCCGGAGCACGTGCCACCCCTGA
>Ga0187782_10003529_pt1 | contig 11664 bp, 15 predicted proteins | sample 0715_SJ02_MP15_2_FD_132454 | JGI IMG/M metagenome (GOLD analysis project Ga0187782, IMG submission 132454) | Tropical peat soil microbial communities from peatlands in Department of Meta, Colombia - 0715_SJ02_MP15_20_MG | ecosystem: Environmental > Terrestrial > Soil > Wetlands > Peat | place...
ACACCAAGTCGGAATTGGTCACCGCTGGAAAGCTGAAGTCTACCGACGGTGTGTATGGAATCCGCTTCGCGCACAACACCGATGCAACCGTTGCGGGCTTGACTCTTAGCAAGGAATAGGGGACACTCGCCGCCAACTTACGGTAACCCCGTTCTATAAAAGGGGAAGTCAAGAGAAAACACTTCCCCGACGCCAGATGAGATTTCGTCCTGGCTTCCAGCCCGCGTGATGTGGAGAGGCTCTGAGGTTTTCCTCTTTGCTGATTCGGGACTCTAGTCCACCCCTAAATCAACAGAACACAATCGCGAACCTTTTAGACTCAAAAATCGTCCTATGAAATAGCAGTGGCGAGGAGCTTTCTATGGCAGCCAATCTGGTTTGGGGTCTTGTGTTCGCATTGTCGATCTTCGCTGATGTTGCGGTCGCCGTGCCCAGGCAGCCGATTCCTCCGGCGAAGGTGGACGCGCCGCTTGCCGTTGCGGCCGGAAAAGAGACGGCTGTATTTGCGGGTGGGTGTTTCTGGGGCACTCAGGCAGTGTTTGAACGGGTGAAAGGCGTCATCGAGACTGCCGCGGGTTATGCCGGAGGATCGGCAAGAACCGCGACGTACGATCAAGTACTCACCGAAACGACAGGACATGCCGAGTCGGTGCGGGTGGTATACGATCCATCGCGGATTACATATGGCCAGCTACTTCGCATCTTTTTCTCCGTGGCTCACGATCCAACGGAACTGAACCGGCAGGGACCGGACGTTGGCACTTCATACCGCTCCGCTATCTTCTATACCAACGAAGAGCAGAATCGAATTGCCACGGCGTACGTCGCGCAGCTCGACACTGCTAAAGTTTTTCCGAAGCGGATTGTGACGGAAATCACTCCACTAAAAGGTTTCTACCGCGCCGAGGAGTATCACCAGGACTATGCCCTAAAGAATCCCACTAATCCTTACATCCAGATTTGCGATCTCCCAAAGATTAGGGCCTTAAAGGAACAGTTTCCGGAGCTGTTTGTCGATTACAAAGGGAAATAGGCTCACTTCCATCGATGGACCAAGCCTCGCAATGAGACCGAGCGCAGTTGATTGTTCTGCAGCAGTTCGGCCAGCTTCCGTGCATCCACGCGGTCATTCTGATTGCCTTCTTCCAATAAAGCATTCCGACGCGGATCGCAGACCACCAGTCTGGTCACGTAGGGCCTCAACAGGTCGTACAACCAGGCGGACCAGGTCCCTTCTTCAAAGGTGACCTGCACGTCTCCTCGTAGCCCATCGACAAACTGCAGAATCATGTTCGCTTTCGTCTCGATGACGCTTTCCATCACGATCTTGCCGGCGGCATTTCTGACCGCGATCGAAATACTTGCGCCGTGCGGCTCTCTAGTCGTCCAGCAAACCACGCGAGTAGAGTGTCTCGTATGCAGCTATGTCCTTTTCACGATCGGGTGCGACCCGCCGGAATATTTCCGCCGCGAATGCAAATGGTGCAAGCCCGTTTGCGGTAATGACTCCACCATCGCTCACGGCGCGCACCTTGCGATAAAGAGGCGCTCCACGATAGTCCTGTACATGCTTCTGTATGAACCCCTCGCCATTACTCGTGTGTCGGCGCTCATTCAGCAGGCCCGCATGCGCAAGCGCCAGGGTTGCAGCGCAAATTCCCGCTACCACATGCCCAGCTTCGTAGACTGCTTGCACCACAAGGGTGATCTCCTTTATCTCTCCACTCTTCCAGGCGTCACCGCCGGGAAGGATTAGAATGTCCACGCAGCCCGGTTGAATTTCGCTCAAGAGAAGATCCGGGGTAACGTTCAGCCCACCCATGCTTACGATGGGTTCTCGTCGTATACCCACCGACTTAACCGAGAACCCAAATGTTCTTCGAAGTTCGGCTAGAGCTGAGGCGGGTTCCCAATCTGCGAAACCATCAAAGAGGAAGGCGTAGGCGGTTCGGTTTGTCATGGTTTTTCAGATTCCCCTGGTCGTATTGTAGCTCCTCCAGAACCAGGTTCGTTCACGCCCCGCCCGCGAGACCAGATGGATTCTATTCATGCGAGTCGATGGTTAGTCGGGCTAACCGGACACTACGCACTTGGCGTCTCTAAGAGGCCGCAGAATTGCCGAGCGCAAGACGCGGCTCAGTGGCTGCTTCCGCGTTCCTTCTCGTAAAGCTGTTCGAAAAAACCGAGCTGCGTGCGATTCGGTGCTGGCCCGATTTCGGCTCGATCGCCCAAAACCATCGGCCGATCCTCCTTCTTGTCGTCAAAGGCGGGCCACTTCGCCAGACTCTTTCCGTTAGGATCGGCGTTCGTCGCGAAGTTAACCCAATACGACGAGAGCATGTCTGAGACTTGATGATCGAGGTCCGTCCACAAGCGGGGCCGCAGCAAGTTTTGGAAAATATACTGGGCTTCGGCTCCATGAGTAGCGCCCGAACCCAAGCCACCGCGAGAAGTCGCGCCATCCGGCGCAGGAGGCTCATGAATGAAGTAATAAAGAAATGCTTTCGAATGCCCAGTCTTAGTCTGCGCGCGCACCCAAATACGCATGACAAACGCTAGCTCATCACGAAACGCGGCAAGTTGCGACGTGTTCGCTTCCTCATTCGAGCCCGCCGGATAGAGCTTCAGGAACGCGTCAGCCTGATCGCCGAAACGCGTGCGCGAACGCTCGATAAACTTCTCGGCCGTCGTGGGTTGAAGGAAGAATGTTCCTTCGTCCTTATTCGACCCGACGAGTAGCGGCACATCGTTCTGCTTACCCTCGGCGAATATCGTTCCGACGTCCTTTGGGATAAACCAACCATCGATCACTGGTCCGCCACCACGGCCGCCGTTGAGCAAATCTTCGGCCGATATCGCGCGCAGGTTCTCCAGGCTCTCAGCATGCATCTCCTCGGCCATTTTCACGCCAGCTTGTTCGGCTTCCGCGAGCGTTCGTGTGGTTGTGAGAGAAATACCCATCCACGCGCCGCTTTCACCAGCCGCTCGCTGGAACAAACCTTTCGCGCGCGGCGAGCCCATGAGATTGGAAATGCTGGCTGATCCGGCCGAATCGCCGAAAACCATCACGCGGCGAGGATCGCCACCAAATCCGGCAATGTTCTGCTGGATCCATTGCAGAGCGGCGACCTGGTCCATCAGACCGTAGTTGCCCGACGCATGATTTTCGGATTCCTTGGTCAACTCAGGATGAGAGAAAAATCCAAACAGGCCCAACCGGTAGTTGATGGTGACGAGGACGACGCCTTTCTTGGCTAGCGCTTCTCCGTCGTAGCCCGGCGTCGATCCAGAGCCGGTTTGGTAGCTGCCTGGATGAATCCAGACCATCACGGGCCGCCGCTCGCTGGCCGAAGCGGCCGCGGTCCACACATTAAGGAACAGGCAGTCCTCGCTCATCTTGGGCTGATTGGCCATAGGATTCGCGCCGCGGAATGCCGGCTGCATGCAGTTCGCCCCGAATCGATCAGCTTTCCGGACACCGTCCCAACGTGCCGCGGGTTGCGGCGCGCGCCAGCGCAGTTTGCCGACGGGTGGCGCGGCGTACGGGATACCACGGAAAACGCGGACAGCGGCATCCGACGCCGCGATACCCGTGAGCAAACCGGAATCAAGATGAACCGGCTCCTCGACGCCCACAGGGAAGACAAACCATCCTCCCAATGCAAAGATGGCCGCGATGCAGAACGACGCGGGTCGCATGAAAACGCTCTTTCAAAAACCCTAGTGCCGCATTTGTGCAACGCCGTCCGACTGGTGCTATCTGGCTACTACGAATCGGCAACAAGCGCCCTGAAATGCTGCGTAAGGGCGAAATTATCACAGCGAGCTGGGTTAAGTCCCGATCGCGTCGGCAAACCGAACATAACCCGATTCCGGCAGCGTTTGCGAGGCCCTTGTGGGTTAGGGACGATAATTCAACCTGACCTGGGAAGATCGTAGCAGTCGTCGGCCAATCCGGATACTATTGTGCTCGCCAGGCACGAACCGACCATGGCATACCAGGACGGAACGAAACCGGCAAAGGCGAAGCAGCTCACAGCTTCTGAGATTGAGACAGATCTGTCACGGATCCAAGAGCTTTCACAAGAGCACGACGAGGAAAACTGGGAATTCCGGTCCTGGCTAAAACAGAACGCTCCGGACAACATCGACGGCATCGTCAAGGCGCTCAGCCAGAAATACTTCGCCCTCATCGACTGCAGGCAGTGCGGCAATTGCTGTCGGTCACTGCACGCGGAATTCAACAAAAGTGAGCTTCTCACCATTGCAAAAACGCTCGGGCAATCGATAAAAACTTTCGAGAAACAATTTATGTCCGAAGGCAAAGTGACTCCTCCGTGCCCGATGCTGGATGGGAAACTGTGCTCGATTTATGAAAACAGACCGGAGGTTTGCCGGTCGTATCCTCACCTAGAACAGCCACACTTTACATCCCGACTGATGGGCGTGATTGACAATCTTGCGATCTGTCCGATTGCCTTCAACGCCTTTGAAGAGCTAAAAGCAAACCTTCGATGGTCACGGGGCCGCGATGTTTGACACCTTTTCAGAGCGCGCGAAGCAAATGGTATTTGCAGCCCCTGTCAAAGCGGGCAAGCGTGGCGCCAATATGGTCGACGTAGACGATTTTCTTGTCGGTGTGGTCCTTGAAGACCAAGGCGTACTAACCGATGTATTGTCAAACTTTCTTGAGGAACCAGTCACTTTCGTCGCCCGCGCTTAAGCCCATATCCCATTCTTCGCGCCCAAAACAGTACAAGACCTACTAGCAAAACTTCTTCCGAAGTCGAAACCTGTTTCACGCAACGCAGATGTGCCTGTGTCACATTCCCTTGGAAGCGTACTCTATTCAGCGAAAGGCCTTCAGAGCCAGTTTCGGCACAGCCAAGTAGAACCCCTGCATCTATTGGCGGCCATTTTCGCGGAAGAGTCGAAATTGCTGCAAGGCTCAGGAATGACGCGAGAAAAAGTTCTGCGAGCCCTCGGCGCGCTTGTCGAGAATTAGTTTTCAATTGCTCACCAATCGGAAACAGGAAGTCTGCGGCAAATGGACGGTTAGTGCGTTTCTCGGGGCTCTGGTTGGGCCGCATTTCCCCGCAACCTGTTGTAGACTCGGCGCCATCGCAAACAGAGGTGCGATGAATGATCAACCCCTTCGATTACCCGCTTCTTGTTCTCTTGCTTTCGCTCCCTGCCTTTTGGTTTTCCGGTTTGTTGGGCGCCTCGTTCCGCAAGAGACGTGTAGAACTCGCCGAGGGCACTCGCGACGATCTGACATTCGTCCTGGGCGGAGCGTTGACGCTGCTTGCCCTAATCACTGGCTTCACGTTTTCGATGGCCGTCAACAGGTACGATCAGCGCAAGAATTATGAAGAGGACGAAGCCAACGCCATTGGGACCGAATACGCCCGCGCAAATTTTCTGCCTTCCGCAGACGCAGCCGAGGTGCGCGCCTTGCTGAAAAGCTACCTGGACGAGCGTATCCTCCACTACAGGATTCGCAGAGGAAACCAGGCGATGATCCGCGAAAGCGACGCTCGGACCGCCAGGCTGCAGGCTGAAATGTGGTCAACGGTCGCCACACCCACCGCGCCGCCGAACCCTGTGACGACTTTCGTAGCCTCGGGCATGAACGATGTATTGAACTCTCAGGGGCGTGCTCAAGCTGCCTGGCGGAACCGCATCCCTACTGCCGCGTGGACCCTTCTGATCGTTATCTCCATCTTCTGCAACTTCCTGATTGGGTATTCGGCACACGGGCGAAACCCTTCCCTTCTGCTGGTGTTGCCCGTCGCCCTCTCTATTTCGTTGTTTCTGATTGCAGACATTGACAGCCCACGTGGCGGGATCATTAGCGTCCGCCCGGAAAACCTGCAGAGCCTCGCTGAATCCCTGAACGCACGGTAGCTCGCGGTCCGAGCAATTGGGCGGCTAGTCGGCAAACCGGGTGCGCCGTGAAAAGGTGATGGTCCACCGCGGCAGAGAAACTGTTGAGATTGCCTTCTTCGTGGGCTACAGAGATGAACGTCCAGTCGCGGTACCCGGAGGGAACTGTGGTAACAAACGGGGCGGCCTGTCCGTCATCTGGATTGGCAATGTTCCAACGACGCGAACTGGCGCTCATCTCTGGGTGCAGGGAGAAGTCTTGTCAGGGGGGCGCTGTAGGTCAACCCAGTTTGGAATCGTCGCTCTCAGGCGATCCTAGCGCGAAATTTTTCTAGGAAAACGGGGGGCTAGGCACAGAAAAAGAAGAAACCGGGACCTGGAGATTTAGCACCCAAACCTAGTTTAGGCGGCGAGGCGTCAAAAAAGCTTGACCCGAGCCGACATTGTTAGAGATGGGTGATAAGCCGGCTAATCGGCCAATTGCTCTAAAAGGTGGACAAAAACCCCCGATTGTGGCGAAGTCAGAAATCCCACAAGTTCAATGGTGCGGTTGCACGTTGCCTTGCTGCGCCAAGCAGCTAGGGCTAGGGTCGGAACTCTATGTCGCTTGCGCTAGAGCGTTCCAAAATTCGGAAAGGGTTTTGTGCGGCGGCGTGACTCTTTAGAAGGTTGCGCGCCATGACTTCGTTGTAAACCGTCCACCTTACGTGATAGTTTCATTTGATGACTCTCAGCATCGCCCGACTGTCTGCCTTGGGTTCCGGGATCTGCGCTCCCGCGCAGGCCTGTTGTAGCTGTCGTCGCTAGACTCTGGCGCTTCTTCTCGCTATACCGACGAGACTCCCTGTTCGCCCGCAACCAGGCGGTGGCCGCAGGCCGTCGTTACCATCCGTGTTCCATCCATGAGCGAGGCGCCGTCCGATTGCTACTGGTTCGCGGTTCGGGAAAACCGCACTGTGTTTTCTTTATCCGGATAGGAGACTTGCCATGGCACTAGATATGCGACTCGCGCGCAAGACCAGAACTGCGCCGAAAGTAGCAATTAACATACCCGACGCGGTCTCGCGAACGCCCGGCGAGCTCGCCAACATCGTCGCGATGTTCGCGTCGTCCGATGGATGGATCGAACGCGTGCGGCTGCGCGCTGATCGGCGCTGGTACGAGCGGCTGTATGACGGGCCGGACTATGACGTGTGGGTAATTAGCTGGCTGCCAGGCCAATCCACTGGCTTCCACGACCACGGCGCGTCCTCGGGCGCCTTTGTCGTGGCGACCGGGGTCCTTGAGGAGCACCGCCCTGATGGGGGCGCCTACGTAGCGCGTGCCGGCGAACCCCGCACATTCGGTCCCGATTACGTGCATGACGTCCGCAACGTCTCGCTCGCGCCGGCCATCAGCATTCATGCATATTCGCCCCCGCTTACCGAGATGAATGAGTACGAAGTCGATGGTGGTCGACTGATTCCGCGCAATGTCGCGCCCGGGCGGGTCAAGACGGTAGACCAGGTCGTCCGCAAGCGGAGGCGGATACCCGCGAAACGGACAGATATCCCGCGCGTCGAGCAGGTGTTGGCAGCAGCACGTGCCCGACTGCGACGCCTATCTCCAGATGACGCTTTCGAGGCCGTAGTCAAGTCCAAGGCGGTACTCGTCGACATTCGTCCCTCAGACCAGCGCGCGATCGAGGGCAGCATTGAGGACGCGCTGGTCGTCGAACGTAACGTGCTCGAGTGGCGCTTCGACCCGACCTCCAGCGAGCGGCTGCCAGTCGCGACTGCTCATGATCTACAAGTGATCGTGTTCTGTTCCCAAGGCTATACCTCCAGCTTGGCGGCCGCAGCCCTGCAGGACGTCGGACTCTGGCGCGCGACGGATATGGTCGGCGGATTCCGCGCATGGCGCGCATCAGGCCTGCCGACAGTGCCGCCGTGCGAGGTATCCGGCTCTCGGGTCGAATAACAAGTCCGCAAACCGGAGATGTAAAGTGCTGCTTTACTTGTACGGGAACCCCGTTAACCAGGAGCTACGGAACTAGTCCCGGGTCGCCGACGAAGTGCTCCGAACTAACTGCTGGCTTCACCCCTGACCAAGTCCACGCCTGCCAGATGATGACCGAGGTGCACACTGTCTCAATCGTTGCGAAGAACAAGTACTCGGCAAAAGCGGGCGGCCTGCCCCATCCGGCCAGAGGCGGAACGAAGGTCAGGAAACCGTTTACAAGGGTCATAACGCCACCCGCGATGATATTCGCCAGCCGGTTCGCTTTAAACGGAAGCAGTCGACACGCCAGAATCATGGCGATGGGTATTTCCATCAAGACCGCTGAACCCATCAGAGCCCATTGGGGGAGAGGCTCGAATGGGTGTCGCGAGCCAGCAATATCGAACAGGGCAAGAACGTCGGCATACAGGTAATTGAGTAACGCGAAGATCCACAGTACAGACAACCGCTCCTTTGTGTCGTGCATGTCAACCTCCCACGGAAAAGCAATGCAGGGTTCTGAGTTGCGCTCCCGCCCAGGTACCGAGATTCCTTCTCCCATTATGAGGGAGGAATCTCCCCGAGGCTTGGATACTGAGCTATACGGGGAGACCAACGAAAAAGATTCATGGGGACCACGTTCCCTCTGGCCGACCCGTCGATTTCGGGTCAACTCCCGGGAAGTCGGCCAACCGGACATCATGTTCTGTACTAAACTCTGCTTGTCAGGTAAGCCCGTTTCCCAGGACTTTGCCCCTTTTGCGGGTGCATTGTTTGCGATAGTTTCCCGGTGGCCGACAAAACAGCAGATAACCTGATTATCAAGAGCCGCCTGTCTGCTGGGTCACTCAAACCGATAACGAAGAGCTTCTGCTACCGCCCTATAACCAATCCGTCGGTAAATGGAATTCGATGTGGGATTACCCAGGTCAGTATAGAGAATGCACCGATACCCAGAAATCCGAAGGTGTTCAGACAAAGCATGAACGCAGGCTGCTGCGTAGCCGTGGTTTCGCTTCTCGGGTGGCGTGTAGACCCCTGCGATACGAACCACGCCTTGTGTCGGCTTCCGGCTAACCGCCATAGACATCGTCTCTCCTTTTTTATCCCAAACCCAGAGCTGTCCCGCGGCCAACCCTCTGTCTACGCGAAGCTCAGTATCATTAGCGGGTTCGCCAATTTCATCCTGAAACGCACGGGTCCAGAGAATCATCAGACCGCGGTCTTCCGGGCCTGCCTGCCGCAGGTGACCTTCTGTACGAGGAATCTCTCCCACTTCCAGTAGCTCGTAGAGACGCAACCCCTGGAAGGGTTTGACTGCCGACTTACATCGCTCACTCCATTGCCCGGCGAAGCTGGCCGCCGTTGCCGCGTCCCCATGAACGCCGGGCAGCGTCACGCCCGCTTCCGCAATCGCATCCACGACGGCCACCACTGCGCGCGGTTCCATCGGTGTCAGCGTAGCTGGGTATTCCAGCGGTGACTGAACGACCACACCGACGACGGTTTTCTCCCCGCAGAGCGCGATCCAATATCGACCTGGATCGGCGTGAGCGACGCGGGTGTGCAGAATCGACAGAATCAGATTGTGCACAACTGCCTTCGACGAAAGAAACTCGTCAGCCCTCCTTAAGACGAATGCGGGATCTTCGCTAAAAAGTACCTTGAGTTCCATTCGAGAGATATTACTTGAATTTGGATGCCACAGTTGAATGCACAATAGTGAAGTGCACCACTGGGAACGGATTGACGGGCTCATTCGGAAGTTTCCAATTGTGATAAGTCGTGCCAGCTCAACCTATCGAGAGGAGGAAGTTAAGATGCGGATGATCTGCGTGTTGGGCTTTGCATTACTTTTTCTCAACGGGCCAGCGTTTGCCCAACAAGGACCGTGCACAGAAGCCCGCGTAAAAACAGGGGCTGCACAACCGAATCCGCCGATGTCGAGCGACTTTTACTTCTTCTCAGGCGCGCTAGAGAAGCCTGTTGTGGGCAAACAGGCTCTTGACCAAGCCGCCGCGCCGATTAGTGCTGCTCGCAAAAATGAAAAAGACGTGCCGAACAGACCTGATCGAGTCGTTGCCGCGCCGTCCGCTGATATGGCGTACGAATATGGCACTGGTCAAGTGTCATTCGACGATGCGCAAAGCGGAAAGCACTATGATTTCACGGCTGCCTATCTCCGCGTATGGAAGGCGGAGGGCGGAAGCTGCAAGGTGGCGGCCGTAATGTACGAACCCGAAGGACCGAAGTAGAGGATCTCTACAAGTTAAGAGGTCGCGATTCGCAAACCATCGACGGCGGCGGGGAATTCAGTGCCGTTAGACGCAAGCTAGTTGAATCGGACTGAGCAGCTTGGAATGTGTCTCTCAGACCGGAAGACGTAGCGCGAACTGACTGATATACCTCGCCCCCAGACTTCGACGAGGACCATGCTCAGTTCGAACTCAAGTCGTTGAGGGGTTGGACCATGCGATTACGAGTTCTCACGGCACTTCTCATAATTGCCACCCCTACCGCGCAAACGCCCAGGGTCGAGAAGGAATGGCTCGGCCCTGCCAGTCAACGTACCAGGGCGGCACTATTCCGAAGCACTGACGCTGGCCGCTCCCCGATACTGGTCGTCGTTCTGCACGGTGATTTGGGCCTCGCAAACGTGCTGGCGATCAATGCTGCAAGTGAAATTCACGGGATCGTGGCCGCCGCGTTGGTCAGGCCGGGCTACACGGACGGTGATGGCGACACCTCCGACGGAGTCAAGGGCAGTGCAACCGGCGATAACTACACGCCGGAAGTCCTGAACCAGATGGATGCAGCGATCCGCCCACTCAAGAGCCAATTTCATCCATCCGCAGTCGTTCTAGTCGGCCATTCCGGGGGCGCCGCGATCTCCGCCGATTTGATCGCGCGTGACAACGGACTTGCAAGGGTCGCGCTGCTTCTGTCCTGCCCATGCGATGTGCCCACTTGGCGAAAACACATGAACACACTACGTCCCAGTCCACTGTGGGATAAACCCGTCACCAGCATTTCCCCAATGAGCGTTGTGAGCGAGATCAGCCCCAATGCGGAGATCTGGATGATGGTCGGTGACAAGGATGACATAGCACCTCCCGAACTTACGGAACGTTACGCGGCTGCACTGAGAAAACACGGCATCGAGCCCCACGTCATCATCCTTCCGGGCCGCGGCCACAACATCATTTTCGACAGTGCCGTGATCCAGCAACTTTCGGCGCTAGTGGCGCGACTGCGCTAGGAGCTACGTCCAGACGCTTAGTGCGGCGCATCGGCCGCCTGTCGGCGAGTGGCACGGCATTACACTCGCCTGTGGGATTGTAGGCAAACTGATGTCGGTTAACCGGACATGTCTGGTTTCCCCGTTTCTCAGGACTTTGGCCTTTTAGGCGTGCGTTGCTTGCGATAGTTTTCGGGTTGCCGACGATCCAGAAGTTGGCCTGTTCCATCGACTCGAAGGCCTCACGGAAGGCTGATCTTCAGATCGAAGCGGGGTTTGTACTTTCCGGCCGTGAGCTCAACAGTTTGAACCCATAGCGCACTCAGCAATTCAGATGATTTTCCCAACTCTGTAAAATCTCCACCCGGATTGGAAAGCACACGCTCCAAGCGCGGTGTGAAGTTGCGTGGCCGCAATGCGAACTGCTCGATAAGTCGGCCGGCGTACTTGTCGTTGACGAAGTACTCACCGTTCATTGCGAAAAGGGCGTGCACTAGGAACTGTGCGACGCGAGTCATACAGCCCACAGCGTTGTAAACATCAGCCGAGTTTACGAAGAA
>Ga0187782_10003530_pt1 | contig 11662 bp, 7 predicted proteins | sample 0715_SJ02_MP15_2_FD_132454 | JGI IMG/M metagenome (GOLD analysis project Ga0187782, IMG submission 132454) | Tropical peat soil microbial communities from peatlands in Department of Meta, Colombia - 0715_SJ02_MP15_20_MG | ecosystem: Environmental > Terrestrial > Soil > Wetlands > Peat | place...
AAAAAGCGAGGGCCGCGAAGCCGCACAAGTCGGTCCACACTTAGGATGGCGAGCACTCATGCCGCATTGTGGGCACTATCGCCGCCAGTCACGTTGTAGGTAGCGCCCGTGATTAGTCGCTTTCCTCATGATTGCGGCTCCTTAGGCCGGAACGGCACGATGATGGGCTTGTCCTTGCGCAGCGCAGCCATCGTCTGCCGGTCGAGGTTCAGGTGAGCCTGCACCAGCTCGGGCGGTGTCAGTGCCATCCACTGATTCAGGGAAATGTCGGCGAAGTAGGAACTGCGGAACATCTCCAGGAAGCGAACCGGCTCGTTGCCGATGTTCTCGACGTAGTGCCCCATCGCGAACGGTACATAGCCCACATCGCCTGCCTGGTAGTTGAAAGTGCGTGCCTTTCCGCCGGAAGCGAAGACGGTCATGCGCGCCCGCCCGCTGATGTAGTACTGCCACTCGTCGGTATTGGGATGCCAGTGCAGCTCGCGCATCGCGCCGGGCTCAAGTTCCACCAGGGCCGCCGCAATTGTGGTCGCGGCCGGAAAGTTCGACGAGTCGACGATCCGCACCTGCCCTCCCGCCACCTTGATCGGCTCCTGGGCCAGCAAGCGGTGACTATACTTCACGGGCACAGTACCCGCCGGCGACTGGACCGGGGTCAGCGGGCCGGGCACCTTCCCGGAGAAGATGTACCGCGTATGGTCGACGTCCTCCGGCAGGTTGGCGAAAGCAGTCTCGGGCACGCCGAAGTTCTTGGCGAGCACCTGGCGCGACGTATGCGCGAACCAGTCAGTGATGAGGAAGGTTTCGTTCTCCGAGAAGTTGCCGTTGTCGAACACCAGCAGGAATTCGCAGCCCGCCTCCAGCCCCTGAATCGAGTGGGGGATGCCCGCCGGGAAGTTCCACAGGTCGCCTACGCCGATGTCGTCAATGAAGTTGCGGCTTTGCGGGTCGATGGCGGTGATCCTGGCGGATCCGGCGAGCATGTACGCCCATTCGGCTTCCTTATGCCAATGCATCTCACGGATGGCGCCTGGTTTCAGGCGCATGTTCACGCCAGCCAGAGTAGTTGCCACCGGCAGTTCACGCGCCGTCACCTCGCGGGCCCAACCGCCGGTGAGAAGTCGGTTGCGTGCCGCAGCAAAGGAGAATTTTAGGTTGGGGATGGTGCCGGCATCAGTATAAGGCGAGGCCAGCAAGTCGGGGTTTTCAGACTCCAGGGGCACGTTGCGCGGCCCTAGAATCGAAGCGCCCCTGTCGCCGCGAATCGGCTGGGGCCGGGTTGCGAATTCGATTTGTGGGTATTCTTGAGTCTTAGCCATTGGAAGACCTCCTTTTGAACATGCAAACCAATATCCAGCCTCGCTGGTCTAACTTAATGTTCCCGGCGGGGCCATCCATTCCGATGCGTCGACACCGCATGCCGCCTAAGCGTCCTCGATAGGTCGTGGCAGAAGTGAGTTCATGACGCGCGGGCCAGCCGACTCTCAACTACAGCAGGAACGTACGGAAACGTCGTCGACGGCTTCGCGGTGACCGAATCCTTGCCGATCCCCAGACGAACGGGAGTGTTCGCCGCTATCGAGAACATCACATCGGGCGCGTTGTCTGTAAGCGAGCGACCGTTCCACTCTGCGAACCCGAACACGGCGGGTGTACCAACCTCGTAAGGCAGGATGTTAGGGAAAAATCGGTGTGCGACTTTCTCCCCATATGCCCGAGGATCTTCGGCTGTTCCATTTGCAGCGACGACGCCGGCAATTGCTTTTGCGACGGCCGCTCCGTAAGTCGCGAAATCGTCAGCGGGGCGCCCGGCATTAAGACGATTGCCGAGATCTTCGTTGTACTGGGTGAATAGCGGAGGAATCATAGGAAGGCCCACGCGGTTGATCGAACGCCAACCTCCGGCGTCGGTCGCTAAAGTTGCCACCGCCCATACGCCTATTCGACGCTTGTCTCCTGCCTCGGCGAGCAACTCCTTATCCGGGACCTCCAGCACAATGGAGTACACCGTGTGGCCGGCAAACAAATTCCTTGCGCGACTTGGATCCCATCCCGAAAGGTTGATGGACGTACCGTCCTGAAATGCGTGGCCAACGGCGTGCAGCACATCGGGCTCGATCCAGAACGGGTCACCAGCCTGGCCGGCCCAGACGCGCAGTCCAGTTGCCGTGCTGAGGATTTCGCCAGTTGTCCCCTGTGCGACCACAGCGCCAGCCGCTTCCGGATCAGCAGCATCTGCACCTCTGAGACGTCGTACGGTGTAGGTCTGGTTCCCGTGCTTGTCACGTTCGTTGAATTTAAAGCGGTAGGTGACATCCTCAGTTGCATCCCCGTTCAAATCGACTTTGAATTCGTACATTCCCTCCGGGTGGTAGCCAGGCGTAGGGATGGGGCCGAAAATTGAGTGGCAAACGTTGATGACAAACACGGTGCCTGTTTCGCCGCGGAAGAGATAGAGGTCCGTGATGTCGAGGCGAATGTCTTGACGAGCAATTGGTGAATCGAGGTGATGGGACATGGCACTCCTCCTTTGTATGTTCGGCTAGCCATCCAAGCCTTGGACGGGATCAGCGCCAACCTCCTGCGCAATCACGTAATGACGACGTCTTCTGCTCGGATGTTGCTCGCCGAGAATTGATGCACTCTTTTTCTGCGCGGTCTTTCTGATTGGAGATTTCTCAGGCAATGCTGGGTTCAAAGAATTCACGTGTTCTCGATCTCCAAATCCGTGGTTCCCGGTCCAACAATCTGAGCTAAGTCCTGGTAAACGCGCTTGCCGGAGAAGTTAGTACCGGGATGAAAAAGACCCGCACAGCAAATCTGTAGGCTCTGAGCAAAATGGCAGCCACTACTAGTGACTGTTGGAATTGCTGCCAATCAGCCTGCCGCAACATTCCGGTCGCTCCGGCAAACTTGATCGATCCCATCCGCCACCGAGAGCCTGGACCAGTAGGACGGTAGCCACCATCCGCTGTCCCACAATATTGACCGCTGTGACCTCGTCCGCGAGGGCCGCACTTTGCGCGGTGATCACCTCGAGGTAACTTGTGACTCCCCCTTTGTAGCGAGTGACCGAAAGATCGAGTGAGCGTTGGGCTGCCGTCACTGCTTCATCCTGAACCTTGGCCTCGTCCTCCAAAATTCTCATAGCCGCCAGATTGTCTTCCACCTGCTGGAATCCGGTGAGCACGGTCTCACGATAGGCGGCGACTTGATGGTCGTAAGCGGCACGCGCCTCGTCGGTGAGGGAGCGGCGTCTTCCCACGTCGAAAACGGTTACCAAGGCAGACAGTCCAAGCGACCATAGGCCACTCGGCCCATTGATCAGGGTCGAGATGCTGGAGCTTTCAAATCCTCCCGAAGCGCTCAAATTGATTAGCGGGTAATAGGCTGATTGCGCGACTCCAATCTGGGCATTGGCGGCCGCCACTCTTCTCTCCGCGGCTGCGATGTCCGGGCGTCTCTCCAGCAGCGCCGAAGGCACACTGACAGGAACGTGTGGAGGCGGAGCAGAGAGAGGCAGTGGGGGAAGACTGAACTCCGCAGGTGGTTTCCCGATAAGAATTGCCACCGCGTGCTCGTACTGCGCACGCAGCACGCCTACATCAATGGCCTGGGCGCGGGTCGTTTCCAGCTGAGTCTTTGCTTGCTGGACGTCCACTTCCGAAGCAAGCCCTCCCCGGTAGCGGCTTTGATTCAATTCCAGTGCCTGCTTGTACTCCTTAACCGTAGAGTTCAGAAGCTGTTCCTGGGCGTCCAGGCTGCGGGCCTGAAAGTAATCGATGGCCAGATCAGCGTGCATGCTCAGATTGACGGTAGCCAAGTCTGCCGCACTCGCTTGCGCTTGTTCTCGATAAGACTCCACCGTGCGTCGCACTCGTCCCCAGACGTCAGCCTGGTAGGAAAAATCGAACGGCAGCACAAAGTCGTTGTAGGTGGCACCACGCAAGGCTGAACTGGTAGGGCTGTTTGCGGACACGCGCGTTCGAGTCGCTGATGGCCCGGCCGTCACGGTCGGATAGTAGTCGGCCCGATAGTAGCGCAGAACGGCTCGCGCCTGCCGATACTGCGCCTCTGCGGCCTTCAGATTCTGATTCGATACATTGGCCTGGAGTTCAAGCGCATCAAGCTGTGGATCTTGAAATATCGTCCACCACGTACCGCCAAGATTCTGGTCGTTGGGTTGGGCGAGCTTCCAGTTCCCTACCTCTTTATAGGCGGGAGGAGCCTGCATCATAGGAGGGTGATGCTTAGGTCCAACCGCGCATCCGCTCAACTGGAGCACCGCTATCGCGAGCAGAAGTTTCACCCAACGTACTTGGCGCAGGTTTGCAACCAAAACCATTTTGCGAAGGCGTTTCACTTGACGTCCCCCGGCAATGTTGCCTGAACAATTTGCACTTCCTGTCCGGAAACGATCGAGTCGGGCGGGTTGACAATGACCTGATCGTTCGGCTTGAGGCCGGTGACAATCTCTATCTCATTGCCGAAATCGTGCCCAGGAGTCACGGCAGAGAGCGCGACTTTCCCGTCTTTCACAATGCCGACACGTAACCCCTCCGAGCGGAAGATCAGAGTATTCACTGGAAGCAGGAGGGTGGAGGCCTGCGTCGGGACCTCCAAGTGGACCTCCGCATAAGAGCCCGTGAGCAGCGTGCCCGCAGGATTGTCCACATCGATTTCGATCAGCAAGGTGCGGGTTGTCATATTGATGGCGTCGGCAGTGCGCACCAGTTTCCCCTGAAATCTGCGACCTGGAAACTCAGCCAGACTGAGATCTGCTGTCATGCCGACTTTGATCCCTTGTGAGTATTCCTCTGGGACGTTTACGTACACACGCAATTTTCCGGGTTGAGCGATGTGAAAAAGATCGGTTTTTACTCCGCCACTGCTACCGGAATTGATCAGGTCGCCGATATCAGTGTTTCGAGCCGTGACAACTCCGTCGAACGGAGCGTAGATCTTCTCGAAAGACTGCAGAGCTTGGAGTTGCCTGACGTTTGCCTGATTGGCTTCAACGATTGCTTTATTGGCATTGTAGGTTCCCACCGCGTTATCCACGTCCTGCTGAGAGACGGCATGGCTCTTCAGTAATCCCTGGTAGCGGTCCCTCGTGATCTCGGCAAGCGCGAGGTTCGCTTTTGCAGTATTCAGGTTGCTGAGCGATTGCTCCAGTTGCTGGTCGACTTCCGGCGTTTCGATAACAGCAAGCAGTTGTCCTTGCTTGACGTGCGCTCCAATGTCGACATACCACTTCCTCAGATACCCATTTGTTCGTGCATAAATCGGTGAAGTGATGAATGGTTGTACGTTTCCAGGAAGGATGATCTCCTGGGCGGGCGAGCTTCGTTTTGGCGATACCACCGACACCGCCGGTCGAGCCACTCGTGCCGCCTCCGCGCTTAAGGACGTACGCGCCTTGACGCGTGACCATATTCCGGACACCAGGATGGCGGCAACCACGATCAGCGCTATCGCCAGGACAAGCCACGGTTTGCGCGGGCGCTGCTCTTCCCCCACATCATTCGATAGGAGTAATTGCCCACCGGTCAGTCCTGCACTTTCAGTTTGAGGCGACATACTGACTCCACACAAATTGATGCCTATTGCTTGCTTCCAGTTTGGGCCAGCTGCTGGCGTGAACCCTGCAGAACACTGAAAAATGCCGGGACAAAGAACAAAGTCGAAACCGTCGCAAAAAGCAGCCCACCGATGACCGCCCGGCCAAGGGGAGCATTTTGTTCACCGCCGTCCCCTAGTCCGAGAGCCATTGGCACCATGCCGATGATCATGGCCAGCGCGGTCATCAGCACAGGGCGAAAACGCGTGAAGCCTGCCTCCAGTGCGGCGCTGACGGAATTGCTCCCTTCCATCATCTTTTCCGTAGCGAAGCTCACGACCAAAATGCTGTTTGAGGTTGCAACGCCCATGCACATAATGGCTCCCATGAGTGCAGGCACACTCAGCGTCGTGTGTGTGACAAACAAGAACCAGGCAATCCCGGCCAGTGCAGCGGGCAGCGCAGAAATCATGATGAAAGGATCCAGCCAGGACTGAAAGTTGACTACGATCAGCAGGTATACCAGAACTATCGAGAATGCCAGCCCGCTCAGAAGGCCCATATAAGAGGCTCGCATCGTCTGAACCTGCCCGCGGACAACGACTCGTGAACCGCGCGGCAATTCTTGGCGCGTGGCATCAATGATTTTGTTGATGTCGCCGGCCACTCCACCCAGGTCGCGTCCGGCCACAGCACCGAAGATGTCGATCACCGGCGCAACATCGTAATGAGAAACCACTGCCACTCCCGCTCCGCGTTGCACGGATACTAGACTGGCCATGATCGAGGGAGGAGCTGTTGGGTCGGTGCCTGTGATCGGAATGTTCTCTACATCCTGCAACGTGTCCGTACGATATTGCGGCGTCTGAGTCGCGATTTGATAGCTGACACGATTCTTTGGGTCTACCCAAAACGTCGGTGAAGTTTGGAAGCTGCCACTCAGTGACACCAGAAGATTCTGCGCAATGTCGTGGGCGCTAAAACCCAGTTCTTCAGCTTTAGTACGTTCGACTCTCAGGCGGAGATATGGCTCGTCGAAGGCTTGCTGAATGCGCAGATCAGTCGCTCCGGCGATATATCTCATTCTTGCGAGCACTCCATCCGCATAGCGCCGGTTTCCCTCCAAGTCGTTTCCCACGATCTGCACATCGATAGGGGCTGGCAATCCAAAATTGAGAATCTGGCCGACCATATCGGCCGGCAAGAAAGCGAAAGTAACACCTGGAAACTCTTTCGGAAGTGCCAGTCGGAGTTGGCGGATGTAGTCGTCTGTGGAACGGTGCTTGGCGGAAAGGGTGACAAGAATGTCCGCATCCGAGGTTCCAACGGGAGCCGAGTTACTGTAAGACAGATTGATGCCGCTGTAGGGCAGGCCGATGTTGTCAATGACGTTCTGAACCTCGGCTGACGGAATCTGCTGTCGAATTGACCGCTCGACCTGATCGCAAAGGTTGGCGGTTTCCTCGATGCGCATTCCGGTGGGAGCACGGAGGTGAAGTTTGAAAGTGCCGCTGTCTACGCTTGGAAAGAAGTCCCGGCCCAACCAGGGAATCAGAATCGCCAGAGAGCAGAGACAGCTCGCGAAGAAAACCATCAGGAAAGCGCGCCGGTGATGGAGGCAGATGTCCAGCAGGCTGCGATAGTTCCGACGAAATCTTTCGAAGGCTGCCTCAAAACGCTTCTGAAGTCGCACCAGCGGATTGCGGACGCTGGTATCACTGGCCTCCTTGTTATCTCCCCGCAACAAATACTTGGCCATTGTCGGAACGATGGTTCGCGAAAGGAAATACGAGGCCAACATGGCAAATACCACAGCTTCAGCGAGCGGTACGAAGAGGTAGCGCGCCACGCCGGACAGTAAGAACATTGGAGCGAACACAATGCAGATCGAAAGCGTGGACACAAAGGCAGGTGTCGCGATTTGCGACGCACTGTCCAGGACAACTTCGTCCATGGGCCTGGCTGGTTCTGCGTCCCGGTTCCGATTTATGTTCTCGACCTCGACGGTGGCATCGTCCACCAGGATGCCGACCGCCAGAGCCAGGCCGCCGAGCGTCATGATATTGATCGTTTCCCCGATTGCACTGAAAAGAATGATAGAGGTCAGGATCGCCAGAGGGATCGAGGTCGCGATGATCACGGTGCTGCGCCAACTGCCCAGAAAAGTGAGAATCATGAAAGCGGTCAGGCAGGCCGCGATGAGAGTCTCTCGAACCACGCCGCTGATGGCGCTGCGGACAAAAATGGATTGATCGGCTAGAGGGTCGATGCGTAACTGGGGTGGGACTGTGGTCTGAATTTGAGGCAGAAGAGCCTTGATGCCTGCGATCACGTTCAGCGTGGACGCATTCCCCGCCTTTTGGATCGTCAGCAATACTGAGCGCTGCCCATTCACGCGCACGATATTGGTCTGCGGGGGGAAGCCATCCCGAACCCAGGCGACATCTTTGATGTAGATGGTAGTGCTGCCAATCGTCTTGATCGGGATTCTGTTCAGGTCCGCAATCGTCTGCGGTGCTGCGTTAGGAATGGAAACATCGTATTCCCGGGAGCCGATCTTGGACGTTCCCGTGGGCAAGATCAGGTTTTGTACGCTGATTGCATTGACTACATCCAGTGCGGACAGGCCCTTCGACTGCAACGCTGTCGTATTCAGATCCACCTGCACTTGACGCTGTTTACCCCCATAGGGATACGGCACCGATGCCCCAGGCACTGTGATGAGCTGCGTACGAATAAAATTCAGGCCATAGTCGTTTAGTTCCTGCTCGGAGAGGCCGTTGCCGGAAAGGGCCAACTGCAAGACGGGTACGCTCGATGCGCTATAGGCAAGAATGAGCGGCGGCGTCGTTCCCACAGGGAGCTGCCTGAGCTGGGTCTGAGAGACCGCTGTGATCTGTGCAATACCCTGTTGAATGTTCGCGGTCGGCTGCAGGAACACCTTAACAACAGCAATTCCATACAGCGACTGCGACTCGATGTGTGCGATGTTGTCGACGGTGGTGGTAAGCGCTCGCTCTGTAACGGTAACGATCCGGTCGCTCATGTCCTCAGGGACAAGCCCGTTGTAACTCCAGATGATGCTGACCACGGGAATGTCGATGTTCGGAAAAATATCAGTTGGGGTGCGAACAATCGCGAGCGTCCCCAGAATCACGATGAGGATGGCCACAACCACAAAGGTGTAGGGCCGTCGTAACGCGAGTCGAACGATCCACATAGAATTTCTCTTCGGTTTGTCAATTACCGACGGCTGCTTGTTTATCGCGGGTTAATCCGCCTAGTCATTTACGACGCTATGCTCAGATCCGAAGATCTCCATCAGGCGCCTCCTTTTTCTGAGCGGCAGCGTGCTGCTCGCGGCACCCACCTGGAATGCTCGCGCTCACCGTGTAAACCAATCTGGAACTGCGCAAACGTGACGCAAGTTTGCTTCCACCGTATCGACTACCCCGTCGATGTGCCCGGAGAGCGCTAGCTGCGTCATGGACGACACCATAAATCCGCTCGATACCTACTTCGACCACCTGCTTACCAATTCATCAGCAAATCGATGTGCCACGTTTCAATCCTGCCTCGAGCGCTCGTTCCTTTTGTTGCTCTCCCCGTAGGTGGTTGTGTCCGTGAACTTTAGAAAGAAAACTGCTCTTGGCGCCACCCGATTCAGTTTGAGCACCGTAGATCGTTGTGCCTGCCGCATCGTGCTACTGTGCCGGAATCGATGCGGCACTTGCATCACGAGATGGAGGGTTTTTGGAGTAACACGCTGGTTTCATGGAGAAATACCACGATAGTGGTAATTGAGCTACGCCACCTCGCAAGACGGACGGCTCTCCTGCTGTGCGGCTTGGTGATGGCCAGGCTTTGGCGCTCTCCCGATGAAAGCTGGGCTCTGGCCACGCGCAGCGATGTTCCCACGGACCTTTTCCTCTCACCGACAAGGCGGGAGCTTGTAATTTCAGCTTCTGCTCAACGGCGGAGATGTGGCTTGCTCTGCCGATTCGCGCTTTAGATTAGGGTTTGGCCGGGGCGTTGTTAGGAACTTTCGGTGTGAACTTCCGGACGACAAATTCTTGAAACAGATTAGTGACGGCAGTGGCGCCAATCCCGATTGCCGCGTTTTCGAAAGTTAACCCCGCACCGTTGCGATCGTTCGCTGGATAGTAGAGATTTGAAATACCGCCCGCGGCCAGGCTTCCGAGGATATTCGAGTAATTTGCCTGCCAGCGTCCATTGTCGCCCTTGCAAATCACTGAATTGGCAATCGCATACAGAATCCGTGATCGCTTGCTACCGCTCCCCTTGTAGAAATACCGCGGATCTTGTTTCAGCAGCGATGGCAGTATGGCGCTTCCGATGAACGTGCCCGTAACCGTGTCGGCATAGCCGGCGCCGTAGCGCTTTCCATAACCTTGCGCGCCTTGCCCATATCCACTGAAATGATTTTGCGCCTGCTCAACTCCTGCAAAGACCCCATTCAGTACGAACGTGACTGGATCCACCGTAGTCTTCCAAGCAAGCTCGAACTTCTGCTTCGAGGTGAGCGGAACTGCTTTGGGGACGTAGCTGACATAGAAATTTGGAAGGACGCCAAGCACGCGCTGCTTCTCTTCAACCTTGATCTGCTCCTCTGCCACCTCGGTCGATGAGAGTCCGACCTGCACCTCAGTGATAGCGGCAGCAACAGCCAGCACGATCTGCGGGACAATGTAAATCTCCCCCGAACGCAGGATTCCAGAAAGCGTTTGCGTCGCGAAGCCCGCCGACGTAATTGTCAGCTGGAAAGGTCCAGGAGCGATGTTGGCAAAGGAGAATTGCCCATCGGCGCCTGATAGCGCTTCTTGGTTTAGGGATTGATCTTCACCAGTAAGCCTCACCCGCGCTCCGGCGACGACCGCTCCACTTTGATCAACGACCGTTCCACTGACGCTTCCGGACAATCGCTGACCGGGCAGTTGCTCGCCGGCTGAGGCTGTCCCCCGGTGTTCCGGACCAGGCACAGGCGTTGGCTCAGGGGTCTGTCCTAAGCAGAACGACGTCCAACCCAGAGTGACAAACGCAAAAACTATGAATCCAGACTTGAATTGGATTCCAATCGTCAATGGTGACAGTACCTCTACTGTCGTGCAATCCGACTTTCGTCTTGTTTAATCGAACAATGGTCTGGGGGAATACTACTGGATCGCCTCCAGAACACGTGCAAGGTCCTGTCCCAATAGCGACTTGGCCATGAACGCATCTGCCCCAGCCACCCTGGAGGCGAGGCGCAATTGATCAGAGTCCTCCGCCGACATCAGCACAATCTTCGTAGCGGGAAAATACCGGGAGAGGACGGAAGCGGCCATCAACCCGTCCATTTGAGGCATCTGCACATCCATGATGACCAGGTCGGGTTGCAGGTCAGCGACTGCCTCGATGGCCTCGATTCCATTCCCAGCGGTGCCGATCACTTCAATTGTTCCGTTCTCTTCAAGAACCGCGCAGATCACAGTCACGTAATCGGCAGAATCGTCGACGAGCAGTATGCGAAGTTTCTGCTGTTGCGCAGGCAGTAACTGGTGTTCAGCATGGGCATCAGTGCGCAAACCATACTCATTATCCACTGCATTACCTCCACAACAGTCATGAACAAGACTCAAGCAACAGCCATCCTGACCCGCCGCAAGGAGAAGTAGCCCTGAAGCAACAGCCAATCATTAAAACCCTGTTTTTGAGGTACGTGTGTAAAGAGTTGTCAAGAGGCGTAAATCTTCGGTAACTCTGCCTGATCGGAAGTCACACACCTGAACAGCACCCAGGGAGCGCTTCAGGGCCGGGGTGTGGCGACAAATCCGAAAATGTCGGCCTGGTCAAGATACAGAGTTTGCGCGTAGGAGACGCAACTCTCTCCAATCAGGCCTTTTTGCTCACCTCAGTCGTCTCGGTTCTGACAGCCACCGGCCGCATCACGCATGAATCGCTTGGTGACAGCTTGAGATGGCGGCAGATCGAACTTTAGACTTCCAACTGGGAGTACTACTGCGGCGGAAGCCCACCTCTGATGTCGCCCCGGGGGTGGTGATACGAACAATTGTTCGAACGTACGTTCGGTGTGATGTTCAT
>Ga0187782_10003531_pt1 | contig 11658 bp, 11 predicted proteins | sample 0715_SJ02_MP15_2_FD_132454 | JGI IMG/M metagenome (GOLD analysis project Ga0187782, IMG submission 132454) | Tropical peat soil microbial communities from peatlands in Department of Meta, Colombia - 0715_SJ02_MP15_20_MG | ecosystem: Environmental > Terrestrial > Soil > Wetlands > Peat | place...
ACACTACGCCGATAGAAACAGAACATAAATCTCACGGAGGCATCATCAAGCGATGCGCAGACTCACCCTGCTGTGCGCGTTTTTCATCTTCTCCATCGCGGCCTGTAACAAATCGTCACAACCCGCGCCTTTGCAGAAAGGCCTGAACGGAGCCGGCGCCACGTTTCCCAACCCCATTTACTCAAAGTGGTTCAGCGACTACCACACTCTTCATCCTGATATCGAAATTAACTATCAGTCCATTGGCAGCGGCGGCGGAATCCGCCAGGTCACGGAAGGCACGGTGGATTTCGGCGCGGCCGATGTGCCCATGACTGATGCCCAACTCGCCGAGGCGCAATCCAAACTCAATACCCGCGTCCTTAACATTCCTACCGTGCTGGGCGCGGTTGTGCCCGCTTATAACATTCCGGGCGTGAGCGGGGAAGTGAAGTTCACGCCGGAGGTTCTGGCGGGAATTTTTCTGGGAAAAATTACCAAGTGGAATGACAAAGCGATTACCAGTGTCAACCCCGGCGTCAAATTTCCCGACAAACCTATCATCGTGGTTCACCGCTCGGAAGGCAGCGGCACTACGTTCATCTGGACCGACTTTCTCTCGAAGGTGAACAGCGACTGGAAGGGCAAAGTGGGCAGCGGAGCTTCGGTGCAATGGCCCGTCGGTTTGGGTGGGAAGGGCAATGAGCAGGTGGCGGGGGTTATTCGCCAGGAGCAGGGCGCAATCGGATATATCGAACTCATCTATGCATTGCAGAACAACATAACCTTCGGCAGCGTCCGCAACCCTGCGGGTGAGTTCCTGAAGGCGTCTCTGGAAGGCGTGACCGCCGCGGCGGCGTCGGTGCCGGATATACCTGCCGATTTTCGAGTTTCCATCACCAACGCACCGGGCAAGGGTGCGTATCCCATCTCCAGCTTCACCTGGCTTCTGATTCCAGAGCAGTCGAAAGATCCTGCCAAAGGCAAAATCCTCTCCGATTTTCTGAACTGGATGATCACCGACGGGCAGAAGTCGACGACGGCCCTCAGCTACGCGCCGCTGCCCGAAGGTGTAGCCCAAAAAGTGAAGCAAGCAATCAAGGTCGTTCACTAGCGGCCGGCGAGGTAAGGTCGTGGAATGGTGTAATCCTGAGCGCAGCCGATTTGCGGGCGGAACGAAGGGTCTTTTACCCGCAGGTCCGTTGCGTGTGAGATTCCTCGCCCGCCGGTGAAAGCGCCGGGCTTCGGAATGACCCCACCTAAGTCCCGGAATTCAATTCTTCATTACCTTCTTGATCCGCTTCGCCGGGGCCTGCGCGGAATGTTTTATACTAGATAGCCGCGCAGCACCCTCGCACATGGCTCGCATTTCACTGGACAATCCACAGTATTTCATCAACCGCGATACCTCCTGGATCGAGTTCAACCGGCGTGTGCTCGAAGAGGCCGAGGATGAAGGCAATCCGCTGTTGGAGCGGTTGAAGTTTCTCGCCATCTCTGCCAGCAATCTGGACGAATTTTTCGAGATTCGCGTCGCCGGCATGGTGCAGCAGATCGAGGATGGCTACAACGAAGCCGGCCCCGATGGCTTGACCTTGACCGACAAGCGCGATGTGCTGGCGAATCTTACCCACAAGTTTGTCCAAGAGCAATACGAGTGCTGGAACACGCTGCGTCCGGCATTGGCCGAGAGGGGCATACGCCTGCTCGGGCTGCACGAGCTGGACGCCGAGGCTCGCCGCTTTGCCGACGAGTATTGCGAGAAAGAACTCGATCCGCTGTTGACGCCGGTGACGGTCGATCCAACGCATCCCTTTCCCCGCGTGATCAACAAGGCCCTGTGCCTGGGATTTCTTCTGCGCCGCAGGCGGCGCTCGGCGCTCACTTACACCGGGGTGGTTTCCGTGCCGCGGGCGCTGCCCCGGCTGGTGCGCTTGCCCTCGGAAAACACCACCGATTTCATTTTTCTTGCCGATCTGGTGGCGCACCATGCCGAGCGCATGTATCGTGGCTACGACATCGTTTCCTCCGCGCCCTTCCGCGTCACCCGCAACAGCAATCTTTATCTCCAGGAAGAAGAGGCGCGCAGCGTTCTGGAATCGGTGCGCGCCGAGCTGCACAACCGGCGCAAAGGCGACGCTGTACGCATGGAGATTGAGGCCGACGCCGATCCGGAGATCATTGACCGCCTGCGCACCGTATTCGAACTCGATCCCTGGCAGGTTTTCCCGGTCAACGGTCCGGTGAATCTTTCGCGACTCTTCAATGTCTATGAGCAAACGCTGCGTCCCGACCTCAAATACCGCAGCTTCACGCCCCGCGAGCTGCGGCTGACCGCCAAATCCCAGAACCTGTTCGAAGAATTGCGCCGGCATGATGTGTTGCTGCATCACCCCTACGATTCCTACGACGCGGTGGTGTCGTTCATCGAATCGGCGGCGGAGGATGACCACGTCCTTTCCATCAAGCAAACGCTGTACCGCACCAGTGAGCACTCCGCCATCGTCCCCTGTCTGATGGATGCCGCCTCGCGCAAGGAAGTGACGGCGGTGGTGGAATTGAAGGCGCGCTTCGACGAAGCCCACAACATCCGCTGGGCGCGCGATCTGGAAGACGCCGGCGTGCAGGTGTTTCACGGGCTGGTTGGCCTGAAGACCCACTGCAAGCTTTCGCTACTGGTGCGCCGCGATCCTGATGGCGTGCCGCGCAGTTACGCCCACATCGGCACCGGCAACTACAACGCCACGACCGCCAGGATTTATACCGATCTCAGCCTGTTCACGGCCAATCCGGAGATGACCCGCGCCGTGCATGATGTATTCAGTTTTCTTACCGCCTATGCGGAGAATCCGAGTTACGATCCGTTGCTGGTGGCCCCGCTCGATCTGGCGGAAAAATGCATTGCCCTGATCGACCGCGAGGCCGAGCACGCGCGCCAGGGCCGGCCCGCGCGCATCATCGCCAAGATGAACGCCCTGCTTGACAAAAACATGGTGCAGGCGCTCTACCGGGCTTCCCAGGCGGGGGTGGAGATCGATCTGGTTGTGCGCGGCATCTGTGCCCTGCGTCCCGGCGTGCGCGGCTTGAGTGATCGCATTCGCGTGCGCAGCATCGTGGGGCGGTTCCTGGAGCACAGCCGGATTTACTATTTCGCGAATGATGGCGCCGAGGAAATCTATACCGGCAGCGCCGACTGGATGCCGCGCAATCTCTATGAACGTGTCGAGGTGCTGGTCCCGGTGCGCGATGAGTTTTTGCGGGAGCGCATTCGCCGTGAAATTCTGGACGCGTATCTAGCCGACAATCGCAAGGCGCGCATCCTGCTGCGCGACGGCTCCTACATACGGGCGTGGCAACCGCTCCACGGCAAGCGCAATCGCAAACCGCCTACCGGCGCCGCCGCCTTCAGCGCCCAGGATTTTCTCATCAGCGTGGCCGAAGGCAAACAGCCCGCCGATTTCACGCCGCCTCAGCTTCCGGCCGGCAGGCGTAAAATTGCCCTCAGTAGAGTACGATAATTCCTGATGATCATCTACTTCCTGCGGCACGCCAGCGCGGGCGACCCGCTGATGAATCTGAAAAAAGACGACAAACGCGCGCTCGACAAAGAAGGCATCGAGCAGTGCGGCTATGTGGGCCGCGCTTTAGCCGCCATTGAGGCGCAGGTGGATGTGATTGTTTCCAGCCCGCTCAAGCGGGCCACGCAGACGGCTTCGCTGGTCGGCAACGAGATGGGCTACGAAGGCGAGCTTCAGATGGAGAACGCATTGCGTCCCGGGGCGGCTTTCCCCGAATTCCGTCGCATGCTGGAAAAGTATTCCGGACAGGAATCGATCATGGTGGTGGGGCACAATCCCAACCTGAGCCAGTTTCTGGGGGCGGTGATCAGTGAGTCCGGCGGCGAAGCTTCCGTCGATCTGAAAAAAGGAGCGGTGGCGCGGGTGGAAATGCGGCGCAACTCCGGCACTCTGCACTGGTGTCTCACGCCTAAGGCGCTGCGCACCCTTTACGCCGTCGCCGTGGAAAGTTCGCGCCCGAAGACTTCACGGAAGTAGGCAGCGTCGCGCTCGATCGCCCAAAGTTCCAGATCCACTCCCATACGCCGGCGCGGAACTAGGGTCAGGCGCACCTCCGCGGCGCGATGGCTGACCCGCACTTTCTGCACGGCGCGGCTGCGGCCCAGGTTCAAAGCCCGGGCCAGCCGCAACAGCAGAATCGCTTTCTGCACATTAGCCCGCTCCTGGGGATCGATCATCTTCATAGGCGTGTCTTCCGTCGTCGGCCGCGATTTTCCCAGATAGCGCGCGAGGGCGGCGATCATGCGCCGCTGCTGCGGCGTATAGCCCAGAATTTCCGAATTCGAAATGATGTAGTAGGTGTGGCGGTGATGGCCCATGCGGTTTACGTAGTCCCCCACTTCATAAAGCATGGCGGCCGCCGAGAGCCACTCGCGGTATTCCGCCGGCAGGCCGTGAACCGGACGCAGCGCAGAGAACAAAAACATGGCCGCATCGCGCACGTCGAGGGCGTGCTTCATGTCGACGTGATAATGGCTCACGGCGCGGGTGATCGATTCCCAGCGTTCGGAAGCGATCTGCCTTCCCGAGCGGGTGCTGCGGTCGTAGTCGGCCGCCATCTGGGCCAGCAGGCCATCGCGCAGGCCCAGCGAGGAATAGCGAAAGCCCTTGAGGTGGCAGCGCTCCAGCAGTTCGTGATAGGCCACGGCGCCGGCCACGATGATCTCCGCCCGTCTCGGCCCGATGCCTTCAATCTGCCGCCGCTCGTCCAGCGGCAGGCGCGCCAGTTGTTTGGCGATGCGCGCCATCTCGGCGCGGGAGACCACTGTGCGCTGGCGGCTGCCGTTTCGTCGCAGATGGCTGGCGGCGGCGGCCAGCGCCGCGGCCGTGCCGGAGGTGGCGATTACATTCTTCACTCTAGCCGCCACCACCCGCGAAGCGATGCGGTTTACTTCGCGGGCCACGAAACCCTGCAATTGTTTGAGTTCCTTCTTGCGCGGGGGATCGTGGCTCAAAAAATCATTGGTCAGGCGCACCGCACCCAGGGGCACGCTCACCAGGTCGCGGATGTGGTTGCGTCCCGACACCGTCAGCTCGCAGCTTCCACCCCCAAGATCGACCATTAGCGTGGGCGCGCTGTCCAGGCGCAGATTGGAGACCAGTCCCAGATGGATCAGTCGCGCCTCTTCCAGGCCGGAGATAATTTCCACATCCCATCCCGTCGCCGAGCGCACCCACTCCAGAAACGCCTGCGCATTGCGGGCATCGCGCAAGGCGCTGGTGGCGACCACGCGTACCGGATCGGTGACCACCTGTTGCGTGGCACGATGGAAGCGGCGCAATACCTTCACCGTATCCGCCATCGATTCCGGGGTAAGAAAGCCGGAGCGGAAAACTCCCTCGCCCAGCCGCGTGACTTCACGGTCTTGGTGGATGGCGCGCAGGTGGCCGCGGGTCAGGCGGGCGATCTTCAGCCGCACAGAGTTTGAGCCGATATCCACCGCGGCGAAGGTAGGCATGGGACAAGGCCAACAGTTTACATGGCCGCTGGCAAACGGTCATCCGTCAGCGTATGGCCGGCAGCCAAGCGCGCACCGCGGCGCAAGTTGCCGCCCTTAGGGCTTGCCCAGCGTGCTGCGATTGAAGGCTAGAGTTGTAAATCGCGGAGGCCGCGGAGAAATGCCGCGGGGGGACGCAGGGAAAGACTTGGTGGAGTTCCGGTGAGATTATGGTTTCAACTGGGCCAGGGCGTCGAGAAGGCGATGGGCGCAACTGTTACAGCAAGGCCCCTGTTGGCGGGAATTATCCGGGTCGCAACGGATGTCAAAGTGCAGGGTGGCGGGGTTGACCCCACACAGTTCACAACGCACATCTCCCACCTGCGCCGTGAAGGTCATCGAATCAGCCACAAGCTACCCAAATTTAGCCTACCGCACGCGGGGAAGGGCGGACGGTGACGAAGGTGCGCGGCCCGTGAGGATCACATTTCAACAGTGACTCGGCTCACTGCGGCAGATCGTTAGATTTACCTCATGTGCAAGTGTGGGCTGGGCTTGGTCTCCCGCGCCAGAGCCTAGGCTCTTGGACGGGGTCGCGTTCGGTCGCCCTACTTGCGATTGCGCTCTGGGTTCAGCTACTTCCCCACAGTCGCAAGAGACTTCCCGCTTACACTGGCAAGTTTGACACGACCATTGCTCGCGTCAATTCGTTTGGCAGACGAGCATTGGCGTGCTCTCCTCCACCGCGCCGTCAAGCGGCCGACGCGGTGCGCACGGTTTTTACGGGTACTCGGGCCGGGGCAGGGCCGGCAGGAGCTTCTTTCGAAATCAGATGAGCGCGCATTTGCGCCAGCAGCGCTACCGCATGGCGAAATTTCGCGCCCGTGACATTGTGCAGTTCGGCTACCAGCGCTGACTCGCGCACGTCGCCCAGATCGGCGCTGGCGCTCTGCATCAGGGTGAACCAGTCGTGCCAGTCGCCTAACGCATCCTGAATGCGCTTGAGCTGGGCAGTGAAGCGTTGCGCCTCGGCGGAATGGCCGGCAAATTCCGCGGCGTAGCGCGAGCGCTTGCTCAGGATACGGTAGCGATGCAACAAAGCCTCGTTCACCGGTTGCTCGTGATCGATGGCGTTCAGCATGTGTCGGGCAACCGTCAAAGGATCGCGGCCGGTTTCCGGGTTGAAGTTTTTGCGGGCGCGCTCCAGGCGCTTAAGAATTTGCCGTATGGTGCCTGCGTCCACCGCTTTGCTCAATTTCTTTTCCTGTCGGCTCCGCCGCTCGATGAGACGGTTCACCAGTTGTGTCTTGCGGCGGGGTTCTTGCGCCACTTTCAGGCGCCGCAGGGAGGATAACTGGACATCGAGGTCGCGCACCTTGCCGGCTCGCCGGCGCACCTGGCCGAGCAACTTCAACAGCTTCCTCTCATTGCGGTCGAGTTTGGGAGAGAGTTCGCCCAGCAATATTTGCAGACGGCGCGTGCCAGTGCGGAAACGATGAACATTCTCCGCCTGCGGCTTCGAGCCAAGCTTGACCACATCGCGTTGAAGCTTCTGAAAGACGGAGCGGCTCAGCTTGGCATCGACCGGCATAGATGAAATCGGAATTGGCAGATGAAAATACAATCTTGCCGCCAAAAAGGCAACCTGAAAAACCGACCATTTTAACCTCCCGTTAACAGGATTTTGCTACGGTAAAACAGAATGGCATTTCCTGCATCGCCGCGGCCGCCTATGCCAGGTCCCCAACCTGTTGAAGCGAAAAAGGTTACTGACTTGCATCCGATGGGAACGCAGGCCTCATTGCTTCTCCGGGCGGGAAACGGGGAAGCCGGCGATAAGATCTTCCGGTTCACCATGGTGCTGTGCGGCCTGGCGGTTTTGGCCATGCTGGTTCTGATTGTCTATGAACTGGTGCAGCGATCGCAACTGTCGTGGCAAGCTTTTGGATTCGCCTTCTTCGCGGCTCGCGATTGGGATCCGGTGAACCAGCACTTTGGTGCGCTGCCCTTTGTTTACGGGACGCTGGTATCGTCATTTCTGGCGCTGCTCATCGCCGTGCCTCTCTCGATTGGCGTCGCCGTGTTCACAACCGAAATGTGCCCGGTTTGGTTGCGTGGGCCGCTCTCCTTCTTTGTGGAGTTACTGGCCGCCATTCCCAGCGTGATCTACGGGCTGTGGGCCATCTTTGTGCTGGTGCCGCTCCTCAGCAATTATGTTCAGCCGTTCCTCGCGCGCACCCTTGGCTGGACGGGATTGTTTGAAGGTCCGCCGTACGGCATCAGTATGCTGGCCGCGGGAATCATTTTGGCGATTATGATTGTGCCCATCATCTCTTCCATCACGCGCGAAGTTTTGATGGTTGTGCCGCAGCATCAGCGCGAAGCCGCCCTGGCCCTGGGCGCGACGCGCTGGGAGATGATTCGTGTCGGCGTGCTGCGCAATGCTCGCGCCGGCATCATGGGCGCCATCATTCTCGGCCTGGGACGGGCGCTGGGAGAGACCATGGCGGTCACCATGGTGATCGGCAACCGTCCGGAAATCGTCAAATCTCTGTTCGCCCCCGGCTACACCATGGCCAGCGTGCTGGCCAACGAATTCAGCGAGGCCACGGGGGACGTTTACCTCTCAGCTTTGATCGAGATCGGTCTGGCGCTGTTTCTGGTCACCATCATTGTAAATGCCCTCGCCCGCTTGCTGGTGTGGACGGTTACTCGCGGGCTGCCGGCAAGTACCCATGCCTGAGCTTATGCCCGAGAATCCCCAAACCGCCCTGCCTCGTAGCGTGCCGCCCATCTCACTGCGGCGGCGGATCACTGACCATGTGATGACGGGATTGGCGGTATTTACGGTGATTGTGGTGCTGGCGCCGCTATTCGCCATTTTTGCCTATCTTGTCTATCGCGGCGTGGGCTCGATCAACTGGGACTTCCTGACGCAAACGCCCAGGCCGGTGGGCGAAGTGGGCGGCGGCATGGCCAACGCCATCGTTGGCTCCGCCTTGATTCTCGCCCTGGCCAGCATCATTGGCGTTCCTTTGGGCGTGGGCGCGGGTATCTATCTCGCCGAATACGGACGCAACCGGCTGGGCGATGCCGTTCGCTTTACGGCTGACGTGCTCAATGGTGTGCCCTCGATCGTGATCGGCATTGTGGCCTACGCTCTCGTGGTTCTTACGCAAAGACACTTCTCCGCGCTGGCGGGGGGAGTCGCGCTGGCCATCATGATGGTTCCCACCATCAGCCGTACCACCGAAGAGATGCTTCTGCTTGTCCCGCAGGCCTTGCGCGAGGCGGCCTATGGACTGGGCATTCCGCGCTGGCGTACGACTCTTTCCATCACCCTGCGCACCGCAACTTCCGGGGTGATTACCGGCATCATGCTGGCTTTTGCCCGGGTGGCAGGCGAAACCGCACCCTTGCTCTTTACCGCCTTCGGCAATCAATTCTGGAATCTGCGGGCGAATCAGCCGACCGCCGCGCTGCCGCTTCAGATTTTCAGCTACGCCATTTCGCCTTACGATGAGTGGCACCGGCAAGCCTGGGCGGGAGCGCTGGTGCTTATCATTCTCATCGTCAGCGCGGTAGCGGCGGTGCGTTTCGCGGTGCGCCGTGGTACCTTTGGAGCGGCCTAATCATGGGCGTCGGAATCCAGGTCGAGAACCTCAATGCGTGGTACGGCAAGACTCAGGCGTTGTTTGACATCCAATTGAGCGTCGCCGCCAACCACGCGACGGCGTTGATCGGACCCTCGGGCTGCGGGAAATCCACCTTCATTCGCTGCCTGAACCGCATGCATGAAACCATCCCCGACGCGCGCGTCACGGGCACGGTTCGTATCGGGGAAATCAGTGCTTATAACGGGACTTCCGCCACCCAGTTGCGCCGCCGCGTCGGCATGGTGTTTCAGAAGGCTAATCCCTTTCCCACCATGTCGATTTACGACAACGTCGCGTCCGGCCTGAAGCTGAACGGGTTTCGCGACCGGCGCAAGCTGGACGAGATCGTGCATCGCTCGCTCGATTCCGCCGCCCTGTGGGAAGAAGTCAAGGACCACATTCATAAGAAGTCCGGCGCCAGCCTCTCCGGCGGACAACAGCAGCGCCTCTGCATCGCCCGCGCACTGGCCGTCGAGCCGGAGGTTCTCTTGATGGATGAACCGTGCTCGGCGCTCGATCCCATCTCCACGGGGAAGATTGAGGAGTTGATCTTTCAGTTGAAGGAAAGGTATACCATCGTAATTGTCACTCACAACATGCAGCAGGCGGCGCGGGTGGCCGAGTTCACCGGATTCTTTCTGCTGGGCCGCATGATCGAGTTCGACAAGACGGAGAAGATCTTTACCAACCCGTCGGATAAGAGAACGGAAGACTACATCACCGGCAGATTCGGATGAGTATGCGTTTCCGCCCGCCGCAAGATTCGTAGCAGGGCACGCCTTTAGGGTGCGGAAGAGTGATGGAAGGCAGCGCGTCTTCAGGCGCTGTTTTCAGGGGTTCTGATAAATGCGTACGCGTTTTCAGCAAGGGCTCGACGATCTGCGCGAGAAACTGCTTCGCATGGGTGGATTGGCGGAGCAGGCGGTTGATCGCGCCCGCCAGGCCTACATCGATCGCGACCTCAACCGCTGCCATCTGGTTCTGGAGGGCGAAAGCCTGATCAATACCTGTGAGCGCGAGATCGACGAGGCCGCCTTCGATCTGTTGGCCATGCAGCAGCCCATGGCCGTGGACCTGCGCTTTATCCTTGCCGTTACCAAGATCAATTCTGATCTGGAGCGGGTGGGCGATCAGGCCGTCAATATCGCCGAGCGTGTGATGGATATGGTCGAACTGCCCGCGGTGGATTTGCCCGTCGACATCGCGCGTATGGGCGCAGCCGTCGCCGCCATGGTGCGGCGCTCGCTGGAAGCCTTTATCGAAGGCAAAGCCGAACTGGCGCAGGCCGTGCTGGAAATGGATAACGTGATCGACCGCATGAAGGATGACGCCTTTATCCAACTGGTGAAAACCATGAACGAGCGCCCCGAGGCGGTGCGGCAGGCGCTCGACGCACTGCTGATCGCGCGCAATCTGGAGCGGGTCGCCGACCACGCCACCAACATTGCCGAAGACGTCATCTTCTGGGTGCAGGGCGCCGACGTCCGCCACCATGCGGGCATAGAGGAGCATCCCGGCTCTCCATCAGCGCATGAGGGCTCTACCCACGCCTCCGGCGTCTGACGCGCGCGACTCGCCACAAATCCCGTGGGGACAACCGCCCTTGCCTGCTTCGAGCCAGGTGGAAAAAGTCCGGGGGCCCATGTATCGGGCCTTGGCTGTGCTTAGGAATTGCTCAAGCTTTCTTGGGGCGCGCTGCCGCTACGCGCATAGGGTAGAACTCGAAGCGGTTCAGTCCGGCCTTGACGGACGGGTCGCCTTCCCCAAATTGCCGTGCCTCGGCTTCGTTCTCGACTTCCAGCACTGCCAGCCCGAAGGCTCCACTTGTCGCCATGACGGGTCCATAGAGAACTAATCTGCCTGCGGCAAACTGCTCATCGAAATAACGGGAGTGTTCTTCCATCAAGCGCTTTTCATCATCGGTTATGTCATGCGGAAAGGTAGGCCGCGGCGGGATCAGTTTGAAAAAGTAATACTGTTTGGCCATAGCAACGCAAACCCTAGGCGCCCAAGCCTTGATCTCGAGGGCTGTTCCTGCGCCCCAAACGGCCAATTTTCGATGGCCGCTCAGAGCGCCAGCGATTGTACAGAAAATCGCCGCTTATGCAAACCGCCGCTGGTGGTGGTGCAGTTTAAGAAGGAAGCGAGCCAAAACGCGCGATTTCTGTGGCGCAAAAAGCGCGCCACTTCGCGCGGCTCGCTCAGATCCTTCACTTCGCAAAAGACGCTCGTTCAGGATGACAAGCAAACTGCACCACTACCTCGGACGATCAAATTGACCGCACCTTCCGCCCTGAATTACGCTCATCTTTCTTAATCCTTTGTGCCAATCAAATTGGCGGAGGCCTGTGTGATTCGACTCACCCGCATTGCATTCCTGACTGCATTCCTCGTCCTTCTGCTTCGCGCACAGGAGGCTAAGCCGAATCCTTCCCCGATCTTGCTTCCCACCACGAAGATGCTGACGATTCCGTCGCCGGGGCTCATCGACAGCACCAACGGATTCCC
>Ga0187782_10003532_pt1 | contig 11658 bp, 13 predicted proteins | sample 0715_SJ02_MP15_2_FD_132454 | JGI IMG/M metagenome (GOLD analysis project Ga0187782, IMG submission 132454) | Tropical peat soil microbial communities from peatlands in Department of Meta, Colombia - 0715_SJ02_MP15_20_MG | ecosystem: Environmental > Terrestrial > Soil > Wetlands > Peat | place...
GAACCTGGTAGCGAAGCCAAAACGAACAGCGCTCGGGCTGCAGGCTCGGAACATACCGGGCGTGTGTCGAGTCGGGCACGCTGAGCCCCTCCGCATCACACGGACGGTGACGAGACGCCACCGCCGATCACCCTGAGCGCCGGCCGCTATCACCTCTGCAACCGTTGCGCGCGTCATCGCCGTGACAACGATCGGGACCTTCGCCGAAACCCAACACTCCTCCTCGTCGGAACCACCACCATTCAGGCGAACGTCGCCCCTGAACGTGAGACGCACACCGTGTACCCGCTTCTGAGCGCAACCCTCGCTGCGATACCCGTAGGGGGGTATGGGGCAGTATGGTCTCAACGACGCCGGGCTGGAGCCGGCGCAAAGTGTGGCGGAGGTCTTCGGCCACCGTCTCACGCCTCCTCCGCCAGCGCATCGCAGCTCTGTAGATCGGAGATCGGAACAGGACAAAAGTGAACGCCCGTCCCCCGGTGGACCACGCCAGACCGCGCCACGATGCGCCGGGCCACGCGCGGTGCGAGTGATCCCGCCCTCGCGCAGCGTTCGAGCGCGGAGACGCGAACACCACGCACGGTGAGCGTTGAAGCCCTAGCGTTCCTCCCGTATACTTTCGTCAAACGTCGAGAGAGCCGTGCGCGCCGTGTATTACTGTACGTACCGCAGTGTGGTTCCCTCTCACGTCGACGTCCCGGACGAAGCCCTTGTCAAGTGCGCGCAACAGGACGAAGGAGCGGCCTGGGAGACGCTTGTCGGCCGCTTCAGCGGCTTGGTGCGATCCCAGGCGGCAGTTTTCTTCTTCCCCGGCGGCGATCCAGAAGACGTGGTCCAGGAAGGCATGATCGGCCTGTGCAAGGCGGTTCGGGACTATCGTGCCGACCGGCAGGTCCCGTTCGCGCTGTTCGCCAGGGTGTGCATCCGCCGGCAGATCATGACGGCGGTGAAGGGTGCGCTGCGCGGCAAGCATCGGCCGCTGAACACGGCGCGGTCACTGGACGAAATGCTCGGCCCGGACGAGCCCGCCCGGCGGACGCTCCTCAGCGTCATTCCCTTAGTGGCGGATGGGCCAGACGCGGTGGCCTTGCGGCAACTCGAGGACGGGGCGCTCGAGATGTGGATGCGCAAAACGCTGAGCCCCCTGGAACGGGCCGCCGCTCGCGGTTACCTCGAGGGACACTCGTACGATGCGATCGCGCGGACTGTGGGGTGCAGCATCAAGGCTGTGGACAATGCCCTGCAGCGCGCCAGATGCAAGCTGGGACGGACCGGGCCTTCCCGCTCTGTCGACTCGCAGAGCGCCGCCCGTAGATCGCAACTCGGGTCCACGCCCAATCTCCACGCATGCCGTGGGGCTATAGATTCACGTAGTGGTCTCGACCTGCGCCGGCATGTGACCCGTGCAGGCCTTGGCGGCGGGAGCCCGACGCGTGCATCCCGTCGGAACGGGTACGGCCTTGCGGGTGAGGCGGTCGCAAGGTGACCCCGCTTCGCCTGGGACCCAGGTCTTGTATTCGACGAACTGGTGCAGCGGGGGCCAAAACAGGGTGGAAATCCTGGCGCACTCCCGCTGGGGAGCACGACCGTGCGGATGTTCGGCAGGCCGGCAGGCTCAACCGAACTCTGGGTCAGCAAGTCGAGCGTGATTGCATTGCGCGGGGCATCTTCTCTTCCGCGTTCGATCTCAAGCGAAAGCCCCTGGCATATATCGAGCGGTACATGAGGGAGGGTCCCGTGGACTACAACGATCCAAAGCGGCGAATCCGTGTCCCGTCAGTGACCTCACTCCACCGGAACCCGGGCGTGCCAAATCGGATCTCCTAAGACGATCACGCGTTGGCCCGCAAACGCCTGATCGTAGCGTGATGTATGGCCCTGAAGAGTGAAGTCTATCGGTCAGCCAAGACCATGCTGGTGGTGCGTAAGCAACACGAGCTGCAGAGGACAACCAGGATTCAACTTGCGGCAACGACGTGGGTTCAGCCTCCCGCGGGCGCCATCCAACGGCCAGCCATACGCGCTACAGGAACGGAGGGGACGATTAGTCCACAGCGAACACTCGCTTCAACTTGACTTGGATCATCGGTGGAAATTTGGGCTGGGGTTGGCACAAGAGAACAAGATCGCTCGTATCGGGGGGGAGCATCGATGTCGCTCAAAGATCTGGCGCGCCAACTCGCCGATTTGACGTGGACGCTGGAGCAGCAGACCCGGAAGGTCGCGGATGCCGAGATCTTGGGCTATGTGCGAGACGCCGTAACCGTCGAGGTCGAGTACCGGCGCCAAATGCGCGACCTCGAGCACCGGCTCACCGATATTCTGGATAACACTAACCCGGCCGCGCTTCTTGCATCCGCGTTTGCCGGTCGGTCATGTGCCTCGGCGACCCGGACAATGTCGCTCAACCGCGGGCGCCACCGACTCCCGCCGGCTCCTCCCGTCTTTTGTGTTCGTCGATGCCGTCCTTCCGGACACGGGGCCGCTGCCGTGTCACTGTGCTATCACAGAGAAGCATGGCCCGGCCCGGCCCCTCTCGCAGCCTGAACGGGGCCGGACGCGGAATACGGCTTGTGCCGGCCGAGCCCCGCGATGTCGTGCGACGCGAGGTCGCAACCTTCCAACAGCATCGCGAGCTCGGACAGCGTGTAGCGGCTCAGACCCTCATGCACCTGCTCGGGCCCGGGCGGCGGCGACGGTCGAAAACGATTATCCGACACTTTTAGGCTCGCCGATCCACGAAAGCGAACCGGTCGGCCTCGACCGAGCAGCCTCATGTCCGCAACCGGGTTCCGCAGCTCGGGACCATGCTCGCCCACAGGGTCGCTGGAGGTCCTGCAAAGAGGCAGGAACCGCCCCGGGAACAGGTCCCAACAAGTGCGCTGGAGACCGCGGACGATCGAGCCGGACCCACTCCTCTACGGCGAAAAATCCATCGCTAGCGAGCGCCTTACCGTTCCGCATCAGGAACTGGCGCACTGAGAGTTCGTCCTAGAGCCGCTTCTCCAACTGAATCTCCACCCGCGGCTACCGGATGGCCGCTCCGCGCGGGCACTGCTCGAGCAGCTCGTTGAGGACCAGGTCGTTCGCGTGGTGGCCTATTGAGGGGGTGTTAGATTCCCCACCCCTGCACCCCGATGACTTGCCCGGTGATCCCCTTGGATGCATTCGAGGCCAGGAAGACGGCCAACGAGGCGATGTCCTCACGGCGGGTCCAACGGCCGAGATCTTTCGGCTTCATCATCTCCACGTTGGACTTGGTGTCGACCAGCCCTGGGGCGATGGCATTGACGCGGATACCGGCGTCGCGGCCTTCCAGAGCAAGCGTTCGGGTCAGAGCCTCCACCCCGGCCTTTGCGCAATTGTAGGCCACCATGTTCGCCTGGGGCAACCCAGCGCGGGCGAAGTTGATGATCACGCCCCCGCCGCCGGCCTGCATCTTGGGGAACACCTGCCGCGAACAGAGGAAGGCCGTCTTGAGGTTGATGCCGAGCTCGTAATCCCAGTCCGCCACCGTGTGCTGAGTGGCGGGTTTGTAGCGCGTCAGGCCGCCCGCGAGGTTAACGAGCACATCAATCTTGCCGTAATGCCCCGCAGCCTGCTCCACCATGGCTTGGACCTGCGTCTCGTCCGTCAGGTCGGCCGGCACGGCCAGCGTTCGTCCTCCAGCCGCTTCTGCCTCTTTGGCGCGCGCCTCGACGTTCTCGCGGCTGCGTGCCACTATCACTAACGAGGCCCCTTGCGCCGCGAACGCCTGCAGTATCGCCTGCCCTACCTGCCCCTCGTGACTGGCCCCTGTGACAATAGCAACTTTGTCTGCGAGTAACCCGCTCACGACACACCTCCCTTGCCCCGTTCTCGTTGATCACCGCACATCTCTAGCCTTTGCCAGGCGACAACGAGTTCCTTCTATCGGGCGGTCACCCGATTTACTCGCAGCCGGTGGTCGTGGTATCTTATCCCTGATGCTGCGTATCGTCGGTGGTCGCGTCTACGATCCAGCTAACGATGTCCACGGCGAGATTCGTGATATTTGTATCGCCAACGGACGGATCGTGTCCAGCGTCGAGGGCGGCCAGGTTATCGATGCCCGCGGCCGCATCGTGTTCCCGGGCGGGGTCGACGTCCACACCCACATCGCGGGCGGGAAAGTGAACTTCGCCCGCAAGATGCATCCCGAAGACCACCGCCGGTCGCCACCTTACGCCCGCACCAAGGACTTCCGGTCCGGGGTTGGGACAGTCCTGCCGTCGACGTTCACCACGGGCTATCTCTACGCAGGACTCGGCTATACCTCGGTCATCGAGGCCGCCACCCCACCGCTGATGGCCCGGCATAGTCACGAGGAACTGCACGACACCCCCATGGTCGACAAAGGCTTCTACGTGCTGCTCGGCAACAACGAGACCATGATAAACCTGCTGAGTGTGGGCGAGGAGGCTCGCGCCCGCGATTTCGTCGCCTGGCTGGTGGGGCTCACGAAGGCCTTAAGCGTCAAGATCGTGAACCCGGGCGGGGTCGTGGCCTGGAAGTTCGGCGGCGACGCCAAGGGGTTTGCCGAGCCGCTTCCGCCGGCGGGAGTCTCCCCTCGCCAGATCGTGACGTTCCTGGCGCGGACGGTCGACGAGCTGGGCCTGCCCCATCCAGTACACATTCACTGTAACCAACTGGGCCGACCGGGGAATTACCTTACCACGCTGGAAACGATGCGAGCCCTGGAGGGATGCCGCGCGCACATGGCCCACGTGCAGTTCCATTCCTACGGCGGGGAGGACTGGGGTCATATGTCGTCCCAGGCCGCGGCGGTGGCCGAGTACCTGAACACGCACCCAAACCTGACGGCGGACTCCGGCAACGTCCTGTTTGGCCCGGCGGTGACCATCACGGGAGACGGCCCCTGGGAGCATCTTCTGTACCAGGTGACGGGCCACAAGTGGAGCAACCTGGATCAGGAGAACGAGGAAGGCTGCGGAATCATCCCCTACGTTTACCGCGAGAAGAACCTCGTGAACGCCGTCCAGTGGGCCGTGGGATTGGAGATCCTGCTGCTCGTTCGCAACCCGTGGCAGATTTTCCTCAGCACCGATCATCCGAATGGCGGCATGTTCACCCGGTACCCGCATCTCATCCGCCTGCTCATGGACGCCAACGCCCGACGCGACTACCTGCGGCGGCTGCCCCCCAGGGTGCTGAAGCGTACCGTACTCGCCGAGCTTGACCGCGAGTACACCCTGTCCGAGATCGCCATCGTCACGCGGGCCGGTCCGGCACGGGTGCTCGGCCTCACGCACAAGGGACACCTGGGAGTCGGGGCCGATGCCGATGTAACGATCTACAACGATGAGTCCGATATCGAGCGCATGTTCGCGAACCCGCGCTATGTAATCAAGGGCGGGGAAATCGTGGTGGAGGACGGGGAACTTCGCCGCCAGGTCTGGGGTGCAACGTTCACGGCACAGCCTGCCTTCGATCAAGCCATCGAGGCATACCTGCGGCGAGTCTTCGAAGAATCCTACACGATCGCGTTCGACCACTATTCCATCACCTCGGACGTGATCTCCGACCTGCGGGTCATCCCATGCAGATCGCCGGCGTAGAAATCGAGGATACCTTCGCCGAGGCGTTCCCCATGTGGGGACTCCGGACGATCATCACAGCCGAATCGACGGCATGGGCGCTTCACGCGGCACACAGCCTGGCCGGCTTCGCCACGTCCGTCATCGCCTGCGGCTGTGAGGCGAGCATTGAGGGCCGCTGGCCCGACACGCCGGACGGACGGCCGGGCGTGAGTGTGCTGTTGTTCGGGCCCACGCGGAAGTCTCTGGACAACTTGGCGATCCGGATCGGGCAAACGGTCATGACCTGCCCGACTACCGCATGCTTCAATGGCCTTGACAGCGACGACCACGTGCGGATTGGCGGGGTGCTGAAGTACTTTGGCGACGGCCACCAGCGCAGCAAGCGGCTGGACGGACGGCGTTTCTGGCGCATCCCCGTCATGGACGGCGAGTTCGTGGTCGAAGACCGCTTCGGCGTGGTCCAAGGGGTGGGCGGCGGTAACTTCTTGATCCTGGGTGAAAGCCAGGCAATCACCTTGCGCGCCGCGACCCGCGCCGTGCGGGTAACACGGAAGATACCCGGTGTGGCTCTTCCGTTTCCAGGCGGCATCGCCCGCAGCGGCAGCAAGGTGGGATCCCGGTACCGGGCCCTGCGTGCCTCCACCAACGACCCCTACTGCCCCACCTTGCGCTCCCGGGTGACCAGCCGGCTCGCCGATGGAGTGAACGCCGTATACGAGATCATCATCGACGCGATCGACGAAGGAACTATCCGCGAGGCCATGCATCGCGGCATCCTGGCGGCCTGCCTGCCGGGCATCCGCGAAATCTCGGCCTCCAACTTCGGCGGCACGCTCGGTCCCTACCGCTTTTCGCTGCACGAGATTCTCAAGGAAGGATGACCGACCGCATCAAGCTCCAGGGCATGACGTTCTACGCATTCCACGGCGTGGGCGAGGATGAACGGCGAAAAGGACAGGTGTTCAGCATCGACGTGGAAGTGCGAGGCGACTTCGCCCGGGCCGGCCGCAGCGACCGCCTGGAGGACACGGTGGATTACAGCCAGCTCTTCCGCGAGATCCAGGCCGTGGTGGAGGGTCCACCCCACAACCTGCTGGAATCCCTCGCCGAGGAGGTTGCCTCCCGGCTCCTGTCCCGTGACAACGTAACGGAGGTACAAGTCGAGGTCCGCAAGCCACACGTGCACATGCGGAACGCCGTGCTGGAGTATGCGGGCGTTCGCATCGAACGCACACGCTCGGGCCAGTCGTCCGGTGGGATCGACGACGAACGAGGGCGTACGGACTCGCGATCTATAGATCGTTCCCGCTGATGCCTGGCCAGTTCGACGTCATCCCTGTCTTGGATTTGCGCGACGGGCAGGCGGTGTGGGCCCGGGGCGGGCGGCGGCAGGAGTACCAGCCGCTGCGCTCGATCGCCGTGGGCGGGCCGGATCCTGCCGACATCGTGTCCACCATCCGCCGACGATTCGGCCTGACGCGGTTCTACATCGCCGATCTGGACGCCATCGAGCACAGCGGGTCGAACCTGCCTATGATTGCCAAGCTGATCCGGGAGTTCGATGTAGCCCTGATGGTCGACGCCGGCACCCCTGATCCCGGCGCGGTCTGCCAGGTACTGAAGGCCGGCGTTGCGCAGGCGATTGTCGGATCGGAGACACTGGAGAATCTGGAGGTCCTGGAGACGATGTTGGCGTCGTGGTCCTCTTCCCGCCTGATCTTCAGCCTCGACACCCGCGGCGGCCGTGTGCTCTCCCGGTGCGACGCTCTGCGGGATGCTTCTCCCACGGAGGCCGCCGGTCGCGTGGCGACGCTCGGCGTCTCGACCCTCATCGCTCTGGAGCTTCAGCGCGTGGGCACGGGCTCGGGCCCCGATCTGGCCATCCTTCGCGACGTGAGGACCGCGGCCCCAGGGGCCGCGCTCATTGCCGGAGGCGGTGTGCGCGGGCTGAACGACCTCTCCGCGCTCGACGATCTGGGGTGCGCGGGCGCGCTGGTGGGTACGGCCATCACCACGGGCGCTCTGACCCCGGAAGCCCTGGATACGTGGAGAGCCGCGCGTGCCTGACTCGGCCGGCTCCCGCAGGCCAAAAGACGAGGACTTTATCGAGACCCAAGAGGGCCTGCTGTTCCGGGTGCTGGGATACCTGCACCCGCCGGACGGCTACACCGCCTACCTCCACTACGACTACGACCGCGCGGAGCCCGCGGGGACCCGGTCGAAGGCGGGATATCGCAAGATCCCGCACCGGTTCAACGCAGCGGGCATCGCGGGCACGATTCGGTATCTGGAGAACCATCACCCCCACTACGTCGTCGACGATCCGGTCCAGGGTGTGCGACTCTCGGTGGTGCCCCGGCGCCGCGTGCGTCGGTATCTTCTGCCGGAGGCCCGACTGGCGGCGGTATCGGACCGGCCCCGCGACCCGCTGGAAACGCTGGTTCAGGAACTGGCAGCATCCTTGGCGGCAGCCTCCGGCGTTCCGCTCTCGGCGCTCGGTGTAACGGGCTCGGTCCTGGCCAGCATCCACGACCCGCAGACATCGGATATCGACTTAGTCTCTTATGGTCGCGAGCCCGCCCGGCGGCTCAAGCAAGCGCTCCTGCGCCAAGCACCGGCCGGCGTGCAGCCCGTGGAGGACGAGCGGCTGCGCCACTGGGTGTGGGAATTTGTCCACGACTTCCCGCTCACTCGGGCCGAGGCTCACTACCTGGTGGACCGGCGGTGGAACTGTGGCCGCTTCGGCGGACGGTTCTTCTCCCTGTGGGCGGCGCGCACCGACGAGGAAATCACCGAGATCTACGGGGAGCGCTCGTACCGATCGCTGGGGCCCGCCCGCGTGCGGGCAGTGGTAGTCGATATCGGCGACGCAATCTTCCTGCCCGCGACCTACGGCGTCCACCCGCTGGCGGTCACCAGCGGACCGGACGTCCACATCACGCAGATCGTGACGTACGACATGCGCTTCGTGGACGCGTTCGAGAGCGGCATGACCATTGAGGCCATGGGACGAGTAGAAACCACCAGCGATGGAATCTACCGACTGGTTATAGGGTCGGAGGCCTTAGCGGGTCGGGACTATTTCCGCCCCCTGGGGTGACGTGACGCTTCCGACTGCCCCCTCGGCACGCTGCCTGTGCGGTACGGTTCCCCATTGAGCGCGTAGGGACTGCTTTCCGTGTCCCCCGGTCCGCGCTAACTCAAGAAGCCACGGTCAGATCAGCACGATCGCAGTGAGCAGCACGCTATGCCGTCCGCCAGGGGACTCATCCCACCGTCGACGGCACTTGGGCATCGACGGCCCGGCGGATGTCCGCCAGCACCGATTCGTCTGAGGGATACGGCGACGCCAGGACGGGACGCACCGGCAGCGGTACTTCGTCCATCCGGTAAATGGTGCCGCTGGTCCCAATCCCTGTCGGCGCGGTGGTAACGTGCACCCGCGCGACGGTGCTCGTGGTCGAGTACCGGCAGTCCAGCACGATGGTGGGCACGCGCCGCAAATGGTCGGCCGCAGGACCCGGCATCGTCGCCGCGGGATCGGCGCCGAGTACCAGCACCGCGTCCACTTCACCCCGGGCCAGCAGGTCGCAGGCCGTGAACTCTCCGGGATTGTATCGCGGGTAGCCGCGGCTGAAGTCGACGCCGAACGGATACCCGGTGGTCCACGTCACCACCGAATCGGCACCGGTGACATTGCCGTGGCCGCGCATCGGCATGGCCACGAACTTGGTGAAGGCGTTGAGTTCAGCAGCCAGGGTCAGGATGGCGCTGCTGTTCATGTACTTGCCCCGGGTCATCGTGACCCCCATGCCGAAAAAGATGACGCCGAACCGGCACCCTTTCATGAGAGCCACCAGTTCCTGCAGTTCTTCCAGCGAGACGCCGGTGGCTTCGAGCCGCTGTGGATCCACCGACCGGCCCTTCACCAAGGCCCGCAGGGAGGTCAGTATTTCGAAGTCCTTTTTCGGGCGAACCTGGAGGAAGATGTCAGCGTCCCCCACGCTCAGTGTCGGACGCACGTCAACCAGCACCATCGTCCGGTCCGTGCGGCCGTTGGGGATGAATCGTCCCTTGGGCCTCAGGGAATAGCGGCGAAAGTGCCACGGGTGACACTCCGCGGGGTTCGCCCCCCAGTAAATCACGAGGTCAGCCCGGTTCTTGACCTCACCGAGCGTTGCTGCAACCTTGCCACCCAACTGGGCGGCTATCTCGGTGGGCCCGTGTCATATGGAGCTGTGGCTGTCGATCACCCCCCCGACCCGCTCTGCAAGGGCCACGGCTTCCCGCGCCGCCTCGCACGTGGCGTTGGAGAGCCCAAAGATCAACGGGTAGCGGGCCCTCGCCAAAATGCGAGCCGCCGCCCCCACCGCGTCCCCCAGATCCGCCGGACGGCCATCGATGATCGCGTCAGGCAAGTGGTGCTCCGCTGTGTGGTTCAAGAACCACGCCTCGCCGAGAGCACACGCGTGACGGGCCTCGATGATCCGGTTGGTGTCGGTGACCAGCTCGATGTCATCGCACGTGCACCCGCAGAAGGTGCACACCGCATCCTTCACCACGCCCATGATGCCGTCTCCTTCAACGGTTTCGATCGACTACCGGAGATCCCCACCCGCCGGGGGGGATGGCGCACGGAACGCTCACCCCAACACGCCGCGCCATGATCCCCGGATGCGGTACGGCACCCAGCGACCATCGCCGAGGTCCTGCCAAGCTCCCGTCTCCTCCGGTGGCGGTGCGGAGCGGTCATCCGCCGCGCCCCGGGCTGGTACACGATCACTGCCATCTCGCTTCGGGTCACCCATGACGTGCCTCCTGGAGGAGCGACAAGAACTCGGCTCGCGTCCGGGGATCGGTTCTGAAAATGCCCCGCGTCCCCGATGTGACGATCTTGCTGCCCGGCTTCTTGACCCCGCGCATGGTCATACAAAGGTGCTCCGCTTCCACGACCACTGCAGCGCCGTCGGCGTTGAGTCCCTGCATGAGCATGTCGACCAGCTGCTGTGTCAACCGCTCCTGTAGTTGGGGACGACGGGCGAGCACCTCCACCACACGGGCAATCTTACTGATACCGACGATGCGGTCACTGGGAATATACCCCACATGGACGATACCGTGAAACGGCAGAAAGTGATGTTCACACATGGAATAGAACGGAATGTCCTTCAGGATCACCATCTCGTGCTGCTGCACCGCCTCGAATCCGACCGCCAGCAGTGTCAGAGGGTCCTGATGGATGCCAGAGAAGATCTCGCCAAACATCTCGGCGATCCGCCGCGGGGTATCGACGAGCCCCTCACGCTCGGGATCCTCCCCCATCGCCTCGATGATCTGGCGGACGGCGCGCTGGACGGCGTCCTTGTCATAGGTCAGCCCGGCCACCCCGTCAGCGGAAACCGACGACGCCGGCTTGCTACCCATGGTGGCCATTTTATACCATGCTGGGCAACTTGTCATCCATCCGGTGAGCACCCGATTTCCGGCCGCGCATTTGCCATCCAACCAGGAGGCGGGCCGGTCGGCCCCGTAGAATCGTCGCAACGTGTGGGTGCTGATCTCCGAGTACTTCACGGGCGTGCCGGCGACCGGATGGCTCAGTCCATTGCGGCGCAGAGTTACGCGATCGTGACAGCGGCGTTACACATGTTCCGTGCCCGCGCTTCCCAAACGCCAGCGCTGCATAATGTGCGTATCCATCCGGGCTCGTTCCCAGCCGACGAGCACATCGCGGCAGGCCTAGGACCCAATCGCGGGCGGTTGCGAAAAGAGGTTCGCCCTGCTCGACGCGGGGCGTTGCCCCGACGGGTGCGGCTCACCCGCCAAGTCCGGTTCGGTCTCCCCGCATCGCAGCAGACATTCGCGCGCGCGTGCCGCCACTCACGGCGCGCCGGAGCCCGGTAGCATGGATCGTATCATCACCGGCTGGGACATTGGTGGTGCGCACATCAAGGCGGTCCGCGTGGCCTGCGGCGGAGATGCGCTCCATGTCGAGGCCGGAGTGATCCGGTCGTTCGATCTCTGGAAGGCTCCCGACCGCCTCGCGGACGTGCTGGCGGATGTTGCGGTCGAGGTAGGC
>Ga0187782_10003536_pt1 | contig 11648 bp, 14 predicted proteins | sample 0715_SJ02_MP15_2_FD_132454 | JGI IMG/M metagenome (GOLD analysis project Ga0187782, IMG submission 132454) | Tropical peat soil microbial communities from peatlands in Department of Meta, Colombia - 0715_SJ02_MP15_20_MG | ecosystem: Environmental > Terrestrial > Soil > Wetlands > Peat | place...
GCTGGGAGCGCCCTTCCGATCACGTGCCCGTATCGCTGGAGCTCGACCTTTAGCGGCGCTCAAATTTTGCGCGCGCTGCAGAATATTCCGCTATTGTGCGCCGCACGCCCGCGCACTAGGAAAACGCGGAAGGCGGCTGCGCCGCTTTCCCACAGGGAGAACAGATATGACATTTACGCTGGAGCCCTTGCCCTATGCTTACGACGCGCTGCAGCCGCATCTCTCGAAGGAGTCCTTCGAGTATCACCACGACAAGCATCACGCGACCTACGTCGCCAACGCCAACAATCTGGTCAAAGGCGCCGAATACGAGGGCAAGCCGATCGAAGCGGTCATCACCGCCTCGCATGGCAAAAGCGCGCCGATCTTCAACAATGTGGCGCAGCACTACAACCACACGCTCTATTGGCGCAGCCTCAAGCCCAATGGCGGCGGCGCCGCGCCGGGCAAGCTCGAGAAGGCGATCGTCGACGCCTTCGGCTCCTTCGACAAGTTCAAAGAGGAGTTCCAGACCCAGGGGCTCGCTCAGTTCGGCTCAGGCTGGGTGTGGCTCGAAGTCTCCGCAGGCAAGCTCGCCGTGCGCAAGACGGGCAACGCCGAAAACCCGCTGGTGTTTGGCGCGACGCCGCTGCTCGTCGCGGATGTGTGGGAGCATTCCTATTACATCGATTACCGCAATCGCCGCGCGGATTATCTGAAGGCCTTCCTCGACCATCTCGTCAACTGGGAAAACGTCGAGAAGCTCTTCGACGCGGCAAAATAATAGAGATCTTCCCGGCAACCAGGCTTTCTTCCCCTTTGACATGGCCCGTCACGCGCGCCCCTGCGAAACGAAGTGTCAGGGGCGCCGTCGCCCGCCATAAACGCCAGTCGAACTAAAATGCGCCGCGTCCGCCTTCGCGACGGCGGCGCTCGTGCGCCGGCTGATACGCGATCGACGCGTGGTGACTGCAGTACGGTCCAGAGCCCGGCCGCGACTTGACGCCGCAAAAGCGGAAGTCCGGCGTGCTCGGATCGCCGAGCGGCCAGCGACACATGGCCTCGCGCAGGTCCATGAGCGTCACGCGCGCCGTGATCGGGACGACCACTTCGGACTGCGTCAGCGGATCGGCGACGACGGCGAACTGCGGCGCCAGCGCCAAGGCGACATTTCCCAGGACCGCGGCGGCGGGGCCGGCCGTGCAAGCCGCCGCGGCGGTCTGCGCGCGCGGCGCGCGGGCGGCTCGAACGCGAGGCGCGCTCGACGCGACACCGGTGACGGACGAGCGGTCCGCGAGACCGAGCCGGTGGATCTTGCCGATAACGGCGTTGCGGGTGACGCCCGAGCCCAGAGCCGCGGCGACCTGAGCTGCGCTCCGGCCTTCACGCCAAAGCTTGCGCAATAACTCTACGCGCTCTTCGGTCCAAGTCATTCAGGCCTCCATTCGAGAGCCACTGCTGTCCAAACGCCGCTGTCCGGAATCGCTTCGCCTGCCCGGCCGAGACTTCGGCGGGATTGAGTTGTGACTCGAACGTCTTTCAGGAAAAGCCGCAAAGCTTTGTGCTTTCGGCGACGACGCGAACGTTACTCCCGACAGTGAATCACGGGCAAGAGTCGCTGGCAAGCGAAAGCAGCGTTCCCCACAGCCTTCTCCCGCTTTTTTCGAGCAGTGTTGCAATTCGGACTCACGAATTCGCGGATAACCCTCTTCTAACTGCCGATATTCGTTCGCGGTTACTGTTTGTTCTCATATCGCGCGCCGAAATCAGCTTGGGGAAAACGTCGATCAGCGCATTTTTGCCGCGGTCGCCCACGCGGCGACCGCTGTGTCGATGAGCGCGAAGCCAGAGAAACTCCGGCGCCGCTTCACGTATTCATCGAGTCGAAGAAGGCCTGGTTGCCCTTTGGCGTCTCGCGCAGCTTGCCGAGCAGGAACTCGATCGCGTCGACCGTGCCCATCGGGTTGAGGATACGGCGCAGCACGTACATCTTTTTCAGGATATCCGGGGCGACCAGCAGCTCCTCCTTGCGCGTGCCGGAGCGCGTGATGTCGATTGCCGGGAACACGCGCTTGTCCGCGACCTTGCGGTCGAGGATGATCTCCGAGTTGCCGGTGCCCTTGAACTCCTCGAAAATCACTTCGTCCATGCGCGAGCCGGTGTCGATGAGCGCCGTCGCGATGATCGTCAGCGAACCGCCCTCTTCGATGTTGCGCGCCGCGCCAAAGAAGCGCTTCGGGCGTTGCAGCGCATTGGCGTCGACGCCGCCCGTCAGCACCTTGCCGGAAGAAGGCACGACGGTGTTGTAAGCGCGGCCCAGTCGGGTGATCGAGTCGAGCAGGATCACCACGTCGCGGCGATGCTCCACGAGACGCTTGGCCTTCTCGATGACCATCTCGGCGACCTGCACATGCCGCGACGCAGGCTCGTCGAAGGTCGAGGAGACGACCTCGCCGCGCACGGAGCGCTGCATGTCGGTCACTTCTTCCGGCCGCTCGTCGATCAGCAGCACGATGAGATAGCACTCGGGGTGGTTCGTCGTGATCGACTGGGCGACGTTTTGCAGAAGCACAGTCTTGCCGGTGCGCGGCGGCGCGACGACAAGCGCGCGCTGACCCTTGCCGATCGGGGCGACCAGATCGATGACGCGAGCCGACAGATCCTTGCGCGTCGGGTCTTCGGTCTCGAGCTTCAGTCGCTGATTGGGATAGAGCGGCGTGAGATTGTCGAACGGCACCTTGTGCCGCACTTTCTCGGGGTCTTCGAAATTGATCGAATTGACCTTGAGCAGCGCGAAGTAGCGTTCGCCCTCTTTCGGGCTGCGGATCATGCCCTCGACGGTGTCGCCGGTGCGCAGGCCGAATCTGCGCACTTGCGAAGGCGAGATGTAGATGTCGTCGGGCCCAGCGAGATAGTTCGAGTCGGGCGAGCGCAGAAAGCCGAAGCCGTCCTGCAGGACCTCGACGACGCCTTCGCCGACGATTTCGACCTCGCGCCCCGCGAATTGCTTGAGGATGGCGAAGAGCAGCTCCTGCTTGCGCAGCAGCGAGGCGTTCTCGACTTCGTGCTCTTCGGCGAAGGCCAGAAGTTCGGCGGCGGTCTTGGATTTGAGATCGGAAAGTTTGATTTCCCGCATGGGGAGCAAGCCTCGAAAGCTGGACGAGGAGGGGAGGGGATTTTTGGGCAGGGGAGACGTGCGCCAAGAAAAGCGCCGGGCCGGACGCCGACGGATGCGGACGCTAGCGGCTCTGCCTTAGGGTGGGACGCTGGTGAATTACTCGCTCTCGCCCAAAATTGCAAGCGTCGTTCACGCGCGACTTCTTGCAGCGCCAGACCTGAGGGAAATGAGGCGCAAGTTCAGTATTCGATCTCGCCCCGGCGACGCTTGGCAAAGCGGGTTCGCTTCGCATCCCCTTTGTCTTAAATCTGATGTTTGTTCGCAACGTCGCAAGCAATGCGTCTGGACAGCTCGCGCCGAAGAGGGGCTTTAGTAACCGGATGTCCGCTCCGACATGGAGCCATGGCGTCGCCGCAACATTGTAAAAGGCTTTCACGCCCTGCTCGCCGCTTCGCCTCGCCGGCCGCAGCGCGCGAGTGATCTCGTCGCTGATCGAATTTCGAAAGGCGGCGACGCCCCAGCGATCCGTCGCCCGCTCCGGCAGAGGGCTCGTTCCGCCGAAGCCGAACAAACCGGCCCAGTCCTGAGGCGTCGGAGTGCCGTCGGATACGCCGATTTCACCGAAGAAGCCCCATCCGCGCCTCGGGTCGGCTGCGTCCTGAACGAGATATCGCTGTGCGGAGAGACCAGAGAAATGCGGCCTCGAACGCTTGGCGAGCACGGTGGGCGTGGCGCTTTGAAACAGGAGATCGCCCGCGGTTTTCCGATCGAGCCCGGACGTAGTGCTGTAAAGGGCTTCGACCCCCCAGAAGCCTCGAAGGCCAAACGGTTCGGCGGCGAGCGCGGAGAATTCCACTCATGCAATCCTTCCCCCGGAAAGGCAATGTCCAAAAAATACGGTCGGCAGCAACCCGCCGACCTTAAAACTTCGTCCAGAGGACAGCTTCAGCCCTGATGCGCCCCGACGCTGCCGACGTCGACTTTGACGCCCGGTCCCTGCGTCGAGGAAATCGCGATGCGCTGGATGTAGGTGCCTTTCGCGCCCTGGGGCTTGGCCTTGGCGACCGCGTCGACGAAGGCCTGGACGTTCTCGACGAGCTTGCCGTCCTCGAACGACGCCTTGCCGACCGTGCCCTGCACGATGCCGGCTTTCTCGACGCGAAACTCCACGGCGCCACCCTTGGAGGCCTTCACCGCGGCGGCGACGTCCATCGTCACCGTGCCGACCTTCGGGTTCGGCATCAGGCCGCGCGGACCGAGCACCTTGCCGAGGCGTCCGACGAGCGGCATCATGTCGGGGGTGGCGATACAACGGTCGAAGTCGATCGTTCCGCCCTGCACGGTGCTGACGAGATCCTCCGCGCCCACGACGTCCGCCCCGGCGGCTTTCGCTTCGTCGGCCTTGGCGCCGCGCGCGAACACGGCTACGCGTTGCGTACGGCCCGTGCCGTTCGGAAGGTTGACGACGCCGCGCACCATCTGGTCGGCGTGCTTGGGGTCGACCCCGAGATTCATGGCGATCTCGACCGACTCGTCGAATTTGGCCTTGGCCCGCTCGCGGACGAGCTTGATGGCTTCGGGCAGCGGGTAGAGCTTCGTGCGCTCGACGCCTTCGCGCGCCTTGGCGATGCGTTTGCCGATATGGGCCATCGTCCTACTCCACCACCTGCAGGCCCATGGCGCGCGCCGAGCCCTGGATCATCGTCATCGCCGCCTCGACCGTGTTGCAGTTGAGGTCGGGCATCTTCTTCTCGGCGATCTCGCGGATTTGCGCCTGCGTGATCGTGCCGACGAAGCCGCGGCCGGGGGTCTTCGAACCGGAGGCCGGCTTCTTGCCGAGCTTCAAGCCAACGGCCTTCTTGAGGAAGAAGCTGACCGGCGGCTGCCGCATCTCGAAGGTGAAGGAGCGGTCCTGATAGGCGGTGATCACGACGGGGATCGGCGTCCCCTTCTCGATCTGCGCCGTCTTGGCGTTGAACGCCTTGCAGAACTCCATGATGTTCAACCCGCGCTGACCGAGCGCGGGACCGATCGGCGGCGAGGGCTTGGCGTCGCCGGCGGGAACCTGGAGCTTGACATAGCCCGCGATTTTCTTCGCCATTGCTGTCTCCAACGAAGGACGGCCCGCCGCGCGGCGTTCGCGCGGGAGCCATCGGTTGCAGGTCGTGGTCGGACATGGCCTCCCGGATGGCGACCGGGCACGTCTCCCACGCTCGTTTCGGGCGGCTGGCGCCTGGGAACGAAAAAAGCCCTCGCGAGAGGGCTCAAGGCCTTCTAGTCGATCGGGCGGGAAAAGCAAACGGAATATTCGCGCTTCGCGCTCCAGGGCGAGCCGGCGAAAGGGAATCTTGACATCGGGAAGCCGGCGAACTTAGCGTCCTCTCGGAAGGTTCGATCGTCTCGCGGCGAAGCTTCCCGAGCCGAAAAGACTCGAAACACCCGAAAATGGCGCGACGCATCGGGTTCGGTCGGGTGAAGCGGAGCTGGGCGCCGAGGCAGCCTTCTCTGTCCCTTCTGGGCGGCGCGCGTCCCACTCAACGGGCCCGGAAAAACCCAATGGTGATCGACGGATACCAATCCCTGCCGGACTGCGTCACCAAGTTTCACAATACTGTTTATGTCAGGGGCTGGTTTCATCATCCCGAGGATGAGCTGCAGGCGGTGCGGCTGGTCGGAGCCGATCTCGTCCACCAGGTCAGCGAAGCGAACACGCCTCACGGCGGGGTCAGCGCCCAGTTGGGCGAGAACAGAGGCTTCTTCGTTCAGGCGCTCTTTGCGCGCGAGACGGCGATCGAGCAACTGAGCATCGAATGGACGACGCGCAGCCGACGCCTCATCGCGATCCCGCTCATACAATTCGCGGAAGATCGCACGAGTCGTTTCGAGACACGCTTCTTGCTGGAGAGGTTTAAATCTTTAATCGAGGAGCGCCAGGCGACGTCGCTCCTGGATATCGGAGGACGAGACCGCAGCAGGGTTGGAAAGCGCGTAATATTCCCACCAGCTGAGACAACGGTCTTGGATGTCATCGCCGCGGATGGCGTGGACGTTGTCGGCGACGCCCATCGTTTATCGGATTATTTTCCTTCGGGCGCCTTTGACGCCGTATATTCCTGCGCCGTCTTCGAGCACTTGCTGATGCCCTGGAAAGTCGCGATCGAAATGAATCATATACTAAAGGTTGGGGGAATCGGTCTCGTGCAGACGCATCAGACCATCGGCATGCACGACCTTCCGTGGGACTTTTGGAGGTTTTCGAGCGATTGCTGGGATGCGATTTTCAACAAGAGGACTGGCTTCAAGATTATCGCGCGGGCGATGGATGCGGAGAGCTACGTCCTTCCTTTTATTTACCGCCCCGGCAAATATTTCGCCGAGCGTTCCGTAGGCTTCGAAGGCAGCGCTGTCATTTTTGAAAAAACGTCTGAAACGACGCTCGATTGGGACGTCCAGGTCAGCGACCTGGTGGAGACTTGCTACCCTGATGTGGCCGACTATAATGCACGTAATATTCCAGGCAATTAACGATGATAGTAATCCCTTCGGATGATTGGGTCAATCACGCCTCCGCCCCCGGGGACTAGACAGGCGCAACTTTCAACGTTTCGGCATAGTCGGTCATCAGTTGCTTAAATTGTCCCTTGAAGTGTAAAACAACTCTATTTGCAACGCACTCATCAGCGCTGCGCGGCGTATGGTTGAATGTTGAACATGGAAGAATTCGAAAATCGATCGCGCCAACTTCTACCGTGGTCCCTACGATCTGCCCGCCGACGAGATCCCGAACGGCATATTGAGTGCCAAGCCACGAGTGCAGATCGGTATGCATCACCTGGACGCGACGAATGATTTCATCGTAGAAGGCCAATATCCCGTCCAGCCGCCGGCGACAGTCCACGAAGATTACGCCGTTGTTGTAAGGCATCTCGACCTCACCCGGCTCCATAGGTTGATCGCGGATGGTGAGCCCCATATCGAAACCGCCATCGAAGACGTCGCCCAGCCTGCCGTTCAGGAGAATATCGGTGTCCAGCATCACGACCCGCTCCAGCCGCTCGCCAAGAAGGGCCAGGAAGTCGCGCTGCATTTTAAAGCGCGCAAGCGTGAGCTCGGCTTGGGGAAAATCGCGCCGGATCACCCAGTCGTAGCTGCCGGGAACGTCGCTGTCCATGTCGGTGAGAAGCGTGATGGTGGCGTCAGGCTCGTGCGTGCGAAGGCTGGCGAGAAAAAGATCAACGAACTCGGTGTGTGGGCGTTTGAAACCGTTCAGCGGATGCGGCTGCTCGCTCCAAGTGCTCTTTGTCGTGTGGAAGGTCACTACGTGAATTGTCATGCGAACCTCTCATGAGACGCAGCGTGGCGGCGACGGTCAACAGAAGCGTGGAAGGCTTCGTCTGGCACAGGGATAGGGGCAGCGCAACTTCTCCCGCGGGTTCCGGCGCGCGCGCCTTCCTCCCGCCGCGTGCGCGCCTGTCCGGGGCGCTGGTGCGACAAGACCTTGACGCGGCGCGGACAATGCCGCCAAGTCGGGGTCTCGCCACGCGGCGGGCGGCCGCCTCGCGGGGAGGGAGGCTCCCGACGCGCCAAGCTTGGATGGCGTCCGCGTGCGCCTTCGCGGTTGGCCGGGCGCGCTGCGGAGCCCAAGTGAATGATCATATCTCACGCGTACAAATTCGTGTTGCTGTCGCCGTGGAAAACGGCGAGCTCGACCTGTCATGCAACGCTGTCTATATACGATGAGAGTCACTATCTCAGATTTTTCTATTTCAATAAATACTTAAACCGTGTCGTGCACCAGCATGTCACGCTAGCTGAATATCTGTCTCTCCCCGAGAGCAGGCTCGGATATTTCACAGCCGCCTTCGTCAGAAATCCCTATGACCGAGCCTATTCGGGATTTCTCCAGCTCCAGGACGACATAGCAATCCAACCAAAGATCGTATTCGAGCACAGTTGGATCAAAGATCTGGTCAAGGCTCAAATCGTAGAAAATCAAAAAAAGGATTATCGAGGCAGAGTATGATTTCAACAAGTGGATCCTGGCGCTTCCGGAGTATGAGGTCCTCGAAGTCGGCAGAAATACGAACATGCCACTGCACCCGGCGAACTACTGGACTCACTTGGACGGCAAACAAGGGGTGGATTTTATCGGCAAGGTGGAGGATTTCGATTTCGATTTCCGTCACTTCTGCAACATCACGGGTATAGACGCGCCAAATATCAAAAGTGCGAACGTCAGAGACGAAAACGGGCCAGCCCCAACGGGACGGTCCGGCTACAAATATTTATCCAAGATGTCTTCGCCGGCCATTGGGCGGATCAACGAGCTGTTCAAGACGGACTTCGAGCTGTTCGGCTACGAGGTGGTCACGTAGGCGACGCCCTCGAAGCTCGGGGCTGACGCGCCTCAGACCTTGCGCTCCGCTGCGCTGAAATTCGAGAGGTCGCCCGACTTCGCCGCGGCCTGCCGCCAGCTCCTGGCGATCGCCGGATAGCGGATCTCCTTCGAAATCCTGGCGACCTGCTGCTGCAGCTTCTCGCTGCCGCAAGCCGGGCAGGCCGGCGTGTCCGAAGCCTTGATCAGGAGCTCGAATTCCGACGCGCAGCCCTCGCACTTGTACGAATAAAGCGGCATCCTCTCCTCGCCTTCGTGAGCGCCGATCGCGCGGACGGGTAAGCAAGAACGGCGCCCGTTGTGCGCCCCTCCTCAGTCGCTTCGCTCGAACCCCTTGATGTTCGTCTTGCGGAACGGGCTCGCCGGATAGACGCCTAGAATCTCCACCTCGCGCGAAAAGAACCGCAATTCTTCCAGCGCGCGGGCCAGCGAGGGCTGCTCGGGATGGCCTTCGACATCCACGAGAAACCGCGTCGCCGCGAATTCGCCGTCGACCATATAGCTCTCGAGCTTTGTCATATTGACGCCATTGGTTGCGAAGCCGCCGAGCGCCTTGAAGAGCGCCGCCGGAACGTTGCGCACCCGAAAGACGAAGGTCGTGACCGTCTCGGCGTCAGTCGCCGGCGGCCATTGCGCGGTCTTGGCCAGCGCGACGAAGCGGGTCGTATTGTGCGCCTCGTCCTCGACATCCTCGGCGAGTATGTCGAGCCCGTAGATCTCAGACGCGAGCCGCGGCGCCAGCGCCGCCTTGCTGCGGTCGCCCCATTCGGCGATCTCGCGCGCCGCGCCGGCGGTGTCGCCCGCCGCGTGAGCGACGAGTCCCAGCGCGCCGATCATCCGCCGGCATTGGCCGAGCGCATGCACATGGCTGTAGACGTCTTTCAGGCCCTCGCGCGTCGCGCCGCGCGGAGCCATGAGCTGAAAATGAATGGGCAGAAAATATTCGCCGACAATGTGCAGGCCGGAGTGCGGCAGGAAATGATGGATGTCGCCGACGCGCCCGGCGATCGAATTCTCGATGGGGATCAGAGCAAGCGCCGCCTTGCCGTCGGAGACGGCGGCGAACGCGTCCTCGAAGCTCGCGCAGGGGAGCGGGGCGAACTGCGGATAGGCGTCGTTGCAGGCGATATGCGAATTGGCGCCGGGTTCTCCCTGATAGGCGATGCGGTCGGTCACGCGTCTTCCCCTGAGGCCCCGGCGGCGCGGCGCGCCGCCTCGAGGCCCGTGTGCGTATCCACGGAGAGCGCGGGCTTGTCCAGCAGCGCGACATCTATGCGCATGCCGGCCTCGAGCGCGCGCAATTGCTCCAGTCGCTCCCGCCGTTCGAGTTCGGAGACCGGCAGCGCCACGAAACGCTCCAGCGCCGCGCGTCGAAAGGCGTAGACGCCGAGATGGTGGAGAAACGGCCCATCGCCGAAGGGCGCGCGCGCCCGCGTGAAATAGAGGGCGCGCAACCGATGCCGCCCGATGCGAGCGCCGACGAGTTTCGGGATGTCGGGGTCGTCCGCCTCCGCCGCCGGCAGCGGCGCGGCGAGCGTCGCGATGTCCACCGCGGCGTCCTCCTCGAGCAAGGCGACGGCGGCGGCCAGGGCGCCCCGCGGCAGAAACGGCTGATCGCCTTGCAGATTGACGACGACGCCGCACGCGCGATGCGGATCGAGCCGCTCGGCGGCCTCGCCGACCCGATCGGAGCCGCAGGCGTGGTCTCTCGACGTCAGCGCCGCCTCGGCTCCGGCGTCCCGCGCCGCGCGAGCGATTTCCTCGGCATCCGTGGCCACCGCGACGCGCCCGAGACCCGCCTCCAGCGCTCGCTCCACGACATGGGCGATCATCGGTCTGCCGCCGATATCCGCCAGCGCCTTGCTGGGCAGGCGCTGCGAATTGAGGCGCGCCGGAATGACGATGAGCGGCTTCGCAGAGGCGCGGGTCAATAGGCCTTCTTGTCCTCGCCGACCCAGCCCTTGTCGGACTTGGCGAAAAACAGCGAGCCCTCGCTGTGGACGGTCTCGTTCTTTTTGAACGTCCGATCCGCGACGACGCCGAGCAGCGCGCAGGCTCCGCGCTCCTTTTCCTCGGCGCATTTGGCTTCATAGCCCTCCGGGAACTGCACGTCGGACTCATACCAATATTCGTAGACATCGCCGTCGCGCGTGTTGGCGGCGCGGCCCATCGTCTTCCTGAACGACACGACATTGGCCGGCACCTGCGCCTGCACCAGCATGTTGCGCAGCACGCTGAGGCCCGCGGCGTCGTTGGGCTCGCCCGATCCACATCCGGCGAGCGCCGCCAGCGCTGCAGCCGCCGCCGCGAGCTTGACTTTAGTCCACACCATACCTGTTCCTCCCCGCGCCTTGTTCGTCGGCGCTTTCGGTTGTTGAATAGCCGAGCTGAAGTCGTCTGGACCAGCATTGCCGGAAGCTGGGGAAATGCATAGCAGATAGTTGCAATTTTGGGCAGCGTCTGTATTATCGAGGCGTTGATCGTGAACTCCCCACCGTTGACAGGGAGGGGGGTCAGAGCGTATCTCATTAGACATCCGAACACCCTACGGAGTGCTCAGGTCCGCCGCATCTCCTGGGTCCGTGGGGTTGGCCGGTCGGTTTCGGGTTGGAGTGGCCTCCTTGAAACCCGAGCCGACCGGCCGCTGATCTCCGTAATCCGCTCACGTCGAAACGAACGCCGCGCGTTCCCCATGCCGGAACGCCGTGGCGGCTTTCTTCGTCCCGAAGCCGCTCGCTCGGCCCGCCGCCCAGAGCTATTTGATCTTCGTTTCCTTGAACTCGACGTGCTTCTTGGCGACCGGATCGTATTTGTTGAACACGAGCTTTTCCGTCTTGGTGCGCGCGTTCTTCTTGGTGACGTAAAAATAGCCGGTGTCCGCGGTGGACAGCAGCTTGATCTTGATCATCGCGGATTTGGCCATCGGACAGGTCCATCCCTTGGAAAAGGACAAATCGGCTCCTCCCGCCGCGCCTGCAGCGAAGGGGATCCGATTTTGCGCACAGCAATAGTCTGGCCGGCGGCTTTGTCAAGGCGCGCCCGCGCCTGGGGGAGGGGAGACGCCATCGGCTCCGGTATGTAATTGTGATACACAAATCGATTGACTCGCTGGGGGGCGGACGTACTGTGGGAAGCCCTGCTCGGGACGCCGGGCCC
>Ga0187782_10003537_pt1 | contig 11646 bp, 11 predicted proteins | sample 0715_SJ02_MP15_2_FD_132454 | JGI IMG/M metagenome (GOLD analysis project Ga0187782, IMG submission 132454) | Tropical peat soil microbial communities from peatlands in Department of Meta, Colombia - 0715_SJ02_MP15_20_MG | ecosystem: Environmental > Terrestrial > Soil > Wetlands > Peat | place...
AAGCTGCCGAAGGGTGAGCACTACACGGTGAAGCTGGAGCTCTGCAACGGGTGTCAGAAGTGCGCGCAAGAGTGCCCATGCGGATATATCGAGATGATATAGCCAATTACGATAGCGGGGACGTATGAGGCGCTTTTGCAAAGAAGAACGGGGGGAGGGACAAAATCGCTGACACCATCCGGCCGGTTGAGTACTTCTGGATCGTTGTGTTGAAGTCTTGTTGCGTTGCGCTCCTTTCGGTTGGGCGACGAACGAAGCGCCGAGTGGACCAGCAGTCAAGACAGAACGGACCACACGAATCCGACGCCTTCTCAGCAGCGGGTCGGGGGTTCGAATCCCTCAGGCCGCTCAACACAACGTGAACCTCGCCGCGCACACCCTGAATATCACCGGCAAGGGCGAGGTAGACGACATCGGCCGTTCGGCGAGGATAGCGCAGTCCGGCTGCGCGAGTACTTGCGGAAGTATCGGTGGAACACACTCCCCGACGACTACCTTGTTACGAACAGGGCACCCGATCCGGTCGGATACCGTCACCCATATTCTCGGCACGATCAGCCGCCGGGCGGGTTTGCCGCACCCTGTCTCGCCCCATAAGCTCCGGCATTACTGCGGGGCGATCGTGCTGAAGATCAGCGGGGATTTGGCACTGACCCGGCAGACCCTTCGGCACCGGACGCTCCACATGAGTCTCCAGTATGCCAGGTTGACCGAGATGGATGTGCTGAGAAAGTTTCGCCGGGCGTCACCGATGGATCACCTGGGGCGGCGTTAGCGCGTTAGCTTCGCAGGTACGGCCAAGAAAAACAGGGGAGGGGCGCGTCGTACGTCGGGCGCGGCCTCGTCGTTGTCGCAGCCGCATCAGGAGGAATCTGGAACAGGCCTCGCGAACATCGGGCCGCATTCAGGGTTCCTTCTCGACTCCTGTTTCGCCGTAACAATCTGCTGCCCGTCTGCACTACATATCATTCGGCCAGGAAGGCACGGCACCACGAGACCTCTTCGAGGGGGTGTAAAGGGATGCCAAAGTATCTGATCACGGGCAACTATGGCGTGGAGGGGACAAAGGGGCTCGTTAAAGGCGGAGGCGGTACCGCACGCAGGAAAGCCGTAGAAGAGATGATGCACGGTGCTGGAGGAAAGGTGGAGGCATTCTACTACGCCTTTGGGAACGACGACGTCTACGTGATTGTCGATGCGCCAGACAACGTTACAGTAGCGGCGATCTCGCTAGCCGTGAACGCTGCGGGCGCGGTGGCAATCAAGACGACTGCTCTCCTAACGCCCGAGGAGATAGACCAGGCCGCCCGAAAGTCGGTTTCATATCGCGTTCCAGGGCAGTAGATTGCTCTAACGAGAGGGGCGCGTCGTACGTCGGGCGCGGCCTCTCATCCATGGTCGAATAAAGATGTCCATAAAGCGGATTCACGAAGGTACTTCCCCCAACGAGGGAGGAGGGAATGACATGGCGTCCATGCAGAAGAAGAATCATGCCTCTCCGGACGAAACGCGCACGTTCTCAAAGGGGAAACTTGCCCTGGTGTCACTCGGCGGCTTCACCTTTGGGCGCATGACAGTAGAGCCCGGTTGGAAGTGGTCAGAGTCCATCAAGCCTGTTGTGAAGACCAATAGTTGTCAGCAAGAACACCTCAGTTATCACGTCTCCGGACGACTCCGCGTACGAATGGATGATGGCAGCGAGGCGGAGTTCGGCCCGGGTGATGTTTCGATGATTCCCGCTGGACACGATGCCTGGGTTGTTGGGAACGAACCAGCCGTCATCATCGACATCACCGGGATGAAGGATTACGCGAAGCCCAGGTAGTCCCCTCGACCAATCTGCTAAGCGACATCACTCACAAGAAAGGGGCCGCGTCGATCAGGGCGCGGCCTCCGATGTCCCAGGAGTTGATAGTTCCGCGAGTTCCTCTGGTTTCAGCATCGCCAACAAACCGGCGAACAGGAGGTAGAGATGGACAACGCACATCTCGACTTCTCGCTGTGTAACGACAGCGTGGATGCCCTTAGACACAAGTTCCTCAAGGGCGTCGATTCTACGGCCGATATCCTCGACTTGGGCTGCGAGAACAGCACGTTGGTCACTCGCGGTCCACTCTCGCACGAAACTGCCACAAGCAGTCACGAAATGCTTGTCGTCGGGTTCGTGACCATCAACAACCGCTTCCCTCGGCGGATACGGCACGTCGCCATTTCCTTCATCATCCGACGTAGGGACGTCATCGCCTGCGACCATTATCCAGGAGAGCCCGAGCGTGCGCGTTCCTTTGCCGCGAAGAACATCCGAAGCGCATCGGGAGCGATGAGGGCCAGTTGTTGTTCGTCGACGAGGATCTTCGCCCGTTGAAAAGCGTCAGCGGGAATGTTGCCGAACCGTAGTGCGTAGGCTGGACTGACAGGCGCACCAGCACCGCGGTGAGGTACAGGCCAGCATGAGCCGAGGTGCCGCGGGCTCCGGCGAGGAATAGGATACGGTGCCGGAACGCCAAGAGCCAACGGCCGCTGAAGTGACGAGGGTCCCGCGATAGCAGCGACGGGTCAATCAGAGGGAAAGGGAACCATGCCAATACGGGCACGCCACGCCTTCTGCGTCGTGCTCCTGCTGCAGATCGGGACCGCAGCAAGCGGAAACGCCGCCGTAGCGCCATCCCAGGTTTCGGGCGTCGACGTCGCTGCGACGCAGAGCATCGGCCGGTTCGATAACACGCCGTACATCCGGACATGGGGCACGCTGCACGGTGTCGTTTCCCCGTCGGAGCGGGTCGTCGGCCTCAATGCGCTGCCGAAGAATGCGACCGGCCGGTACGAGTACGCGTCGCAGTTCGAGATCATCGCACCGGCGACGGGTGGTGACACGGTCATCGTCGAGGCAGAGAATCGCGGCGTACCGGCCTTGCTCGAGATGGTAAGTGAATTCGCCGCGTCGGGGAGCAGCCCCGCGACCGTCAAATACCCGTCCGGCTTCGGAAACGGGTTTCTGTTTCGGCACGGGATCGCCTACGCGCGCGTTCAGTGGCAGACGGGAATTGCCGCCGGCATTCCCGCATCGGCGCAAGGCGTCGGCGAGATCGTCGTTCGCGACTTCGGACGATGGCTCTCGAACCGCTTTCGCACGCGAATCATCGGCGGGATCAGCCAGAGCGGTTGGTTTGTAGAAACCTTCGTCGCCGAGGGGTTCAACGAGAACCCGGTCGACGGAACGGCGGTCTACGCTGGCGCGATTGCAATCGACGGCACGGGAAACTGGCTCGCGCTCAACCAGTTCGCGCAGGCGCATGGGACTCCGCAGCAACCGTATCTCGATCCGACCGATCCACAGCCGATTTCCGCCGCAACGCTGCTTCGGCGTCCGAAGAGCGATCCGTTTTTCGTCGATGTCGCGAACTACACGGACTTCTATCGCCTTCACGCGAGCGTCACCGACACAACGAAGCTTCCCGTCGGCATGCGCCGCTACGACTGGCCGTCCCCGCACGTCGCGGGCGGCCATGAGACCGCGCCGTACGCGTTCCGTGCGTTGCACTGCAACGGCGGCGTTCCGATACCCTTGAATCCGATCAGCTACAGTCCGTACGCCCGTGCCCTGGTGCTCGAACTGGCAAAACGCGTGGGATCGCGGGCCGCATCCGGGGTGCCGGCCCTGCCTCCGTCGACGCTCTTCGAGCTCGGCCCCGCGCCGACCGACACAACACACTTTAATCTGTTGGCTGGCGCCGTGCTTGGAGTGCCCCTTGTCGATGCCGACGCGCAGCCGAAAGGCGGCGTGCGTTTTCCCGAGGTCGAAGATCCGGTCGGGAAGCCCACTCCGGTATCGCTGCCTCCCGTCGTCACGACGTCCATCAGCCGCGTCTGCGGCAACTTCGGCGGATGGCAGCCGATGACCGCCGCGGAGCTTACGCAACGCTATGGGTCACGAGACCGGTACGTCCGCGCCTACGCCGCCGCTGTCGACAGGCTCATCGCGGCCGGTTACCTGCTCGATTCGGATCGCTCGATGCTGCTCCAGCGGGCTGCCGAACTCTACGCCAACCCTGCCGGGTATTGATATCTCGGTGCTCGGTGTCTGCACGTAGGCTTGTGGACACCTACTCGACCGTCCCGTTCTTCGTGGCTCAAGCTCCGGCACGCTCGTGATCGGCGCGGCCTCCACGTAATCGTACGCGCCGGCTAAGTGCTCCCCCGAGGATTTTCCCCACGAAAAGTGCCGTCCAAGAACGGCGTTTTTGCACAGTTCTGGGCATCGGGCGTGCCAACCAAAAACCGTTGTAGGCCTTGCGCTATGCGGTTTCTCGTTCGATTTTCGTCTCGGCCACGGGCCCGGAATCCCCGGCCCGAAGGATTCCTTTGGCTCGTGATGATGACGGAGAGCTTCTCGTCGTCCGGACACCCATCGGGATTCTCGGTCCCGGCGATGCGAGCATGTCCGGTTCGGCGGTCACGATACGGAACCGAGCCTCGGGTCGAACGCGTCCCGGATCGCGCTCCCGAGCAGGTTGAAGCCGAGAACGGCGAAGAAGATCGCCAGCCCCGGGAATGTCGGATACCACCAGGCGTCGACCATGTAGCTGCGGGCCTGGGAGATGAGGGCGCCCCACTCCGGCGTAGGTGGCTGTGCCCCGAGCCCAATGAAGCTCAGGCTGGCCGTCGCCAGGATGGCAAATCCGATGTCGATTGAAGCCTGAACCACGACCGTCGTAGCGACGTTGGGCAGGAGGTGGCGGACGAGGATACGGCGCGGTCCCGCGCCGATCGACACGGCGGCCTGTACGTACTCCTGCTCCCGGAGCGACAAGATCTGCCCGCGGACCAAGCGCGTGTACCAGGGCCACCAGGACAGCGCGATCGCCAACACGGTGTTGGACAGGCCCGCACCAAGCGTTGCCGCGATCACGATCGCGAGTACCAGGCGCGGGAATGCCAAAAACACGTCGGTGGTGCGCATCAGCGCCTCGTCCGTCCATCCGCCCCAATACCCGGCAACGAGCCCCAGGCCGACCCCGAGAGTCATGGCGAGCGCAAGCACCACGGCAGCGACCGAGAGCGAGATGCGCGTCCCGGTCAGCACACGGCTGAGGAGATCCCGGCCGAGATCGTCGGTCCCGAACCAATGGCTGGCGGACGGCGGCTTGAGCTTCTCCGCGGCGGAGATGTGGTACGGGTCCACTGGCGCCGCTGCGGGGCCGGCCAGGGCGGCGAGGACCAAGAGCGTCACGATGGCCAGTCCGATCCAGGCGCCCGGGGCGCGCCAGAGGAGACGGAATGACCTTTGGAGGTAGGTGGTTCCCCGGCCCGCTTGAGCACTAGTACCGGATTCGAGGGTCGACGACAGCATACAACACGTCCACTCCGAGGTTCACCAGGACAAACACCACCGTCAGGAGCAATGACGCCCCCATGATCCCGGGGTAGTCGAGCGCCGTGATGGCGTTCACGCTGTAGAGGCCCACGCCGGGCCACGTAAAGACCAACTCCACCAGGAACACGCCCCCGAGCAGGCCGCCCGTGTACAGTCCGAGGACGGTGATCACGGGGATGAGGGCATTTCGCAGGGCATGGTGCACGAGGACGCCCAGCGGTGCGATTCCCTTCGCCCAGGCGGTCCGCGTGTAGTCTTGCGACAGCGACTCGAGCATCGTCGAGCGGGTCATGCGAACGGTGGGGGCCAGCGACGAAAGCGCGAGCGTGAGAGCAGGCAGCACGAGGTGGGACAGCGCGCTCCCCAGGTCTTGGAACTTCCCGGTGAGGAGGCTGTCCACGACGTACAGGCCCGTGATGTGCGGCGGCGGAACCGCCGTGATGCCAAGCCGGCCCGACAGCGGCAGCCATCCGAGCCACCGGACAAAGACCAGCTGCAGCAGGATCCCGAAGAAGAAGACCGGAAACGAGAGGCCGCTCAGGCTCAGGACCTGGGCGAGCAGATCCGTCATCCCGCCGCGCCGGACCGCCGACAGCACACCGATCGGAATGCCGAGGACGATCGTGAGCAGCATCGCGGATGCGGCGAGTTCGACGGTGGCGGGGAAGTACTGTGCGAGATCACCCATCACCGGGCCGTTGGTCAGCATCGAAGTGCCGAGGTCGCCGCGGGCAAGCCTTGCCAGAAAGACGAGATACTGCTGGGGAAGCGGGCGGTCGAGGCCGAATGTGTGGCGCACCGCCGCCAGCTGCTCGGGGCCTGCGTGCTCGCCCGCGATCAGCTTGGCCGGATCGGCCGGCACGAGGTGCGTCAGGACGAACAGGAGCAGGCTCACTCCCACCAGGAGCGGCGGAAGTAGGAGGAGCCTCCGTAGCACGTACCGAGTCACCTGCGGCACCCCGGCCGGCCTTCCGCGCCCGCGGGCCGCGCGTCGCCCTTAGCGGACACTCGGCGGCCCGGCCGGGGACTGCATCCGTGCACGCCCGGGTCAGCTCTTCGAGATTGCGTAGAGGTCGAACGTGTTGCCCAACGCCGGGTTGTACACGTACCCTTGGACGTTGGATCGCATCGCGACGCGGTAGACAAGCGTGCCGATGAAGATCGCCGGCGCCTCGCTGACCATGATCTTCTGGGCATCCTTGAACAGCTGAATCCGCTGCCGCTGGTTCGTCATCTCGTTCGCCTGCTTCATCAGCTGTTCCGCCTTGTCGTTTGCGTAGTAGCTGAAGTTCCATCCGGCCGAGCCCCACGCGTCTTTGCCGAAGGTCCCGTCGAGCATTGCCGAGGAGTCGGCGTAGTCGGGATAGTTGCGGACGGGCAGGAGGTCGGGAGCGGTGTCCAGCTTACCCGCCTTGTCGAGCACCACTGACGACGCCAGTTCCTGGATATCGACCGTGATGTTGAGTTGCTTGAGCTGGTTCTGGAGAATCTCGGCAGCCTTCCGGAACGTGGGGTCGCCCTGGAAGAGGAACAGGCTCAGCGTGAACCCGCCGTTGGGGTGGCTCGACTCCCCGAGCAACTGCTTGGCTTTCGCCATGTCGAGATGATACGGCTTGTCGGAGGCCGAGAGGTGCGCCGGGTCCGCGTTGGGCAGGGGGCCGTACAGCGGCTGCAGGTTGCCGTTGAAAATCAGGGTTCGGGCGGCCTCGTAGTCGAACGCGTACGACAACGCCTGACGGATCTTCACGTCTTTGAGCGGTTCACGCTGACACTGCATCGCGATATAGAAGATGCGCATCGTCGGGAAGGACTGGACCTTGATCCCGGGCTCTTTCGCCAGCGCGTCGATGATGTCCGGCGCCACGATCGTCAGGACGTCCGCGTCCCCCTGCTCGAGCATCAGGCGCTGAGTGGACACCTCGGGCGTGATCTTGAAGATGATGCGCTTCACGTGCTGGCCTTGCCACCCGCCCCAGTACCCGGGAAACTGCGCTAGCACGACCTCCCCGGCGCCCTTGTCGTAGCTTTCGAGCATGTACGGTCCGGTGCCGGCCTCATGGTCGGCGAGCCAGCCTTGCGCCAGATCGGTGCCGGAGGCGTGGCCGGTCAGGGCGGCGGGGCTCACCATCATGGCGCCCGAAACGGCCGCCAGTTTGGCGGCGAATGCCGCATCCGGTTCCGTGAGATTGAAGCGGACGGTCATCGGATCCGGCGTTTCGATCGTCGACACGACGCCTTTGTATGCGTACCCCATGCCGCGGTTGATCTTGAGCAGCCGCTCGATCGTGGCTTTGACCGCGTCCGACCCGAACGGCGTTCCGTCGTGGAACTTGACTCCGGAGCGCAGCTTGAAGGTCCAGACCTTGGCGTCCGGCGAGCTCTGCCACGAGGTTGCCAGGCGTGGGATGATTTGTGAGGTGGCGCCCCGGAGTGTCACGAGCCCTTCGTATATACCCCGGGTGATGCGGAGGGTGTTGTCGTAGACGATCTGCGGATCCAGAGTCTGCACCGAAAGGTCCTGTCCGACGACCAGGGTGTCGGGTCCCGCCCCGGCGGCCGCGACTCGCGCCGGACGCATCAGGTCCCTGAGGCCTGCGGCCCCCGTGCCCACTGCGGCTGCGCCCAGGCCGAGCGTCTTGAGAAGCTCGCGGCGCGACAGACCTCGCTGCTTACCACCATGTCGCATCAACCATCTCCCCCTTCGGAAGCGTACCTCCTACTGCCACGTGCGCCACACGGTTCGTGAACTCCCCGAAGGAGTCCTTCGTGGCCGAGGTCGAGGGGAGGTCGTGCGTTACGTCCGATCCATCCCATCGCGATTCATTGCGGCCGGGAATGCGCCCAGCGGGTCAGTAGTTTCATACTGTGAAAGGAGGAATGCAGATGAAAGCCTATGTTGTCGACAATGACCAATCGTTCGGTGTACGCTTCACCGAGATCTCCGACCCGAGCCCGGCGCCCAACGAAGCGGTGATCGAGGTTGAAGCGTTTTCGCTCAATCACGGCGAGTTACCGGGACGGGTGTTTTCTACCAATGGGACTGTTCCGGGGTGGGACACGGCGGGGCGCGTGGTCACAGCGGCTGCCGATGGCGGCGGGCCGAGCGTTGGGACGCGCGTTGTGGGTTGGGGATGGGGTGGGGCCTGGGCCCAGCGGCGCGCCGTGGCGACGTCGGACCTGGCGCCTCTGCCCGAGGGGGTCGACGCGGAAGCGGCAAGCACGCTGCCGGTTGCGGGTATCACCGCCCTGTGCGCCGTCCGCATACTGGGAGCAATCGTTGGGCGCCGAGTGCTCGTGACCGGAGCGTCGGGCGGGGTCGGAAGATTCGCGGTGCAGCTTGCGCGTATCGCAGGAGCCGACGTCGTCGCACTCACGTCATCCGAGGCGAAGCGCGAGGAGCTGCGTGAGGCCGGTGCGAGCGAAGTCGTGACCGACCTGGCGCACCTTTCGGCGCCGGTCTACGCCGTCCTCGAGAACATCGGCGGTTCTACCCTCGTCGATGCGTGGAATCGCCTAACCCCGGGAGGGATCCTCATCTCGATCGGGTACGCCGCCGGAAGCCCGGCGACGTTCCCTCCATACGCGACAGTTTTGCCGCGCAAGTCGCTCGTGGCCTACGGCTCCGGCTGGACGCCGTCGCTCCCAGGCGAAACGAGGGGTACCGACCTCGCCTACCTCGCGCGTCTTGTCGCCGCGCGTGCGCTCGATCCCCACATCACGTGGCGCGGTTCGTGGAAGCGGCTTCCCGACGCGATCGCGTTGCTGCAGAACCGCCGGATTTCAGGGAAGGCGGTCCTCCGGGTCGACTAGCGCGGGGCCCCGGTGGGAGAGGTGACGAGGGCAACCCGCCGCAGGATCGCAACGGTCGCTTCTTGGGGATCGAGCAGGCCCTCGGCGGCGAGCTTCTTCTTGAGTTGCTCGAGCGCGAGGCAGAGGCTTCCGGACCCAGCCGGCTGCAGTTCCCGCGCGTACCCGGCGGACGCGCTGGCACCGCACCCTCCACGTGAGCCCGCAGTACGCGCGATTGACCGAGAGGGACGTGCGGCGGAAGTTCCGGCGGGCGAGCCCGGTGGACAGTCTGCGACGGCGATAGACTCCGTTAACGGACACAGGGGCTGCGTTGCTTCGTCAGGACGCGGGCCCATTCGTTCTCGGGACGTGGTACGATCTCGGGTATGAGCAAGTCCGTCTATCGCGATGTGATGGGAGAGACCGGTCCTCGCCGTCTGTGACGGGGGTGCCACCATTATCGCTCGGTACACGGTCGCGCTCGGGCACGAGAGTCGGCCGCCGGTCGCCGGCGGCGTCCTCGTCACACGGGGACGACCTGTTTGTGACGGTGTGCAGATCTCTGAAGCAGCACACCGCATCGAGGTCGGCGGGGGCGGGCCCCCGGGCGGAGATGACGTGGAAGGTCGGAGGGGATGTGCGATGCCGCGTTACAAAGTGATGGTCGATGACAACTTCCACTACGAGGACCCCGAGGAACGCTCGGAACAAGGAGTCTACGAAACCGCCGAAGAGGCACTGGCGGCATGCCGCCGGATCGTTGATCAATCGTTGCAGGAGTGCTATCGCCCCGGCATGTCGGCCCAAACTCTGTACGACTACTACACCAGCTTCGGCGACGATCCATTCGTCGTCGTTGTCGATGGCGTCGACCGCGACTTCAAGTTCTCCGCGTGGAGTTATGCCGAGCAGCGCTGCCGCGCGATTTGCGGCCTGGATCCGGCGACGCCTGAAGGATGAGGAGGGGATGGGCCGTCAGCATGAAGATTGCCCGTGTGGATGTGTTTGGGTACGATGTGCACTACGTACACGGAAGCTACGTCATGTCTGGTGGTCGAACCGTTACGGCGCTACCGAGCACCGTCGTTCGGATCACCACGGACGACGGGACCACCGGATGGGGCGAAGTGTGCCCGCTCGGCAGCACCTACCTGCCGGCGTCTGCGGAAGGGGCACGGGCGGCGCTCCGTGAGCTAGCGCCGGCCGTGCTCGGCCTGGATCCGACAAACCTTGAACTCATCCATCATACAATGGAGACCGTCCTGCGCGGCCACGCGTACGCGAAAAGCCCCATCGATGTAGCCTGTTGGGACGTACTCGGCCGAGCCTCCGGTTATCCCGCCTCGACCCTGCTCGGTGGTTGCTGCCAGTCTCAGTATCCACTATATGTTGCGGTGCCGATGGGATCGCCAGAGGAGATGGCGGAACACGTCCGTGCCTACCGTGCGCAGGGGATCCACCGATTTCAATTGAAAGTCGGTGGCGATCCCCGTGCCGACTCGGAGCGCGTCGCGCGCGTCCTCGCGGCAACCGGCGATGATGACCTCATCATCGCCGACGCCAATGGTGGATGGACCCTCCAGGATGCCGTTGTCGCGGTCCGCATGCTCACGTCTTCGCCGCGGCTCTATTTGGAGCAGCCATGCTCCTCCCTTGAGGAATGCCTCCATGTTCGCCGGCACACGACGCTCCCGATGGTACTCGACGAGGTCATCACGGACGTGCCGTCCTTCCTCCGCGCCGCCAGGGCCGGCGGCATGGAGGCCATCAATCTCAAGATCGCCAAAGTGGGCGGTCTGACGCGCGCCCGGCTGATGCGCGATCTGGCTGAAGCCCTCGGCATCCGAGTCACGGTGGAAGACATGTGGGGCGGGGATATCGTCACGGCTGCGATCAGCCATCTGGCCAGCAGTACGCGGCCGGAGATGCTGTTCACGGCATCTTTCATGAACGACTGGGTCTGCGAGCACGTGGCAGGCCACACTCCGCGGTCGCGGGCGGGCTTCGGCGTGACGCCCGACTCGCCGGGTCTGGGTATCGAGGTGGATGCGGGCACACTTGGTAAGCCGTTGCTGAGCGTTGATGACACTGCGACTCGCGGCTAACAACCCGGCTCATCCGGGGGGACCCGCGAGAGCTCGTGAATCAACGGCCCGGGCAGCGTGGGGACACGCGGCACCGTCAGCGGCTGCAGGATTTCAAGGACCGTCGCGCTCGCACGAGGCGTGACCCGACGGCGTGCGGCGACCGCGTACCGCATGAAGCGCACGCGACCGCCGTCACCGTTGTCCAAAGAGCGCGACGAAACCGCCACCCCGGGCTGCCGCGATCTCCTGTGTCCACTCGCTGAGCAGCGGGGTCTAACCGAGTCCTGCCGGAGCATGCACCAACGTCAACGGATGTGCCAGTCCGCAGGGAGGGCAGCTATCCGCAACCGCCCGCGATCCCTGCACCGCCCGACGGGCGCCTCTGCCGGCGCTGCG
>Ga0187782_10003538_pt1 | contig 11645 bp, 9 predicted proteins | sample 0715_SJ02_MP15_2_FD_132454 | JGI IMG/M metagenome (GOLD analysis project Ga0187782, IMG submission 132454) | Tropical peat soil microbial communities from peatlands in Department of Meta, Colombia - 0715_SJ02_MP15_20_MG | ecosystem: Environmental > Terrestrial > Soil > Wetlands > Peat | place...
AGGAGGCGGCGGAGCGCAAGGTCTCGCTTCGGCGCCTGGGCTCGGCGGACCAGAGCGCGGCGACGCTCGACGAGGCGCTGGAGGCGCTCGCGGACGAGGCGACGCCGCCGGACCTGCGGCGGGAAGGTCGGATTTAGCGCCGCGCAGTTGCGTGCTATGATGCTCGCATGAGCGCGCAGCCCAAAGAAGCCGAAGATGGGATGACCGTCGCCGAGTTCCTCGTCTGGGCGGAACAGCGGTCCGGGCGGTGGCAGCTCGTCGACGGGCGCCCGGTCGCCATGGCGCCGGCGAATCGGACGCATGGCGCGCTGCAGAATGAGCTTGGCCGGCTGATCGGCAATGCGCTCGTTGAAAACGGCGCGCCCTGCTCTGTCGTCGCGGATCCCGGCGTTGTTCCCCGCGTGCTGGCGCACAAGAATGTCCGCGTCCCGGACCTCGCCGTCGTCTGTTCCGGCTATGTTGCGGAGCAAGCGACCTTGAGCGAGCCCGTCGTCGCGATCGAGATCCTGTCGCCTGGCGACCAGAGTCAAACATGGTCCAACGTCTGGACCTACACGACGATTCCGACCATGCAGGAAATCGCCGTGTTCGAGACCAAGACTATCGGAGCAAAATTGCTGCGCCGCCTCCCGGACGGCGGCTGGCCGGAGGAGCCCCAAACCATCGCGTCGGGAGACTTCGTCCTGAAGAGCGTCAACGTGCGCTTTCCGGTCGCCGCGGCCTATCGGACGACGCGGCTGAGCGCGGTTGGCGCTGGCGGTTGAAACGCCATCAAGACGCAGCGGCGGTGGGCGCTTTGTGATAGATTGACTATATGAGCGCCCTGCCAAAGCCTTCCGAACGACAAATGAGCGTCGCCGAGTTTTGCGCTTGGGCGGAGGCGCAGCCCGAGCGGTGGGAGCTCGTGGACGGATTTCCCGTCGCGATGGCCCCCGCGAACCGGACGCACGGGGCGATCCAGGCCGAGCTTTGCCACTTGATCACGGCTGGATTGATAGAGAGCGGCAGCGCCTGTTCGGTGATCGGAGCGCCGGGCGTCATTCCGCACGTTCGCGCCAATGCGAATGTCCGCATCCCTGACATCGCAGTCTGCTACAGCAATTACGACGCCGAACAGGCGGCCCTGACAGACCCGACAGTTTTGATCGAGATCCTCTCGCCGAGCAACGCGTCGCGAACCTGGGGCAACGTCTGGACCTACACGACGATCCCGAGCGTTTTGGAGATCGCGGTATTCGAAACTGCCGCGATCAGCGCTCTCTTGTTGCGCCGCCTTCCGGAGGGGGGCTGGCCAAAAGAGCCCGAGCTCGTCGAGTCGGGCGACGTGAGCTTTCAGAGCCTCAGCGTGCGCTTTCCGCTCGCCGCGGCCTATCGGACGACGCGTCTCGCCTGAGCTCGGGCCCTTCTGCGCCGCGCCTTCTCGTGCTACTGAACGCGGATGAGCGCTCTCCCAAAGTCTTCGGACGAAGAGATGACCGTTGCGAAGTTCTATGATTGGGCCGCGACGACGCCCGGTCGCTCGGAACTCGTCGACGGCCAGCCCGTCGGCATGGCGCCCGCGAGCACGACCCACAGCGCCTTGCAGTGCGAACTCGCCGAATTGATCGCGAGCGCGCTGGAGCGCCAGGGCGCGCCTTGCTCAGCCTTCACGGAGCCCGGCGTTATCCCGCGCGTCAACGCCAAAACGAATGTCCGCGTTCCCGATCTCGCCGTGATGTGCGGCGACTACAAGACGGAACGCTCGGCGCTGACCGATCCCGTTGTCGTGCTTGAGATCCTGTCGCCGCGCAACAAGCACAAGACGTGGTCGAATGTCTGGGCCTACACGACGATCCCGGGCGTCAAGGAATTCGCCGTGTTCGAGACGGAGTCGATCAGCGCGAAGCTGCTGCGGCGCCTCTCGAATGGAGACTGGCCGCAAGATCTGGAGCTGATCGCTTGCGGCGACTTCAACCTGCAAAGCTTCGATGTGCGCTTTCCGGTCGCCGCGGCGTATCGGACGACGCATCTCGCATGAGCCTGCGCATCCGCCTCGCCAAGCCGGGCGAAGCGGCGCTCGTGCTGTCCTTCGTGCGCGAACTCGCGGAATACGAAAATCTGTCTCACGAAGTCGTCGCGACCGAGGCCATGATCGACGCCGCGCTGTTCGGGCCAAATTCGAAGACCTTCTGCGCCTTCGCCGAATGGACCGGCGAGCCTATCGGCTTCGCCCTGTGGTTCCTCAATTTCTCGACCTTCCGCGGGCGCCACGGGATCTTTCTCGAAGACGTCTATGTCCGCCAGTCGCACCGCGGGAGGGGCGTCGGTCGCGCCCTGCTGCGGCATCTCGCGGCGCGTTGTGTGGAGGAGGGCTTTTCGCGGCTCGAATGGTCGGTCCTGAACTGGAACGAGAATGCGATCGCGTTCTATGAGGCGCGGGGCGCCCGCCTGATGAGCGAGTGGACCTTATGCAGGCTCGACGGCGACGCGCTCGATCGATTGGCGAAAGCCCCGGAAGACGAGGCCGAGGCGGCGCGCGCCGAGGTCTAGCCCTTTATCCGGCGACCCCGCCCGGCTAATCTCGACAGCCCACTCCGACAGCGAGCTCAAACCCATGGCCATCGACTCCAACCACCCCGAGACCCTCCAGCTGCACGCCGGCTGGCGCGCCGACGCGACCAACGGGGCGGTCGCCGTGCCGATCTATCAGACGACGAGCTACCAGTTCCACGATACCGAGCACGCCGCCAATCTCTTTGCGCTCAAGGAGATGGGCCAGATCTACACACGCATCGGAAATCCGACGACGGGCGTGCTGGAGGAGCGGCTCGCGGCGCTCGAGGGCGGCGCAGCAGCCCTTGCGCTCGCCTCCGGCCAGGCGGCGTCGGCTTTCGCGCTACAAAACCTCGCCCGCGCCGGCGACAATGTCGTCTCATCGACCGACCTCTATGGCGGGACCTGGAACCTCTTCGCCAACACGCTCAAAGAACAGGGACTGGAGGTCCGCTTCGTCGATCCGTCCGATCCTGAAAACTTCCGCCGCGCGACCGATGCGCGAACGCGCGCCTATTACGCCGAGACGCTGCCCAATCCGAAGCTCGTCGCCTTTCCGATCGCCGAGGTGGCCGCGATCGGACGGGAATATGGGGTGCCGCTTGTCATGGACAACACGGCGGTCCCGATCCTCGCGCGCCCCTTCGATCATGGCGCGGCGATCGTCGTCTATTCGACGACGAAATTCCTCGGCGGCCACGGCAATTCGATCGGCGGCGCGATCATCGACGGCGGCAATTTCGACTGGGAGAAATTCCCCGAGCGTCAACCGGCGCTGAACACGCCGGACCCCTCCTATCACGGCGCGGTCTGGGTCGAGGCGGTGAAGCCGCTCGGGCCGATCGCCTATGTGATCAAGGCCCGCACGACGCTGCTGCGCGACCTCGGCTCGGCAATGTCGCCCTTCAACGCCTTTCTCACCCTGCAAGGGGTGGAGACGCTGACGCTGCGCATCGAGCGCCACTCCCGGAACGCCGCCGCGGTCGCAGAGTTCCTGTCGCAGCGGCCGGAGGTGACGCAGGTCATCCATCCCTCGCGCCAGAGCGGCGAGGCGCGGGCGCGCGCCGACAAATATCTCAAGGGCGGCTATGGCGCGCTCGTTGGCTTCGAGCTCAAGGGCGGGCTGGAGGCCGGGCGGCGCTTCATCGACGCGCTGACGATGTTTTATCACGTCGCGAACATCGGCGACGCGCGCAGCCTCGCGATCCACCCTGCGACGACGACGCATTCGCAGCTCTCGCCCGAAGCGCAGCGCGCGACCGGCGTGACCGAGGGGTACGTTCGGCTGTCGATCGGGCTCGAGCACATCGACGACATATTGGCCGATCTGGAGCGCGGGCTGAAGGCTGCCGCGTGACATGACGACGGTCCCGATCCGCTATGTCGAGCCCGTCTTCCGCCCACCGAGCGAGGCGGACTCGCTGATCCTGCCCGTGACCGACGGCTGCTCCTGGAACCGCTGCACTTTCTGCGAGATGTACACCGCGCCGCAGAAGCGGTTTCGACCCCGCGACGAGCAGGAGATTTTCGAAAGCCTTCGCCGCTGCGGGGCGCGCTTTGGGGCGGGCGTCAAGCGTGTTTTCCTCGCCGACGGCGACGCGATGACTCTGTCGGCGCGTCGTCTGGCCGCCATATTGGGGGCGATCCGCCGCGAACTGCCCGGCGTGCGGCGGATTTCGAGCTATTGTCTGCCGCGGAACCTGCGCAAGAAGTCGTCCGCGGAGCTGCGCGAGCTCAACGAACTCGGCCTGTCGCTCGTCTATGTCGGCGCCGAGTCCGGCGACGACGCGGTGCTCGCTGGCGTGAGCAAGGGCGAGACTTTTGAGAGTTCGCGCGACGCGCTGGAAAAGCTGCGCGAGGCCGGGATCAAGCGCTCGGTCATGATCCTCAACGGGCTCGGCGGTCGCGCGCTGTCGCGACAGCATGCGGAAAACTCGGCGGCGCTCATGAACGCCGCGCAGCCCGAGTATCTCGCCACGCTCGTCGTGAGCTTCCCGAAGGGCGAGACGCGGATGCGCGAGAGTTTTCCCGGCTGGGAGCCGCTCGACGTGCCCGGGCTGCTGCGGGAGATGGAGCTGTTTCTCGCCGGCCTCGAGCTCGATCGAACGGTCTTCCGCAGCGACCACGCCTCGAACTGGCTCGTGCTCAAGGGGACGCTCGGCGCGGACAAGCCGCGGCTGCTGCAAGAGCTGCGCGCGGCGATCGCCGCGCCGGAGGCGGCGCCGCTGCGGCCGGCCTGGGCGCGCGGGCTATAGCGCCGCTCGTCCAAACCGCTCAGCCCGCATCGAGGGGATCGCTGCGGGCGAGGCGCCGCCGAATTCAGGCGGCTTGCGACGCTTCTCTTGATTCCTCGCCGGGCTCCGCTTCGGGCCGGGCATTGAGAAGCTTCTCAATGGACTCTCTGGGCATCGGGCGCCCGAACAGATAGCCCTGGCCAAAAGTGCAGCCCTGCCCCGACAGCCAGTCGAGATCCGATGAGGTCTCAACACCCTCGGCCGTGGTCTCGATGCTCAGGTTCGAACCGAGCTGGATGATGGCGTCGACAAGCTTGGCGCCATCCGTCCCCTCGGCGAGCGCGGAGATGTAGCTCTTGTCGATCTTGATCTTGTTGAAGCGTAGTTCCCTCAAGTGATAGAGGCTCGAATAGCCGGTGCCGAAGTCGTCCAGCGCGATTTTTATGCCGAGGTTTTGCAGCGAGGTGAGGAGCGCGCGCGCCGCCTCGAGGTCGCTGATCAGCGACGACTCGGTGATCTCGACTTCCAGGCGGCCCGGGGGAAAATCATTCTTCGTCAGCACGGCCAGGACTCGCTCCGCGAGCCAAGGGTCTCGCAGCTGCTGGGGGGCGACGTTGACCGAGAGGCGGAGATGGGGAGGCCAGCTGCGCGCATCAGACGTGGCCCGATCCAAAATTTGATAGAAAAGCGAGCATATCATGCCCGTATCTAATGCGATCGGGATGAAAACATCGGGCATCACCAGCCCCAGGGTCGGATGATCCCAACGAGCGAGAACCTCATAGGCCACGAGCTCCCTTGAGGGCAGCTTTACGATAGGTTGAAAATAGGGCGTGATCTCTCCCGACGAAATCGCGTTTTTGAGATCGGCGGCGAGCTGCGTGCGAATTTTCAGTTTGCGCTCCATCTCGCTTTTGAAGAAGCGAAAAGTCCCACGTCCATCGCGTTTGCCTTCATACATCGCCAAATCCGCAGCGTGCAGAACAGCCTCGGCGTTCTCTTCGCCGGGCGTCGCGACGGCTATGCCGATGGTCGCGTCGACATCGACATGACTGTTGTTCCACAAAACTGGGAGTTGAACAGCGTTGATGAGTCGGAGCGCCAGATCGGCGAGGACTTTCTGTTCGCCATCAAATGGGACCAACACGACAAATTCGTCGCCGCCAAGACGCGCCACGATGCTCGCCGGCGGCGCAAGCTCGGTCAACCTGGCGGAGACGGCGCGGAGCACTTCATCGCCTGCGGCATGACCATAACCGTCATTTATCGGCTTGAACCGGTCGAGATCGATCATCATCACGGCGAATTGATCGGCGGACGAACGCGTCTGCAGACGCATTTGGCAGGTCTCTATGAAGTCTCTGCGGTTGGGGAGCCCGGTCAAGGGGTCGCGGCGCGCCGCGACCTTCGCTTGTGCTTCCGCGGCGAGCTCAGCCTTCAGCGCGTTGCGCAGCAGCCGCGACTTGCGGATCGCGGCCACGTAAACCCCGCTTATTATCAAGCCGGCCAACACCAGCATTTCGGCCAGGCCATATTTGCCTACAAAGGCGAAAACATGATTGAACAGCCCCAGCTGCTCTCCTAACAGCCAAAGACAGGCGCCGATCATCATTAAGCACAATAGCTCGTATATTTCGCTTGTTTTTATTGGAGTTTGTCTGACGCCAAGCATTCGGAGACTCCTCTGGAAAGCGTGGAAAGGGCGCTCGCGGCGTCAGCTATCGCGCAATTTGTTTGAAAAAGAATGTATACATGTAACAATGGCCTTAAAGCAGTAAAATACACAACAATATATTGACGATTGCGTCAACAGACGAAGCTAAAATACGCCTCCTTATAAGGCTAGGAATGTTGTTACCTGCTTAAAGGATTGCTAGGGAATAGTCCTGGCGCCGCAACCATAGGCTGAGGCGGGCGAGCGGCTATAGAGTTTGCGAGCGCGGAGGCTGAATTGACGATGGACACGGAAGCGACGCGTCAGCTACGCCGTCATCGTCGACTCGTCTGTCTTTAATCGCGCTGCTTCGTCGGCACCGCGAGCACGGGGCACGGCGCCCGCCGCAACACTTGTTCGGTCGTGCTGCCGCGCACCTCGTCGAAGATCTCGTGGTGCCCATCCGTCGCCATGACAATCAGGTCGGGACGGAGATCTTCGGCGACCTCGAGGATCGTCTCGACGACGGGTCCGCGCTTCAGCTCGATATGCGGCAGCAGATTGCCGAAGGTCGGCAGCGTCTCGCCGACATGAATGAGCTGAAACTCCGCCAAGGGCGCCAGGCTGCGCACGAATTTCGACCCAACTCCCCACGCGTGCATGGGCGAGACGTCCGCCGCGACCGGCATGAACACGCGGTTAATCCGGATATCGCCAGTGTTTAGTTTGACGAAGCCCGCTTCGTCCTCGCGCAGAAACAGCGCCGGGGCATGAACGTGCCGCGCGGTCGCCTCGGCCAGAGAAGCTCTGAAAATGCGCCGCATCCAGCTCGATTCATGGGTCATCAGCACCAAAAAATCGCAGTGATGAAGCTCCGCATAGGAGCTAATGGCACCCACGACGTCCTCGGACTTCATCGACGCTTTGAATAGCTTGACGCCGAGCTGCGCCTCCGTCGCCTCCGGCGGGGCGCCAGGCGCCAACAGCTTCCATCGCTTGAGCAGCTCCGCCACGTCGGGGAAGCGCGCCCAGTCCCGCGCCGCTCTCTCATCTTCGACGTGGAGAATGTGCAAGGCGCTACGCGCGGCCACGGAAAGACGTATCGCATGAGCCAAGGCGACCTCGTCCGCCAGCGAAAAGTCGGTCGGGTGAACGACGGACTGAAAAGGCTGATCGTTCTCAACGCTGTCCATATCGTCACCCTTTCCTGGCCCGCGCGTCTGCGCACAATTCGAGGAAACGACGCCGGAGGCGACCGCGTCAAGGCGGCAGAAGCGCGTTGGCGCGCCATTTTTCGCCCTGCGCAGAGCGCGCGTCGGCGCCGGCGGCCCCAGGATTGCTTGGCTTCTGTTGCGTTGGCGTCCTCCGCTATCGCTCCGCCACTCGGAGAGACGAAAGATCGCGGCCTCGCGCTGCTGACGCTCGCCGAATGCGAGCTCGAGCATCGCGTCTCGAGAACGCGCGCCAGCCCGGCCGCCGCCATGCTCGAGCGGCTCGACGCCTTCGACGCGCTCACGACCGCGTGCGCGTGCGACTTCCGCGGCTATGCGGGCCGCTCCCGCCAGCCCGATCCCAAGGCGGCGCTGCTCGCCGTCGCGATCGAGGCCTGCGCGGGCGTCGAGCCGGGCCTCGGCGAGGACGAGCAGCTCGCCCGCGCCGAGGCCATCGCAAGGGCCTTTTGCTCGCAACGCGGGTCCGACGCCGAGGTTTGGCCGCACCCTCGGGCCGCGTTTCGCGCTATGATCCGCGCGAAGAGAATCGCCGTGCCCGTCCGCCGCCTCGACCCCATCCTCATCGACCGCATCGCCGCCGGCGAAGTCGTCGAACGCCCATCCTCCGCCGTCAAGGAGCTCGTCGAGAACGCGCTCGACGCCGGCGCGCGGCGCATCGACGTTGCGATCGAGGACGGCGGCAAGAAGCTCATCCGCGTCATCGACGACGGCTGCGGCATGGACGAGGCCGACCTTCGCCTGGCCGTCGAGCGACACGCGACGTCCAAGATTCCCGACGGCGATCTGTTCAATATCGCGACCTTGGGCTTTCGCGGCGAAGCTTTGCCCTCGATCGCCGCCGTCTCGAGCCTCACGATCGAGACGCGGGCCGCCGGCGCGCCGCATGGCCTGAGGCTCTGCGTCGAGGCGGGCGAGAGCCGCGGCGTCTCCGCCAGCGCCTGGCCGCAGGGCACGCGCATCGAGGCGCGCGACCTCTTCGCCGCGACGCCGGCGCGGCTCAAATTCCTGAAGAGCGAGCGCAGCGAGACCGCCGCCGCGGCCGATGTCGTCAAGCGCCTCGCCATGGCGCATCCCGCCGTGCGGTTCGGCTTTGCGGGGGGCGGCGGCTTCGACTACGCCGCCTGCGCCGCCGACGCGGCCGGCCGCGCGCGGCGGCTCGCGCAGGCGATGGGCGAGGAATTCGCGGCCAACGCCGTCGAGATCGACGCCGAGCGCGAGGGCTTTCGATTGACGGGTCTCGCGGGGCTGCCGACATTCAACCGCGCCAATGCGGCGATGCAGCACTTCTTCGTCAACGGGCGGCCGGTGCGCGACAGGCGGCTCTTCGGGGCCATGCGCGCCGCCTATCTCGACTTCATGAGCCCAGACCGGCATCCGGTGCTGGCGTTGTTCCTCGAGGGCGACCCGCGGGCGATCGACGTCAACGTGCATCCGGCCAAGGCCGAAGTGCGGTTCCAGGACCCGGGGCTCGTGCGCGGCCTCATCGTCGGCGCGCTGAAACAGGCATTGACAAGCGCCGGCCATCGCGGCGCGAGCAATGGCGCGCGGAGCTTCGCGGCCTTCTCGGCGCCGCGCTTTCGTCCCGCGCCCGCCGCGAACTGGGATTTGGCCGCTTCGCCCTCCGCGCCGCCGGGCTTCGCCGAAGAGCCGCAGGCGCGTTTCGATCCGGGCCCGCCGCAGGCCGACGCGCGCGGCGCCGAGTCCCCCATCGCGCCCCGGGACTTCGAGGCGCCGCTCGGGGCGGCGCGCGCGCAGCTGCACGAGACCTACATTATCGCGCAGACGCGCGACGGGCTCGTCATCGTCGACCAGCACGCGGCGCATGAGCGGCTCGTCTACGAAAGGCTCAAGCGCCAGCGCGAGGCCGAAGGCGTCGCGCGGCAGATGCTGCTGATCCCGGCAGTCGTCGAACTCGACGCCGCGCGCCGCGACGCGCTGACGCCCGCGCTTGCCGAGCTCGCTGCGCTGGGCCTCGTGCTTGAGCCCTTCGGCCCGGGCGCGATGCTCGTGCGCGAGACGCCGGCGGTCCTGGGCGAGGTCGACGCCGCGCGCCTCGTCGCCGACATCGCCGATCTTCTGACCGAAGAAGGCGACGCGCGGGCGCTGTCGCGCAGGCTCGACCATGTGCTTGCGACTTGCGCCTGCCATCGTTCCGTGCGGGCGGGGCGGCGACTGACGCCGCAAGAGATGAACGCGCTGCTGCGCGAGATGGAGGCGACGCCGGGCTCCGGCCAGTGCAATCACGGACGCCCGACCTATGTGGAGCTGAGGCTTGCGGATATCGAGAGGTTGTTTGGCAGGAGGTGAGCTTCGGCAGAAGCCGCAGTCTCGCCAAATTGATCTGTGGATAACATTTCAGCAGGCGCGGACGGACTCTTGCGTTTTCGGCGGCGCTCGCTTGCAAGATTCGGGGCCAAGCAACGACAGTTGAAGACAACATCTTTTAGTCCCCGTCAAAAATGACGGGTCTCCGGCGAGGCCCTTAACTCAATGCGCAAATTTTTGTGTTGCTGAACGCGAAATTTAACGGGAACACAGCCGCGCAGCGATATTGCGGCGAGCATGCCTCTGGTTCGATTCGGCGCTTCGCTTCGAGCCGGCCGTAAGCGCATGAGACTCTTGTAAAAGAGGAGTTCGAGATGCGGAAGAAAGCTTTTTCCGCCTTATACGGGTTCGTGCTTGCCCATCTCTTTTGCAGCCTTCCTCTTTTCAGTCACCCCTTGAAAGGAAGTTTTGGCTGGAAGCCCAGCTTAACCACGCAGGCCCATGCCGCCGCCGAATGTTCAGTGCCGCCAAACGATTCGGACGGTGACAGCGACCTCGATTGCAGTCCGGGCCCCATAAACCGCAACAAGAACCTCGGCGATCCCGGATGCGTCGGCTGCGGCGACCCCATAAATTTCGCGACCGGCAATCTCTATGAGAAGGAAGTCGACTGGACGGGGCCCGGCCCCTTCCCGATCGTCTGGGCGCGCTATTTCAACAGTCTCGACTATGCGCCGGTTCCAGGGCTCGGCAATGGCGGCGGGTATCACAATTTCGGCTTTCAATGGCGGAATTCATATTCGAGGTTCATCTATCCCCCACTGACTCTGAATACGAATCCGCCAACGGCCGGGGTCTCGCGCGACGAAGGGGCCTACATCGTTTTCACTCTGACGAACGGCGTCTGGACCACCGACGCCGACGTAAATCTGAAGCTGTCCGGCCCCGTCGGCGGTCCGTTCAGCATCTTCAACGACAACGACGAAACGGAGCAGTATAACGCCAACGGCGTGCTGACGTCGATCACCAATCGGACCGGACTGTCGCTGACCTTCGGGCATGACGCCGCCGCCAATCTGACGAGCGTCATGGATGCCTACCGCCGGGTGCTCTCCATCTCCTATTCCTACTCTACGCCCTATGTCGCCGCCCCGATCGCGAGGGTCACCGCGCCGGACGGAAGCGTGTTCACTTACAGCTACAACGGTCCCGATCTCGTGTCGGTCACCCATCCCGACGGCGGCGTGCGCAAATATCTCTACACCTTCTATCCGCCCCTGAACGGCATCAATATTGCGCCTTCGCTGTTCAGCGGCGTCCTCGACGAGAATGGCTCGCAGTTCGGTTATTTTGCGTATTCAGCAGTGGGCGCCTCGGGCTCCGCGAGCTATCTGGCTTCTTCCGCCTCCCATGCCGGAGGCGCCGACCTCTACTCGCTGAACTACGCCTATCCGAGCGACGGCGTGGTCGCCGTCACCAATCCGCTCGGCGGGCTCAATTGGTACCTGACATCGGGAATCGTCAATTCTGCGCGCCAATTGCAGGTCGCGCGGATCTGCTCGACCTGCGTCAGCGTCGGCGGAACGTTCAACTATGGCTATGACGCCAACGGCAACGTCTCGCAGACCATCGATTTCAACGGCAACACGAACCTCTATACTTACGATCTGACGCGGAACCTCGAAACCTCACGCACGCTCGCCAGCGGCACGGGGGTCGCGCGAACGA
>Ga0187782_10003540_pt1 | contig 11641 bp, 8 predicted proteins | sample 0715_SJ02_MP15_2_FD_132454 | JGI IMG/M metagenome (GOLD analysis project Ga0187782, IMG submission 132454) | Tropical peat soil microbial communities from peatlands in Department of Meta, Colombia - 0715_SJ02_MP15_20_MG | ecosystem: Environmental > Terrestrial > Soil > Wetlands > Peat | place...
CGGCTCCGTGCCGAAGGAGAAGGTCGCCGACGAACTCGTGCGTGTGCTGCTGCGTTGAGGAATCAGTACCTCGAAGACCGTGACCGAGGAATCCGGCCGCGGCATCGGGCTCGACGTCGTGCGCGAAGCTGCGGAGCAGCTCGGCGGCGAAGTCGTCTGTCGCAGCGAGCCACGACGTGGCACGACTTTCGAGATCGTGATTCCACCTTCGCTCTCATCGTTGGATGCACTGATTGTGGAAACGGAGGGAGACAGCGGCATTGTCGCCATCCCGCTCGATTCAGTGCGCGCGACACGGCGCATAACGGCCAGCCAAATCACATTCGCCACGCCGGGCGCGTCGGTGCTGTACGAGGATAAGGCGATTCCGTTCCTGCCGCTGATGACGGCACTTTCCGGTACCGGGTGGTCGGCTGATAGAAGCTGGACCGCAGTGATCGTGGCGGACGGCGACGCATTCGCGGCCATCGGTGTCGAGCGTCTGTTGGGCAGCGCGAAGATTGTCGTGCGGCCGCTGCCGCAGCCGATAACCGCGAGCCCTATCGTCGCCGCAGCCGCGCTCGATGCCGACGGCAATCCGCAAATTATTCTCGACCCTGGCGGACTCATCGCCGCCGCGCGGCGCGGCCGTCCCGCCGAGCCTGCTGCACGGTCCGCCAAACGGACCGTTCTCGTCGTTGATGATTCGCTGACCACCCGGATGCTCGAGCGCAGTATCCTGGAGTCGTCGGGATACGACGTCGACCTTGCGGTCTCCGCCGAAGACGCGCTCGAGCGCCTGCGGGACACGCGCTACGCGCTGATTCTTGTTGACGTCGAGATGCCCGGCATGGACGGGTTCACCTTTGTCGAGCGGCTGCGAGCCGACGCTAAATTGCGTGACATCCCGGCAATCTTGGTGACTTCGCTTGCCGGAACCGAGCATCGCCGGCGCGGCCATGGGGTCGGCGCCCAAGGCTATATCGTCAAAAGCGAGTTCAATCAGGCCGAGCTCCTGTCAATGATCGAACCGATGATGGCAGCATAAAATTATGGCCCGGACGCGTGTTCTTGTCGTTGAAGACTCCGCAACCGTGCGCGAGCGATTGATAGAGGCGCTCGCGGCCGACCCGGATATCGAACTCGTTTGTACGGCGCAGGACGGTAGGGAGGCGGTCGAGCTTTGCCGTGCGCATCGCCCCGACGTCATCACCATGGATATGATGATGCCGATCATGAGTGGACTGGCGGCCACGGAATACATCATGGCGCATCAGCCGACGCCAATTCTGATCGTGTCGGCGTCGCTCAATCGCGGTGAATTGTTCAAAATCTACGACGCGCTCGCGGCCGGCGCCGTCGACGTTCTGGAAAAGCCGATAGGCGACGAATTCGACAGCGACTGGGAGCGTCGGCTGCTCTCCGCCGTGAAACTCGTCGCCAGAATCAAGGTCATTACCCACCCTCGCGCGCGCCTGGAGGCCAAAAGATGCGCCTCCGAAGTGCCCGTCCATTCGCTTCAGCTGCCGCGGCCCGCTCGATCACCGGAAGTGATCGCGATCGGCGCCTCCACCGGCGGCCCGGGCGCCGTGCTCGAAGTGCTGCGCAAGCTGCCGCCACGCGTCGACACGCCGATCCTCGTCGTCTTGCACATGAATCCTCCTTTCGAGTCAGCGTTCACAGATTGGCTCGATGCCCAGATCGAGCGTCGCGTCATTCGCGCCGAGACCGGAGTCGCCGTATCGGAGCTGCGCGGCTGCGTCGCCGTCGCCCCCGCCGGCAGGCATCTGCTCGTACGCCAAGGACGCCTGGCATTCACTCTCGACAAGGAGCGGCATTCCTGTCGGCCATCGATCGACGTGCTGTTCGAGTCGATCGCTGCCGAATTTGGGGCCTCCGCTTCGGCCTGCCTTCTAACGGGAATGGGGCGGGACGGCGCGGCCGGTCTGCTCAAAATCCGCCAGGCCGGCGGGGTGACGATCGCCCAGGACGAGGCGTCATCGGTGGTCTACGGCATGCCGCGCGAGGCGGCAGCGCTGGGTGCTGCGACCTACGTGCTGCCGCTGGATGAGATCGGCATTCGACTGGCCGCCTTGGAGGGACTGACAATGGAGGCGCCGTGATGGCCGGTTCTGTGCTGATAGTTGACGACAGCCTGACTGTCCGTATGAGCCTGATCGAATTGCTCAAGGCCGCAGATTTGGAAGCGGTCGGCTGCGGATCCGTAGCCGAGGCAAGGAGTGTCCTCGCTGAGCGGGCGTTCGCCCTCGTCATTCTCGACGTGCTGCTGCCGGATGGAGATGGCGTCGAGCTTCTGCAGGAAATCCGGGCGATGCCGGCGGCCGCGGCCACGGCGGTCATGATGCTGTCGACCGAAGCCGAAATTCGCGATCGGGTGCGCGGTCTTAAGACCGGCGCCGACGAATATGTCGGCAAGCCCTACGATCCCGTTTACCTTGTTGCCCGCGCTCGAGAACTCGTGCGCCGCGGCGACGATGGTGCAACTCACGGCCGGGAAACGATCTTGCTGATCGACGATAGCGTGACTTTCCGCAATGAGTTGCAAGCCGCCCTGGAGCGAGCGTCGTATCGTGTCGTGACCGCGGGCAGTGGCGAAGAAGGCCTTCGCGTCGCCGCCGATGTGCAGCCGTCGGGCATCGTCGTGGACGGCGTGCTACCCGGAATCGACGGCGACACCGTCATCAGGCGCATTCGGCTCGACGCGGCCCTGCGCGCGTTGCCGTGCTTTTTGCTCACCGGGTCGGAGGACCGGAGCGCCGAAGTTCGCGCGCTCGATTCCGGGGCCGACGCGTTCGCCGTAAAGGACGACAATATTGCCGTCATCGTCGCGCGGGTCGGCGCCATGTTGCGGGCGGCGGGCGATCAATTCAACCGGCGCAGCACCACGAGCCTGCAAGGACCGAAGCGGGTGCTCGCCGTGGACGATAGTGAAACCTATTTGCAGCTGCTCGCCGAGACCCTGCGCTCGGAGGGTTACGAGGTCATCCTGGCGCGCTCCGGCGAACAAGCTCTGGAATTGCTCGCGGTCCAGCCCGTGGACTGCATGCTGCTCGACCTGATGATGCCGGGAATCGGCGGCCGGGAAACTTGCATTCGGGTAAAGAGTGTGCCGACCATGCGCGACATCCCGATCATCATGCTGACGGCCGTCGAGGACCGCGACGCGATGATCCAAGGTCTCAGTGCCGGCGCCGACGATTACATCGCCAAATCCTGCGAGCTCGATCTCGTGCGAGCGCGGGTACTCGCACAAATCAGACGCAAGCAGTTCGAGGACGAGCACCGCGCCATTCGCGAAAAACTCCTGCGCGCCGAATATGCGGCCAACGAGGCGCGCAATGCCCTGCAGCTGATGCAGGCCAAGGCCGCACTCACCGAAGAGCTGGAGCTGAAGAATTCCGAGCTCGAGGTGAAGAACGACGAGCTCGAGTCGTTCAGCTATTCGGTGGCGCACGATCTGCGTGCCCCATTGCGCAGCATCGACGGATTCAGTCTGGCATTGCTGGAGGATTGTGGCGACAAGCTCGACGACGCCGGGAAGGAATATTTGAACTACGTTCGCCAATCGACCCAGCACATGGCCCGCCTCATCGACGACCTTCTGGCCCTCTCCCGCGTTACCCGCGCGCCGCTAGACCGCGCCGAGGCCGACATCAGCTCGATCGCTCGCGGAGTGACATCGCGGCTCGCGCGCTCCTGGCCCGATCGGCGGGTCGAGGTTGTCGTCGCCGAACATATGGTCGGCGATTGTGATCATCACCTGCTGACGATCGTATTCGAGAACCTGCTCGGCAATGCCTGGAAGTTCACCGGCAGACGTGAGAACGCCCGAATCGAGGTTGGCGTGGTCGATGGGGATCCGCGCACCTATTTCGTTCGCGATAACGGCGCGGGTTTCGACATGTCCTACGCCGCAAAATTGTTCGGGGTATTCCAGCGTCTGCATTCGACCACTGAATTCGAAGGTACCGGCATTGGCCTGGCGACGGTGCAGCGCATCATTCGCCGGCACGGGGGCCGGATTTGGGCCGAGAGTGCCGTCGAGGAGGGTGCGACGTTCTATTTCACACTTCGCGGCGGCCCACGCGGGTTAGCGGGTGCCGCGAATGCCGGCGCCTTGGCGGCGTCGCCACACGACAGCGAGGGGATTGCGGCATGATCGCCGACGACACCATCTTACTGGTCGAAGATAATCCGGCCGACGAAGCGCTGACCCTGCGCGCGCTCAGGAAAGCCAATATCGCCAACAACGTCGTCGTGGCGCGCGACGGCGCTGAAGCCGTCGAGTATCTCATTCCCTCGGAGCCGAACTGCGCGGCGCGCAAGTTGCCGCAATTGATTCTCTTGGACTTGAAGCTACCGAAGCTCGACGGTCACGAGGTCCTCAGACGCATACGCGCCAATGCGCGGACCCAGTTGCTGCCGGTCGTCATCCTGACCACCTCGGTCGAAGATCAGGACCGCCTCGACGGCTATCGGCTTGGCGCCAACGGCTACGTGCGCAAGCCGGTCGATTTTACGGCGTTCGCACAGACCGTCACACAGCTCGGTCTCTATTGGCTGGTGCTCAATGAGCGCCCGCCTTTGCCATGCGCTTGATCCCGATTGGCGCACAATTCCGACATTTGCCCGCTGGCGAAGGCGCTCACGTCGGCGCGGCCTGATCGCCTACTGGACCAGCACGTTTGGCCTTGGGCTTGATCGCCTTGTCCATCAGCTTGGTTGACCTTGGGGCGTGCGAAATCCGTCCAATTCACGCCTCGCTCGGGTGTGAGGCCAATCGTTTTCCGATCGATCGCGAGCCCATGGATCATGGAGCCCGTTGCCGTCGGCCGGCCGACGATGATGTGCGCCACGGGAATTCGAGATCAAGGTCGTCCGTGAAGCGCCGGAGCGGCGGTGCTCTCGATCATCACGTTCACGCACGCCGGCTTGCCGCTGGCAAGGGCGCGGTCGATCGCGGGAAACAAGTCGGCCGCGCGCTCGACGTATTCCCCGTGCCCGCCGAGGGCCTCTACGACTTGATCGTAGCGGGCTGGTAGCAGCTCGCATCCGTGCATCCTGTCGGTGCCGTATTCGCGTCGTTGAATCTCGCTTTCGGCGTTCCATCGTGCATCGTTGCCGAGGACGGCGACGAACGGTAAGCCGTATCTCGCGGCCGTTTCAAACTCCGAGATGTGGAAACCGATGGTGCCGTCGCCGAGCACCGCAAACACCGGTGCCTTCGTTTCGACCAAACGCGCGGCGAGCGCGAAGGAAAGCGACCCGCCGATCGATCCGGCGACGCTGTTGACGAGCCGGCGTCGGACCGGAAGCATGCTCTGCCCCCACTGGGCGTATTCGCCTCCGTCGCAGATCAGAACGGCGTCCGGATCTCTTTCGACGAAGTGACGCAGCGCCCGGAAAACTTCCGCCGGATGGAGCCGGCCTGCCGTCTTCGATGCGATCTCCCGCCACGAGGCCGGCCGCTCGTCGAGGGCGCGGCGTGCTTCCGCGAGCCATGCGTTGCGTGGCAAGGTCGGCTCGGGGGCGGCCGCAGCGAGCTTTTTCGCTGCCAAGGCCGGATCTGCGACGCAGGCGAAAACGAGAGCGTCGCCCTTCTCGTGTTTCGCCCGCTCTATGAGTTGCAGGTCTGGATCAATCGCGATGACCCGCACGCCGGCATCAAAGCTCGGCGCGCCTGCCCATTTGAGCGAAAAATCCAACGCTTTGCCGAGAAGGACCACAAGATCGACGCGCTTCACCAGCTCCGTCAACGCCCCGAGTGTCGCGTCCGCCAGCCCTCGTGGACTCTCCAGGATGCTCGCCGGCGCTGCCGTCGCCGCCTCGACCTTCGCCAGCAGATCGCGCCCGCTCACGCTCGACATTTGTGGACCGGCCAGGATGATTGGGCGCTTTGCCGCCGCCAGCAGGGAAAGGAGTTTGGCGCAATCCGCATCGCCAAGCGCCGCTCGCGCCGTCGGCCGGATCGTCGGCCAGGTCACTGCGTTTTCCTCCAACCGGGCATCGAGCAGATCCGATGGCAAGCTCACATGCACCGGGCCGCGCCTTCCGGAAAGTGCGATATGAAAGGCCTCACCGATGTCTTTGCCGAGAGATTCGACATCGCTGGCCGTCCAGGACGCCTTCGTCACCGGTTTGGCCATCTCGGACTGGCGCAACTCCTGAAATCCGCCACGCCCAACCTCCCAAGTGCCGGCGTGTCCGGAGAGGAGAACGACCGGCGACTCTGCCGCAAGCGCGGTATACAAGGCCCCGACCGCATTAGCGTGCCCTGGGCCACCGGTGACCAGCGCGACGCCCGGCTGGTCGGTCAAGCGGCCATGGGCGTCGGCCATATGCACGGCAGCCGCTTCGTGCCGCACGTGAATGAGCTCGATTCCCGCATCCAACGCCGCATCGAAGATCGACATGATGTGGTTGCCGGAAAGCGTGAAGACACGGCGGCAGCCGGCTCGCTGAAGTGAACGAACGACGATGTCGGCTCCGCGCAAGGGGAGGTTCATCACGCGCCTTGATCAATCCTGAGGGCCACGGCGGAGCATACATGGTTCGGCGATCCAGCGTGACGGCTACGCCCGCAAGTTTCGTCGACTATCGAGACATGGAGCGCCATCCGGGCCGCCGGCTGTCAGCGCGTATCCGGCGGGCTTTACAATTCACAGCGCCATCCGTGCCGCAATGAGGACGCAGATGCACGCTTCGCGTGCACGGCCAGAACGGCGCTGCCTTTCTGCTTCTCTATACGTTCGAGGCTGCCTGCACGATTGAGGTCCGTGCGCAAAGCCGGCGGCGGGGAACTCGTCCATACCGATCCGCGCATCATTGCCACCGCACAACAGCAAGCAAGCACGGTGACGACAGCGGCGGGTGGAGCGCTTGCCTGACCGGCGCTGCTGCGCAAGCTTGACCGGGTCGACCCCTCGTATCGCAATTGAACCGAGCCAGACTCGATGGATGGCTCGGGAGCGTTTCGGCAACACGGCCGCACCGAAATCGGCGCGGTGCGATCGCTCAATCTTCCTGACGATGCACGTCGTGGACGAGGACACCGGCGCCCGGCGGCGGCATCGCCATCCACTCCTGCCGCTTGAGCGTGCGGCGTGTGTCTTCGTATCCGCTCTGCCAGTGCTCGCGCATCGAGGTGCCGGAAAACTCATAATCCTTGGCGTGCCCCTCGTAGGCCTTCTGCTGGTAGATAAGATGCAGAATGGTGATTTCCGGCAAATCCGTCAGCGCGTCGCGGAGCCGCCGCTCTTCATCGCTCAGCTGGTCCTGGGGAATTTTCCCCAAAGCCTTTGCCAAGCGCAGCTTCCAATTGTGAAGGCGCCGATACACATCGGTGGTGTAACGGGTGCGCGACGAATACATGATGTCCTTGTGGCGGGCCATGACGTCCTGAATGTCGCGCGGCAGCACGCCGCGCGCGCTGAACAGATCGACCTGAAAGACGAGTGTGTTCAGCTTGTCGTCCTGGTCGAGCAAATGCTGTAGCGGCGTGTTGGAGACGATGCCGCCGTCCCAAAAATGATCTGTTCCGATCTTGATCATCGGCAAAGCCGGCGGAAGAGCGCCGCTCGCCATGATGTGCTCGGGCTCGATCTCCTCCTTGGCGTTGTCGAAGTAGACAAAATTACCGGTAAGCACGTTCACGGCGCCGACCGAAAAGCGGCTGACGCGCTCGTTGATGAGCGAGAAATCCACCAGCTCCAATAAAGTATCGCGCAGCGGAGCGCTGTCGTAGTAACTCGTCGCGCTGGTCGCCCCGGTGAGACTCATCCAGGGAGTGGGAAAGCGCGGAGTGAAAAAGCCCGGCTGTCCGGCGACGCTGGTCATAAAGGAACTGGTGGCATTGCGCGCCTTGCGGAAGACGTCGCCGTCGGGCGTAAACGGCCAGATTTTCCGGTCGGTGATCGTCTCCCAGAACGTCTGCAACTGGCGCAGCCGCCGCTTCGGCGGATTGCCGGCAATGAGCGCCGAGTTGATCGCGCCGATCGAAACACCCGATACCCAATCCGGTTCCACCCCGGCCTCGTGCATCGCCTGATAGACGCCCGCCTGGTAGGCGCCGAGCGCGCCACCCCCCTGCAGGACGAGCGCGATACGATCGCACCGCTCGGGCCGCCAGCCGCGCGGTGATTGATGGGGCTGTGACGGATGCTCCTTGAGGCCGACGGAAATGTCATGCATGGCGGGTTACTCAAAATGTTCGCGCAAAGCGCGGTAGCTTTGCGAAATCAGGTGACCGTCTCATGACAAATGCAAAAATGAGAGACTGTCACGAGACTGTCGGCGTCGTTTCACATTCTCCGCCTTGGTTGTCGGCCGGATTTTCCCGGTTGAAGGGGGATGGAATGCCGGCAGGCAAGACCGCCATTGTCACAGGTTCGACGAGCGGAATTGGGCTCGCAATCGCGGGTGCTCTCGCCAAATCCGCAACCAACGTCGTGCTCAATGGCTTTGGCGCGGCGGATGAAATTGAAAAGATCGTCACCGATCTGAAGCGGCAGTACAACGTCGGCGTGATCTATTCGCCCGCCAATATCGGCGACCCCGGCGAGATCGAAGAGATGATCGGCCGCGCGCGAGCGGAGTTCGGCAGCGTCGACATCCTCGTCAACAATGCCGGCATTCAGCACGTCGCACCGATCGAGGAGTTCCCGGTCGAGAAGTGGAACGCGATCATTGCCGTCAACCTATCGGGCGCGTTTCATACTTGCCGGCTTGCGGTGCCCGATATGAAGAAGAAGGGCTGGGGCCGTATCATCAACATCGCCTCGGCGCATGCCCTGGTCGCCTCTCCCTTCAAGTCCGCCTATGTGTCGGCCAAGCATGGTCTCGCCGGCTTGACCAAGACCGTCGCTCTGGAATTGGCCGAGCACGGCGTAACCGCCAATGCAATCTGTCCGGGTTACGTGCTCACGCCGCTCGTGCAAAAGCAGATTCCCGAGCAGGCCAAGGCGCGCGGCATCAGCGAGGAAGCGGTGATGCGCGACGTGCTGTTGGCCGCGCAGCCGACGAAGGAGTTCGTCGAGGTCTCGCAGATCGCGGCGCTGGCTACGTTCCTGTGCTCCGACGAGGCAGCGTCGATTACCGCGGCCTTGCTGCCCATTGACGGCGGCTGGACCGCCCATTGATCGAGCCGGTCGATGCGCAAAGCGGACATTCTGAAGTTGCCGTCCATGCCGGCGAGCGGCCCGAGCTATCCGGCCGGCCCTTATCGCTTCATCCATCGGGAGTTCATGGTCATCACCTACGAGACCGATCCGCACATCGTGCGCGAGCAGCTGCCGGAACCGCTGGAGCCGATCGATCAGCCGCTGGTACATTACGAATGGATCAAGATGCCCGACAGTTCCGGCTTCGGCGACTATACGGAGTCCGGCATGGTGCTTCCCTGCCGCTTTCAAGGCGCCGAGGCTAATTTCGTCGTGCAGATGTATCTCGATGATGATCCGCCGATTGCCGCGGGCCGCGAGATTTGGGGATTCCCGAAGAAGTACGCCCATCCCAAGCTGGAGATCGTCAAGGACACGCTCACCGGGACGCTCGAGTACGCCGGACAACTGGTCGCCATGGGAACGATGGGGTACAAGCACGAAGCCATGGCCGGAAACGGTGAGCGCACCGCGGCGATCTTATCGAAGGCGCAAATAAACCTGAAACTCATTCCGGGCGTCGATGGTCACCCGGAGATTTGTCAATTGGTCGCCTATAACTTGAGCGATATCACCGTCAGAGGGTCGTGGCTCGGCCCCGGCCGGTTGCACCTCGTGCCGCATGTGAATGCGCCGGTCGCCGATTTTCCGGTACGAAAAGTCATCGGCGCGCATCATTTCGTCGCCGACGTGACATTGCCCTACGGGCGCGTGTTGTACGACTATAACAAAAGCTGAGCCGTCATGACGGGATGCCTCATGCCGAGTGCGATCCGCTCGGCGGAGGTCAAACACTCGGCGGATGCAAAGTTTCCCTGGGGGAATCGGAGCGTTCACGTTTTGCATCTATAGCTCATAGCGCGCAGCACCGGCAAAATCCGTTGCGCTCAAGCGCTTCGATAAACGGCGTCCGATAGAGTCCGAGTTGCGCCTGCTCGAACAAAATCTCACCGAGTACGGCGTGTGCAGCACGAGGACGTTTTCGGCTCATCTGATATCATAACTTTATGTCCGTTTCGTCGCGCGCAGTCGCGCGTCCGTCCTTCTACGTCACACGCATACCTTCCATCTACAAGTTCACCGATGACCCTGCGCATGCCGATGTCACACGCATGTTAGGGATCAAGCGTAATGTTACTAATGTGTTAGGGCGCCGCGGGCCACACGGGGATGGTGCGCGATGTGTTATGCTGTTGGTCGTTTATGGGAACGGCTGGCTTGGCCCGGTCGAAGTCGCGCGGCGCAACGGCTGACTGCCGTCATTTGCTTGCTTGCAGTTTGGCTCGGATCGAGCGGTCTGGCCCAGGAGCCGTTCTCGCCGCGCAGTCCTTGCGCGCGACCAGAAGCAGGAAGCATCGTCCCGGAACCGGAGGATCTTCGCAGCCGTAACGGCGTTCTGCGGGTCGATCTGACCATCCATAATCAACGGCAGCCCGACGGCTCCGCGCGCTATTGCCTGCTGACGCCCGACGGAACTCCATCGCCGACGTTGCGGATCAAGCCGGGCGATCTGTTGATACTGCGCTACAGAAATGATCTGAGCGATTTCGCGTCGCTGCCGGATGCGCCGCCGGCCGACAGTCGAGGGACGCCTGCCGACTGGCCGATGTGTGTGTCGAAGAAGACGCCGTCGGATCCGTGTACCAGCGGCGCGATGTCTGTGACCGCGTCGAACCTGCACTTTCACGGTTTGACCGTGCCGCCGGTGTGTCATCAGGACGACGTGCTGAAAACCTCGGTCACGGCCGGCAATCCGCCATTCGAGTATCGCATTCGCATTCCGGCCGGCGAGGCACCCGGCCTCTATTGGTACCATCCGCACATTCACGGCTACAGCAAAACACAGGTGCTCGGCGGGGCTTCCGGTGCACTCATCATCGAAGGCCTCGAGCGCGTCAATCCGGCGGTAGCGAGCCTGCCTGAGCGCGTGTTGGTGATCCGCGATCAGAACCTGTTGAACCCCGACGCTCCGCCTTCAAAGACGGAACCCGTCGTCCCCAGGATGATGATCGATCGCGATGGCGACGCCGCCAACAACGGCACCGGCTTCGGCAAGCCTGCGAAGGACCTCTCGATCAATTTGGTCCCCGTGCCGTATCCGGATTATCCGCCGGCCATCATCGCCATGAAGCCGGGCGAGCGTCAGCTATGGCGCATCCTCAACGCCTCGGCCATCACTTATTTGAATCTCGCCGTCCTGTTCCGACGCGCAGCGCAGCCGCTCGGAATTGTCGGCATCGATGGAGTGCCGATCAATTTCAACCGCAGCCCGGCTCATCCGGTCGAATGGGTGAACCACATCGGCGTGCCGCCGGGCGCGCGAGTCGAGTTCATCGTTGACGGTCCGCCAACCGGGGTGCCGGCGCTGCTGGTGACCAGAACGGTCGATACCGGGCCGGGTGGCGAAAACGATCCGAACCGGGCCTTGGCGTCCATTGTTGCCGCGCCCGACGCTCCGGAACCGCGCGTACTCCTGGCTTCCA
>Ga0187782_10003541_pt1 | contig 11640 bp, 8 predicted proteins | sample 0715_SJ02_MP15_2_FD_132454 | JGI IMG/M metagenome (GOLD analysis project Ga0187782, IMG submission 132454) | Tropical peat soil microbial communities from peatlands in Department of Meta, Colombia - 0715_SJ02_MP15_20_MG | ecosystem: Environmental > Terrestrial > Soil > Wetlands > Peat | place...
TCCACCAGTTTGTCTCCGGGGCCGAAGTTGTCATGGAGCAGCTTCAGCACCCAATAACGGGCGTTGGGTTGCCCCGTATTCCAATCCACCATCGAGACACCCGGAAACTGTGAGGGGTAACCCACCATCTGCGATTCACCCGCCACGTCAATCCCGAACCGCGCCAGCTCTCCGTAAAGGTAGCCGTACACGGCGCCACAGAGGTTCCAATAGGAATCAGGAATCGGTTTGCGAGGCACGTCATTATCGCCCGCCGGAATGCATCCCAGTTCGTCGAGGTCGGTCTGAGTCTTGGGGGATAGGCGCTGTCGAATTGCCTCTAAATAGCGGACCGAATTGAGAAAGCCGGCAGCCTGATCGAAGACCGTGTATTGCTGAACCTCGGGACTCTGGTCAGCCGAGGGACCCGCGTAGAAGTGGTAGGAAACCATGTCCAACGGGATCCCAGACTTATGGTTCTTTGGGTTAAGGAAATATTCGAAGTATGCCGGCACATTCTCACTCAGGAAAATGTTGGGCGACGTCCCTGCCAGAGCCACGCCCATAAACTTCGTTTGCGGTTCCACACGTCGAATGGAACTCACGATGGCGTCATAAACCTTCGTATACGTTTCCGGAGTCATGTGGTGTTCGAAGTCGACTTCGTTCAACACTTCCCAGATTGGGATCTTGTAGTGGTGGCCGGAGTCGTGGCGCTTTCCGTATTCGTCCGTGAATCCCCCCTGCGTGTACCAGCTCACCAGCCTTGCATAGTAATCCCCCACTTCCTTCAAACTCGCATCCCGAAACTCCGTCCCCTGCTCGTAGTCCCAAGACACCTTATCGGGATCGGCGGGATAAGCCACCGCCTTCTCGGTCTTGAACATCCATTGCGGAATGGTGCTGAAATTGATGATCACCGAATGCCCCGCTTGGGCATTCATAAAGTCTTCCATCATGGGGTCGATCAGGGAAAAGTCACAGGAAGTCTTGCCGTCGGCGGGCGGCTCGAGCTCGGCCACCCCCAGCTTGGGGTAAGGCAGCCAGGGCACGTAGCGCACGTAGTCAGCGCCCAATTCATGCAAGGCTTGGAAGACCCGATCGTGAATCTGTGAACCCCGGCGCAAGGGAGGGTTGACGACGACTTGAAGGGTGGGCGTCGTTTTCGAGACCGTCAACACCTTGTCCCAGTTGATGGTGACCTTGGCCTTCTCGGCTGCGGGCTTGGACACGGTTTCTTTTTGTGCGCAGCCAGAAGGGAGAATAATGAGCGAAAGAAAGAACAAAGCGATGTAACGCACGCCTCCCCTTTTATGGTCCGCGGCTCTTCCGATTCTCATGGCACTCCCTCCAAAATAGGTTTTCCTGCATCCGGATCATTTCGGGTCAAAACGCGAGGTGAATTGTATTACCCCTAGCGCGTAAAAGCCATCACTTCTCTTCGAGCGTAGCGCCGGCGGCCACCCCTACTCCCGCACCTCACCTCAGGGCATATGCGAACGTTTTGGAGTCGAACGCGAGGATCATGGCACCTCCTTCGCGACGGATGGGCACTTGGCGAAGCTGCGTGCCGTTCTCGTCGATGGCGGTGGCCTGCGCGGGAGAGGGGCCGGTCCAAGGAACGCGGGCGGTGAATGCAGCACTATCCGGGGCCGCCACCACACGCCAAGTCTCGCCTTCGCGAATCAGACGGTATGCGGCCCCGTGCCGGGAGTTATAGTAATACGATCCAGGTGAGCGCGACCATTCTACAGTGCCGGTCGTTTGCCGTTCGATGGCGGTCTCAACCATTCCCTTCGCCAGTGGGGCGCGCGCATAAAAACCGTAAGGTGGAAGCGTGTGCCCGCCGGCTCGCCAATCGCTCGCTCCTCGATTAACCCACACCTCGGCTCCGTTATCCCAAGTCACGTGCTGGCGGTGAATGTCGCCGGCGCCAAACTCCACCGACTCGATGCGGCGCAGCGCGAGCGCGCGCATGACGTCATGCAGCAGCCAGTACTTGCGCACCACGTCGCGCGAGAAAGGCACCTCCACCATGGCGGGGTGGCCGGTCAGCATCTCGGTGGCCATATAGTCGTCGCTGTACATACCATGGGTCGCCAGATCGAGGCCCGCAGCGTAGCGATCCTCGTATCCGGCGCCATGGAGCACGAAGCGGTCGTGGTAGGCGGCGTCGATCCAGGGGATGCGCTCGGCGTCGGCGCAGTGGATCCTCCACACGAAGCCGCTGCCCTGGGCGTCGACGCGCAAGATGTTGGCCTGCGCGCCGTCAAGCCAGCCGATCAGGCGGTCGTGGCCGGCTTCGGAGATTTGCGGCGCATTGTCGCCCAGGCAGTCGCGGATCCAGGCGAAGGTCTCGCCCCACACCTGGCGCGTCACGCTCCGCTCGACGAACCGGCCGTCCTGAGTCCAGAAATCGTACGGTGGTGCGGACGACCATACATCGATGAAATACGCCGTGGGCGAGAAACCAGCCCGGATCAGATCAAGGTTGCGCTCTACCATGGGGCGGAGGCGGTCGGGGCGGGCGCGGTAGGATTGCGCATCGCGTTCAGCGTGGTACCAGGCGCGCTCCGGCTGGCCATTGCTTTGGAAAGTCACGTTTTCGTAGCTGAAGCCTTCGGCGTCAGGATAGAGGTCGATGTAGTTGTCGTGCGGGGCAAACAGCACTCCATGTTCGCGGCACGTCTCGACCAGCTTCTGGAATTCCTGAAGTGTGCCAAGCTGCGGGTTGGGGGGATAAATATCGGGCAGGCGGAAATCGTATCCCCAGCGCTGCCAATTGTGCCAGACAACAGCCGTGTCGGTCAGACCATAGCGGAATGCCCGCTGGAGGGCCTGAGCGCTCGAGGCGTAACGGCCACCCCAGAGATCGAAAACAAAGCGCCCGGCCAGCTTGGAGACGCCGGGCGCGGCGCGCAGCTCATTCATCCGCCACAGCTTCACAGCCTCCCACACGTTGGCTGCAGGTAGAAAAGTGATGGTTTGCGTGTGCGGGGTAACGAGGGTGTATGTGTGATTCTGTGGGTCGACTTCAAGCCGGTCCGGGACGGCATCTACCCCCTGAAGTAACGAGACGCCATTAGCGAAGTCGAAGCCAACGAAAGAGGTGGCCAGATTGTGACCGTCGAAGCTGAGACGAAAAGCCTGCGGGTCCTGGATGACGTTGCCAGGGCCGCCATAAATCCTGACGGCGCGTTCGGTCCAAGGCCCGGCAGCGACGTCCTGAAGGTACACGCGGAGCCAGGGACGCGCGGGAGGCGCATTTTCCAGCCGGAAGCGCGCTTGAAGGCCGTGGCTGTCCACCCGCATTTCAGTGAGCACGTCGAACGCGCCGGCCCAACTGCGGAAGTGATGACGGACGCGATAGTGGCCGGAGGCGGCCTCTTCGTGAGCCTCGAGAAATTCGCTGGCCGAGCTCCAGTTTGCGAGGTCATCGCCAAGCACCTGAATGCGGAAGCCGTGAAACAGCAACCTGCGCTCTCCACTTTTTAGCTCAATCGCGGAATCGAGCGCGCCGCGCGAGCCTGGATACATGCGCACTTCAAAACCCTGTACAGTCCCGAGCAAGCGCGAGGGCGCATTAGCGGGTGGCGGGAACTCAGGAGGAGCCGGCACCTTGCCGGCCACTAGCGTAGGCGCCACCCAATAGACCTGGCCCGCATCGCCGGCGCTTTCAAGCTGCAGCCGCACCTTGCGCCCGGCGCAAGAGGCTAGATCCGCCTCCACTTCTTCCCCTGCCGCCGAGGTCACGCGCTTTTCGAGAAGGGTTGCGCCCTCCTCCTCAGCCGGGGCGTCGAAGGGCAGGGCACGCACGCGAAACAGCGCGCCGCCGGGCGCGGCGGCGGAGAAGCGCAGAACCAGAGGTCGATATTGCGGCAGAGCCAGCGGGTATTCGACCGCGCAGGCGTCCACGCGTTCGCGCAGCGACGGCGGGCGCGGCCCCAGCGTCATGACAATTCCACGGTGCACGGGGAACTGAATGTTGGGGTGGAACTGGAATACCTCTTGCCCGCTGGCCCCGGATTGCGGTGGTTCAGCGCTGACGACGCAGTGTTCGCGCCTCACCGGTAGCCGCCATAAACCCATGGCGTGGTTGACGGGCACGGGGACGGGCTTCCACTCGATCGGCAGCGCCGCGCGCGGGATATTTGCCTGCGTGGTACTGACGATCAGGATGGGGTGAGCCACAAGGCGCCGGCCTTCGAATTCGAACTCGGCCAAGGCATGAATCGGATAGAGCGCGTTGTACGTGCCGGAACCGAAGCTGACCTGAAAGGCGAGTGTGGCGTGGCCGCGTGGCCGGATTGTAAAGGGCACGGCGCCGTCGGGCTTGACGCGCCAGCGGTCGATGACACGCACGCGGAGAGTGCCCTGCAAGGGTCTATCGGCAGTGCTGCTCAGTTGCACATTCAAATTAAAGCGCGCATCGGGCTGATCGAATTGCACCCGGCCGCCGGCTCCGTAAGAGCCCAGTGTAGGTTGCTCAATGCGGACGGTCAGGGGCCCGGCGGTGTCGACGGGCGGCTCGAAAGCCAGAGTCCCGGCCGCAAATAGAGCGAAGAGAACATAAAAACGCGCGCGCATCTGAACCCCCAAGAGGGAACATGAGATGTCATTCCGAGGGAAGCGCGGAATCCGGCTCTGAGTCGCCGTGATTACGGAGGAAAGATCAGAGGGAGATTCCTCGCTTCGCTCGGAATGACAATTCTCCAATTGTTCCACGCGTCAGAACGTTGCACTTGAATTTACATTTTGCTTTCCAGGGTCATACAATATACCCCGTTTTCAAGGTCACGGCGCGCGAAGGTTCTCCTGGATTTTAGCCCTCTCCCCAAGGGAGAGGGCTGTTTATCAATTTCTAGGCAAGGAGGGCTGTAATGGACAGAAGAAAATGCTTTCAAATTGCCGGAGCCGCGGCTGCGGTTTTGACGACGAATCGCCGCCTGGCGGCAGAGGAGCGAGCGGCGCGCGCGGTGCGCGGCTTGCCCGCGCCCATCATCAAAGACATCAAGGTGATCACAACGCAACCGACCGGGGTGCGCTTAGTGGTGGTGAAGATTCTCACTGATCAGGATGGTCTTTATGGGTACGGCTGCGCTACCTTTACACAACGTGCCGATCTGGTGGTGCCCGCAGTGGAAAAGTATCTCAAGCCGCTCCTGATTGGAAAGCCGGCGGACCGCATCGAGGATATCTGGCAGGCCTGCTACAACAGTTCCTACTGGCGCAACGGCCCCGTGCTCAACAATGCCATCAGCGGGGTTGACGAGGCCTTGTGGGACATCAAGGGCCGGCAGGCGAACATGCCTGTCTACCAGTTGCTGGGCGGAAAGGCGCGCGAAGCTGCCCTCACTTACGCCACCGTAGGCGGCATGGAGGCCGCGGAGGCCATCGATCGCGCTCGCCAAGCTATGGCAAAGGGATTTCGGTGCATCAAAATCATGACGGGCGTGCCCGGTATGGATGCCTACGGCCCGCGCAGCGGTGCTCCTCTGAAAGGCTTGCACGCTGGCCCCGTATTCGATTCGGGTCCTTATATGCGCCATGCGCGCCAAATGCTCGAAGAGTGCCGGAAACAGTTGGGCGAAGAGATTGAGCTGATCCACGACGTGCATGAACGCGTGAGCCCGCACGAAGCCGTCCAATTTGCAAAGGAGCTCGAGCCTCTACGGCTTTTTTATCTGGAAGATGTGCTCTCTCCGGAGGACATTGATTACTTCCGCCAGATCCGGCAACAATGCTCAACCTCGTTGGCCATGGGTGAGCTATTTAACAGCCCGCACGAGTGGCAGCCGCTCATTATCGAGCGCCTCATCGATTACATTCGCGTCCACCTGTCGCAAGCTGGAGGCCTGACGCCTTCTCGCAAGATCGCCATCCTCGCCGAACAGTTCGGGGTCAAAACCGCCTGGCACGGCCCAGGAGATGTCTCGCCCGTGGGTCACACGGCACAATTGCACCTGGATCTTGCCAGCTACAACTTTGGCATCCAGGAGGGCGGTGTCATCCAAGGTGTGGAAGCGGAGATTTTCACGGGTTGCGCTGCTTACAAAGATGGCTACTTGTGGGCCAGCGATTTGCCGGGGTGGGGGATTGAGGTAAACGAGGAATTGGCCGCCAGGTATCCCTTCCGTGATGGTCCCGAACATCTTAACGGCGGGTGGGGCGTCATCCGGCAGTACGACGGCACGGTCATCAAGCAGTAGAGGCACCCCTCGTGAGTGTCCGCAATTCCGTGCCTACACGACGCAGGGGCGGCCCTTGTGGTCGTCGCTGGACTTTGGCTCTTTACTAAACAATATTCTTTCCGCAGTTTTTCCTGGCAGAAAGCCGCAGGTGGCGCATACGTCGCGACGCCTTTTGTCGCGATGTATGGGCCCATTGTCGGGCCCGCGACGTGCCACGGGGCTGCTATAAAGGCCCAACGCATGCAAGTCGTGGCTTGCGTACCCTCCGGCGACCGCAAAACGCGCATACATGCCGACAACTACCTTCGGCACCTATGCGCCACCCGCGCATTCTCGAGGTCCGCCTGTGAATGGGTTGTCAGAAACCGACGAAGAATCGGCAGAACGTGCGACGGGATTTGGGGTTCGATCTTCAGGCGAATGATCCCGTGATGAGGCTCGCGGGCCCAGTAAGCCAGCTCGGCGAAGTCAACGTCAAAGGTGACGACTGTGAGCTTTCGCGCGCTCGCAAAACGCAAAATCTCCTCATCGTCACGACGAGCGAGGTTCGCATCGTTAGCGTGGATGACCTGGTAACCATGCGCACGCAATGCCTCGGCGACCTCAATGCGTATATTCTGATCAATGAAAAGCTGGTGCATCAGTCGCGCAGCGCCGCGAGCTCCGTCGCTTCGACGGACTGCTTGGCGAACTCGATGGCAGCTTTCATGTCATCGTCAGCGAGTCCGGGAAAGCCCTTGCGGATTGTGTCGAAAGACTCACCCGCGGCAAGCTGACTAAGAATCGACGTAACCAGAATGCGCGTACCCCGAATGACGGGTTTGCCGCTGCAAATCGCAGGGTCGATCTCGACTCGGTCCCTATAGAGCATGCGCCACCTCACAACACAATGCTATACCATGTCCTGAAAGAAGCCAATCTGCGCTACTCGCTCCAGAGCAGGCCGTGCAGTAACGCCGCGCATCAGCTCTTCTTCTGCGCCGCGGGCGCAGCCAAGGCGACGGCGGCTTCGGTGGTAAGCAGCAGGAAGGTGAAGGTCTCCTGCAAGTAGAGGCGGACCGCGGTATCGGTGTGGCTGAGATAGCCGATGGAAGTGTCCTGGCCAAGATGCAATTCGAAGTCGCCGCCACGGGTGGTCAAAACGACGGCACCAGGGATTCCAGGCGCCCAGATGATCTTGTCGTCCACCAGCCGCTTGACGTGCTCCAGGACGGGATAGCCATAATCGCTTGTCTCGGCCAACTTCGTATAGGCGTCGGCGCCCAGCAGCACCGTGTAGGGGCCGTTGACGCCGACCATCCGCAACTGGCTCAATGCCTGGGCAATGGCTTCCGGGTACGCGCGCACATCGCCGGGCAGCGTTTTCTTCGGATTGCTGGTTCCCTGGCAGATGCCTACGATGCCGGCAGCGTCATAGCCCACAAAGATGGCGCCGTCCTCACCAAAGGCCAGCCGGCGCGCCGCGATCTTAGCCGGTTCCCAGTCTGAGTCGTTCGCGCCACGTTCGACGTCATCAATCTCCTGCCGGTCCAGTTCGAATGGAACCCGCTGCTCGACCAGCGCCCTCACCTCCCGCTGGTGGGCGTGGATGCCGTCCCCCAGCGTCGCGATTTCCCGCAGGTGGCCGGTGCCGACGGCGGAGAGGCCCGTACCCGCCGGCCCACGCACATCAACTACCCGCCGGCCTGCGAGGTGGCGCTTAAAGGTACGTGTCACTTCCTCTTCGATCTGGGCCCAGGCGGCATCGGAAATCGGGGCAAGCTCGCGATGCAGATTATTCATTTTCGACGTCTCCTTTCAAGGAACCGATACGCAACGAACCACTACCCTCACGGTGGACGGCCGGCGTGGGTTCCGCCGCCGGCGAAACAGCGGAAGGAACGACAGATCCATCTTCAGCTATGTTTTTAAGAAATGTCGCAGTAGGCACGAAGAAGAGATTCCCGGTAACGGCGCGGCTGAAGTCGAGCAGACGGTCATAGTTGCCAGGCGGCCGCCCGATAAACATGTTCTCGAGCATCTGCTCAATCGTGCGGGGCGAACGGCTGTAACCAATGAAATAGGTTCCGAATTCGCCGGAGCCAGCACGCCCGAAAGGCATGTTATCGCGCAGGATTTTGATCTCCTTGCCGTTCTCAACGATCGTGTTAAGTGCGCTGTGCGCTGATGCGGGCTTAACCGAGTCGTCCAATTCTATGTCGGAGAGTTTTGTACGCCCGATGATTCGTTCCTGCGCCTCCGTGGATAGAGCATTCCAGGCGGCCAGATCGTGCAGGTACTTCTGCACGATCACATAGCTTCCGCCGGCGAAGGTCGCATCCTCGTCACCGATGAGCGCAGCTTCCGCAACTTCATCGCCGCGGGGATTTTCCGTGCCATCTACAAACCCCAGCAGATCGCGGTCGTCGAAGTACCGGAACCCGTGCACCTCATCAGCGGGCGAGACCGCCTCGCCGATGCGCGCCATGATTTGTGTCGTCATCTCAAAACACAAATCCATACGCTTTGCACGGATGTGGAACAGCAAGTCGCCCGGGGTTCGGACGGCATGGCGCGCCCCGGCGCGAATCTCGCGTAAGGGATGCAGCTCCGCCGGGCGAGGCGCGCCAAAGAGCTGGTCCCAGGCCTCGGACCCAATCCCCATGACGCAGGAAAGTCCGGCTTCGATGTCGCGAAAATCAACCGCGCGAAATATGGCTGCGAGGTCCGCGCAGAAGGACCGAATGATGGTTCGATTGCCGGAACCTGGCTTGAGTGTCACGACCAGAAAGATCGCAGCGCGAGTGAGCGGAGCAATGACCGCTTGGGGAACACCACGCGCCCCATCCGTAGGCTGGGAACCGCTGGTTGGATTGACCGCCATCTGAACTCACCCTGAGAGGCCGGCCTGACCTTCGATCAGCGACATTTTCGGACAGCCCTGAATACGAACAATGCTAGAGTCAGCTTACCATCGCCTCTCGATGAATGTCCACCCCGGAAAAACATTCAATCGGATCGGGAGGTGGCGAGATCAACCACTCTCCGATAAGGCGTCTTCTTGAGTCTCTCACTTGAAGAATTGGTGATGGATGCGCTTGAGCCCCGTTTCGAGATGAGTCTCATCAAAAACCATCATCAAGCTATTCGGTGAAGAACCCTGGGAAATGAGATCCAGCCGCAAGTCGGAAACAGCTCCCAAGGCCAAAGCCACTATGCCCGGCTGCTGGATCAGTCCCTGCCCCACTAAGCAAAGGGATGCTTTCCCCCGCTCGATTTCCACAGTACCCAGACGACGTAATTCCGGAAGAAGCCGCTCAAACGGCAGGTTGGCGTCTAGTGCCAGTCTGCAGTGCAACGATGAGATGGCAGTCAAATCGGGCGTAACGCGATACCGATCTAAAACCTCAAGCACTCCTTTCATGAATTCTGAGATCGGCTTTTGCCCGTCCGAGACAATGTGGAGCAATGCCAAACCTCGCTTGAAGGCAATGGACCGCACACCTTGGAGAGGTGTCGTCGCGCTTTCTTGAATGACTGTCCCTGCGTCTTGCGGGTGTCTAGAGTTGAGGAATTGGACAGGGATGCGCTTCTGAGCCGCCGGCCACGGCAGGCCTCTAACAATTTCGCCAGCGCTTCGAGACGTTCCCCGCCGAGATGGCCGAGCAGTCTGTGGTGCCTATCGCGCACCGGTTGATCCAACCGGGCTAGGAGTTCAAGTCCGCCTGGCGAGATTCGGGTTAGCACCACACGACGATCCTTGTCGCCGCGGCCGCGGACAATCAGCTTGCGCTTTTCCAAACGGCCGAGCAGGCGTGTAATGTCAGGATCATGCGTAACCACCCGGCTGGCGATTTGGCCGCAGGTCAGCCCTTCCGAGGCGCCTCGTAAAATGCGCAGTATGTTATATTGCGGCGGCGAGACATCTTCCGTTTTCAGCAACTGTGCCAGCGGATGAGAGAGCATCTCCGCGGTGCGCACGAGATCAAGGTACGCAGCCTCCTCAGGACTGGCTTTGCGCCGCCGCGCGCGCTCGGATGGGGTTGTTCTCTTCATCTTCCTTTAAGATATATGTTGAAACGACTATTTCAAGAGGAATATATCGCCTGTGCCCAGGGATTTGTCGCCCAAAGACCCGCCATGAGGATTTAAGGGAAAAGCAATGACCACTGACCGAATCCAGGTCGACCCGACACAATCCGGTCAATGCGCGTCCACCACGCAACGGAATCCGAGTGTGCCTGCCCGGTCCTTGCTCGGCGCGATCAGCAGATACTTCCCGTGCTCGGTCAGTTTATAAGCCTGAGGGAAGTACCAGAGAGAGCCCTGAGGCTGATAGTATGTCCCACCTTTGAGAATAGCGGCGCGGGTATGCTCATCCACAAATTCATCCGTCCACTGCCAGACGTTTCCGACCAAATCGACCACCCCAAAGGGGCTTGCACCCTGCGGGTAAGCGTCCACATTCGTGGGTGGGCGCATGTCGCGGCCCTTTTCGGGAGCGGGGACTCGAGAGGCGTTCCATTCGTTGCCCCAGGGATAGGTCCGGCCGTCCGTGCCTTGCGCCGCGTATTGCCACTCCCATTCGTGCGGCAGCCGCTTGCCCGCCCACTGGGCGTAAGCGCGGGCGTCCTCGAGCGAGACCCAGGTGACGGGTTTTCCGGCCCAGCCGTCGGGGTAGTTGCCGTTCTTCCAATCGCGTAGGAAGTTGTGGTCATCTCTGGGCCGATAGTGAGCCGTGTCCAAAAATTGCTTGAACTCCGCATTGGTAACGGGGTATTTGTCAATATAGAAAGGTTTCAAATGCATCTTATGAAAGTGATAACGACGCGGCGCATCCTCCCACGGAAACTGGACGTCCACACCAGCGTCGTTACCCCCTTCGATCATGATGCCGGCGGTGCGAAACTCATACTCTCCTGCCGGTATCATGACCATCCCCACCGGTGTTGAATGGGCCGGCGAACTGGCAGGTATCTCCACCAGCCTCTGCGGCAGGAACTTCCACTCACTCGAAAGGCTCGAGAGCCGCGTCCGCGAGAGCTCCCTCATTTCGCCCAGCAAGGTGGCGACGCTTCCCGCCGGGTCCTGGTCCTGAGCCAGCACGGCACCGAAACCCTCGCCCTCGACTTCAAAGCTGAGCACCGCCCGTCCTCCCTGGACTTCCGCCTTCAGCTCTTCACCGTGCCAAAGATCGTAGAAGCGCTCCGCGGGGTGATAAGGGACTTCAAGCTGCCGGCCTTCCAGGTCATACTCATTGCGATTGACGATGGTCCACAGCGTCTGGCCCTGCCCAGGGAACTTGCTGGCAAACACTCCGTAGCGGAGGGTGGGAGTGTGCGGTTCCCAATCCGGGCTGATGAGCAAGGCCGCCATGGCGCGTTCAATCTTGGCGACCCGCCGCAGCGCCTCGGCGTCCCGCGGCGTGATCTGGTTCCAGATGCCCCAGATGTTTTCCCAGCTTTCGTAGCCCACGCCGTTGAAGAAGGCA
>Ga0187782_10003542_pt1 | contig 11640 bp, 11 predicted proteins | sample 0715_SJ02_MP15_2_FD_132454 | JGI IMG/M metagenome (GOLD analysis project Ga0187782, IMG submission 132454) | Tropical peat soil microbial communities from peatlands in Department of Meta, Colombia - 0715_SJ02_MP15_20_MG | ecosystem: Environmental > Terrestrial > Soil > Wetlands > Peat | place...
AGAAGATGGCGCGCGCGGACCGTGAGGTCGCCGTCGGCGTTTGCCGGGAGCAGCTCGTCGGGTGGCGGCGCCGCATCCCCGGCGACCGCGCCTCGGGCCTCGCCCGCGCCGTCCGGTCCGCCGCCGGTCGAGGCGTCACTCCCCCCCGCGTTCGCCTGCGGTGCGCGGCATCCGATCGATAGGAGCGAAACGACCGCGACGACCGCGCGAACGCGGCGCGCGCTACCCCTCATGCGAGCATCGGTAGAGTCACGAGGTCGACGTGGAGCACCTCGTCGAACGCCTTGATCTCGGCCATGCATGCCTCGGTCGGACGCAGGAGCAATCGCAACTTGGCGCATGCGGCAGCTCCGCCTTCGAACACGGTGTTGGTGACCTCTTCGACGTTGATGCCGTGACGCTTGAGAACCGCAAGGACGTGCGCGAACGTTCCCACCTTGTCAATCATTCGAATGACCAGCTGGAAACGAGCGGCCGTCGACGACGAGACGTTGACGACGTTCGGCACCGTCGCGGCGAGCAGAAACGAGCGGATGATGCGGACCGCTTCGCCGGCAATCGCCAGCTGCGCCTGATCGGTCGCCGCGGCGATGTGGGGGGTGCCGTAAACCAGGCCGCCGGAGGCGTACGATCGAAAAAAGTCCGGAGAAGGGAAGACGCGTGAGGCTCTCGGTTCGTCCGTGTAGACGTCGAGGCCGACGCGCAGAGCCCGCCTTTCGACGGCGTCGAGCAGGGCGTCGGTGTCGACGAGGTCGGCTCGCGCAGCATTGATGAGAATGCCACGGTCCGGCAGCATTCCGATGACGCGCGCGTCGACGATTCTGCGCGTCCGGTCGGTCAAAGTCAGATGCAGCGTCAAGATCTGGCTGCGTCCGGCGAGCTCATCGATCGACGACGCGTGCGACACTCCCAAATCCGCCGCTCGCGACGGGGTTAGCGAACGGCTCCAGACGACCGGGGTCAGTCCAAAAGCGCGCGCGCGCTGGGCTACCTCGCGACCGATTGCCCCGAAGCCGGCAATGCCGAGCGTCTTGCCGTAGATGCCCTCGGCCTTGCCGTACTCTTTTCGCTCCCACTTTCCGCTGCGCAAAGACGCGATTGCGTCCGGGATCCGGCGGTCGAGAGCGATCGCGAGGCCGAAAACGAGCTCTGCAACGGCCGAGGCGTTCTTGCCCGGACAGTTCGCGACGTAGATGCCGCGCTTGCTCGCTGCGCGCACGTCGATGTTGGCGTATTCGGCCCCCGCGCGCACGATGAGATTCAGGTGTTTGGCGCTCTCGATCGCAGAGGCCGTGACTTCGGTCGATCTCACGACCAGGATCCCGACCCCCGGTAAACGCTGCTCGAGGCTCTCCTTCGTGAGCTCGGGCTCGTAGACGACGTCGATGGGGAGCGCCTTCAATTCCTCGATGGCGCGCGGATGGAGCTTGTCGGCAATCAGCAACCGCATGGCCCATCGCGGACTATAGTCGAATTGGAGTGGAGCCGCCTCACTCCCTCCTGGGGGCCGGCGACCGGGAGCATGCGGCGCCGATGCGAACGATCCGCCCCGATAGATTCACGGCTGCCGCCGCGTCGTCCGGCGCCTCCACCAGCACCGGAGCGAGGGAAAGCTGGGCGTGGCGAGTGAATCTTGCCTCGTAGGGTCCTCCGGGGGCCTGGGGCTTGACGGTCGCAACCATGGATCCGTCCTCGGAGAGGCGCGTCGCCTCCGGACGCCACGACTCCTCGGTGCCGTCGCTCAGGAGAAGGACGATCCGCTCCGGCTCGATCCGCACGAGATCCACGAAGAAGGGTGCATCATCGACCGTGAAATACGTCCAGTCGTATCCATTGCACAGGATGTAGCGTCCGTCATCGGGATGGCGCCCAATCCACGTATGCAATGCGGCAACCAGACCGCGGTGTCGTACGAGCGCACCGTCGTGCCAGAACCTGCCCCGTGCGTCGAGCCGAATGGTGCTTTCGCGCGAACGGCCGTCTGGAGGACTGGTCCTGAAAAACCGGGGGTCGTCGACCGGACGCATGGCGCAATTCGGAGAACGTAGCGCGTCCACGGCTCACGACCCGATGCACGTCGCCACCGTCAGTCTTGCGTGCGGAGCGCGCTTCGCCATCCGAACCGGCGGGCCCGCGCCGCTTGACGCGTCTCACCCTGGATCCTAGAAGCGGGGGCGTTCAAATCATTTTGAAAGTTGTTACGGAGGCGCGGAAATGGCGTGGGACGGTTCGGACGCATTCGTTCGCGCGCTCGAGCAACGGTCGGAATTGGTGCGCGTTCGACGTCGGGTCGACCCGTTCCTCGAGATCTCGGCGATCGCCGATCGGGCGGTAAAGGCGGAGGGGCCTGCCCTCTTGTTCGAGGACGTCGCGGGCGCTCGCTTCCCGCTTCTCATCAACGCTTTCGGGTCACGATCGCGCATGTCACTGGCGCTCGGCGTCGACGACATCGAGGATCACGCGCGCGCTCTTTCCGACCTGATCCAGGCGCCTGCTGGCGGGGGAATCCGCCAGCTCGCGCGCAAGTTGCCCGAGCTGGCTCACGTACCGCCTCGCTCCGTGTCGAGCGGCCCCTGCCAGGAAGTGGTCCAGTGCGGCAGCGACGTCGATCTCGACGAGCTACCCATTCTCACGTGCTGGCCCGATGACGGCGGCCCGTTCATTACACTCCCACAAGTGATCACGCAGGACCCGGAGACGGGCATACGCAACGTGGGTTGTTATCGAATGCAAAAGCTCGATCGAGCCACGACCGCGATGCACTGGCAGGTCCACAAGACCGGAGCGCGCCATTTTCGGCGCGCTCGAGAGCTCGGGATGCGCCGACTCGACGTCGCGGTCGCGCTCGGCGGCGACCCGGCGCTCACGTACGTCGCGACCGCGCCGCTACCCGATGGCATCGACGAGTGGATGTTCGCCGGATTTCTCCGAAAGCGGGCCGTGTCGACCGTTCGATGCCGGACGGTGGCGCTGCAAGTGCCGTCCGACGCCGATTTCGTCTTGGAGGGCTACGTCGATCCATTCGAGGATCTGGTGGCCGAAGGGCCCTTCGGAGACCACACGGGCTATTACACTCCGGTCGACCGCTTTCCACGATTCCATCTGACTGCGATCACCCGGCGGGCCGGCGCCATCTATCCGGCAACGGTCGTGGGCCCTCCTCCGATGGAAGATGCGTGGCTCGGGAAGGCGACCGAACGGCTGTTCCTCCCCCTCCTTCGGATGCTGTTTCCGGAAATCGTCGATCTGAACTTGCCGGTCGAGGGCGCCTTTCACAACCTCGTTCTGGTCTCGATCAAGAAGCAGTATCCACACCATGCGTCCCGACTTGCGCACGGACTTTGGGGCGCGGGCCAGATGACCTTCTCCAAGGTGATCTGCGTGGTCGACGACGACGTCGACGTGCAACAGCCCGCTCACGTGGCGTGGCGCGTGCTGGCAAACCTCGATCCGAAGCGGGATCTGTCCTTCGTCGAAGGGCCCATCGACCAGCTCGATCACGGCGCAAATCAGGCGCTCTGGGGCGGCAAGGTCTGCGTCGATGGAACGCGAAAATGGCGCGAGGAGGGCTACTCCCGGGAATGGCCGGAGCCCTGTCGGATGAGCGCCGACGTCGTGGCGCGGATCGAGGGCATTTGCTCCGAGCTCGGAATCGGCAAGGCCGCCTCGGAGCGGGGTTCCACGCCCTCGAAACAGGTGTCGGGGGTGTCGTCCAATGGCCCATCGGCGTTTGCCGCGATGGCGCGCGTCGTCGAAGCGGCACGGGAGCTTCTCGACCGGGTGCGATCATGAGCGAAGCTCCCATTCCCGACGTCCGCGGGAGGGGGGGTCGAGAAGCGGCGCATGCCGCCGCGGCGCGGGGGATGTTCGATCGCATCGCGCCGACGTACGACCTGCTCAACCGCGTCCTCTCCGTCGGTCTGGACGAACGATGGCGGGCCAGGGCTGTCGCCGCTCTCGACGGCGCGCCGGATGGCCCAGTCGTCGACTTGTGCAGCGGCACTCTCGATCTCGCAGCGCGCATCGACCGTGCGCTGCCGGGTCGGCGCGTGATCGCGGTGGACTTCTCGGAGGCCATGCTGGAAGCGGGAAGACCCAAGGCTCCTCGTGTCGAGCTCGTCGTCGCGGATGCCACTGCGCTGCCGTTCGAGGACGGTTCTGTCGCGGCCGTCGCATGCGGCTTCGGCATGCGCAATCTCGGGGATCCCGCCGCGGGCTTGCGGGAAGTGCGCCGGGTGCTGCGCGCCGGCGGCGTGTTCGTCACCCTCGAGCTGTTTCGGCCCACCCGGCCCGTCACGCGCGCCGTGCATCGCGCGTACTCGGACCTGCTGGTTCCCCTGGTGGGCGGATACGTTTCCGGGGACGGTGGCGCGTACCGGTATCTCGCCCGGAGCATGGCCGGATTCTTCGGGCGCGACGAATACGAGTCGCAGCTTCGGACGAAGGGGTTCGTTCGGGTCCAGGGCTTCGATCTCACCCTGGGCGTCGCGTCGATCGTCCGCGCAGAGGTCGCCCGGTGAAAAAGATCGTGGTCGGCATCAGCGGTGCGAGCGGCGCTCCCTACGCGCGCCGTCTGCTGGAGGTGCTTCGCGATCGGGATGGGGTCGAACTGGCGGTGTGCGTGTCCGAGACGGCCGCCGACGTCTGGACGCTGGAGTGCGGCGGCGATCTTCGCGAAGCGGTGAAGCTGCCGATTTGGGGGGCTCGTGACTACCGCGCGCCGTTTGCCAGCGGCAGCGCGGGTTACGCTGCGATGGTCATCATCCCCTGCTCGATGGGGACGGCGGCCCGGGTCGCTCACGGCATCTCCGACACGGTTCTGACACGAGCCGCGGACGTGATTCTGAAGGAACGGCGGACGCTCATCGTCGTTCCGCGCGAGACCCCGCTGGCTCTCGTTCATCTCGAAAACCTCACGCGCCTTGCACGGTTGGGTGCGCTGGTGCTTCCAGCGATGCCCTCGTTCTACGGGCGGCCCGCCACGCTCGACGATGCCATCGATACCGTCGTGGGTCGGATCCTCGATCATCTGGGCATCGAGCACGATATGGTGCGCCGCTGGGGGTCACAATGAGCCCGCTCGTCCGCGGCGCGATCGAGGCGGCCGGGCTCGCCGACGTCCTCGAAGCGCGTCTTCGTGGAGCGGCTCCCGACGGAGCCATCGGCCGCCTGCGCGAGGCGGATCTGCTGGTCCTGGGCGCGCTGGCCGATTGCATCCGCGCCCGGGAAGCGGGCGACGAGGTTCGCATCTACATCCGTGAGCCACCGGCGGCGCAAGCGCCGCAAGCCCCTCCGCAGGGGGAGCGCGAGCTCACGGGCTCCGACCTGCTCCGCGAGATCGCGCTGCGGCGCATCGCCGGGCCCCCCAACGCTCCGGTCCGCGTCGACTGGACACGTTGCGGGCTCGAGCTGGCTCAAGTGGCCTTGTGCTTCGGCGCGGACGAGCTTGCGGGAACGATCGCTACGAAGCGAGGGGAGCTCATCGCCGAGGGGGACCTCCTCGGCGTCGGCAAGAAGAGCCGCCACGAGTCGGCTCGCGAGATCAAGCGCAAGGAGCTCGCCGCCTGCGTCCGGCGGTCCGGTCGTGTCCCCGTCTTCGTACGCTCGGATGCCGGCGTGGAAGGAGAGGAGATCTCATGACGCTCGATGCGATCGCCGAACGGGTACGACGCGGCGAACGGCTCACCCCCGAGGATGGAATCGTCCTCTTCCACCACCCCGATCCGGTCGCCGTCGGGCAGCTCGCCAACGAGGTGCGCGAGCGTCTGCACGCCGATCGCACGTACTTCAATCGGAACATGCGTGTGGAAGTGACGAACGTCTGCGTCGCGTCGTGCCTCTTTTGTTCCTTCGCCAAGCTGGAGGAGGGAGCGCCCGGCGCGCACACGATGACGCTCGAGGAGGCATGGCGCGAGCTCGAGATCCGGATGGATGATCCGCCCGGCGAGATTCACATCGTGAACGGCCTGCATCCCGGGCTCGACTTCTCGTATTACGAAGAGCTCCTCTCGGGATTCAAGCGGATAAAGCCCGACGTCCACCTCAAGTGCTTTACTGCGGTCGAGATTCACTTCTTCGCCTGTCACTACGGCATGTCGTATGAGCAGGTGCTCCGGCGGTTGCTGGCCGCGGGTCTCGACAGCCTGCCGGGTGGAGGCGCCGAGATCTTTCATCCGGAGGTTCGCAGCCGAATCGCGCACGACAAGGCCACGGCCGACGAGTACCTCGAGGTCCATCGCGTGGCCCACGGGCTGGGGATGCGCACCAACGCGACGATGCTGTACGGCCATATCGAAACGTTCGAGCACCGCGTCGATCACTTGATGCGCTTGCGAGCCCTGCAGGACGAAACCGGGGGCTTGCAGGCTTTCATCCCGCTCGCCTTCCACCCGGATGGCAACGGGATGCGCAATTTGCCGCCCCCGACCGCGATCGATGCGCTTCGCACCACGGCCGTATCGCGGCTCTTGCTCGACAACGTGCCGCACGTGAAAGCCTACTGGGTGAGCATGACGCCCGAGGTTGCGCAGATCGCGCTGCGCTTCGGGGCAGACGACATCGACGGCACGATCGTCCATGAGACGATCTACCGGTCCGCGGGATCGCGCTCACCAGGCGCCCTTTCGACGGCGCAGCTCGTCCGGTTGATCCAGGAGGCCGGACGGGTGCCTGTAGAGCGCGACACCTTTTACCGAACGATTTGCGAGCACCCACGGGCGGCCGTTCCCGAGGCCGCGGTGAAGGTTCGCGATCGGAAGTCGCGCAAACATTTGGAGGTTCTGTCGTGAACGAGTCGTCTCGATTGCGCGCCGCCGCCGTTGGGTACCTCAATGCGCGCCCTCTGTGTGAAGGACTCGAGCGTGAGCCGGCCTCGTCGCGAATGCTGATCGACTACGGCGTTCCGAGCGAGATCGCACGTCGCGTATCCGAAGACGAGGCGGATTTCGCCCTGATGCCCGTGGCCGCCGCCGCCACGATCGGGGACCTCCGGATGGTGCGAGGCTGCGCCATCGGCGCGAGGGGGGCGGTGCGCAGCATTTCGATCGTCGGAGAGCGGCCCATCGAAATGCTGGACGAGATCGCGATCGACCTGTCGTCGCGCACGAGCGTGGTGCTTGCGCGCCTCGTGCTTCGCGCGCGATCGAAGGGACGCGAGCCGAAGCTCGTCGGCCTTCCCCCCCGAGAGGCGGTCTCGCAGGTCGGGGGCGGTCGCGGCGCACTGGTGATCGGCGATCCCGCCCTCGAGGTCGAAGGTCGTTTCTCGCACCATCTCGATCTCGGCGAGGCGTGGCTCGAGTGGACCGGGTTACCGTTCGTGTTCGCGACCTGGTGCGGGCGCAAGGGCGTCCTCTCGCGCGAGGACGAGCGGATCCTCGAGCGGGCGAAGCTCGCCGGACTCGACCGGCGCGACGCACTGGCCGACGAACATGCGGCTCGGACCGGTCTTTGCGCCGCATCGTTGCGCCAGTATTTGCATGGCGCCATCCGCTACGATTTTGGCGACGCGGAGAGGCGCGGCCTCGAACGCTTCTACGACGAAGCCGCGCGGGCCCACCTTCTACCGCCGGCCCGCGTGCGCTTCTTCGACGAGGATGGCCCGGCGCAGGTGCCGAGCAGCTCGATCGATACCCTGCTTTCCCGCGCGGCGGAGGGCGAGCGCCTGAGCGCCGCGGAGGGGGAGCGCTTGAGCGTCGAGGCGGCGCTGTTCGACCTCGGGCTGGCTGCGGACGCGGTTCGCCGTCGCAAGCACCCCGAAGACGTCGTGACCTACATCGTCGACCGAAACGTCAACTACACCAACGTGTGCACGACGAGCTGTCGATTCTGCGCCTTCTACCGACCCGTCGGTCACCCCGAGGCCTGGGTGCTGTCTCGAGCGGCGCTGGCCAAGAAGCTCACCGAGGTGGTCGAGGCAGGCGGTGTTCAGATCCTCCTGCAAGGAGGACTGCATCCGGAGCTGCGCATCGAGTGGTACGAAGATCTGTTCCGCTGGATCAAGCGCGAGTTCCGGCTCGGGCTCCACGCGCTGTCTCCGGAGGAGATCCTGCACATCGGAAGGCTCGAGGGCCTGAGCGCCGGCCAGGTGCTCGAGCGTCTGCACCGCGCCGGTCTCGACAGCGTGCCGGGAGGCGGAGCGGAGATCCTGGTGGATCGCGTCCGCCGCAAGATCGCCAAGGCCAAGTGCACCAGCGAACAATGGCTCGGGGTCATGCGCACCGCCCACCACATGGGCCTGCGATCGAGCGCGACGATGATGTACGGGACCGTCGATACGGGGCGCGATCGCATTCTTCATCTGGTGAAGATCCGCGACCTGCAGGACGAGACGCACGGCTTCACTGCCTTCTTTTGCTGGGACTTCCAGCACGAGCGAGGAACTCGCATCGAGCCGGGCGAGACCGGTACGGTTCTCTACCTGCGACAGCAGGCAATTGCTCGAATTCTGCTCGACAACGTCGAGCACGTGGGCGCTTCGTGGGTCACCCAAGGCCCCGACGTGGGGCAGGTCGCTCTGCGGTTCGGGGCCGACGACTTCGGCAGCGTCATGTTCGAAGAGAACGTGGTGTCGAGCGCGGGAACCACGTTCTGCATGAACGCGGAGGCGATGGAGCGTCGGATTCACGCGGCCGGCTTCAAGGCGGCGCGGCGCAACGTGCATTACGATTGGCTCACGGCGCCGGCTTGAGTCTACGGATGCGAGCGATACACGCCGACGGTGTGGTCATCGGGGACGGCGACGCGGTTCGTGACGGAGCCGTGGTCGTCGACCCTCTGGGCGTCGTTCAGGACGTGGGTCCCGCCGAGGACGTCCTTCCCCGCAGCGTCGGAGCTTCGGTGGAGCGAATCCGCGGCGTCGTGCTTCCCGGTCTCGTGAACGCGCACACGCACCTGGAGCTGAGCGCCCTTCGGGGCCAGGTGCCCGGTGGGGCTGGATTCGTATCCTGGGTCGAGCAGCTCATCGGGGCGCGTCTCGAGGCTCACCCGGAGGCCGACGCGGCGGCCATCGATCGCGCGGTCGACGAGCTCGACGCGTTCGGGACCGTGGCCGTCGGCGAGGTGACGAATTCGCTGGCGGCCGTTCGCTCGCTGGCACGTCGGGGTTTCGTCGGCTGCATCTTTCACGAGGTTTTCGGCGTCGACCGCCGCTCGGTCGAGCGACGCATCGGGGAGCTGGCCCGCATCGTCGAGGAGCACGTCGGCGATTGGCCCACCAGGCAGCTCGCGTACGCTCCGACGCCGCATACCCTCTACACGACGCACGAAAGCGCCGTGCGGCGCCTGCTTCACGAAGCCCGGATTCGAAGGGTGCGCGTCAGCATTCATCTGGCCGAGCACGCGCACGAGCGTCGCTTCCTCGAAACGGGCGACGGTCCGGTGGCCGCCTGGTACGCGCAGCGTCTGAAGCTGAGCCCCGAGACCTTCGAGTTTCCGGGCAAGTCGCCCATCGCGTTCGCGCAAGACGTCGGTGCGCTGGAGGCCGACGTGCTCTGCGTCCACCTGACGGATGCCCGTCCCGACGAGCTGCACATCCTGGCGCAGCGCCATGTTCCCACCGTATTCTGCCCGCGATCGAACCTGTTCATCGAGATGCGGCTGCCCCCCTTGCTCGCCGCTCGATCTGCCGGCCTCCGGCCGGCGCTCGGCACCGATTCGCTCGCGTCCAACGCGTCACTGGACGTCCTGGCGGAAGCGCGCGCCCTGGCGGATCGGTTCCCTACGGTGCCGGCCGGCGAGCTCCTGGGAATGGCGACGTGGCAGGGAGCTCGAGCTCTCGGCCGTATGGACGTGGGGCGAATCGTGCGCGGCGCAAGGCCCGGGCTGCTGTCGATCGAGGGGCAGGTCGATGGCGACCCCTGCAGGTTCGTGCTGGCCCACGTTCGCGAGCCCCGCCGGTGGCTGGTTCGCCGTCAGGAGGTCTCGACATGACGGTGCTCGCTCGGGTTCGAACCTACGGCTCTCTCGTCTCGCTGTCGCACACGGTGTTCGCGATGCCGTTTGCCGCGAGCGCGGTCGTCCTGTCGCTCGCCGTCCCTCACGAGGCGCCGAGCCCGTTGCGGATTGTCGCCATGGCAGCATGCATGGTGTTCGCGCGGACCAGCGCCATGGCGTTCAATCGATGGGCCGACCGCACGTTTGACGCTCGGAATCCACGGACGCGCGGTCGTCACCTGCCTGCGGGCACCGTCGGCGCCGGCGAGGCGCTCGGCCTGGCGGCCGTGTCAGGAACGGCCTTTCTCGCTGTCGCCGCGACGCTGGGCAGGTGGCCTGCCATTCTGGCGCCGGGTGTCCTCGCCGTGCTGCTGGGCTACTCGTATGCGAAGCGCTTCACGTGGGGGGCTCACGCCTGGCTAGGGATTGCGCTGGCTCTCGCCCCTGGAGGCGCGTGGATCGCGATGAGCGCTCCTCCAGGCATCGGGATCGTGCTGCTCATGGCGGCGGTGATGACCTGGCTGCTGGGGTTCGACGTGCTCTACTCGTTGCAAGACGAGCGATTCGATCGCGAAGCCGGCCTTCACTCGATTCCGGCGCGCTTCGGTGCAACGTTGGCGCTGCGCATCAGCGCGACCTCACACGTCGCCACCGTTCTGGCTCTTGCGGGCGTTGGCTTCGCGTTGCATCGTGGCGCGCCGTACGCGTTCGGGGTCCTGACGTGCGCGCTGCTCCTCGGGTACGAGCACTCGCTCGTCCATCGCCGGGGCCTGGCCGCCATCGATCGTGCGTTTTTCGACATCAACGCCTGGATCAGCGTCGCCTTCTTTGCCCTGGTGGCGATCGACGAGCTCGCGCGGCGAGTCCGGGGCGGGTGAGGCCATGGCAGGAGAGCGGGGACGATTCGTTGTGCTCGAGGGGATCGATGGCGCAGGGACGACGACCCATGTTGGAAGACTCGCGGATCGCTTGCGCGACGCACGTGTTCGGGTGCGCTCGACGCACGAGCCCAGTGGTGGTCCGGTGGGCATGCTCATCCGACAGGTCCTGTCCGGGCGGCTCGTCCTTCCGGGTGGCTGCGCGCCTTCGTGGGTCACGATGGCGCTTCTTTTTGCCGCCGATCGCATGGACCACGTCGAGAGCGAGATCGAGCCTTTCCTCGCCGCAGGTGGCGTGGTGCTGTCGGATCGATATGACGCATCGAGCCTCGCGTATCAGAGCGTTTCGTGCCGCGAAGATGCGAAGCGGGCGATCGAATGGATTCGTGTCCTCAATCGTTACGTCCGTCGTCCCGACCTGACGATCGTTCTCGACGTATCTCCGGAAGTTGCCTCCGAACGACGGTCTCGACGAGGCGATGGTGTGCAGCTGTATGACGACAGCGAGGTTCAGTCCTCGCTTGCCGGCTTCTACAAGAATCTGGCGGCGCACATGCCGGGTGACCGGATTACCGTGGTCGACGGGAGCGGTTCGATCGACGACGTCCACGATCGCGTATGGGCGGAGTACAGTCGGGTGCTGGCGTAACCACTTGCGCGCCGGCGCCACCGCGAGAAAGACTTTCGCTCCGATGCGCCGCATTGCCGTGAGCTTGACGCTCGCAATCTTCGCCTGTGCTGGGGCCCCTCACGCGCCGCAGGGGAGTCCGATCCCTGGCCCCGGCCCTGTGTCCTCGAGCAACCCGGCGCTGGCGGCGCCGGCGCGTGGTCC
>Ga0187782_10003543_pt1 | contig 11638 bp, 10 predicted proteins | sample 0715_SJ02_MP15_2_FD_132454 | JGI IMG/M metagenome (GOLD analysis project Ga0187782, IMG submission 132454) | Tropical peat soil microbial communities from peatlands in Department of Meta, Colombia - 0715_SJ02_MP15_20_MG | ecosystem: Environmental > Terrestrial > Soil > Wetlands > Peat | place...
CGCACTTGGTGCGCAACTGCGCCGATCACGGCATCGAGAGCGCCGCCGAGCGGCGCGCCGCGGGCAAGACACCGAAGGGGACGATCCGGCTCGCCGCATGCCATCAGGGCGGCCACATCATCATCGCGATTGCCGACGACGGCCGCGGGCTTGACGTTGCGCGCATCCGCGCCAAGGCCGTCGAGCAGGGATTGGCGAACGAAACCGAGATAACCGCCAAGAGCGACACGGAAATCTGCAATCTTATTTTTGCGCCGGGGTTCTCTACCGCGGCGCAGGTGACGAGCGTTTCCGGCCGCGGCGTCGGCATGGACGTGGTGCGCGCGAACATCGAACAAATCGGGGGCACGGTCGATTTGCAGTCCGTTCGCGGCGCTGGGACCACCTTCACGATCAAAATTCCGCTGACGCTGGCGATCGTTTCCGCGCTCCTGGTCGAGGCCGGCGGCGAGCGCTTCGCAGTGCCGCAGCTCTCGGTGCTCGAGCTCGTGCGCACGAACAGCAACGGCGAACATCGCATCGAGCGGATCAAGGACACGCCGGTGTTGCGCCTGCGCAGAAAACTGCTGCCGCTGATCCACCTCAAAGAGGTCCTGCACCTCGGCGAAAGTGGCGGCGACGACGGTTTCGTCGTGGTCACGCAGGTTGGCAACCAGGTCTTCGGCATTGTCGTCGACGGCGTGTCGCACACCGAAGAAATCGTGATCAAGCCGATGTCGTCGAAGCTGCGTCACGTCGCGGTTTTCTCCGGCACCACGATCCTCGGCGACGGCTCGGTGATCATGATCGTCGATCCGAACGGAATTGCGCAGTCGCTCGGTCGTGCCGCGTCGGCGACGCAAGCCGACGAATCCGAGGTCGCGGACAGCGAGGATGTAACCGAGGAGGACTTGACCTCGTTGCTCGTGTTCCGCGCCGGATCACAGCGGCCGAAGGCAGTTCCGCTCTCACTGGTCTCTCGGCTCGAGGAAATCGATTGCCGGCGCATCGAAATCTCCGATGGCCGTCATCTCGTGCAGTATCGTGATCAGCTGATGCCGTTGCTGCGCATCGACACCCAGGCCGGCATCAAGCAGGAAGGTGCACAGCCCATCCTGGTCTTCTCGGATCATGGCCGCTCCATGGGCCTCGTCGTTGACGAGATCGCCGACATCGTGGAGGAGCGGCTGGACATCGAGGTGGCGAGCGACCGTCCGGGAATTCTCGGCTACGCCGTGGTCAAGGGTAGCGCGACCGAGATCATCGACGTCGGCCATTACCTGCCGCTCGCCTTCGCCGACTGGCTGCAGCGGCGGCATACGGCGAGGCGGCCGCGCACGGTCCTTCTGGTTGACGACTCGCCGTTCTTCCGCGACATGCTTTCCCCGTTGATCAAGGCCGCGGGCTACCAGGTGATGGCGGTCGGATCGGCGGCGCAAGCGCTCGCCGTCGCAAGATCCGCCGTACCGGTCGATCTCATCGTCACCGACATCGAGATGCCGGACATGAACGGCTTCGAGCTCGCCCTGGCGTTGCGCGAAAATCCAAGCACGGCAGCCATTCCGATCATCGCCCTGTCGGCGATGATCTCCGCCGATGCGATCGAACGCGGCCGCGCCGTCGGCTTCCATGATTTCGTCGCCAAGTTCGATCGAACCGGGCTCGTCGCCGCGATCAAAGAACAAAGCGGCGATCTCCATCGGGCGGCGTGAACAGCCGGGAGCAGGTAGAAACAGCAATGAACGAAAGCACCGACTGCACCGAGTTCGTCACGCTCACGACCGCCGGCCACTTGTTCGGTCTGCCGATTGCGCGCGTCCAGGATGTCTTCAAACCCGCGCGCATCACGCGCGTGCCGCTCTCCGGAGCGGAGATTGCCGGCGTGCTTAATCTGCGCGGGCGCATCGTCACGATCATCGACATGCGCCGCCGACTCGATTTGCAGATGCGTGAAGCCGGTGTGGCGCCGATGGTGATCGGCATCGAAGCAAAGGGTGAGTCGTTCGGCCTCTTGGTCGATACGGTGGGCGAGGTGGTCAGACTGCCGAACTCCGAACGCGAGCCTATTCCGGTCAATCTCGACCGCAAGCTCGCCGCAGTATCCGCCGCGATGCACCGGCTCGACGGGCAACTTCTTGTCGTCCTCGACATCGACCAAGTGCTGGACTTGCGGCCGGAAGCGGCAGCCGCGTGAAACGGAGGGTAGTGAATGCAAGACCTTCGAAGCGGGCTCGCCCGCCAACCGTGGAGTGAGGAAACTATCGCTGTGAGGACATCATGAAAACGTGCTTGGTCGTAGACGACTCGAGCGTCATCCGCAAGGTGGCGCGCCGAATTCTGGAAGGCCTCGATTTTCAGATCGAGGAGGCGGAGGATGGCGAAGGCGCAATCGAAGCGTGCCGTCGGCAACTTCCGGACGCGGTTCTGCTCGACTGGAACATGCCGAAGATGGACGGTTACGAATTCCTCCGGCTTCTGCGTCGTCTTCCCGGCGGGGACAGGCCGAAGGTGGTGTTCTGCACCACCGAGAACGACGTCGCGCACATCGCGCGCGCGCTACATGCCGGGGCTAATGAATACATCATGAAACCATTCGACAAGGACATCGTCGAAGCCAAGTTCCAGGAAGTCGGGCTGATCTGAGCGCTCATGCGGCGGTCATCGATCAAGATCCGAACGTCAAGAATTCGCGTGCCGGAAGTTCGAGTGCCATGAATATCGCCGTACCAGCCGCGAGCCTTACGGCGTCGGCCAACGGACCGATCCGCGTCATGGTGGTCGATGACGCGATCGTCGTGCGCCGCTTGTTGACGCGCTGGATCGACGCCGAACCGGACATGACGGTGACGGCGACGTTGCGCAACGGGCGCGAGGTGGTCGAACAGATCGGACGTAGCGACGCCGATGTCGTGATGCTCGATGTCGACATGCCGGAGCTCGACGGCATTTCGGCGCTGCCGCTGCTGCTCAGCAAGAAGCGCGATCTCGTGGTGATCATGGTCTCGACGCTTACGCGGCGGAGCGCCGAGGTGAGTCTGCGGGCACTGTCGCTTGGCGCTTCCGATTACGTTCCCAAGCCCGAGACCGCGCTCGACGACACCGCCGCGGCGTTTCGCCGGGAAGTGATCGAAAAAGTCCGCGCTCTCGGTCGCCGCCGGCGGTTGCCGCGCGCCTACGCGCGAGGGCCGGCGCCGGGAGAGGATTCGTCACCGCGCGGCGAGCAAATGCTTGAGGCGCGGACGCGCAAGCGCTCGCTGCCTGCCACAGAGACCCACGCGTTCCACTTGCGGCCATTCAGCCTTGGCGCGCCCCGCGCGCTGTTGATCGGCTCCTCGACCGGCGGACCGCAAGCGCTCACGGAGCTGGTGGCCAGATTGACCGCGGTTATCGACAGTGCACCGATGTTGATCGCGCAACATATGCCGCCGACGTTCACCGCGGTCTTGGCCGAGCATCTGATGCAGGCCGCCGGCCGGGACGCGCACGAAGCCGAGCATGGCGAGCCGGTTCTTGCCGGCGGCATCTATGTGGCACCGGGCGCCCGCCATATGCGCGTCGTGCGCACCCCCGACGGCGTCAGGATCGCGCTTGGTGACGATCCGCCGATCAATTTCTGCAAGCCGGCGGTGGATGCTTTGTTCTCGGCCGCGGCGGCGGTGTGGGGCACCGGCAGTCTCGCCCTCGTTCTCACCGGCATGGGCTCCGACGGCACGCGCGGCGCTGCCGACCTCGTTGCGGCAGGCGGCAGCGTCATCGCACAGGATGAAGCGACCAGCGTGGTATGGGGCATGCCGCGATCCGTCGCACAGGCCGGGCTCTGCTCCGCAGTGCTTCCGCTTGACCAAATCGCCACAAAGGTGACTCGCGTGTTTTCCGGAGGCCGCCGGTGACGCCGCGCGACTACGATTTCCTGCGCAAATGCCTCAAGGAACGCTCGGGGCTCGTGCTCTCCGCCGACAAGCAATACCTGGTCGAGAGCCGGCTTTTGCCGGTTGCGCGCAAGGCCGGCCTTGGCAGCCTCGGCGAACTCGCGGCTGCGCTTAAGGCCGGCGACGCCGACGCGCTCATGACTGCGGTCGTGGAAGCGATGATGACCAACGAATCGTTCTTCTTTCGCGACAAGCAACCCTTTGAGTACTTCCGCTTGACTGTCCTGCCGGCGCTCCAGGCAGCGCGCGGCAACTCGCGTACCATTCGCGTCTGGTGCGCGGCCGCCTCGACCGGCCAGGAACCGTACTCGCTCGCCATGTGCCTCAAGGAGATGCAACACGAGATCGCCGACTGGCGAATCGAGTTGCTCGCGACCGACTTGTCGAACGACGTTCTGGAGAGGGCACGGCTGGGAATCTACAGTCAATTCGAAGTGCAGCGCGGACTGCCGGTCCGGCTGTTGATCAAATATTTCACCCGAGTCGGCGAGATGTGGCAGATCGCGCCGGACCTCCGCGCCATGGTCAAATACGAACAGCTCAATCTGCTGTCCGATTTCTCCCACTTGGGCGTGTTCGATCTGATTTTCTGCCGTAACGTCCTCATCTATTTCGACCAGGAAACGAAGGTCGACCTGCTCAACCGCCTCGCGCGGGTTATCGCCCGCGATGGTTATTTCGTGCTCGGCGCGGCGGAAACCGTGCTGGGGCTGACGAACGCCTTCAAAACCGTGCCGAACCGACACGGCCTCTATGCGCCGGCCGGCTTGCCCAGGCCGCTGGTCACGATTGCGAACAAGCCGGGCCCGCGCCTGGTGGCCGTGAACGGCGGGCTGTGAACTGAAAATACTCCGGCCGTTCGACCAGAGTTTGGCCTCTCGCCATTGAGTGACAAGCCGCGCTCAGGCCGGGATTTTCGCCTCCACCTCCACCGGCTCGCGCAGCACATAGCCGCGGCCCCACACCGTTTCGATGTAGTTCTTGCCGTTCGAGGCGTTGGCGAGTTTCTTGCGCAGCTTGCAGATGAAAACGTCGATGATCTTCAGCTCCGGCTCGTCCATTCCGCCATAGAGGTGGTTGAGGAACATTTCCTTGGTCAGCGTCGTGCCCTTGCGCAGCGAAAGCAATTCCAGCATCTGATATTCCTTGCCGGTCAGATGCACGCGCGCCCCGTTGACCTCGACTGTTTTGGTGTCGAGGTTGACGACGAGATCGCCGGTCTGGATGACCGATTGGGCGTGGCCCTTGGAACGGCGCACGATGGCGTGGATGCGCGCCACCAGTTCGTCCTTGTGGAATGGCTTGGTCATGTAGTCGTCGGCGCCGAAGCCGAGCCCCCGGACCTTATCCTCAATCCCGGCAAGCCCGGAGAGGATCAGGATCGGCGTCTTCACCTTGGAGACGCGCAGGCTGCGCAGCACTTCGAAGCCCGACATGTCAGGAAGGGTCAGGTCGAGGAGAATGATGTCGTAGTCGTAAATTTTACCGAGATCGATCCCTTCCTCGCCGAGATCGGTGGTGTAGACGTTGAAGCTCTCGGACTTGAGCATCAACTCGATCGATTGCGCCGTGGCGCTATCGTCTTCGATCAGCAATACGCGCATGCCAAGTCCCCTTCCTCGCTGCGCGGCTAAGGTCGGCGCGCCGCAGCGGCGGCCCCCGGAAAACGCCTCGGGACAAACTGATTCGGAACAGTAACCGCGGTATGGTTAACAAAACCTGATTCTGTCGCGCAAGCATTCCCTGGGCAAATTCGGCCGAATCGCCTTAAGATGTTGCGTGAGAGTGGTTTTTTGGCCACGTCGGCGTTCATGTTTCAGGTTAAGTCTCGGTTCTAACCGATTCTTACGACGCGCCCCTCCGTTCTGGCCGGGCGGGCCGCCTTGTTCCCAAGGACGACGCAATGATTAACGGCCCGGGTAAATACAGCGTTAAGACCGCCGCGACCGCGGTAACCATCGCAGCGCCGAGGCTCGTCCGGTCATGAAGGCACTCGCCGAACAGATCAACGAGCTCGACGGCATCGTGATCTATGGCCGCGTGGTCGGCGTGCGCGGGCTCATGGTTGAAGTGGCCGGACCGTTGCATGCGATGTCGGTCGGCGCCCGGGTGGTGATCGAGACACCCGCCAAGTCCATTCCCTGCGAGGTTGTGGGCTTTTCCGGCAGCAACGCGCTGCTGATGCCCTTCGCGCCGCTCGAGGGCGTGCGGCGGGGGTGCCGGGCGCTGGTCACGTCCGTCGCCGGCGCAGTCAGGCCCTCGGGGGGTTGGCTCGGGCGCGTGGTCAATGCCCTCGGCGAGCCAATCGACGGCAAGGGCGCGTTGCTCCATGGGCCTTCGCCCTATCCTTTTCGCAACACGCCGCCGCTGGCGCATGCACGCCGCCGGGTCGGGGCGCCGCTCGATCTCGGCGTGCGGGCGTTGAACACTTTCGTGACCTGCTGTCGCGGCCAGCGCATGGGCATTTTCTCCGGGTCCGGCGTCGGAAAATCGGTGCTTCTGTCCATGCTCGCTCGCAACGTGGTCGCCGACGTGACCGTGATCGGATTGATCGGCGAACGTGGCCGCGAGGTGCAGGAATTTCTGCAAGACGACCTCGGCGAGGCCGGACTCGCCCGCTCGGTGGTCGTTGTCTCCACCTCCGACGAGCCGGCGCTGATGCGCCGCCAAGCCGCCCATGTCACGCTCGCCATCGCCGAATATTTCCGCGACGAGGGTAAGGACGTGCTGGTGCTGATGGATTCGGTCACCCGATTTGCCATGGCGCAGCGCGAGATCGGGCTCTCCGCCGGCGAGCCGCCGACGGCCAAGGGCTATACGCCAACGGTCTTCACCGAACTGCCGCGCCTGCTCGAACGGGCCGGGCCTGGCACCGAGCAAGGTACAATCACAGGCATATTCACCGTGCTCGTGGATGGTGACGACTACAACGAGCCGATCGCCGATGCGGTTCGCGGCATTCTCGACGGCCATATCGTCATGGAGCGGGCGATCGCCGAGCGCGGACGCTATCCGGCCATCAACGTGCTCAAATCGGTCTCCCGCACCATGCCGCGTGCCGCGGATCAGGCCTATCTGGCGGTCCTCACCCGGGCGCGGCAAATTATGGCGACCTATGCGGACATGGAGGAGCTGATCCGGCTCGGCGCCTACCGCGCCGGGACCAGCGTCGAGGTCGACGAGGCCATCCGCCTGCACAAGCCGCTCGAAGCGTTTCTCGCCCAGGGTAAGGAAGAAGCAACCAGCTTGGCGGAAGGATACCGCCGATTGGCGGAAATCGTGGCCGGCTCGGAAACCGAACGCTAACGTTATCTTGGCACAATCGCTATCCGGGGCGTTGCGCGGCAGGGGCCAGGGGGCAACGGGATCCGCGGCTTCGGGGAGTAGCAGTCGATGAAGTCTCGTGAGACGCTCATTCGCCTGAAGAAGTTTCAGGTCGACGAGAAACGGCGCAAGGTCGCTCAGATCGAGACCATGATCGCCGAATTCGAACGCATGGCGGCCGATCTCGAGCGGGAAATTCGGGTCGAACAGGACCGTGCCGGCATCCACGATCCGGCGCATTTTGCCTATCCGACCTATGCCAAGGCGGCGATTGCCCGGCGCGAGAACCTCAAGCGCTCGGCCGATGAATTGCGCGCCCAACTCGAGGACGCGAAACTGGCACTGGCCGAGGCCTTTGACGACCTCAAGAAGGTCGAGTTGCTGGACGAGCGAGACCAGATACGCGAACGCGAGGCGGAAAACGCCGCCGAGCAGAACGAGCTCGATGCCATTGCGCTCATGCGCGTGCGCGGCGGCGCGCCGGTGTGACTCCACATCAATAACAAATCGTATCCGCGCAAGCGGGCACCCATCCTTTGCGGCGCCTTCGACGCTGGATTCCGCTTTCCCGCTGGAATGAGCGGAAGAATATCCGGGTCCCAGGCATCGATTTACCCCCGTTTCGCTCTCGACGAGCGCCCGCTTCCGCGGCGATAATTGGCTGCCGTGGAAGATACGGGGCCAGGGGCGACAATGCTGATGCAGGCGGAACTCGTCTGGCTGATCGCAGCGGTCGCCAAGGGCGACGAGGCTGCGTTCGAGCGGCTCTATGATGCCACCCGCGCGAAACTCTATGGCGTGGTGTTGCGTATCTTGGGTCGGCCGGAATTGGCCGAGGAAGTCATGCAGGAAACCTATCTCAAGGTCTGGAACACCGCCGGCACGTTCGATCCGACGCTTGCGAGTCCCATTACTTGGATGGTGGCAATGGCGCGCAATCGCGCCATCGATATCGTGCGCAAGCGAGGCGAGGTCTCGATCGAGGACGGGCCGGAGGCGCTCAAAGTCGCGGCCGAGACACCTTCCCCGCTGGCCCGCCGCGAGATGACCGAGGAGCTTAAGCGTCTCCTGTCCTGCCTCGGCAAGCTCGACCCGGAAAAGCAGCGCATCGTATTGCTTGCCTATTACAGCGGCTGGAGTCGCGTTCAGCTGGCGCAGAAGCTCGATATTCCCGTGAACACAATCAAGACTTGGTTGCGTCGCAGTCTGCTGGAGATCCGAGAGTGCATGGGACGCTAATGTCCGACTTCAATGTCCGAGGAAGTGTAGGATGGCGATGTACGATGAGGACCGTGATGCACTTGCCGCCGAATACGTGCTGGGGACGCTCTCCGTCGACGAGCGCGCGCAGGCAGAGACGCTGATCACGATCGATCCAGGATTCGAGGCGGCGGTGCGCCAGTGGGAGCGCCGGCTCGGCGAGCTCAACGTCATGGTCGAGGCGGTCGAGCCGCCGCCTGAACTCTGGGAAAAGATCAAGAGCGGCATCAGCACCGTCGAGGTTGGCGGCGAAAGTGCGTTGCCACACGTCGAGGACGCAGCGCTTCAGGCACCGCAGGCCCCGGAAACGGCGTCTCCTGTCGCTGCGCTTGCCTCCAGTCTCCTGCCGCCGGAGGGCGAACCGCAGCTCACTGCGGCGGCCGAGGAGCCGGCCGATCTCGCTGCGGCGCTGGCATCGCCGGCCGTAGAGCCAAAGAAAATCGAGCGCAGCGCCGATGTGATCTATCTTGCACGGCGGCTCGCGCGCTGGCGGCGCCTGACGCTCGCTTTCGCAGCCCTCGCCGCAGCTTTGGCGCTTTACATCGCGCTGTGGCAAGTCGCGCCCGATCTTGTTCCGCCTGAGTTGCGGCCGCCTCCCTCGGAGCTGGCGGCGCAGGCGCCCGACCGCTTGCAGCAAGACCGGCTGGTCGTGGTGCTACAGCAAGAACCGACCGCGCCGGCGTTCCTGCTCACGCTCGACACGCAGAACCGAACGTTGATCGTGCGGCGGGTTTCGGCCACGCCGGAAGCGGGGCGCAGCTACGAGCTCTGGCTGATCTCAAGCCGCTTCTCTTCTCCTCGCTCGCTTGGGATTGTTGGCAACGACGAATTCACGCAACACGCACTGCCGCCGAGTTACGACGTCAATATGCTGCGTGCGGCAAGCTATGCTGTATCAATAGAGCCGGCCGGCGGATCGGTGAGCGGCGTACCAACCGGGCCGGTCCTGTTTACCGGCAAGGCGGTGGATTCTCTACCGGCGGCACCGAAGACGTGAAGGTTTCCTTCGGCTGCGGCCTATCGGATAACCGGCAGACGTCCGCTCACGGTTGTGGGTTGGCCGGCTTTGACAAGCGGCGCGGTGCCGAGATCAAGATCGCTGACATGGGCGAAAATGCCGACCGCGGCGACCAATGTGGCGCACAGAAGGCCAACGGCCACGATCTTCAAATGCGTGCGGCGGTCGGCGCTGTACATTGAATGATTCATGGCAACCTCCCGTTTTCGCCGATCTAGCGCGGCATCCGGGCGGAAACTGTGATTTAGCTCACATTAAGTATGATTTAGGCACTCGCTAGCGGCCGGCAAACACGGCTTCACTGAACCTTGAACGTCCGTGATAACCGGTGAGAAGCGCTCTTTGTTCCAGCCGGTGCGTTGTTTCGACGCGTCGCCGGCGGTCGGAAGATCCTTAGATGCTCGCTACCGTCTTCAGCCGCGCCCGCGGGTGGATTTCCGATTGGGCGAGAACGCTTGTCTGTGCGCGGAAACGCTCGACGATGCCGCGCACGAAGGGGCGGATGGCGGAGGACGTCACCAGCACCGGAGCCTCGCCGTCGCGAGCGGCCTGCTCGAATTTTTCCCGCACCAGATTAATGAATTCGGTGAGCTTTGACGGCTGCATGGCGAGGCTTTTGTCATCGCCCTGGCCGACGATCGATTCGGCAAAAGCCTGCTCCCATTTGGCGGTGAGCGCGATGATCGGCAGATAGCCGGCGGCGCTGGTATGCTGGGCACAAAGCTGGCGCGACAGCCGCGCGCGGACATGTTCCGCCAGCATCGCCGGGTTGCGCGTGGCAGAAAGGCCGTCGGCGATGCCTTCGAGGATGGTCGCGAGGTCGCGGATCGATACGCGCTCCGCAAGCAGAATCTGCAAAACCCGCTGGATACCGGAGACGGTGACCTGCGCCGGCACGATGTCCTTGATCAGCTCGCTTTGCTCCTTCGGCAGCTCTTTGAGCAGCTTTTGCACCTCGCCATAGGAGAGGAGGTCCGACATGTTGGCCTTGATGAGCTCGGTGAGGTGGGTGGCGAGCACGGTGGCGGCGTCGACGACCGTGTAGCCCTTGACCGAGGCCTCTTCCTTAAGCGCGGCGTCAATCCAGGTCGCCGGCAGGCCGAAGGTCGGCTCGGTCGTGTGCTGGCCTGGCAGCGTCACCTGATTGCCGGCCGGGTCCATGACCATGTATTGGCCGTGCCATACCTTGCCGGTGCCGGATTCGACCTCCTTGACCTTGATGACATAGGCGTTGGCATCGAGCTGGACGTTGTCGAGGATACGCACCGGCGGCATGACGAAACCCATTTCGACCGCGAGCGAGCGGCGCAGGGCCTTGATCTGCTCGGTCAGCCGGTCGGAGCCGTCGGCAGCGTTGACGAGCGGTAACAGCGCGTAGCCGAGCTCGATCTTGAGGTCGTCCATTTTCAGCGCTGCCGACATCGGCTCGTCGGCAGGCGGACCCTTGGTGCTGTCGGCCTTTTTCGCCTCGGCCGCAACCGCCCGCTTGTTGCGGCGGTCGATCAGATAGGCGAGGCTCGCCGCCCCGCCGCCGAGCGCCACGAAAGGCAGCATCGGAATGCCGGGAAGCAGCGCCATGACCAGCATAACGGCGGCCGACATACCGAGCGCCTTGGGGTAGCCGGAAAGCTGACTGAGCAGTGCCTTGTCGGCTGCGCCGGCGACGCCAGCTTTTGAGACCAAAAGACCGGCGGCGGTCGATACGATCAGCGCCGGAACCTGCGTGACCAAGCCGTCGCCGACGGTCAACAGCGTGTAGGCATGGGCCGCTTCGGCAAAGCTCAGGCCCTGCTGCACAATGCCGATCACCATGCCGCCGATGACGTTGATCAACACCACGAGCAGGCCGGCGATAGCATCGCCGCGCACGAATTTCGAGGCGCCGTCCATGGCGCCGTAAAAGCCGGATTCGTCTTCCAGATTCTTGCGCCGGCGCCGCGCCTCCTTCTCGTCGATGAGACCGGCCGACAGGTCGGCGTCTATCGCCATCTGCTTGCCCGGCATGCCGTCCAAGTGGAAGCGCGCCGCGACTTCGGCGATGCGGCCGGAGCCTTTGGTGATGACGACGAAATTCACCACCACGAGAATGGTGAAGACGATGACGCCGATGACGAAGTTGCCGCCCATC
>Ga0187782_10003545_pt1 | contig 11635 bp, 10 predicted proteins | sample 0715_SJ02_MP15_2_FD_132454 | JGI IMG/M metagenome (GOLD analysis project Ga0187782, IMG submission 132454) | Tropical peat soil microbial communities from peatlands in Department of Meta, Colombia - 0715_SJ02_MP15_20_MG | ecosystem: Environmental > Terrestrial > Soil > Wetlands > Peat | place...
AGCAGGAGCGTGGGAAGAGCAAGCGAGAACGCACCTTTCAGCCATTGTTCCCGCTGCAGGTGAAAACGGATGCATAGGCGGCGCACAAGCCCAGCCATCAGCGGAAAGCTGACCGCGAATAGGATCAGTGTTCCCTTCCAATCTCCAGGGCGGAGCAAGTGCTGTCCCACAACTCGTAGCGCGAGGGTGGCCGCAATCCAAATGCCTAAGCCGCAAAGAAAGAGACGTGAATGCATAACATGAATATGAATTCATATTCGCATTCATCCCGGCAAAAGTCAATCCCCAAAAAACTGCGGCCGGTGAGGTCCGAGGGACCCGTCGCCTGCGCCCGGAACTGGCGAGGATGCGACCGCCCCGATTGAACCGAAATTAATGGCTGCTGCTCTGCTTCGCCGCGAAATCGACCAGCTCCTTGAGCACTTCGTAGCTGATTCCCCCGGCACTGAGCATGCGTCCATTAATGAAGATGGTGGGGGTACTGTTGACACCGAGCGCCGTGCCCAGCGCGATCGAATGTTCCACTCGAGAAGTCGTTTCCGGTTTGGCTGCGCAAGCCGCGATCTCCGTGCCGCTCGCGCCCGCAGCATCGCTCGCAGCCTTCAATTTATCCTCCGCATTGGCAGCGGTGATGTCCGATTGCTGCGCGTAGACGCTTTCCGCGAACTTCCAAAATGCATCGTTGGAACTGCGACCGATGCAATCGGCGTAATGCGCCGCTTTCGAGGCCCAATCATGCATGGGAAGCGGGAAGTTCTGGAACACGATACGGACATCTTTGTCCTCTGCAGCCAGCTTGTCCAGGTTCGGTTGCGCTTCTTTGCAGTGGGGACACTCGAGGTCGCTGAACTCCACCACCGTGGCGGGGGCAGTCGCTGGTCCGCGCGCTGGCCCATTGATTCCCTTCTCCAGCCGCTCCCGCGCGGCATCAAAGGGATGCGCACCGAAGGGCAAAATCTGACCGACGACGGCGTGATGTTCGTCCGGACTGACATAAAACGTATGCGCCTGCGCCCCCTGCGGCCCTTGAATGGTGACATCGACTTCCGCCAAGCCGGCGGCTTCAGAAGGTTTAATACTGGTGACTTTCCAGCTGAGCGATGAATCGTACCCGAACATCTGCTGCATAAATGCGTTGACCACGCTTTCCGACGGCAGCTTCGTGCCGGCGGCCGCCGGCGTTGCGGGGCGCGAGGAGGGACTTTGTTGCGCGGTCGTCAGCAGCACCAGGAAAAACCAAACCGGAATAACTCTCAGGTAGTGATGCATGCGTTCCTTTCTCTGGGAAGAAGGAAATCTGGGCCTAGATATCCGCTTTCGCGGCGATTGGGAAGCGCCGCCCGTAGCCAAAAGCCTTCTCCGAAATTTTGAGACCCGGGGCCGCCTGTTGCCGCTTGTATTCCGCGCGCTCCACCATGCGGATCACCTGTTTGACCAGGGGCAACGCGAAGCCTCGTTCGGCCGCAATCTGCTCCGCGGTTTTCGATTCCTCCACATAATCCTCCAGGACTCGATCGAGTACGTCGTAGGGAGGCAGCGTGTCGCTGTCTTTCTGGTTGGGCCGCAGTTCGGCCGAAGGCGGCTTGTCGAGAGTCGCCTGAGGAATCACGGGGCGGCGTAAATTCACATATCGGCTCAAGCGATAAACCAGAGTTTTGGGAACGTCGGAGATCACTGCCAGTCCGCCCACCATGTCCCCGTACAAGGTGCAATATCCGACACCCAGCTCGCTTTTGTTGCCGGTGCTGAGAACGATGGCCCCGAATTTGTTCGACAGCGCCATCAACAGGGTGCCCCGGGCGCGCGATTGGATGTTTTCCTCGGTTTCGTCCTCCCGGCAGCCGGCGAACACCGGGTTCAGTGTTTCCCGGTAGTTCTCGAAGATGCCGGTGATCGGCAGGAGAGTAAAGCGAATGCCCAGATTCTCCGCCAAGGTCCGCGCATCCCGAATGGACCCGGGAGAAGAATAGGGTCCGGGCATGCCCACACCGATCACGTTCTCCGGACCGAGGGCGTCGACTGCAATCGCGGCCGTCAACGCAGAATCGATACCTCCGCTCAACCCCACAATCACCTTCTGAAAACCGCATTTATGAACGTAGTCGCGTGTCCCCAGCACCAAGGCAGCGTACGCGCTAGCCTCCTCCCCCTCCACCTGCTGGTGGATTTCCCCGGTCAACCTGTCGGAATCAAAATAGATGATGTCCTCTTCGAACGACTTGCCCTGGGCGATCACCTCGCCCGCGGGGTTTAAGACCAAGCTGGAACCGTCGAAGATCAGGCTGTCGTTCCCTCCGATCTGGTTGACCATGGCGACCGGAACGCGTTGCGTGCGCGCGATCGAGGCCAGCATCCTGCAACGAAACTCCCGCTTGCCCAACCAGAAGGGAGATGCCGAAATATTCAGCAGGAAATTTCCTCCCGCCTGTATCAGCGCCTCCACGGGGTCGAAGGGGTACAGTCGGCGCGTGCCAAAATGGGTGTCATTCCAGGCATCCTCGCAGATGGTCAAAGCCATCTGCTTGCCGCAAAACGGGAATGTGGTTTGACTGCCCGCCGGGGCGAAGTTGCGCATTTCGTCAAACACATCATAGGTGGGTAGCAACATTTTGGACTGCACGAAGGCCACCTTGCCGTCTTCGACGAGGGCGGCGGAGTTCATCACCGGTTTGCCAGTTTCCGCGTGGGCGGGCGTCACTAGGCCGCAAATCACGCTAATGCCCCGGGTCTTCCCCGCAATCTGTTCGATCGTCTCCTGATTGCGCGCGACAAAGGATGGGCGTTCGACCCAGTCGCGAGGTGGATATCCACAGATCGAAAGTTCCGGGAATAGGATCAGTCCCGCGCCAGCCTGTTGCGCGATCCAAGCGAACTCGACGATCTTGTTGCTGTTTCCCTGGAAATCGCCAACCGTGGGATTGATTTGTCCCAGCGCGATCTTCACACTTCTAGTTTAGAGGGAGAGCCGAAAGTAGCCAAGTCGCAGGATCCGAGACCGTGCCCGCTCTTACTCGGAGCGTACTGACAGGTTCCTCAGCAACAGTCGCGGAGAAGCAAAGGCTCTCCAATCACTAGAGGAGATTGGGGGCGGGTGGCGCGTCGGGAGGACGCGGAGGAGGAAGAGGTTTGTCGGAGACGGACGTCGGAGAATCGTTCGGTAATTCCTCACCTGGGCGACGCAGGGTCGGTGCATTGGGAGGCCGTTCCGTCTGGGACGCCTTGGCTACGCTCGGCTGCGGCGCAAGCTCGATTTCCTTGGTGGTGCGAACGATTTTTTCGCCGTCCACCTTCATGGTCTCCACTCGCACCACCTCGTCTCCCACAAAACGCACGAAATCCACGTCCTGCGGCGGCTCGCCGTAAATCCAGTCTTCGTACTCCACTTCGTGGTCCTTCTCACGAATCTTCTTGGGCGGGTGCCCCTTCGCGTATAGCACCATCTCGCGATTCATTCCAACCAGCACCTGATGATTCTTAATAGCCTCCTTCGCTTTGGGCGGAACCGTCTCGATATAGGCCTCGAGCGCAGACTGTGCGTCGAAGTTGAAAACCGGGTGTAGGAGTTGCTTCAGCTGCTGCGGGTTCAAGTCCGGCACATAGTGGTCGAAAACCAGATCGACGTAGGAACCGCGAGGGTTCGCGTTCGAATCACTGGGAGCGACGGGGGCGGTACCGCCAGCTCCCCCCACTTGGATGCGCTGGTACCACTTTTCCTTCTTGATCGGCCCGCCATTGATCTCGAGGTGAATTCGATCCGCTTTGATATCGATTGCGCTGATGCGTGCCTGATCTCCCGGCTTCACCGAGGGGCCCCAGGTCGCGATCAGCGACTGCAGCTCCGCACCGCTCGGGGAAATAACGCCGTCCTTCAAGGTGAGCCCCTTCTTACCCATGGGAAATAGTGTCCGGATATAGACGAGCTCTGACTGGAACACCCGAATCAGATCCAAGCGGGTTTGCCTGGAAATGGGTTGCGAAGAAGAGGAGCTTTCAGCGGCGGGAACTGCTTGACCCCAGGCGTTCGCGTTTGCCATGCCGATCAGGATGAAGAACAAGACAACGCAATACCTGCATGGCTTCATGGGCCCAAGCCAACCTGCCACAGATTATAACCCCCTCTGCTCGACCGAAGCTTTTTTTTTCGCCGCCGAATCGATCGCGAAGCTAGCTCCTCGCTACGCCTTTTGGGTTAGTCCATTTGGTTATGATCAGAGCGTGGATTAAAGCAAGTGGCAGATTGCGATCGGGTCAGCCCGCGGAGCTAATGTTGCCCACAAATTCCCTAAACCAAGCGACTTTGGGGGGCGAGTCTTTGGGCAAGAATCAAGCATTAGGTTGCGAACTATCGCCGGCTCCGGGTCGACAGCTGGGTGATTCGAAGCTGCGTGAACTCACACACAGAGACAACTGGCTGCGGGATATTGAGGCGCGTGAACACAACTTGATTTCTCCTGTTACGGCGAAGATGAAGGGAAGGTTCTGGTGGAATCTCGCCTCCAGTAACCGGCCACGAACTCGCCCGGCAGATTGGTGCTGCACTTTTCTGCCTGTGCGTGATCGACCTTCTGACCAGTCTCCGCGCCTAAACCGACGAGTCTTGGTGGCAAAAATTGATCGCCGGGTAACTTAGTTTTTGCCGTCGGGACTGGTTGTGTTGGTCGTGTTCTGAAACCGCCGAGTGCGGGGCAAGGCGAGCGTTTGCTCTGAGTCTTTTCCGGTCCAATCCATTGACGTAGGCCCTCACATCGAACAAAATTGTCCCCCGCAAATCTAAGGAGGAAGCCATGCTCAGTGGTTTCAAACAGTTCATTCTTCGCGGCAACGTGGTCGACATGGCGGTTGGTGTCGTTATCGGTGCGGCCTTTGGTGCGGTAGTCACGGCCCTGACCAAGGACCTGCTCACGCCCCTGATCGCGGCCGTCGTGCAAAAACCAGATTTCTCTGCCATCGGCTTTACCCTCAACGGCGCTGTGTTTCCTATTGGAGATTTTCTCAACGTGGCAGTTTCCTTTCTGCTGATCGCAACGGCAATTTACTTTGTTGTGGTGGTGCCGGTGAACGCTCTGATTTCGCGGATGCGAGCGGCTCCCGCTCCGTCCGATCCTACGACCAAGAAGTGCCCCGAATGCCTGAGCGAGATACCAAGTCAGGCAAGACGATGTGCACACTGTACACAGCCGGTCTTAAGCAAGGCTGCCTAAGGCGAAAGGAGTATTCCTGGCACATCCCGATTGCACCATTTGAGGGAGGATCAGCGGTTAGGCAAAGCCCGCCGAAGCTGGTCTCTCGACCACCGTGAGACCCACTCGGGCCACTTGCCAAGGCAAGACCCGCCCGCCGTTTTCTCCGATGGCTGTGGCGACCCGGCTGGCGGCGCCCTGTTCGACCAGGAAGATCACGCAGCCTCCGCCTCCGGCGCCGCATACCTTGGCTGCTTGCCCACCGTGTTTGGCGGAGATCGAAATCAGTTTGTCGATCAACGGGGTGGTAATCCGCGGAGCATTGCTACGGCGCAGTTTCCACTCCTCCCGCAGGAGCCTTGCGATCGATTCCCAGTCACCGCGGAGCAAGGCTTGGTGCATGGAGCGAGCAATCGCGGCGATCCGTTCGAAATTGCGGAAGATGTGCTGGTCTCCGTCGATGTGGGATTTGAATACTTCCCAATTGTTAATTCCGGATTTGCGGGGTTCCCCAGTGTAGGCAAGCACGAACCGCGACTCGATTTCTTTGGGAACCAGGGGAACCGCCTCGCGGTGAATACCATCTACGTCAAGATGGATCGCGCTCACCCCGCCGTACAGGGCAGGGTAATAGTCCTGGCAGCCGGTGGGAACGCCGATGATCTGGGCTTCCACGTTTTGCGCAATCACCCGCATCTGTTCCAGCGAGAGGTTGCGTTCGGTGAAGCGGGCCAGTGCCGCCGTGGTAGCGACCATCAAAGCCGACGAGCCGGAGATGCCGGCGCCGGCAGGAGATTCGGAATCAGTCTCGATCAGCAAACCCTCACGCGGGGCAAAAAACTGCAGGAGACGAGCGGCCAGGGGCAGCCGAAAACGGCGGGTGGCGCGCAGTTGATCAAAACTGTCGAAGGATTCCTCCTTCTTCGTATCGAGCGAGCGCAGGTGGATTCGCCTGCCTTTTTGCGGAGTGATGCGGCAAGTGGTCAGGATTCCGAGCGCGACGTTCAGGGTCAGCGCTCCGGGATGGAACAGGTACAAAGGCCAGAGGTCCATTGTGCCTCCCGCCAAATCCGCGCGACAAGGCGCCTGAGCGAAGATGCTTGGTTCACTCACTGAATCGGTGAGATTCCGCATTGAGCGTTTCTAGTCAATGTCAGGATGGGACCCTATTATCATCTACCCGTTGAATGATCGGCAAGGTTGTGCAATCGCGCGAGCCGCACCCCCACCATGATTTCGAACCGCTTTCTGCCTGAGAGTTGTCAATCCAGGCGCCAGTCGACTCGGACGGAATCGCCCGCGGCTTGCACGATTCGGTCTGCCAAGCGCAAAACGCTTCCCAAGATGCAAATTCTTCCAATTGGACAGTTCCATCCGGCCGTTCAGGAGCGCTGGGGATAATCGGGGCTGGCCGGCGGCTGGGCTGAAGTTAGGTTCAAAGCGCGTTTGATGGTCCCTCGCTCCCCCTGGATCTTTTCTTGCAGAAGCGTGATGGCATAGATCAGCTGTTCCGGGCGTGGGGGACATCCGGGAACGTAAACGTCCACCGGAATGACTTGATTGACGCTTTGGACCAAGGCATAGTTGTTAAACACGCCTCCCGAGGTTGCGCAAGCTCCCATGGAGATCACCCATTTAGGCTCGGGCATCTGCTCCCAAAGCTGGCGGATGACGGGCGCCATCTTGTTCGAGACACGGCCCGCGATGATGATCAGGTCGGACTGCCGGGGCGATGGCCGGAAGACTTCCGCGCCGAAACGCGCAATGTCAAAACGGGAGGCACCCATCGACATCATCTCAATCGCACAGCAGGCCAGCCCGAAGGTCATCGGCCAAATGGAGTTCTTCCGCATCCAGTTCACAGCATTATCGAGCGTGGTGAGCACAATTCCCTCTGGCGCAGCATTGCCGTAGCTGAGTTCCCTCACCATTCTCTTGCCATTCTCGAGGGTGACGTAGGGTCCGAAGCTGATTCCGTGGTTACTCATCCTTCCCCTATTCTAATTGGGTTCGACTATGTCGTCCAAATCCGAGGCGCTCAGGACTTCGAGGCTAGATCGACAGGACGATCTTGCCGAACATCAGGCTTTTCTCCATGTACTCGTGGGCGGCGCGCGTGTCTTTCAGGGGAAAGGTGCGGTCGATGACCGGTTTCACTCGGCCGGCAAATACATGGCCGAGCACGTCGTGTAGCTCCCCCATCGTTCCCATGTAGGAGCCGAGGAAGGAAAGCTGACGGGCAAACAGGAAACGCAGATCGAAGGCCGCATTGGACCCGGTCGTCGCACCACAAGTCACGATCGTTCCCCCCGGCTTGAGCGACTTCATGCTCTCGTCCCAGGTAGCCGCTCCGACATGTTCAACTACGATGTCAACCCCCTGCTTCTCCGTAATTCTTCTCACCTCATGGGAAATCTTTTGCTTGTAATGATCGATGCCGTAATCCGCGCCCAGAGCGCGCACTTTTTCGAGCTTCGTCTCGTCTCCGGCGGTGGCGATCACGCGAGCGTGAAAGAGTTTGGCAATTTGAATGGCCGCGATGCCCACCCCGGAACCGCCTCCGAGGACGAGGACGGTCTGACCTGGGCGAATGCCGGCGCGTGTCACCAGCATGTGCCAAGCGGTCAGAAACACCAGGGGCACGCTCGCCGCTTGCTGGAAGTCCAGCCACTCGGGGATGGGAATGACGAACTCCGGGGCCACGGCAATAAGCTCACAATTGCCACCATCCACGAGATTGCCAAGCGCAGTGAATTCCGGACACTGATTCTCGAACCCCGCCGCGCACTTCGCGCAATGGTTGCAGAAATGCATGGGGGCGAGCAAAACGCGCTGCCCTGGGGCGAAGCCGGTGAGGTATTCGCCGACGGCAATGATCTCACCCGACAGGTCGCTGCCCAGAATATGCGGAAGCTTGACGCCGGGCAGTCCCTTGCGCACCCAGAGATCGAGATGGTTCATCGCACAGGCCCTGATGCGAACCAAAACCTGGTCTTTGCGCAGCTCGGGGTCGGTCACCTCTTCGTAACGCAGAACTTCCGGACCGCCAAACTCATGCATGCGAACGGCTTTCATGAACACGACTCCTGACACGTCAAGCTAGCATACGTCTTGAACTGCCCTAGGCATTCCGAGCCTTTAACCTGGCATCGACGCCGGTGAGATACGCGTTGGCGGGAAACATGAGCTTGCGATCGTAATTCCCGCAAACGCTTCTTCGGCTGCCGAAGGCTCCGCAATCAGCGGAGAGAGCTACCCATTCTACCCTCTGGTTGAGCGACCAACTTCGCGCGGCAATGCGCATGCGGGGCCCGGTCCGGACAGCTTCAAGCGACAACGATCCCATCGCGCTTTTTGCCCGGCGCGGCCAACCGGTGTTGCGCCTCCGGATCTCGCCGGTCCGTTACCACCGCCGGACTACCACTTTGTTTGCATTGACTTGCCTGCCAGCACAACGAATAATCAAAGTCATGGACGTATATGAGGAGATCGTCAAGCTTCGCCGCGAAGGCCGACGCGGGGCGTTGGCCACGATCGTGAACGTGCGCGGATCGATCCCCTCTTTTGAGACTGCCAAAATGCTGGTGCGCGACGACGGCTCGATCGCCGGCACCATCGGCGGAGGTTGCGTGGAGGCGGAAGTCTGGCAAGCCGCGCGCGAAGTCATGGAAACTGAGAAGCCCCGCAGCCTGACCTTCAATTTGAATCAGGATCCCAAGTACGACACTGGACTGGTGTGTGGCGGAACACTCGATATCTTCGTGGAACCGATACTTCCTCCGGCACTTCTCTATATCTTCGGCGCAGGTCACGTTTCCGTAAATCTTTCGAGGGTAGCCAGGAATGTAGGCTTTGATCTGGTCGTGGTCGATGATCGCCAAGCCTACGCGAACCGTGACCGCTTCCCCGAAGCGAAGGAAGTGATCGCTGAAGATTTCGAGCGGGCCATGGCTCGGCTCAACCCCAGGGAGTCCTCCTACATCGTGATTGTGACCCGTGGTCATCACGATGACATGCGCGTGCTGCGCTGGGCGGTACAAACCCAGGCGCGGTATATCGGCATGATTGGTTCAAAGCGTAAGACCATTACCATCTTTAAGGAACTCACCAAGGAAGGTATTCCCGCCCACCTGTTTGAGCGCGTGCACGCCCCGGTAGGGCTGGACATTGGAGCAATCACGCCAGAGGAAATTGCCGTCGCCATTACGGCTGAGTTGATCGCGGTTCGCCGGCATGCGGAGTGTTCTTTGCCTCACATGAGCTGGTTCAAGTCGCGCAGAGAAGGGGACACACCGGATCCTGTGGCTGCGCGAGAAGACTCGGAAGATCCTTAAGAGCAATGACCGTCTGGAATCGTCCAAAAAACCGCGTTCGAAGCTCACAGCCCTCACTGACTTTCGAAGGTCTTTCTGCTATCTTGCCCCCATGGCCAACCTATGCGGAGTGATTCTGGCAGCCGGGGCCTCTTCCCGCATGGGCACCGATAAGGCCCTGTTGAGTTGGCCCCCTGCGGGCACGGGCTCCCAGTTCTCTCGACAGACCTTCCTCTCTGCGGCGGTTCAATTGTTCGAGCCTTTCTCCGAGATGGTGATTGTTGTGGCTGGTCATAACGCGCCGGGCCTTGCTCCGGTGGTTTACGCGCACGGAGCTTTTCTGGCGACAAATCCCGCTCCGGAGCGAGGCCAATTCAGCTCACTACAGGTTGGATTGCAAGAAGTCCTTAATCGCGGCCGGGATGCCGCCATCGTCACCTTGGTCGACCGGCCGCCCGTCCAGCGGTCGACCCTCGAGAGGCTCTGCGACCAATTTGCAGGCCGGCCGCACGCCATATGGGCAGTAATCCCGCAATACCTGGGCAAACATGGACATCCGTTTCTTGCAGGAAGGGAGATGATGGAAGCCTTCCTCAAGGCGGCTCCCACCGCGACGGCTCGAGAGGTGGAACACCAAAACCAGGAGCATATCGAATACATCGCGGTCGAGGATCCTATGGTTACGCTGAACATAGACACTCCCGAAGACTATGCCTCCCTGGCCTCATCCCTATGCCCCCGGTAAGATTCAAATGAAACCGACCACCAGAGGAGCCTTTTGAAATCCGCAGAGTTTGTCCGATCGGTCCTTAAGCTCCAGCCGAAGCTCGCGGTTTTTGATTGCGACGGTACCTTATGGGCGGGAGATGCCGGCGAGGCATTCTTCGATTGGGAGCTGCGGCGTGGGTTGGTTTCCCCACATATCGTGCAGTGGGCACGCGCCCGCTATGCTGAATATAAAGAAGGTAGCGTCGAGGAAGATCTTATGTGTGGCGAGCTGGTGTCGATGCATCGCGGACTGGCGGATGAGGAAGTACAGCGCGCGGCAAACCAATTCTTCAAAGAACGGTTCCGAAGGCAGATCTTTCCTGAAATGCACAGCCTCGTCGATCAGCTGCGAGCCTGCGGGTGTGACGTCTGGGCTGTATCCTCGAGCAATGAATGGGTGATTCGTGCGGGAATGAAGTATTGCGGGGTTCGAGATGACAGGATCTTGGCTTCCTCGGCACAGGTTGAGCGAGGCCGGGTAACCGGCAAACTGATTCGAGTCCCCACCGGACCGGCTAAGCCTGCCGCTATTGCTGAGGTGATTGGCCGCCGTCCCGACGCTGCATTCGGAAACTCACGCTGGGATACGGAAATGCTCGCGATGGCCGAACACGCCTTCGCCGTGAACCCAAATCCCGATTTAAAAGCAACTGCCCAGGAACGTGGTTGGACGACTTACTACCCTGCGCTGATCGAAACTACTAAGGGTGATGGCTCCCGGCCCTAACAATAGCTATACTATCGAAAGCAAGGCAGGAAGGTGACCCGAATAGGGACTAAGGACTCCCCGTCGAGGGTGTCAGGAAGCTAAATCCAAATTTGGTGGTTTTCACCCATGAACCCATCGAGACCAGCCGTTTCCTTAGCTCAGAGGTTGTCTATGCTGACATCGATTCGCTGTGATCAGTGTGGCTACGAAAGCGAATCTCGTTTTCGCTTCTGTGGAATGTGTGGCGCCAAGCTGCCTCAGCCCTCCTCCCCAAACCCCGAGGCCGTAGCGGGCCGACAAGAGCGTGCGGAACCCATCCGGTCGGTGAGTGCAGCACCAACTTTTTTGGGGTTAAATGACGAACCGACCAGCAGTAGCAGCGTCACCTACTTGCTCGAAGACGAGCTGAGCACGAGTCACTGGGGACGGACTGTGGCACTGATCCTCGTCCTTGCGGCTCTCGGAGCTGCGGCGTGGTATTGGCGCGCCCCGCTGCGCGCCTATGTGACCGCCAGGTTGGCGCAGGAACCGAGCAATAATCAAGCAGAAGCTCCTGCACCTCCCGTAGCGCCCAATCCCTCCTCTGCTTCCGGGGCGGCTCCGGAGATTCCAAATGCCAGTGCCCCATCAGACAAGCCCGAAACTAGTGTCAGCGATTTGCCGGC
>Ga0187782_10003546_pt1 | contig 11635 bp, 10 predicted proteins | sample 0715_SJ02_MP15_2_FD_132454 | JGI IMG/M metagenome (GOLD analysis project Ga0187782, IMG submission 132454) | Tropical peat soil microbial communities from peatlands in Department of Meta, Colombia - 0715_SJ02_MP15_20_MG | ecosystem: Environmental > Terrestrial > Soil > Wetlands > Peat | place...
CGGCCCTTCCAGAAATTCCTCCATGATGAATCGCCCGATCTGTAACGCGCCGAGGCAGCCTTCGACTTTATCGATGTCTGCCGCCGAATCGATCTGGAAGACGCCGAAGCTGGCGGTTCCCTCCAATGGCTTGACGATGAATGGCCCTGGCCTGGTGCGTGCAAAATCGCGAAGATCGCCGGCGGAACTGCCCGGCGCCGCGTACACCGTTGGCAAGCGGCACTCCGCCATCCGCTGCCGCATGGCCCACTTATCCCTGAGCAGCCGTACGGTCCGGTAGGATACCCCGCGCAAACCGTAACGGTCGTTGACCAATGCCGCATCTTCCAAGCCTTGCTCCGCCATCGTGACCACATGCTGAAATGGACGCACGCGAAAAGCCTCGTCTGCGGCGTGCTGGAAATCGCTCTCTCGATTCCCGTCGACAAGCACGACTTCGTCGGCGCACTCGCCAACTTGCGGGTCATACGCATTCCGCTTCTGCAGGTAGACGCTTTCGATACCGAGCTCCCGCGCCCGCTGCAGAAGCTTGCGCTTGCCACCGATCACTAGCACCCGTCCTGCGCTCAAGCGGCCTCCTCGGAGCGCAACAACAGCGTGTGCCGGCTGAAGAGCCAACCGGCTGCAAATAGTCCACTGACGCCAAGCAACGCAGCCTGTGTCGCGTACAACCCCCGAATCGGCACGATGTCGGCAGAGTAGCCGGCAAGCAGATATACGACCAGAGAACTGGCAGCAAACACAACGTTAAAGGTTGCGTGTACCCGGCCCTGGTACTGAATGTCCACGAGCGTTTGAGAAACGGTCATGTACAGCACGCCGGCTTGGCAAGCGATGCCAAGAAACACGTAGGCTCCGATTGCCGTGACCAACCCGTGCGCCGCACTAAATGCAAATAACGAACCGGCAGCGGCCAGTGGGCCGGCGACCAACAGCGCCCTGTGCCCGAAGCGGGCCGACGCCCGCGGCAGCGCGAAGTTTCCCAGCACGGCGCCCACCGCAAATCCCGCATCGATGTAGCCGAAACCCTGCGCTCCGACACGCAACACGTTTTTCGAGAACGGCGGCAGCAGCACGTTGATGAAGAACAACGTAGCCCGGATGACGGTCATCATGGCGTAGCAGAAGATAACGTCGCGAAGGGAACGGATGTATCGCCAGGCCGCGCAGATCTCGTCCAAGACCTGAGAGAGCCGCCGGCGTCCGGCCTGCACAATCCCGTTGGGCTGGAGTTCATGGTCCACGCGGATCGCCCAAATGCAAAGCGACGAGAAGAAAAAGGAAGCGGCGTTGATGACAATCACAGTAAGCGGTGACGACCGCGCGACGATCAATCCGCCTAACGCCGTCCCCACGAGGATTCCGCCTTGCGACATCATGCTGATGGTTGAATTCGCGCGCAGCAGCAAGTCCTTCGATACGATTTCGCGAACCAGCACCGTGGCGGCGAGTGTATAAACCTCATCGCCGAACGCAACCAGAAACGACATCAGGTACACTTGCGGAGCTGTCAGCAGTCCGGCGCGGTACAGATAGACGACGCCGATCAAAACTACGCCACGGAAGATGTCGGCCGCAACTGCAAGCTTTTTCCGGTCGTAACGGTCCACGTATGTGCCGATCGCCGTCGAGAACAGGATGCCCGGAATTGCCCCCGCGGCGAGCACCAGCGATACTGCTCCGCCTCTGTTTGTTAGCTGCATGACCAGCCAACTGTTGGCAATGAACTGCATGCCGGTACCCAGCATGGATACGGTGTAGGCGACCAGATACACGAAATACGAGCGCGGTAGCTGCCTCGATTCGGATTGCAACGCTAGACTCATCGGGCTTGTAGCCTCCCGATTGCCGAAAGCACAGTGTTGCCTTCCGGCCGAACCACACGAGCGGGAACTGGAATTTGCATTTGCTCGCAAAGGAACCCGAAAATATCGCGATTGTCGATGTCGAGGAGCGGGTCATCCGGCCGTCCGATGTCCGGGCCGGCGGCCAGGAAAATGCCGCGCAACTCCTCACGGCTTGTGTTGGTCATGTGACTGGCGGTCTTCCCCGCCGGCGATAATGTGCAGTGCCGGGTCCCGGGGCCAGCATCGAAATCAAGGCCTTCCGCAGCGGCAACGAAGAGGTCACCTAACTCCGGAGTCCAGCCAGGTCCGGGACACGATCGCGACTCAACCCGCTGTATCAAAGGCGACCCGGTGCGCGTGTCGCGTGCAAAAATCAATGCCTGGACGGCCCGGTCGAGCACCTCGGCCGCGGTATGGTGCGGAACATTCGGCGAGAGCCACACTGACCCATTGTTCGCGGGATGGTAGAAGACGGATGACGCAGCAAGATCGGGCTTGCCTTCCGGAGTCCAGGCGAGCAGCCCCGCCGCATGCAGGATCTCGTTGACGTGCACCAAAGACCAAAGGGGCGCCATTCCGTGATCGGAGCTGACGACCACCGTGGCATCTTTGCCCGCATGCTCGAGAACCTCGGCTAACATGCAGTCGGCCATCGAATACACGTCGCGGATCGCCGACCAGGCGATGTCGTGACGCAGCTGGCTGTAATACGGATAGCGCCTATCGCACCAGCCAAGAAGCTCGTGCTCGATGTCGTCGATGCAAGGCTGGTACATCACCACCAACTCGGCGTCCGGGTTACGGTCCAGAACCTGGATTGCAGACTTGCGGAAGTAGTCGGCGCACGGCCGCAAGGTCTCCACCAGATATCGCTCGGCATCGCCGGAGCCTCCGTCGCGCAACGTTGGACCGAAGGCGCCGCGCCGGTAGAAACGCCCAAAGCCTTCCGCGACGAACGGGCCGGCCGCCTGCTCAAATGCCGTCAGATCGGCAGAGACGGATCCCGCCAGGCGCCAGCTTCCGGTTGTGAGCAGCGCAATCTGGCCCCCAATCTCGATGGCCGCGGCCTGCGTGGAGTCCGAGCGAGGCAGATCGAGACGCGTCCACTGCAGACTGGCGCCAGAATTTGCGATCGGAATTTCGACTGCCTCGCCGCCGGGCTGCAGCAACAACGACAGGTGTCCCGCAACTTCTGCTGCGGAACAGACGTGAGGGCCGATCGAAAAAGAGGAGCGGCCTCCACCGGGCAGCAATCGCAGATCTCCACGAAAACGGCGATCCATAAAGCCATTGACGGCGAATGTGGCCCCTGCCGCGGGCCCAGTCGTCCACGGCAAATGGCTCGCTGCATAGCGTTGGCCGTGCGACGCGGCGTATTGCCAAATCGGAGCCTCGCGAAGCACGGACTCATCGAAACCGCTCTTCGCGGCGATCGAAGCGCTCCGATCCGCTGGAGTGCTAAAGCCGGAGACTCCATGTTCCCGTGGCCAGAGCCCAGTCGCGAGCGTGGCAATGGCTGCCGGCGTCTGGCAATTCGGCGCGGGCGGCTTGGCCGCCGCGAACACTCCGCGTTCGGCAAGGCCGGCAAAGGCCGGCAGTGAACCGTCATCGAGCAGCCGGCGCAACAAGAGCCAGGGGATGGCGTCGAAGATGATCCAAAGAACTTTCCGAGACTTCATCTTGAGATCTCAAACGGCTGCGACGGCACGGGCCGGTTCCGTGGCCGGCTGGCTGCGCAGCAGACGTGCAGCCTCGCCAAAATCCGCGGGGCCGGAAATCGCGACCCATGGGACGGAACAAAGTGCTTCTAACACGCCTCGCGGATTCGCCCTTTGATTTCGCCGGACCGAGCCCAGCAGGCCATGCCAACGGGCGGTCTTGAACTCGTGCGGGTACTCGACGAAACCGGCGAGCAATGTCGCATCGCGTTCTTCCGGCGGAATGATGCGCGCTGAAGCGATAGTGGAAGAAACCGAGGGAAAGACCAGGGCAGCCGCCTGACCCAAACCGCGACAGGAGCCACAGCGGACGGCGCTCCGGAAAATCCGCGGCTCGATCAGAACCTTCATTTGGTCCGGCTTGGGCGCACCGTCCGCAAAATTCAGGTCGACTCCGCAGCTTGCCGCAGTCGACGGAAACCTTCGCAGGGTTCCGATCCCTAGATGGGGGTAGTCAGGCCACCCGCGGAACCAGGCTCCGCGTTCATTGCGGGTCACCAGGACCTTGTCGCCCGAGAAGTACTGATGACCGTGGTCCTGCAACAGGTGCAGGATTGTGGTCGTCTTGCCCGCGCCCTTGTTGCCGACGATCAGGTAACACCGATCGTCATGAACTGTCGCCGCTGCGTGCAGTAATACCGCGCCGAAACCCTCCTCCGCCAACAGCGCCGTGTACCGCACTAACTCATATAGGTGAATGATAGATTGACGGGACGCGTAGAACGTGACCTGGGAGTCTCCGGGCAAAATATGGTAGCCGGTTTGCGTACGCCGATCGACGACAACCTGCTCGCCCGCACCTGCAATGTCAATCTGGACACCGCGCAGATTGAACTCCGCGGCAGAACTGTCCCGAATTGCCAGTTCCCTGCCTGCGGCATCGCGCCATTCCTCCGGCAAAGACGCGAACGGCTCAAACATCAGACTGAACTGCACCGGAGCCGCGTCGTCGCGCCAGAAGTACGGGCGCAGAAATGTTAGCAGAGCCTCTTCCAATTCGGGAACCGCCGAAGCATTTCGCAGCTCGAATCCAGCAAGACCGTTAGTGAACTTTTGCGTTGACATAGATGACATAAGCGATCCGCGCCTAGCTTAATGAAACCGATCCTTCGACCATGAGCGCTTCGCTAGCTTTGCGCTCGAACGTAGATTGGGAGATGACTGCCGGAATGCCGGCCTCGCGCAGCAGTATGGCGAGGTGGCACAGAACTCCGCCTTCGCGGAATACAAATGCTGCCACATGGGGAAACAGCACCGAGAGAATCGCGTAGGGTTTCCGCGCGAATACTACCGGCTGGCGACGATGAGATTCAACCGTCCGCACCAGTGCCTGAATGTCGCCGTGTTCCAGGACGCTCGACGTTTTGTCGACGCTGATCGCTGGCCCGACGCTCAGTCGCGACAGAAGGACATCGTCCTCGAGGCGCAGAATAGGCCCCGCGCCGACGCCGCCCGAGATCACAACCGATTCGTCCGACGCGCTGTCCATTACGGTCTTCCGATCGTGCGAGAAGTCCACGAAGTGTGGAACACCGTCGTGCAACACCCACTCGACCTGCACGCCGGTCCGCTCGCCATTGACAGCCTCGTTGAAACGAAGGATATTGACGAGCTCGGCTCGAAAATCCGCGACCACCTTGGGATCTCCCTCGACTAAAGAAACGCCGGCGCCGCAGCGTCGCGCGACGATGCGCCCGCAGTCCGCCAAGCCCCGGTTGATGCTCAGCAGGCCTTCCTTCGAGTATTCGACCAGCAAACTGCCATCGGCCAAGCAACGCGAGATAAACCCGTATTCTCCGCGGATGAAGTCCCTAACGATGATGGTCTGGCGGTCGCGGCATTCCGGCATAATGGCAAGTGTTTTGGTAAGTTTCTGCCAACAATCTGCTTTATCGGAAATGATCTGCCGGATCTGTGTGCTAACGTCCACCACGACGCGCGAGTGCCTTGTCGCGCTCACCATCGTCTCGAATGCGTCCCGGCCTTCCATCCAGCCAGGACCGTTGAATTCAACAACGTGAGCCGCGCCTGTGGCGATGCCCATCGAGCCAGCCAGCCGGTACGATGCGCCGCGCTTCTTCACGTAATCCTCGTATACCAACGCGCAATCGCCCAATCGGAACCCCTTGGGCAGCACCTCGTCCAGGTACAACCGCGCAGTGTGGAACAATGGCGCAGGCGTCGTTTGCGAATCCAACGATGCCGTAACGGGACGCACCTGGAGAACGGCGAGTCCAGCCTCTCCATAGGCCCACTCCATGTCGATCTCATAGCCGAGCACCGTGTGCAGTTCGCGTGTCTTCAATTCGACGTTCGCCAGAGCCGGCGCCGCGCCGCCGTCATGTAAGCGATCGCCCGACGAATATACGCTGGGGCTCGCTGTGCCGGACACTAATGCATCGCCGGTACCTCTGACATATTCGATCCGAACGGCGTCCGCTGGCATGCTAAAGGCGACCCCAGCGTATTGGGTCTCCGCCATTTCCTGAACGATCACCGCCATGTCTGGAGACGGATCGTAGGATCCTGCCCGAACCTTCGCCAACAGCGCCGGATATCCGTAAGCCGACCGCCAAACGTCTTCCACCGCCGCACACACCGCATCGAACCCGCGCACCTGCAGGATAGAACGGTAAAGGCCGGCGTAGCTGCTCTGGCGGGTATCTTCGCGAACAGCAGAAGACCGTACGGCGAACGACAAACCGCTGAATTCGCCGAAACAGGCTTTCATCCGCTCGTGCAGTTCCTCCCGCCACCGCTCGCTGAGTTGGAAGCCCGCCACGCATTGGTCGATCTCGCGCAAGTTATCGAGCAGGAAGCATCCGACGGTCGCCTTGAGGTCGGCGAAGATTCGCGCCAATTCCGACGATTGAGAAGCATCGAGACTTTCGGTGAGACTCTCAGTGCTGATACAGATCGCCCTCGGTACGCGCGCCAGCGTCATGATTCGGCCAAGCTTGGCAAACTTGTTGCCAACCTGGGCCGGGTCCAGCTCCGCAGCCAAATCGACGATGCTCACTTCGCTCCCCCGGCACAGGCCATGCAGCTCAAGTGCTCCGTTCGGTCCTGCGCTTCGAAGTCCTTATGGATCAGAGTGCTCTGCGGGCCGTTGGACCCCTGGTACTTGCCTTCGTAGAGCTTGATGTCGCCTCGAACATGCCACCACATCATCTGGCCGATGCGCATTCCATGGTAGATACGGAGCGGGTGAGTGGACACAAGTTGGAGCGTCCATTGGCCAACGAATCCAATGTCGCCGAGCGATGCTGACAGGTTGATGAACAACCCGAGACGCGCTACCGACGACCGCGCGGCGAAGGTCGGCGCGTAGAAACGGCTGCCGAGCACCTCTATAGTGGCGCCCAGGTAGAGCCGCGACGGCTCCAGCACGAAACCTTCCTGCGGAATGTCGATTTCGGAATAAGTGTTAGGATACCGCGGATCGAGCGGAAACTTGTCGTACACGCGCAACCGCGGCCCTAGCCGGAAGTTATAGCTGTTGGGGTTGATGTGATCGCGAACGAACGGGTCGATCACGATGCGGCCCACTTCCCACTCTGCTGCGATCTGGCTTCCGGTCAGAATCAATAGAGGGTCTCCTGCGAAAGACGCGACGCTGTAACGTCGCGCGAATCCGAATACTTGCCGCCGTACGGAATCCGGTTTCCGAGAGTCCGCCAGAAACCGATCTTTCCAATGAGCATTCCTGGAAAAGCGATGATCGGATGCGTCACTTTGATCTCCAGCGTCCAAGGGATGATTGCGCCCGTATGCCCTAATGGAGCACTTACCTGGATCCACATCCCCATGGTGCTCACGGAACGCCGGGCGTAAAGCGTGGCCGCATAGTAGTCGCTGCCCATCTTTTCTAGCGTGCTGCCGAGGTACAGCCGGTGCGGATACAGGCAAAATCCGTCAGCGGGCATCGGATACATAATCGGGTTTGGGGCGCGTCGTGCATCGAGTTTGTCCTCGCTGTGCTGAATGATGTTCGGTCCCAGATGAAAACCGTACGAGTTGGGCTCCAGAAACTCGGAAGAATAGGGCTCGATGCAAAGTCGGCCGCGGTCTCGCTCGGCCGCGATTTCAGGTCCGCTCAGAATCACGCTATCACCGTCAGGGTATCTTCAACTTTGCGCTCGAGTTCGTTCAGCGAACCGGAATTGTCGATAATCGCATGCGGCGAAATCAGGTCGAGCCGTGACGTGGTCGAGGAGCGCAATACAGTCGTGCGATCCTGCCGGTATCCGAGGCGTTTTTCCCGCACGCTCTCGTCGCAGGTGACTCGAATGAACCGAAACCCTTCATCGCGCAGCGCGGGGTAATCGACGTGCGGATCCCGCAGATCGTCGTTGATGACGACATCGGAGGTCACCGCGGCTAAACGCTCCATGAAGTTCGAAACCAAACTCGTCGGCGAGATCCTCCGCAAATGCGTTGCGATTGTCTCGAGCAGTACCTGGTCTTGGTCCCAGAATTCCAGATTTACTCCAGCGGTCCGATAGAACTCCTGCTGCAATGCGTAGAGCGGGTACGCGAGCTTCACCACCTCGGCACGCTTGCCCTCCCGCACAAAACGGGATTGGATCATCTTCGAAACGGTCGACTTGCCGCATCCGGTGTAGCCGATTATCGACAACCTCATTTAGTGGCTCCCGCAACTCGGTCGGCGCCGGCTGCTCGAATCGCTCCGCCGATCCGCGCCATTCCTTCGCGCAATTCCGCTTCGGCGATGGTTAGCGGAGGAATCAGTTTGAGCACTTCGCCATTCGGCCCGCATGTTTCGGCGATCGCTCCGCGCTCGAACGTCAGGTTCGAGACACGGCGTGCAATGGCGCCGTTTTCGAAAGCAAGGCCCTGAATCAATCCGCGACCGCGCCACTCGATTCTGGAATCGGTCGCGGCCGAGATTTCTTCGCACAGAGTCCGCAACAGCTGCGCCTTAGCGTGAATTTCCTGGCTGAATGCCGGCGTCTCCCAATAACCGAGAGCCTCGGCCGCTGTCACAAACGCCAGATTGTTTCCGCGAAACGTGCCCGTGTGCTCGCCGGCGTTCCAAATATCCAGTTCCGGCTTGATGAGGACAATAGACATCGGCAATCCATAACCGCCGATGGATTTCGAAAGACAGATCAAGTCGGGCATGAGCCCGGCGGATTCGAAGCTGAAAAACGATCCGGTGCGGCCGCAACCGACCTGAATGTCGTCCACAATGAGCAGGAATTCATACCGTTTTGCGAGATAGGCCAGTCGGCGCAGCCATGAGTCCGAGGCCACACGTACTCCGCCTTCCGCTTGCACAGTCTCGACGATTACAGCCGCCGGAATCTCGCGACCGCTGCTTTCGTTACGCAAGAGAAACTCAAATTCGGCTAGCGAATCGGCGCCCGCACCCAGGTCTCCGTCGAATGGCAGCGACATCGCGTACTGTAGCGGCACCGACGCCGCCGATCGTTTGCTCTCGTTACTCGTCACGGCGAGCGCTCCCAGCGTCATCCCGTGGTATGAGTTAACGAAATGCGCTACCGTGAGGCGCCCGGTCACTTTGCGGGCCAGTTTAAGAGCGGCTTCTACCGCGTCGGCTCCCGTCGGTCCCGTAAACTGGACACGGTAGTCCATCCCGCGGGGCTCGAGGATGACCGAGCGCAGGCGCTCAAGGAACCTCTCTTTGGCTTCCGTCGCAAAATCCAGACTGTGGGAGATACCGTCTTGCTCGATGTAGTCGAGAAGCGCCCGCTTCATTCGCCGGTTGTTATGGCCGTAGTTTAGTGCACCAGCGCCACTAAAGAAGTCCAGATACCTTTGACCGGAATCATCGACAATAGTGGATTCCTGAGCTGTTGTGAAAACAGCAGGAAACTCCCTGCAGTATGTCCGCACGTTCGATTCCAGGAGTAGCGCTGAATGAGTGTTGCTTAAAGTTAGTGACATACTTATGTTCTTCTAACCCGCTGGATAGTTTCGCTCAAAAAAGAACCTGAGCATTTGGGATCCACTCTTGTCCAAATTAGCGTTTGAGCGGCGGTAGAATCGGTCGCAATCATCGGAAGATCCTCTTTCGAACACGAAGCTCTATGCCGCCAAGCGACATGGCCGTCATACAACTAACTCACGAGCACAAAGCGTCTCCTTGTGCTTGCACCCTACACGAAGACGAACACGGGCTCTCCATGTTCGTCTACAAAATCATAGTTGTCGTCTGGGCTCTTACTGAACCGCGCTACCGCCGAACTGGGTCACAACAGGACTGCACAAAGTCGACTGTTAACATTTGAGTACTTACGCTACTACGTGTCCAAAGCCCTGTCAAGTATAAAAGTTTGCGCGTGTCGTTAGCGCATGATATGTCCGGTGGAATTAGTTAGCACGTGAAATCTCTGCTTAGCGCGCGGCGAGGATAAGTCCACGCAGAGGAGCATGGGGATCTATTCGAGGGGCGCAGTGGAGCGGGCGATGAATGTGCAGGAAGCGGCGCCGGTTCGCGCCACATACGAAGTGGGCGTCATCGTCGATACCGGGTCATAGGCCGACTATGCATTATTCTCCGAACCGGTTTTCGTGCGCCGTTTGCCTATCGGTAAATTGTGAACAACGTTCCGAGCAAGATCGGCACGCTATATCATTGGTTTAGCCTAACCGAATCATTCATGACGAACGGATGGGAGCGCGCAGTGCGGCTCTGGTTTTCTCCGGCGAGTGCCGTTCCAATCTACCGGCAACTGGCGACGCAGGTGGTGCTGGCAATTCTCAGCGGCGACCTGAAGCCTGGAGATCGTTTGCCGAGCACGCGCGAGCTGGCGCGGCGGTTCAGCATCCATCCCAACACGGCGAGCGCCGGATACCGCGAGCTGGCTGAGCAGGGATGGGTGGAGTATCGCCACGGCAGCGGCGTCTATGTGAAGAGCGCCAAGCCAGCGACCACGCCGGAACAGATCCTGGACCAGCACATTGTGGCATTCTTCCGTGCAGTGCGCGAGTTACGCCTGCCAGCGGCGACCATCCGTAAGCGCGTTGCCGAGTGGACCGCATGGCCACCGCCGAACCGGTTTGTGCTGGTCGATCCGGACGCCGACGCGCGCGAACTGTTGCTGGAAGAATTGCGAAAAATCGCGTCCTGGCCGGTGACCGCGATCTCATTCGACGAGGCGATGCGGCCAGAGGCACTCGACGCCGCCATTCCTCTCTGCCGCCCTAGCAAAACCGACACAGTGCGCGCACTCTTGCCGGCTGGGCTTGAGCTGGTCACGTTGCAAATTCGCTCCGCCACAAAATGGCTGGGGCCGGAGTTGCCTGCGCTCAAGGGGAAGCTGATCGGAGTGGTTTCGCACTGGGACGATTTTCGCGAGATTGGGCGGACCATGCTCGAAGCTGCGGGCGTGGATGCGGAACTGCTCGTGGTGCGCGATCCGCGCAGGCCGCGCTGGCTTCGCGGCCTGGAGCAGACGGGCGCCATTGTCTGCGATGCGAAGACGGCGGTGAACCGCGCCCTGCCCAAAGGCCCGCGCATCTTTGTGGATCCGATTCTCTCCGACAGTGTGAGCGACGAGCTGGCACAATTTACCGCTACCTCGCAATTTTTGTGACACTCCAGAAACTGTCTGCATAGGCTTTTCCGGGGTGCGAATTGCCGTTACTCTCAGGATGTTCGTGCAGTACAGCCAGAGGCGATCGGAATGCAATCGGGCATCAATGAAGCAACGGAAGCCACCTTGCCCGGCACGACAATGGGCACAAGCGAGCAGCGCAGCGAGCGCGGCTTTTGGGCGCTGATCGTCACGCAGTTTCAGGGAGCATTCAGCGACAACATCCTGCGCAATCTGCTGCTGTCGATGATCGTGGGCATGCAGATGCAGAAGGCCGAGCGCGAGACGTTCGTCTCCGCCGTAACCTTTCCCTTCTCGATCCCCTTCCTAATTTTGAGCATGCCGGGAGGATGGCTGGCCGACCGCTTCAGCAACGTCAGGTAACGATCTCGACGAAGGTCATGGAGTTCGCGTCCATGCTGCTGGCGACGGCCGGCCTGGCTACGCACACGATCTGTCTCACGCTGGCGGCGCTGGCGCTCGTCGC
>Ga0187782_10003548_pt1 | contig 11630 bp, 6 predicted proteins | sample 0715_SJ02_MP15_2_FD_132454 | JGI IMG/M metagenome (GOLD analysis project Ga0187782, IMG submission 132454) | Tropical peat soil microbial communities from peatlands in Department of Meta, Colombia - 0715_SJ02_MP15_20_MG | ecosystem: Environmental > Terrestrial > Soil > Wetlands > Peat | place...
ATGTGACACTGGCCGGGAGACTCGCCGAGACAGAAGTGGCGACTGTTCCCCCATTGAAACTGCTGTTCTCCTGGATGCAGGTGAATCCGTTGCCAAAACTGGTGTTGGAACAGGATGTACCAGTGGTTTGCCCAAGCGTGGGAAATGAGTACGCCACGACAACCAGAACCGCAGAGAGAACTGCACCAAGAGTCTTCCGCATCACATTTCTCCTAAGCGAGCAAGTTCTCTTTCCGGAGAGTCCGCAAAGTAGTTGGGCGTTGGCGCAGGTTTACACCGAAGATTTTCTTCAAGCGGTTGAAGCTGATACTGGTACCAAGGCATTCGCCCGGAAGCAAAGCAGCTTTGATTTTTCTTTGCAGAACGAAGCATCAATGCAAGCTATTAAACGACCGCAAGTGTGCCGATCACACCACAACAACTGTGGTCCCCTGCTTGCAAACGCGCAATGCGACAGCTGCGCACAGATAATCCTTGGTACGCGCAATACAAAGTGAACTCCCATCGCAACCGTTGACGCGATTGCAAACCACATTCTTAGTGGTCCCGTTCGATTGCCGTGTATGGCGTGTTCGTTGAGATGGTACGAGGGGCAACTCGCCAAGTCTTGCTTTGGCTACCGCAGATATACCGATAAAACCCAAGAAGCAGCGCAACGTTCATCGAACAAAACCCTAATGGAATCGAAGAAAAGGCCGTCGATTTTCCGCGCTTCTGTCCCCAATACGCCACAGCGGCCATTGAATAAACTGCTGCTTGTAACGCAAGCAGCAGGACAAAAAGCGGTTCCCTGACAAGCCAGGTGTTACAAAAGAACGCAGTCAAGAGAAAGAATGGAGCTAGCCACCGAAGTACCCTATGAGAGAAATACGCGAAAGCGGGTAGACCCTTTAGGGGGTTCAGACATTGAGGGTTATTCATGAGCGTTTGGTAGCCTCCAGCAGCAACGCGCACTCTCCGTTCGAAATTCGTGGCGAATGTTGGGGCCAGATCTTCAATAGCAATGGCCTCGGAATCATAAACTATTCGATGGCCGCCGAAAAGTATCTCGAGTGGAATTTGAAAGTCCTCGATCAGAGAATCCCGTGTGGAATGAAAGAGAGACCGCCGAACTGCGTAGACAGAACCATATGCTCCCAATAAGCAGTTGAGCCGGCTTTCCAGAAATTTCACCGCCGACTCATAGCGCCAATAGAGAGCCTCCGTCGACGGTTCTGTCCCGGCATTTGTAACCCAGATATGCCGCCCACTGACTACTCCTACATCTGGATCGGCGAAATGCCGCATCAAACGACGAATGCAACCACGCTCGAACATCGTATTGGCGTCAGTGAGTACTAAGATCGGGGCCGATGTTCTCTGGGCGAGATCACGAATCACTGCAAGTTTCCCTCTTCGCACGGGAAAAGCAAAGATTCTGCAGCGTTCACTTTGAGCTTCCTTCGCACGCTCAGCAGTGAAATCCGTGGGGGCATCCAGTCCAATAAGCAATTCCAGTTTTTCCGCAGGATAGTCACTCAGTAACGCATTCTGAATCTTCGCTTTAATGACGTCTTCCTCGTTGTAGACCGACAATAGCATTGCCACCGAGGGTAGTTCGTTGACCTGCGGAGCACATCTACGGTTCTTTGGGCCCCGCATCAGGAACAATAGGTCCGATTTTGCTTGCAACAGTATTGATAATAAAAAGAGCAGTAAAGGGTATCCTATATAGTTATAGATCACGCTTCCTGCGCAGATTCCAAATAAAAGCTTGAGAACAAATGGGTTCATTCAATGCACTCCAAATCAGCTTATTGCGTTCGTTTGGGATAGAGGGGTTGATGCCGGACGTCAGATAGCTAAGTCCCAGCTTTAAGACGTTTCACAACTGCTTCGCTGCCCTGCATATCGGCCTCTAGTACCTGGCCTACATTGTGGTGAGCACATCACGGATTCTAGTATTTCTTCAAATTTATCGACAGCTGCTTCCCAGCTGTGTTCTTGAAGTACCGTCGTTCGTGCTGCTCTGCCCATTTGTTCGCGCTTAACGGAGTCACTCAGCAGTTCAATGACAGCATCGGCAAATTCCTGAGATTGATCTGCTAGCTTAATGTCACGATTGTTAGTTAACCCAAGACCTTCGGCACCAAGCGATGTTGAGACGACGGGCTTCTCCATAGCCATTGCTTCCGGAATCTTTATTCGAGTGCCTCCACCGATGCGAAGAGGTACCACCACAACTTCGGCTTCTGCCAGATAGGGTCTTACATCAGGAACCCAGTTGGTCAGATGAATGGAAGCATCCCGGGATACTGCCTTGCGAAGACGCAAGGATGGGCTGCGGCCAACAATCGTCAGCCTCGCGTGCGAAACTTGCTGGCGAATTCTAGGATAGATTTCTTCCACGAACCAAATCATTGCGTCCTCGTTGGGATGCCAATCCATGGACCCCACGAAAACTAACTGGCGTGGTCGCGGAGATACGCTCCAAGGATGATAAAAATCCGCGTCCACTCCTGTCGGGATGGCGGATACATGAGGGATGCAAAACTCGCGTTTTAGAGTCTCCCTATCCTCCTCAGAGACCGTTATCACATGATCAAAAGTACGGCAAACTTCACTCTCGATCGCATGTGTTTTTCGCCATTCGGCGGCAAACACGTGCTTTCGCACCGTGTTTGTCTCCACAAACCACTGGCGCTTCCGCAACTGAAACTCCACGTTATGCTCGAACACAACCTTTGGTGTTGCACTCCATCCAAGAACGGCAGGTGCGGTGTGGAGGAAATCGCACAGGACAAGGTCGACCTCCTCGCGGCGAGACACAAGTTGTACCTTCAGACCGAACTCTGGAGGAATGCACTTCGCAATAGAGTATGGCAGCCGGCAGAACTGATTAGTAAACAATTCAAAATAGAACCTCGGTGACCGTGGCGCTGCCTCCTGCCAACAGATCGGTGTACAAGATTGAAATATTTGCTCCATCTTTGATATTGCTTCCGCATCGCTAACCGGATCGGCAGGTGAGACAACGTGAATCTTTATGCGTTTCGCGAGGCGTTGGAACAAGTTTAAAGAGCGTACTCTTGCTCCCCGATCCGTCGGGAAGAGAGGGCGGTGCAGCGCGAGTACAATTTTCATATTAGCTTTCTCGTGGGCTGAATCTGGGCTTCAGTTATGCATCACGAATATTGGCCAAGAGCACGAATTTAGGGCGAGTGCAGGGCAACCAGCTCATTCAAGGAATCACTGCTTTAAAATTGTGTGGTGAAAACACCAGAGTCCTTATTCATACGCTCTAGTCTTGGCAAGCTAGTCGGTTGACCTCGCGGCAGACGCCACGCGAATACCTTGTGAACCCACATCCGGATTCTGCTGTTTTTGCGGCAACTTGCTGGACGGCAACCGCAAGCGCCACTGAATAGAACAGGTAGTAATCGTAGGATAGATTCGCAAATAATCCTCCTAACGCGAAGGACACAACACTAATCGTCGTTGCTCGTGCCATCAGACATAATTGAGTTCTACTTGGATCGGTGTGCAGCCTCTTACTAACCCCGTTCATCTTTCGCAGCACCACAATCAGCAGCCAAATGAATAACATCAGCGCGGGCAGTCCTGCTTCAGAGGAAAGCTCCGTGAACGTATTGTGGGTTCGGTACCAACCAGCGGCTCCAAATTCAGCCCCACTCGTCGTAGCGAAGTTACCGAGCCCTAGCCCAAGAAAAGGGTGATTCAGCGTGTACTGGATCGATCGCTGTAGTAATACAGTGCGCTGCTCGGTGGACGCATTGGCTGAGGATACTGTTTGATCCGAGTCAACGCCAGAGCTTCCTGTTAATGTACTCAATCTAGTCCACAAGATGGTGGGTGCTTGTGCAGCGGCGATGATAACAATTAGAGAAAGAACTGCAAGTATATTTCTACCACGCCCGGTATGGCGCAGTATCAAGATTGAGGTCAGAACAATCGACGGAATGACGGTCAAAACACCTGAACGAGATGCAGTTAAGATCAGCATCGACACCAAGGAGCCGAATGCTGCGCCGAGCAAAGTGGTTCGCCAGAACGAGCGCGTGGAAAGACACAGTACCCCGATGTACGGTATTGTCATGGCTGCCGCTATGCCGAAGAAATTCCACCCAAGAAAGCCTTGGTTAAAGCCAAAGAGACGCCCAGCGTGCCAAATGGCATGTTGACGGCCGAGGAGAGTAAGGAGAGCAACGGCGCACTCGCTCAGAATGATTGCCCAGATCAATAGACGGATTCGCCTGATTGTGGAGAGTGTCTGCACAAGCAAGAAAAAAGCGAACAAGGTCTTTAGCCAAGTCTGGGTAAATAACAACAGACTTCCTGTTTTCCACTCCGCAAACGGTATACCCACCAGGTACCATGCTGTAAGCAGCAAGACGATTTGAAGTTCCCGCGGCAAGTACAACCTAGTATCTCCCGAAAGAAGAGCGAGCACATATGCGACGGCGGCACAGATCCCAAACACTAGAGGGAGGTGCAACACAGTAACGACCGGGAAGATGTCCTGTGGCCTTGCGTATACGACAGTCGTAAAGAGAAGAAGAAGGAAGAATGCAGTAGAAGCTGTTGGTTTCCGCCCGCGCTTAGTAACGATTCTTCCTGGTACAGTGACCAGATGCATCGCGATGAATGGATGATCAGACATAGGAGAGGAGGACAATGTTCGTTGTTTTGCAGAATACGTTCTTTTACCTAGGTACAATGAGCAAAGGCGTCACTGTACTCGTGACGGCTAGGCACTGGGTACTTCTCCCGATCGATACAAATTCGGTTCCAAAGCTCAAACGTTAACAAGCGCCAGCAGGCACTTGTTGCGATCGTAGAACCTCGCTGATGGGCTTCAAGGAGCCGATACATACAATCAGCCCTAAACAATTTGCGCTCAGCTAGCCGCCCGTCAGTAAGCACCGCCGACAATTGTGGCAACAACTGATTTCTTAACCACGGTTCGATCGGGGTAGGGAAACCTTTTTTGGTCCGCCGAATCACCGTTGCGGGTAGTCGATCGGAGATAGCTTGCCTCAGCAAATACTTTCCGGAGAAACCGCGCACTTTGTAACGCGCTGGTACGCGTGCCGCGAATTCGGCAAGTCTGTGATCAAGAAATGGCACACGACTTTCTATGGAGGCTGCCATGCTCATCTGGTCTTGTTTCATCAGTAACTCAACCAGGTATGTTTTCGAATCGAGATAGAGAAGGCGATTAAGTAAATTCCCATTGAACTGCTTGCTGGGCACAAACCTCATCGAGTTTTCATAAGGGTCAACGTCCCCCAATTCCTCTGTAACCTCCCGGCTAAAAAGAGATGATTGCTGCTGCTGGGAAAAGGCAGAATAGAAATTATCAAAATAAATATTTGCGAAATTGTTCGGATAATAAAAAAAAGAGTGGCGAAGCTTTCCTTGCAACCAATCCGGCGCAGAATCGCTGGTGAGCCAATTGTGCACCATGTCCTGCAGGGCTTTCGGCACGAGACGGCGGTAGAGCGGGTCTGCCCGCAGGTTCCAGAGCGTAACTCGGTACTTCAGGTAACCCGCGAACATCTCGTCAGCCCCCTCGCCTGTGAGCACAACTTTGACCTTCTCACGAGCGACGCGAGAGACGTAATACAACGACACGCTCGAAGGCCAGGTGATCGGCTCATCCTCATGCCAAGTTAATGCGGGCAGGCTTTCCAGAAAATCTTCGGGTCCGAGAAGCACTTCACTATGTTGACTTCCTATATGGTTCGCAACTTCGCGAGCATCGCGCAACTCGCTGAAACGATCCTCGGCATAGCCGACAGAAAACGTATGTATCGGCTCGTCACGCAATGATGCCATGACGACTGCAATAGAGCTCGAGTCGAGCCCCCCGCTTAGGAATACTCCGACGGGCACGTCGCTCATCAGGTGAATGCGAACGGTATCCTCGAATAGGGTACGAAAACGGTCGATATACTCCGCCTCGCTTAGAGGATGCTCGTCCGGCGAAATATCCAAATCCCAATACTGCTCTATTTGTGGTCTTGCTTCTTTTGAGTCGAGGTTAAGAGTTAAACGATGACCAGGTAAGAGCTTGCGAACTCCGGCAAAAAGTGTTTCTTCCGAGGACAGGTACCCGAAGGCACAGAACTCGGGCAGGGTTCGGCGATTCAGGGAAGGCTTGAAATCGGCAAGCTCGAACAACGCTTTGATTTCCGAAGCAAAGGCGAATCGAGTGCCTACAGTGACGTAATAAAAAGGCTTGATGCCGAGACGATCTCGCGCGCAGAACAAACGCTGGCGGCGCTTGTCCCAAATGGCAAATGCAAACATGCCGCGGAGGTGATGAACGCAGTCCGCTCCGTAATCTTCATACAAATGAAGAATGGTTTCCGTGTCGCTGTTCGTTGCGTACCGATGTCCGCGTTGCTCGAGAACAGGGCGGAGTTCGGGATGATTATAGATTTCGCCATTAAACACAATCCAAATGGTCCCATCCTCATTGGACATGGGCTGATGCCCGCCGGAAAGGTCCACGATGCTTAAGCGGCGGAAAGCCAGCCCGGCCGGGCCGGAGATCAGCCTACCTGCATCATCCGGGCCGCGATGGCGCAAAACATTGGACATTGCCTCCAGGTCAGCATCGCCGAACCTGCGGATACCATCAGTGTCTACAATTCCGCAAATCCCGCACATGGCTAGTTGCTCTCTCCGAAAAACATCTCTTGTCCCGAGAACTGGACAGAAGCATTGCGTCTGTTGACCCGTGCCCTTGCTATCGCTGCGCGGGAAAGCCGAAACGGCCGCATCGGCTCGGCTTGAATGTCAAGCAAATCGCCGACTTGCTCGGCACAGAAATAAGCAAATTTGTGGCTTGCCGTGAGGATCTCCTCGCCCTGCTGCCGTATTCGGCTGCCATTAATCAAGCAAACTCGCTCGATATCTCCGTTAGTTTTACTCTGTCGGACGAGAGCGAATTCAGCATCGCTGGAAAATTCACCGCCACCGCGCTCGCTCTCCTTGGCAATTAGAAAATCATTCTTCTGAGTAGTTTCTACTGCCAAGACTGCATGGTTCGAAGGCATTTCTCGGAGACATGCCTTATTTTTCGTGCCCGGCACAAGTAGCCAGTGAGCATGAAAGGGAACCTTGGCGGTGACTTCAGCCATCAGCACTGGGGCGGGTTCCCGATGGCCGTAGTCCTTCGAATACCACCCCTGAATCGGAGATTCTTCTCCGACAGACACGCGGAAACTGCACTCAGCAGGAGAGCCCAACAGCTGCAAGTGTTCTTGACCCTTGGAAGCAAGCCAGCCTTGTCCTGCAGCTTGAAGAGAGACTCCGGGTGCAAAATGGAAATAAAACTTGAGTTGATGTTCGCCTTTACCGGTGAGTTCATCTGAAATAAACCAGTAATCAGGCTTGACAAACACAATGCGGCGCTTGTGAAAGACGGGCTCCGCCAACCGAGCGTAGCCGTCGTGGGAAGCGACAGCATAGTCCAACTCGGGATATAAAAAAGAACGCTCCAGGCGGACGTGGGGCAACTGCCGCCATTTGAACCAATCCACGGAATGGGCCTGATCAAGATCATCAACTACAACTGTGTTGTGGGCCTTAGTGGAGCGAAAAGAATTTCGCCAGGCGCGCGAGGCCGTATAAACATATGTACCGGGATCAATAAGCCAGTCGACCCCGTCTGCAGAACACACAATACTGAGCGCGTCTGCGTGGCCATGGGCGCAGGTCCCCATTCCCTGAGGACCGGCGTCAAAAACGAGGAATTTGCCACGGCCACTCCAGTCGCTGCGCATCGTTACCAAACCAGCATCGGGAAAAGTGCGGGAGGGCTGAGCAGGTGAGTCGGCCTTGAGTGCGGCGAACTCCGAAGCGGATTTGGGACCGAAGAGCCACAATGTCTGTTCGTGATATCGACCGGCAGCTTTGCGGAAATCGCCACGCTGAAAATAAATTGTTCCCGTGGAAAGGATCGGCCGATGATCGTTTGGTTCCACGCGATCAAGTGGAAGCAGCCGCCCGCCGTCAGAATCGCCTAGCGATGGATGCGCACCTGAGGGCCAAGCGGTGTGCGCCAGGTACTCAAGCGCTTTTTCCAGCCGATCGCGATACTCCTGAGGGAAGGAACAAGCATTGCGGTCCGCCAGGATCGCCGCGTACAGAAAGAATTCAGTTGCATAAGCATGGTAGTACGTTGATTGTTCGACGTGCGAACCATCTTCGCGAACCTGTTTCGACATCTGTTCGACGAGAATCTTGCGACCAAGCTCGCGCCACGCTTCTGAGCCAGCTAGTTCGGGGAGTAACAAACCTATCGTGAATAGAGCGAACCCTTCCCCGAGAAGGTGAGTGTTGGGAGAAAAATAGGTGGAAAGATTGTTGGCAATGAAACTCGCATGGAGAGCGAGCCCGGCGGTGATCCTGCCAAGGCGATCGCCGTTAAGGGCCCGGCTCCCTGAGAGTAACCATAGCAGCCATAACCACGACCAGGAACGGAACGCAACTTCGAGACTGCTGCTCCAGTTGATGCCGCGCAAGTAGGGGTTCTCAGCTATCCAGTGCTCCCACTGCAATAAACACTGCTCGGCATAGCGTTCTTCGTTTTCAAGGAGGTATGACCGGCACAACGTCAGGAATTGCTGGTGGCGATTGGGCTCCCACACGACCTTGGAATCGCCAACTTCCTCGAAGTCGAGATACCGCACCCGTTCATAGTGCGCAAGTCCAGATTGCGAGCCATGCACTAAATCGCGACGCCACGGAACCGGAGCCCCGCAGCTTACTTCCGGGTACGCGAAGATGCGGAAGCGATGCGCGCAAAGCGCCTCGGATTTGATGCGGAGTTGTTCAGCGATGTCTGCGAATTCTTTCCGGTACGCGTTCACGATCTTGGCACGCTGTGGATGGTCCCAATAAAAAGTGGGATGCATACGCTTGGCAAAATACTCGGGCAGCAGATCACTGGCCAAGCTGTAGTTGCCGGCTTCCAAGGCGGACCGGAGGGTGGGATGAGCGATTTTGCCGGCATCCCAGAACTCCCACCACGAGTTATCCCGTGGCCTCCCATCCCACACCAACTGCAATTGTTCCCGCGCAACCCGCAGCTTTTTCGCTGCGCGGAAACGAATCTCTGGCAGGCTCATTTCACTCAATCGTCGAAGTTTCTCGGACACTGAAATCATTGGCCTTTAAGTTAAATTCAGGCAGTGCCCCCGAGCGCAGTGGCTCGGAGGCGGGCAACTTCCTCCGCTTGCCCGCCCCAACCAAGGGCTCGCTTGATAAGTTGCCGTAGGTCCAAGGTGCCCTGCAGAGTTAACTCGAGCTCCCAAAGATCGGCCGGATGAGATTTTCGGAACAGATGTGCCTGCAGGACAGGCCCATGAGGAAAATTGTCCCCTCCAAAGCAGGAGAGGGAGTACTCGTAGTTGGATTGCGTCAACCGTACCGCTTCGTCCGAGATATTCTCGGGCTTACCATAGGGAAAACCAAAGAACCGGACTCTCTCGCCCAGATGGTGCTGCAGATCAGCCTTGGCCCCGACTAATTCCTGCCGGAGGGTCTCCGTGTCGTGGGACCCGCAATCAAAGTGGGAGCGAGTATGGCTGCCAATTTCTACTCCATTTCTGCTGAGATAAAGAACCTGATCCCAACTCAAGGCATTGAAATTGTGCTGCCCTCTGGCTTGATCATGGGAAAATTCCGCTTGCTCTTCAACGACTTTCGTACAGACAAAAAGTGACACAGGGATACCGGTTGCCTCGATCACCGAACGCAAAGTAAGAAAGTTCTCCTGATAACCGTCGTCGAAGCTCAAGACCACAGTAGGTGCTCGAACCACGCCTGACTTGAGCAACTCGATCGCCTGAGACAAGGAAACAATGCGGTAATGCTTCTGGAGGAACTCCACCTGACGAAAGAACACTTCCGTCGGCATCCCCAACAGATGGGGATTATCGGAAATCAAGTGGTGCACGAGAATGACCACCGGGAAGCGACTTCCAAAGCGCCTGTACCAATTCCGCATAATCAGGTACGGCGATAGCAGTAGCGAAATCAAAAGTAGTCTCCACGCTGGCCTGCTGCGCAGGGCTGGTCGCGCTGAGCACTTCTCGGCGGCTTTTCTCTGTTGGTAGTAATCAAGATAAGACAAAGTCAGCGAAGCATCATGCAGATGGTCACGCGCAACCCCGGCCTCGCGAATTGTTTCGGCGGCGTTCTGTATCAAAAGATCGCTTCCGACTAAGTCCGACTTCAGAGCAGTACTGGTTACTGTGTCGTACGGTTCGATCGGTACGGAAAGCGTGCGCCTACAAGTCAACTCGCGAGTGCCTTGAACGCGCGAGATCGTTAGCTTAATCTCCGTCTGTCCGCCCGCTTCAAAATCACGACGGGCCAACCCATGTCGGTTCACGACAATAGAGCCCAGCCGGGGAATCGCTAAAACGGCGTGCGTAGGAGAGCGGCTTACGAGCGCGAGACATAAGTCAGGCTGCTGTTGTTGAAGCAGATCTACCGCCGGGTCAACGCTGCCGTCAGCCAGTGTGACCACGGGCCATCCGACCCGTTGCGCGCTTTGACCAAGAGTAGTGTCGGTAAACTCTGCGTCGGAATTTGGGTGTTTGGGACCAGCATGCAAACAGCGAAGCAGTACGTCAGCAACGCGCACTAAGCCGGCCCGAACACGTTCAGAGAGCGGTTCCTCACCCTCTGGCCGCGCTCCGCGCGCGTGTACCAGCCCACAAACGGTCGCGCCGGGCACTTCATTTTGCACTCTTTGCGCCAAGCGCCACAGCAATCGTGGGCTGGCGTCAGAAATCACGATCACGCGCAGATTTCGCATAATTGATTGATCTGAGGACAGGATAAGAAGGCTGCTTTGGAGAGGTTAAGTATCCCTGTCGCCTTCAAACAAACACCAGTTTTCCGGACTGGCCAAACGAGCAAGCCAAGGCGCAGTTGGATCGGCCAGAACAAACATCTTCTTCTCCGCTCCGCGGATGGCAAAGCCGTATTGCTTGAGCTTCTCCGTTAGCGCTTGACCACCAAGATACGAAATTGAAATCGAGTCGACATTTTTCTGGCCCTGGAATCGCAGGAACTCAGAGAGCAAGCAATCCAACACACCCTCTTTTCCGTCCTCCCACAGCTCGGCAATATAAACACTGCTCCCGGCCGCATACCAGACGACATAGCCGAGGATGTCCCGGGTTTGTCCGTCTGTGACGGCGTCAATACAGTAATTCTTGTGAAGGCAGTGAGTATATCTCCAACGAAGGTACGCTGAGTTCCTCTCCCCGACGATGAGCCCGGGATAAGCGCAGCGCGCCCAGAAATCATTGAATCTTTCGTCAAAAGCGACCAATCTCTCAGACTTCAAACGGCTGTTTGTCTTGTAGCGAATTTCTTTAGCAGTCCAATGCAGAATAGGATCGACTATGCCTGCCAAGACTTTTGATAACCGGCCCGCCGGAATTTTGCGGCTGAGGTAATAGTGCGAACGCAAAGGCCGTGTCAGGCGGATCGTATTGCCGATGAACCTATATCCTGCTTTTTGCAATACCGCTTCCGCCTGCTGATTAGGAAAGCCGTACGCCAGACCGAAATGGTGCTTTTTTTGGCTCTCAATAAGGGCC
>Ga0187782_10003549_pt1 | contig 11630 bp, 7 predicted proteins | sample 0715_SJ02_MP15_2_FD_132454 | JGI IMG/M metagenome (GOLD analysis project Ga0187782, IMG submission 132454) | Tropical peat soil microbial communities from peatlands in Department of Meta, Colombia - 0715_SJ02_MP15_20_MG | ecosystem: Environmental > Terrestrial > Soil > Wetlands > Peat | place...
AAGTCAAATCGTGGGGTGTAGCCTCGTCCATTCCAGCAACGCCGCTGATTTCCAGGTCTTCCGGACCTTCGAGCTGGCATTCAAGCCGCGCCGCCATTTCACCCAGTTTCATGGTTGTCTCCTTTTAAACGTTCGAGTCCCGGGGGAACCACCACCTGGACTATGCCGGCAATCCACCCCTAAGTCCGCAGGTTAGCAGCGCTCCGCCGTTTAGGCAATCCCTTGCCCGGAGGTACCGGTACGCTAGTACACTTGGCGGGAGGGGAAGAGCGAGGTAAGTTTTAGAAAAACCTACCTCTCCGGTGGACCGAGGGAAGGCCGATGGAGCCGGTCGCCAGAGAGTGCCATGATCCTGCTCCCGGTATGGCGCGAATCGCAGAGTTGCTGGCGTGCGGCGGGGATGGGAAAGGTAGTAGTGGCCTTCCCGTAATTGACCATCCCCGCCGCTTTTATTCCCGGGACCAGGCGGCAGGGCTGAGCCCAAAATGTCAGTAACCGCCAAAAGTTTTTGGGAGGAGTTTTCCTGTTGTCACGAAAGCAGAAACGAAGTAAACTTCCATGGCTGGTTTGGCTCGGTTCCATTGGAGAGCCAATGACGAAGAATCCGCGCGGCGGAATACGCATTCCGGTAGAGTTTCCGGTAGAAGTAAGCTGGAAGAGTCGCGGGGGCCGCTCTCGCCACGTGGAAGGGAAAACTGGAAACATCAGTGGCAACGGGTTGTTCATGCGTATTCCCATCCGCCCTCCGTGCAAGACGCTCGTCAGGGTGAAGGTATTCCTTCCGGCGACTATTACACGAGTCCCAATGGAGTTACATTGTAATGGTCGGGTCATCCGGTGGAATTGCCCGGGCGAGTCGCGGGGAATGGGCGCTACGATCGACGAGTACGAATTCCGGCCCACGCACACGCAAGCTGTTTGACACGATCTGAACAGAGTATGCAGGATTTCAGGCGACTCAGCCATCATGCACGCTGCCGTGGTAGTGCATTCCTAAAAACTAATGAAGAGTTCCAAGGGCGGCGTGTGCGGTGGAGGCACACCGGCCTCGCAAACAGGTGGCATGGGGACGTGATTCTGGATGAGGCTCCGCAACGGCGGGAAGAAGAAGATCCGGGTTCTCATAGCCGACCGTGAAGGCATCTTCAGGTTTGGCCTGAAACAGCTCTTCGCGGTGGAGGATGACTTGCGCGTCGTCGCGCAAACCGACTCCGCGTCGCAGTTGCTCGAATTGGCGAAATCCCTCCGGCCGCAATTGTATTTTATTCAATCGGAAATCATAACGGAATCGGGCAGCGATCTGCTTGCCGACATTCATCACGAGGTGCCGAAGTCCAAGATCGTGGTTACGTCCTCCACCGTGCCGGGAGAAGACGAGGGGATGAGATTCATCCAGTTGGGCGCTTCGGGCATCATTCCGAAGTCCGTCGAGCCGTCGCTCTTCATCAAGTGCGCGCGCAAAGTCGTGTGGGAGGGCGAAATCTGGTTGCCGCGTCAGCAAGTGGCCCGCATCGCGAAGATTGTGGAAAAGGGCGGCACCCGACCGGTCCGACCGGTGGAAACATTGACGCAAAGAGAGAAGACCATCATCAGTTACCTGATGCAGGGATGGCGAAATCGGGAGGTCGCCCAGCATCTGGCCATTACCGAGCAAACGGTAAAAAACCACTTGAGATCGATCTACGATAAAGTCGGGGTCTCGGACCGCCTAGAGTTGGTGCTTTACGCCATCCACCAGAAGATGGCGCTTCCCCCCGTCCAACCGCCCCAAGTTGAAGCACACACTGAGCCTGCCAAAGTAAAACGCTGACCCGGCCTCTTCCCGCCCGGCCCGATGCTTATCAACAGGATGTTTCCCTTGGGATGCTTCTGTCTGCCCTGCCGGGGATGCGGAATTGGGCCCTCCCTCGCGCCCTTCCCGGTATCCTGCTAAGGCTGTTGTTTTTCCTCCTGCTTGGCAGCGGGGAAAAGCTCAATTTGGCCTTCGGTGATTGTGATGCCACCCTGAAATCGGGTCATCTTTTGCGGAAGCTTTCTCAGTCGCCCATCGAGTATCACGCCCAGGACAGTCATCTCGCTGAGCGCAGCTCGGGGAACGAAGACGCGCAAGTTGTTGGAATAGACGTCCGCCGGCGTAACCAGAAATCCCTCCGGGCTAAGTTCCACGAGGTTGTTGGGCAGAAGTCCTTCCAACACCTCCTTATCCTTGAAAAGCATCCGAACCCAAAGGCCTGCCAGGCGGGGGCGGCTCTGGAAGAGTTTGCGTTCTGAGCGGTGTGGATTGCCGTCGAAATCCCTCACGAAGAAGAGGCCCTTGATTTCATTGAAGGGAACACTCAGGGTCCGGCCTTCGCGGTCGAGCATGCGGATGCCGCTTGGCGCCAAATAGGACGTAGGATCAACAAATCCTTTCGTGAGACCATGATCCAGCCTGCGTAGTACCACCTTCTTGTAAGTCGATTTTTGGTTCCGTTTCACGAAGGGCGTCCTCCGTGTGAAATTGGCTGCTGTGAAATGCAGCCTGGCCACGGAAATGCGCTTGTGCTAGTATAGGTGCTGAGCTAGGCCTGTCAAGTCTTTCGGCGTAAAGTTGGGGTGTGGACGCTTGAAGAAGGCTCATAATCTCCTGAAAAACAATTGCTTAGACTTCAGAGCACGATTCGTGGCGTCGCTTTGCGGCAGGGCGAGCTCGTTTGTTCCTGCCGTGTCCCTAAATAAATCCGGCTAGGCTCATGAGGTAAAGTGGTGAGAATGCCCGGCCCAAGCAAAGCTGAGCAGGAAAACGGAACAGGTGGGGACCGCATTAATCCGAAGCCGTCAAGCCGAAAGGCTGCTAAGGAAGCCTTTTGCGGCCGGCAACACGATTTGGGTTCTTCTCCAGGGCTAAGCCAAGTCCGTGACTACCTTGATTATGCGCGTGTGGAAAGAGGCCTGGCTGCCAACAGTATCTCGAATTACCAACGGGACCTAATCCACTTCTGCGGGTTCCTACATGGCCGGGGGAAGAGTCTTGCGGAGGCAAGCCGGGATGATATTCGCGCCTTCCTGGCCACCCTTTATGCCCGGGGCCTGAACGCTCGAAGCGTCGCTCGTCATCTGATTTCCTTACGGAATCTCTTTCGATTCCTCGCCAAAGAGGGTAAAATCCCGAGCGACCCGACAGCGGAAGTCGATGCCCCCAAATTGCCACAAACGCTGCCGAGATACCTCACGCTTGAGGAGGTTGATACTCTCCTAAAGCAACCTGATCTCTCCACCCTCCATGGCCTTCGAGACAAAGCCATGCTCGAGCTTTTGTATGCCACCGGCATGCGGGTTTCCGAGTTGGTTCATCTTCGCCGCTCGGATTTTGATTCTGGTCTGGGCATCGTTCGATGTTTGGGGAAAGGAAATAAGGAGAGGCTGATCCCCGTGGGCAAGTCCGCTCTGCGCGCGCTGGAAGCTTATTTGCTAGCCCGCCCCGCATTGGGCAAGGATGGTGAGGAGTCGCTTCTGTTTCTTAATCACCGGGGAGGGCCCCTCTCCCGAGTCGGATTCTGGAAGATTCTGGCTGGCTATGGCCGGCGGGGGGGGATTCCAGTTTCCCTTACGCCACACTTGGTACGTCACTCTTTCGCGACACATCTGCTCCAACGCGGCGCTGACCTGCGTTCGATTCAACTTATGCTAGGTCACAGTGACATCTCCACAACTCAGGTTTATACGCACGTATTGACGCAAAGGTTAAAGCAGGTCTATCAGACTCACCATCCTCGAGCCTGAAATTCAGGCCCTCGAGTTTTCACAGAAACGGACGCCGAACTCTCATGAGCGACTACAACTTTCTGATGGAAAGCAAGCTCTCGCCAGAACAATACAGTGTATTAAGCCTGATCAGCCGCTCGGCTTACGAACAGGGGCTGAATCTGTACCTCGTGGGCGGCGCGGTGCGAGATCTGACGTACGGGCAACAAGTGGTGCGTGACTTGGATTTTGCCGTGCAAGGCGATCCCTCGAGGATTCTCGCCCGCTTGGGATCGGGAAGCTCATCACCCATGAAGGGGTCCGCGTCTCGCCCTGTCACAGGCAGCGGGCAGCCTCTGGCGGTAGCGTACCAAGAGCTTGACGCGCGAACGGGCACTGCGGAACTGTGGTTTACGAACGGGGTACGAGTTGAACTGGGCCAGACTCGGGAGGATGTATTTTCGAGACCCGGCCAGCGCCCGGAGACGCGCCCGGCCATTATTTTCGAAGATCTGAAGCGGCGTGATTTTTCCGCCAATGCCATGGCCATTTCGCTCCACACCAATTCGCGCGGCTTACTTCTTGATCCGACCAACGGCGCCGCGGACATCGAAAGGCGGGAGCTTAGGGTTCTGCATCCTCGAAGCTTTTCTGAAGCTCCCATTCGCCTTTACCGCTTTCTGCGGCTTGCGCAGCGGCTTGCTTTCACGCCCGAGGAACGGACCAAGCGCTACTTCGAGACGGCCCTTCAGAATCGCGTCTGGGAACGACTGGATACGGACCATCAGGGCCGTGAGCTTCGGGCGATCCTCCAGGAGCAGAACCCAGCCCGCATTCTGAGAGTGCTGGCCGAGCGGAAACTCCTGGGTGGGCTGGACAAGAAACTGGCCTCTGCACGAATAACCTACGAGCGCTTTTCCCGGAGCCGGACTGCGGCTCATATCGTTCCGGGTGCCGACTGCTACCTGGTCAACTTTCTCATTCTGGTGGAAAAGCTGGGCAGGAGTGAAAAACAACGAATGGCGAAGAAGGTCCTGGGGATCAACAAGGTGATCAAGGAGACGCTGAACATGGAGCGGGAAGCCAAGAAGCTCGCTCGGCTACTCGTCAGCTCGAAAGCTGCGCTGCCTCGCCAAGTTTACTTTCTGCTCGCCCGTGAGTCCTACCATCTCTTGCTTTATTTGCTGGTTTATTACCCGCAGGCCAAAGTTCAATCTCGCGTGAAGAACTACCTGACCAAGTACTTGCCGCTCCGGGCCAAGCTGCCTCGGGCGGAATTACAGGCCCTGGGATTCAAACCGGGGCCCAAGTTCGATCAGATCATTGAGAGTGTTTTCCTCGATCAGGTGGATGGCAAAATCAAGACCCCACAGCAATTGACCAGAGCCTTACGCGAAAGGGCTGGCATCAAGGAGCTGCCGGCGGCACCCGCTCTACGTGCGCGCCGTCCCCGGAAATCCAAAGAAGTGGCGTAGCTCGAACGGGTTGAGTTGGAGGAAAGACGCAGACGGCCTGTCTTCCTGGAAAACCCACCGTCTCACGTATGCGCACGTTGGCCACCTTGGGTATGGTACTGGGCGGCCTCGAGCCGAATCTTTTGGAAGATTTCTTCCGGAATCGACAGGAATCCCTTAACCACTCTGGGATCGAATTGCCGCTCCGACTCGCGAGTGATTTCCTCTCGGGCCGCAGCGTACGGAAGCGCGCGCCGATAAGGGCGATCCGAGGTCATCGCGTCCAGGGTATCCGCGACCGAGAATATCCTGGCCAAGAGCGGAATCTCGTCCCCTCGGAGACCCCGAGGATAGCCCCCACCATCGTAGCGTTCATGGTGCGTCAGGACAAGTTCGGCCGAACTTGCCAAGAATGCGATGCGGCACACCAATTCGTACCCGATCTTCACATGGGTCTGCATGATGGCCCTTTCTTCCTCGGTGAGTTTGCCCGGCTTGCGCAAAATGGCGTCGGGAATCCCGAACTTCCCGATGTCGTGCAGGCACACGCCGCGGGCTATGGTGCCGAGCTGGGCGCTGCTGCAACCCATGGCCTGGGCGATTTTCAGGCAATAACTGGTGACTCGCCGCGAGTGGCCGGCGGTTTCGCTATCGCGCAGGTCCAGAACTGTGGACAAGGCTTGCAGCGTCTCGTCGTAGGCCTGTTCAATGCGTTTAATGGCTACTTGGAGTTGCTGGGTGCGTTGGTTCACCATTTCCTCGAGCTGATGGCGGTAGTTCTCGACTTCCTGCTCCAGGCGTTTCCTCTGGATGGCGCGATCCAGGGCGGTGAGCACCTCGTCAGGCTGGAACGGCTTCACCAGGTAATCATCGGCTCCCGCCTTCATCGCCTGAATGCCCACGCGAAGATCATTCACGGCGGTTGCCATCAAGAAGGCCAACTGCGGATACTTCGCTCGGACCGCTTCAAGGAGCTCGAGGCCCGAGGTTCCAGGCATCCGCAAGTCGGAGATCACGGCGTCAAAGGGTTCGGTCTTGAGCAGTTCCAGTGCCTCTGTAGCGCCTGATACATCTCGGCATTCGAACCCTTCCAGCCCCAGTGTTTCGCAAAGCAAACGCCGGATCCCTTCTTCATCATCCACTATCAGGATACGGCCACGGCGCGCACTGAAACCCATTTCAAGCTGAGTGGATGATGGGGCGCCTGGCCTTATGGAGTGGTTTTGCATAGCTATCTACGTTTCAATGAACCTTCTGGGGCTCTTCACCCCGCCTCCACTATCTGCGCCGCAAGGCACTCAGTCGAAAAGAGGGAACGGGCCGCCTCTTCCATCTCCCGCGCCGTGCTGGCATGTTCGGGATAATTGACCAGGCGCACGTCAAACAAGAAGCGTGTGCTTGCCCCCGAGGCATCGTGAAGACCCTCCGTGAGCCGCCTGGAAATAGAGCGAGCATTTTCCACCCCCACCCCGGGGAGGACGATGGCGAAAACACCCGGAGGGAAGTGATAGATGGAGTCCTCTCCACGAAGCTTCCTGGTCAAAGACTTGGCAGCGTCACCGAAGGCCGCGTCGATCCCGTCCTTGCCAGATACCTGTGGCGAAGGCTTCAATCCCACAAAGAGGAGTGAAAAAGGCGATTGAGTGCTGACGGCGCGGCGATGCTCCATGGCCAGACGGTCGCGAAAGAGATCGAATCCGGGCAAGGTTGCGAGCAAGTCCATGCTCGCTTCGTGCCGGATCTCCGCGGCTTGCCGATGCTGTTCGGCGACCCGCTGGCGAAGCTGACTGATCACCACCTGCCTATCCAAGATGTAGCCTACAACCAGAACTAAGAGCACGCAAAAGCCAAAGAATAGCTTGCGTTTGGTGGCGCCGCTCACGATGAGATCGTTCGAGAAAGCCGCGGGGTACATCAGGAAGGCCATCCCCACCGCCAAAATGCCGATGACGGCGAGCGCCAGGAGGCATAGTTCCCATTGGCGCCGGTTCAGATTCACGGAGTCGATTCGGTCGAATATCCTCATGGTGATCACTCCTTCGTCGGTCAAACTTCGCTGGTCCCCCGCGCAGAAGGTCCAGTCGCGAGCCCAGCCTTGTGGTCTCCGCCTCCATCCAGCACCTCGCGAAGCTTACGGGCCAACGCTTGCGCAGTGAAAGGCTTCTGAAGGAGGGTGGTGCCTGGGTCCAGCAGGCCGTGGTGGACTACGGCATTGTCCGCGTACCCGGACATGAAAAGGACTTTTGTTTCCGGGTGAAGCTGCGCCAAATGCTGGGCTAACTCCCGCCCGCCCATCTGCGGCATCACCACATCGGTCAGCAACAAATGAATGTGCTCCTTGTGCCGCTCGCCAACCTCTAGGGCCTCCATGGCTCCCGCAGTCTCCAACACGTGGTAACCCTTGCACTCCAGGACTTCCCTGGCCAAACTACGTACTGCCTTTTCGTCTTCAACCAGGAGAATGGTTTCGGAGGCTAGAGGCAGCTCGGCGCCACTTGGTTCCCCCAGAGCCATCGGGTCCTCTGGTTGGTCGATTCGAGGCAGGTAGACCTTAAATGTCGCACCCTTCCCCGGCTCGCTGTAAACCCAGATATAGCCTCCGCTTTGTTTTATGATTCCATACACGGTGGACAGCCCCAGTCCCGTTCCCTTACCCGGTTCTTTGGTGGTAAAGAAAGGCTCGAAGACCCGGGCTTGCGTTTTTGCGTCCATTCCGATTCCGGTATCGCTCATGGCGAACATCACGTAGGCGCCCGTCAAAACGCTCTGGTGGCTGCCGACATAGTCCGAATCCAGCTCAACGTTAGCCGCTTCCAGAGTCAATCGGCCGCCCTGGGGCATAGCATCCCGTGCGTTCACCGCCAGGTTCATGATCACCTGCTCGATTTGTCCCGGGTCTGCTTTCACCCGGCCCAGCCCGTGTGGCAGGTGCAAGACAAGTTCGATATCCTCTCCAATCACTCGTCGCAGCATCTTTTCTACGTTCGCGAGCAAGGTATTCAGATCCAGGATCTGGGGTTGCAGAACTTGCTTGCGGCTGAAGGCGAGCAACTGGCGAGTGAGCCAGGCAGCTCGCTCTCCCGCTTTCTTGATCTCTTCCAAGGGGGAACGCATCCGGCTTCCCGCCGCGACCCTATGTAACGTCAAGTCGCTATAACCAATGACAATCGTCAGTAGATTATTGAAATCGTGGGCCACGCCCGCCGCAAGCCGGCCGACCGCTTCCATCTTCTGCGCCTGGCGAAGCTGCTCCTCGAGTCGCCGGCGCTCAGTGACGTCTTCAATCGTGCCGTCGTAATACAACACTCTGCCGTCCTCGGCGCGGACGGCTCTGGCCGATTCCCGAACAAAGATCACCGACCCATCTCGTCTTTTCCAAGTCGCCTCGAGACCCCGGACTTCGCCTTGGCGTTCAAGTTGCTCGCGAAATGCGCTCCGTGGGTAACCGGCTTCAAAGCCATCAAGCTCGAGATTTCGGGACACTAATTCTTGCAGCGAGTCGTAGCCCAACATACGGAGCAGCCCGGGATTGGCCATCAATACACGGCCGTCCGGCGTGGTCCGATAAACTCCCAAGGGCACGTTCTCAATGAAGCTCCGGAGACGTTCCTCGCTTGCGCGCAACGCTTCCTCCGTCCGCTTGCGCTCGGTAACATCTTTCGCAAATACCGACACAGCAAACACCACATCAGCGCGGCTAAGAACGTTGAAGCTCAATTGCAACGTCTTCGGCGCTGTTTTCATGTCGTATTCGATGGTGTAGGGACCTTCTCTCAGTGCTCTTTGATAAAATTCATACCACTGTTGCGCAAGGTCTTCGGTTGGTAATACATCTTCTGGACGCATTCCCTCCTTAACAAGGATTCCAAACCTCTGGAGGAAGAAGTCAACGAAGCCCTGGTTAAAGGAAAGGAGAAGCAGAGACTGGGCGTTGACCGACCAGATCAAGTCGGAGGTACTGTTAACAATCGAATTAAGGAGCGCCTTCGACTCCAGCAGGGCTTCCTCCGCCCGCTTGCGCTCAGATATGTCTTCTATCATTCCTATGGCGTACAGGGGTCCGCCGCTCTGGTTCCGGACCAGGGACACCGTCAGTTGCCCCCATACGATCTGGCCGTCCTTCCGGCAGTAGCGCTTCTCGAGCTGGTATCGGTCACGCTTTCCTTGCCACAGGTCCGCGAACGGCTCGCGACTCGCCTGCGCATCGTCGGGATGCGTAAACTCCGCGAAGGCCATCTGGGCCAGCTCACGGGCGCTGTAACCCAGCATTTTCTGGAAAGCGAGGTTGCTTTCCACGGGGTGGCCGTGCATGTCTACCAGGGTGACACCTATGGCGGCATTCTCGAAGACCGCCCGGAAACGCGCCTCGCTTTCCCTTAACGCCTCTTCCGCCTGCTTGCGCTCGGTGACGTCGCGGAATGTGCTCTGGGTATATCTCTCACCGCCAAAGTAGATTGCGTCCGTAGAAACCTCGAGTGTCCTCGTTTGTCCATCTTTGCGAGTAATCTGATATTCGAGCCTCTTTGGACGTGGGTCCCCACGGCCACGCTTCTCCTGAATCTCCTTTATCAGGCCCCGCGATTGAGGTGCGACATGTTCCAGAAGCGGGATCGCAGTGAACTCCCCCAAATCGCCGTAACCGAAGATATCCAGCAGGGCTCGGTTGGCGTCAATGACCGCATTCCCTTTTGACACTCCGATGCCCTCCAGCGAGTTTTCAAAAAGACCGCGATATCGTGCCTCACTCTCGCGTAGCGCCTCTTCCGCCCGTCTGCGCTCCGTGATGTCGTGAACGATGTTGATCACGCCGATGATGTCCCCGTTCGGCCCAAAGTGTGGGTTGAAAACGCAGGATACCCAACCGGACTTGCCGGTAAAGGGCACGCGGAACGGCATATCCGGGGATTGGACCACTTCGCCTTGAAGAGCGCGCTGGAGCAACACGTCTACCTTCTGCTCGCGCAAGTGCGGGAAAATCTTGAATCCCTGCTTGCCCAGAACTTGCGAGGCAGGCACGCCGCTCAAATCCTCCATAAAGCGGTTCCAGACCCGGTAGCGAAATTCGCGGTCATAGACGATGACGCCCTCTCGGGCGCTGGCGATGACCTCGCGGTTGAACTGCTCGCTGCGGCGGAGCGCATCCTCCGCCCGCTTGCGCTCGCTCACATCGCGGAAGATGCCGCGGGTAGAGACGGGTTTCCCATCGCCGAACTTGCAATCGCAGCTCCCCTCGAGCACCACCGTTTCCCCGCTCCGAGCCATAAACTCAACCTCAACCCGCGCGATCTTCTCTCCCGACATCAACCGCCGGAAAAGCAGCAGAAAATGCTCCTGCCACCGGGGGTGGACAATGTCGAAGAGGGAGAGGTTGCCGGCTTCCTCTGCGCTGTACCCCAGGGTCTTTCGCCAGGCAGGATTGACGTACAAGAACCGGCCTTGCGGATCCACACACAGGATCAAATCGTTGGCGTTCTCGAACAAATCGCGGTACTGCTCCTCCAGTGCCAGCTCACGCTCGTACTTCAGCCGGAGGGCTTCTGTCTGCCGGCGCACGCGCCGCCTCAAGGCGGCAACCCAGCCCAACGCCAGGATCACCACCACCCCCAGCAGGCCCAGAACCCGCAGCGCCCGCCTCGGCGTCCACCACGAGGGCAGCTCGAGCACGATAACGTCAGCGGGGGAGCGAAGATGGACCTCGAACCCCTTCGCCTCGTGGTTTTCGTTTGCCTCGATGATCGAGACTCCCGTCAGTTGCAAAAGGCTTCCGACACGCAACGAGCCTAGGGGCGAACTGTTTGCTGTTGTCTCCAACACCGCCTTGAACGGAACTTCACCTGCTTGCAGCCTCAGCAACTGCTCGCCGGGCTGAGTTGTGCCATTCAGCAGTCGCGCTGAGAGACGCACCAAGTCCGCGTTATGGGTGCCGGCGCGCAGTTCCTCGGGGCGTACCACGACAGGCTGGGGTGTCGGACCCTCTCCCACCCTGCGGAAGATCGCGTCGCGCATGATCACCGTGTAATCCCCAATGGCGGGATATCCCACAGCGTCGATCACATCCCCAACCTTCAGCGGAGTTGGCTGCGTCGTATTCACCAGCAGCGCTCCTTCGCTGTCACGGAGGCAGAGGGACCGCCCCAACTGTTGCAGGGTCACCACACCCCGCACCCGCACCCGGTGAGTAAAGGCGCCTTCCGGAGTCAGCCGCAGAAGCAATCGGATCGGACGCAGGGGCTCAGACCAGAAGGCTTGCGTTGGTTTCTCCAAAACCTCCACGTCGCTCCAACTCGGCGTGAGCACCTGGAAGCCGATCATCCGAACGCTGCTTGGATCGTAGAGTCCAGCGAAGACGCCGCGGACGCGCACCTGGGCATCTACGATGTCCGTTGGAAGCGAGGGATAGTTCAGCACAAACACGGGGCACTCGAAGGCCCCTGAGGAAACATTCAGCACCAG